>Ga0213833_1003177_pt1 | contig 10197 bp, 9 predicted proteins | sample SWATP21_FD_160575 | JGI IMG/M metagenome (GOLD analysis project Ga0213833, IMG submission 160575) | Coastal seawater microbial communities from Marineland, Florida, United States - SWA TP2 #1 | ecosystem: Environmental > Aquatic > Marine > Coastal | place: USA: Florida | collected 2016-08-14
CGATTCGCTTTCATTCGAACAAGTAAATACATTATTTCTTTCTGCACAATCGAAGTATACCATTAGTAAATTAGCTCTGAAACCTGCTGTATATTTTCGAAGAAATACTGACCACTATATTTATACTAGAAAAAATCCTGCGATCTATGAAAATAATCATAATTCAAGGGTAGTAGGTGCAATGTTAAATTCATCCTATCCCTTAGCAAAAAATCATGTTCTTGGTTTTGGATTTGAAACTAGGGGTGATTATTTAACAAGTACAAATCTAGGAGATCGAAGCAGAGCAGTTTTTACTTCGAATCTTGAACTGAAATCTTATCTATTTAATGAAAGGTTGAAAGTGTATTCTGGATTTACATTTAATCATTATTCGGACTTTGGGAGTAGTGTATTAGCAGGTATTGATGCTTCCTATCAAATCGAAAATCATTTTAATGTCTTTGCAAATATTGGGAATACTTTCCGCACACCGAGTTATACCGAACTGTATTACGAAGATTTTTCAAACGTTGGGAATCCTAATTTAAAAGAAGAGTCAGCCTTAAATTATGAATTAGGATTCAAGTATGTCAATGCAGATCTTTTCGGTCAAATATCTTATTTTAGAAGAGAAGGAAGTGATATTATTGATTGGATCCAACAAGATATCAATGGAAGTTTAAAATGGCAACCTGGCAATTTTTCTAGTTTAAACTCGCAAGGTATAGATTTTAGTGCATATAAAAAGATTGCATCAATTGGTATTTTAGATCGTGTGAGATTATCTTATACATATGTTGTAAATGATTTAGAGCAGGCCGAAAATCAATTGTCAAGATATGCATTAGAGCAAATCAACCACCAAGTAAACTTTTCTACATTTTGGAAGTATAAGGATTTAAAATGGAGTACTACATATCGATTTATTGATCGTGTAGCAACGGAAAACTATGGAGTTTGGGATGCAAGTGTATCCTATAATTTTAAGCAAACTGATTTTGCACTTACAGTAAATAATATCTTTGAAAAAGAGTACGAAGAGTTTCCTGGCTTAACAATGCCAAAGGGTTGGTGGACGTTTCAGATACAGACAAAACTTTGGCGAGATAAGTAAGTTAAGTTACACTTAAAGTCATATGTTTAAAATACCTTTGGAAAAAATACAATCATGGAAGTTAAAGACGTACATCAATCAGTTCAAGAATATTATGGTAAAGAATTAAATTCTTCATTTGACTTACAAACAAATGCATGTTGTACTGTCTCTTCTCAACCAGATTATATTCGAAAGGCAGAAAAAAATGTACACCATGAGGTTGTATCAAAATACTACGGTTGTGGTTTGACAATACCTTTAGAAATCGAAGGGTTAAAAATTCTAGATCTTGGTTCTGGAAGTGGTAGAGATTGTTACATCGCTAGCCAACTCGTGGGAGAAAATGGTTTTGTTGTAGGCGTAGATATGACAGATGAGCAATTGGATGTTGCGAATAGACACATTGACTATCATACTGAAAAATTTGGCTACCAAAAGCCGAATGTGAGATTTGTAAAAGGCAATATTGAAAATTTAGATGAATTAGATTTAGAAGAAGGTTCTTTCGATCTCATTATCAGTAATTGCGTTATCAATTTAGCAGTAAACAAATCAAAAGTATTAAGTGATGTATATCGATTGCTTAAACTTGGAGGCGAGATGTACTTTAGTGATGTATATTCAGACCGAAGAATTCCAGCTGACCTGCAAAAAGATCAGGTGTTATGGGGAGAATGTTTGAGTGGTGCACTGTATTGGAATGATTTTCAGAATCTTGCTAAAAAAGCTGGATTTACCGATCCGAGAGCAGTCAAAAATGACAAGATTACTATAGAAAATAAAGCTTTGGAAGAGAAAGTCGGTGATATTGAATTTTTCTCTGTGACCTATAGATTATGGAAGATTAATAGTCTTGAATCCCATTGCGAAGATTATGGTGAAGCTGTACGTTATAATGGTACTATAGCTGCAGCTTCACATTCTTTTACCTTAGATGATCATCATGTCTTTCCTAAAGGTAAAATTCTTCCAGTTTGTGGTAATACGTATGACATGCTTCACAAAACAAGATTCAGTAAGCATTTTGAATTTTATGGAAATCGTGAAATTCACTATGGAATATTTGAAGGCTGTGGAACAGAAATACCTTTTAATCAAACGAAGGATGTTGAAGAGAGTGGGGCAAGCTGTTGTTAATTAGACAACTTCTTTTTCGATGTAGTAAGAGTTCAATAGACCTAATGCTCCCATATATTTCAGGTTAAATGAAATCTGGTCACCAACTTGATATTGGCTTTCATTTTCTCCAAGATCTATAATTAACATATCCGAACTGGCATTAATAATAGAAATGTTTTGGTCTTCAGGGAATAAATAGTCTGGACTCATATCCAACAATCCCACATCTAAGATGGCTCGATAGGATGTTTTTCCATATTCAGAATCGTCGATCTCAAAAGTTTCGCCGGATGGGTTAGCAGTCATTTCTCCAATGGGAACCTTTGGTTTTTCAGTTATTTCAATGATCTCAGTATATAGTTTCAATACATCTCCATGCATTTCATCAATGATCTCTTCTGTAAAAAGATCAACTCCAAAAAATAGTGTCTCACCTATCCTAAAGTGATTAATCATCTTAGGTATTTGTTGGCGGAATAGTAACGGTAAAACTACAGATGTTCCACCGGTTACCCATGGAATTGAAGTATTAAATTTAGCTTCGATTAATTGTTTGTAAAGACCTAATTGGATGAGTTTGTCTTGCGAAGGCATTACACCATGTAGACAATTTAAATTAGCTCCGATAGCGGTCACTTCTATATTTGGTAGTTCAAAGACTTTTTGATAGAATGAAATGAGATTTTCACCCATGATTCCTTCACGTAAATCACCCAATTCAATCATAATGGTGATTTTATGTGTCTTTCCTTGTCTTCCGGCTTCTTCTGATAACATTTCAATCGTATGACTTTCAGAATTGAAACTTACATCTGCATATTTTACGATATCCTCAACGTTTCCAGGAGCTGGAGGTTTGATATACACTGTTTGTACTTCAGGAGCAAGCTCTTTAATGGTTTTGAGATTGCTCAACCTTGAATCACAAACTTCTTTAATGCCCAAATCCAGAACTTCTTTGAGGAATAATTCATTTCCACAAAGAAGCTTGGTCACAATTGCCCATTCGATTTGGTGTGATTCGAATAAGTTACTGAGGTAATCATAATTCTTCCTCAGCTTATCCTTATATAGTTTAAGTACAGCCATTTGAAATTATAGCGCAGTATTCAGACTTTGAATTTGCCAATAGCTCATTTCAGGTTGAACTTTTCCTTTCTTTTCATTTCTAATGTTTTTCCACTTTTTAATAGCAGCTTGAACTTGTTTAGAATCTGATTCATTGCATGGTAATCCTGCCGGATTTGGTATTACATTCTTCTTCATAAAGTATATATAAAATTTGATTTCAAAATTAATTACTTGGTGTATCTCATTTCCAGATACTTATTTGTAAATCCAAGTTTTTCATATAGCTTTTTAGCCGGATTATCCGGTTCTACATGGAGAGCTACATCACCATCAGCACATTTTAGTGCCATTTCCATCAACGACTTTCCTACTCCTTTACCTCTTGTATCTTGGTGTACTGCGATATAAACAAGGATGTTTTCAGGAATATATCCATCCATTCCTGTCTTATTTACAACGACTGCACCTTTCATCTCATTACCTTCCGTAGCAGTTACAACATATCCACCTTGACCATAATCATCTACTTTCATTGCATAGTGAATGGCTTTTTGGATATCTTCAGCTTTGTCACCATATTGATCCAAGTGATGGAATAAAAAAGCAGTAACTCTTTCAATTTCTTTTGTAGTTAAAGGATCTGAAAGTGTATATAATTTATATGCTATTGTATTAGACATACCTATATTTAATAGAATTCAAAATTGTCCCAGATTGCTGGGTTTCCATAATTAATGAGTGTAAGTTTAAGCATTGAGCTTTTGCAGTTGGAGGAATTTCCAACTAATGCCAAGTTCATGATTTTGAACTTGCAATTTTTCTAATTGACCTAAAGATGAAGACAGAACCTCTCCATCGATATTCTTCTCGAGCTTCTTTTTGTCAGTTTCAAACTGTTCCTTAAGCTTAGAAAGATGGGTGTTCGTTTCTTTTGCAAAATCTTTAAGGTAAACCTTTTCTAAATCAGCTCTACTAGCTAATTTTTCTAATTCATCTGTTGTATAATATGAATTTTCAACTTCCTCATTATTTGTAAGTTCTAACATCAGAAATCGCCCTTGAGGAACGATGATTCTACGAACTTCTCTAAATAATCTACCTATTTTTTCACGATCTGCATTTGCATTCACAGACCAGATCATGTCAAAATGATCATAGTTATAATGAGTCTGTTCAAAATTTCCTTTTTCAACGGTTATGTAATCTTCCATTTCGTACTGCTGTACATCATTTTGGATAGATTCCATAGCTTGGTCATTTTCAACCAGTACGGTTATTTTACAATTGTATTTAGAACCTAGAAAAATTGGTATAAAACTATTGCCAGAAGAATAAACTAGAACTTTATAGGCCTTTTTAATCTTAGGAATCAACTTTTCAATTCTATTCAAGCTTTTCCTTTGGCCTTCCTCTAAAGTTGTAGAATCTTTTGTGTAAGTTCCTACAATAAAGTTTTGCCAATTAATAATGTCCAAATCTTTAAGTGTGGGTTCTTTTACATGTTTACTTCTACTAGCCATATTCTAATTACTGTTAAATTTCTTTAATCTGTAGGCTGCATTTAATACTTCATTTCTTCGCTCTACAGATGGTTTCGTGTAGTATTTTCGATCCATCAATTCTCTTCTAAGTTTGACGTTTCGATGCTTTCTCTTATATCTTCTTAATGCTCTGTCTATTGATTCTCCTTCTTTTACTTCTATTATTATCATAAAATGCTTTAGTTGAAAAAATACTTTCTCTAAATATATAACCCCAAAGGTAACAAAATAGTTCGTATAGAAACTAATATTTTGCATCATTGAGCTCATTCGTAGTCATGAATGGTGATGCATCGATGTTTTCAGCATCCATTAAATCAATTAATAGGTCAATGTATTTTTCTAAATTGATAATTTCCTCTTTTGGTAGTTTTGTCAGGTTTGTTGAAAGCTTATTTTGAATTGTCATAGGCTGTTCTTTCAATAAATCTGCTCCCTTAGCGGTTAATGTGATGTCAAATGCTCGTTTGTCTTTAGTATTTGGAAGTCTTGCAACAAGTGACTTTGATTGAAGACGTTTTATAATACCTGACATTGTGCTTGCATTGAGGTTTAGGTAGGATTTAATTTTGGTAGATTGAGCCTTGTAGTCAGGTTGTTCCGATAAATACTGAAGTGTAAGTAATTGTGGTATACTCACTTGAAATTCTTTCTCAATTCTCTTACTGTCTAGGTTGATAGACCGAATAATTTTACGCAATTTTATAATAATCGAAGTGTACTTCATTAAAGTAGTTTGTATAGAAAATAATGTAAATATACATCATTCTGTATTTTCAATAGACTACAATAAATAATCATTATCTATAATTTTCGGTAGAATGAAAAAGGAGCATCCAGTGAAAGATGCTCCTTAAAAATGTAAGGGTGTTATAGTCAATTATAATTTAATCAAGTTAATGACTTTTGAGGCTATACCAACTTCATTTTTAAAATCGATCTTCACTCTGATTAATTGGGTGTTTTTAAGTGAGCTCAGATCAATTACTTGCTGGTTAATACCAGCGGTGTGAATGTGAGTATTCTTAGTGTAAATTAATTGTCCAATATTATTATATGCACTAATTCTCAATTCCCCGGTCTCAGGTGCATCGAATTCAACTGCAAATGTGTTCTCAAATGGATTAGGGTATGCTCTAATATTACCTAATTCGATAATTTCAAAGTCATTTACATTTACCATACCACTGCACGATATGGTATCTATTTGCTTCCCCAATACTTGCTCGTATAATAACCTATGTCCTAAATTATTAACATGAACACCGTCACCTGAATCAACGTCATCTGCAACCAAGTTTTCTTCATTAGCTAAAGGTGTCCAGAAGTCAATAGCTTGATCTCCAAATGTAGCTAGGATAGAATCTCTTGTGTCAGTTTGAATTTGAATTAAGTCAGCATTGGTAAAGTTTCTAGGTTGCGTAGTACATATAAATACTTTAGCACCTTCTGCTTGACCATCATTATATAGAAGGTTAAAGTTTTCCATTTGTATATCAACACCAATGTTTCTTGCGGCATCATTACTTGGCATATTTACAATGATCACAGTAGGATCAAATTCTAGTGCTTTTGTTAAATTTCTTTCTTCATCAATGCTAATGTTGATTTCAGAAGGTATTTCAGATCCTGTTGGCAAAATATGGAAGGTTGTATAACCACCACGAGCTAAATTAACCACCTCCCACTGCGTATTGTTTTGAGTTAATTCATGTCTGAATAAACTCACCCAAGCACTGTCTGGATTCGACGCACCTGTTCCTTCAGCAGTTGAAGAACCTAATACAACAACTGTACATGTTTTGTCGTCATCAGATATTGTAAATAAGTTGTCACTCGCATCCATCTCACCTGCTCCTGAAATTCTAACTATAGCTTCATCACTAGGTGTATTTGGTACTGTCCATTCATACTCACCAAACAATGCATTGGCAGTATCTATCACGGTCCAGGTACTTCCTGCATCTGTAGAATATTCAAGGATTACTTCCGTTACATTCTTGCTTTCCCATTCGATAGATGGAGTTTTACCAACCTGCCAAAATTCTCCTCCATTAGGATAATTAAGGGTTAATTCAGGTTGAACAACCTCATTGTTTTCATAAATAACCCTCATGGCTCCTAAGTAATAAAACTGAGATGAATTATCATTATTTGGTCCAGGGCCAACTTCAATTAAAATGTTTCCATCGGCATCTGGGAATAGGGTAGATGTAACTGTCGTGCCCGTATTTGAAGAGATGTTTAAATAAACAGAATCTTGAGTTGCACCAGTAAGTTTATATTCTGTTTCTCTGTTATCAGAAGCTGTTCTAGAAGCAAAAATCTCGATAGTTACCTCAATACTTGGATCAAACCCACTTAGCATTACTGCGCCTGTTGGTTGTACTTGACCACCAAAAACAGCTACATTTCCAAAGAAACTATCTCCTGTTGCTGTAGGAGGCATTCCTAAAGCAGAATCTGGTTCCATTGTGCCTGCTCTATTGATATTGTTAAAGCTATCAGTAACGGCGATACCTCTATTTGAGCTGTATCCATTAGATAATAATAAGTCTTCAATTACTCCTACGTTTGGATCACTAACATTATTCCATGGCGCAGGTGAGAAGTCATCTCCAAAGTCTACTAATATTGTATCGATATTTGGTTCTAATGACTCTTCATAATCGATTTGCATAGCTCCTAAATAATAAAACCCAGAAGAGTTATCATTATTGGGTCCTGGTCCTACATAAATTGAAATCTCACCATTTTCGTCAGGTTTCATACTCCCCACAACGATTTCTGTATCGTTGGATGAAATATTTAAATACAGCGAATCAGTGCTCAATCCATCTAATATATATTCTGTTTCTCTGTTGTCAGAAGCTACTCTTGATGCATAGATGCTAAATGTGTAGGTAACATCTTGTGTAAGCCCAGTTAATTTAACACCAGCTGTTGGTTGTTCTTGACCACCAAAAACAGCAACGTTTCCAAAGAAGCTATCACCTGTAGCAGTTGCTGGAAAGTTTAAAGAAGTCATTGGATCTGTTGAACCTGCTCGATTGATGTTATTAAAGGCATCAAAAATATTTAATCCTATCCCTGTGGATACGTTGGTTATATCGCCAAGGTCTACAATGTTAGCACCAACAGGGTCTACTACATTGTTCCATGGTGCATCACTAAGATCATCACCAAAATCAATCAAAATAGTTCGCTGTTGTGCATTTACACCAGTGATCAAAATAAATGCTAAAGCGAAAGCACTTAAAACTTTTTGTAAATGTAAATTCATAAAATAAGGTTTGGTTGTTAGAGAATTTTAAGTAATATAATTTTGATAAATGTAGATATACTTTTGGTGATATCATCAATTTGTTACCTCACATTAACCTCATCATTATTATTAATTATAATATATAATTACTTGTAAACCAACCCCTATTTAAAATTATACTTATTGTCCTACTCACACTTAAGGTAGTTTTGGATAATTTTTTCTAAAATTTATGTGAAGAATTTAATGCACTCACTTTTCATCCGTTTTGAACTAAATTCTAAAATATTTAATTATATTTGTTGTAACAAATATAATTTACGTTATGATGAAACGTAGTGATTTTTTAAAAACGATAGCAATGGGAAGTTTGACAATTCCATTCACTAAATTGAGTGACTTAAGAAGATTGAGAGAAATTTCACCTGATACCGAAAGAATGCCTATGTTATTTATTGGACATGGAAATCCAATGAATGCTATAGAGGATAATGCGTTCAGAAGGTCTTGGAATAAATTAGGTAAAACCTTACCTAAGCCTAAAGCTATATTAACAATATCTGCACATTGGATAACACGTAATTCTACAAAGGTTACGGCAATGAAAGCACCAAAAACGATTCATGACTTTGGTGGTTTCCCTCAAGAACTATTTGATCAACAATATCCTGCTCCTGGTTCAGCAGAGTTAGCACAAGATGTGATCAAAATGGTTCAGAAAACACATGTTGAAGAAGATCATCAATGGGGATTAGATCACGGAACATGGTCAGTATTGAAGCCAATGTTTCCAGATGCTGATATTCCTGTAATTCAATTGAGTTTGGACTATGGTAAACCCATGGAATACCATTTTCAAATAGGTCAAGAAATAAAAAAGCTTCGTGAAAAAGGAGTTTTAGTAATTGGAAGTGGAAATATAGTTCACAACCTTCGTAAAATGAATATGAGTGGTGTAACTTCAGATTGGGCGTTGGAATTCGATCAGTTTGTGGCAAATAATCTAATTGATCGAAATTTTAAAGCAATAACTGATTTTCAAAATCTAGGTTCTTTAGCTCAGATTGCTCATCCAAGTTACGATCACTTCTTACCCTTAATCTACAACCTTGGGAGTATATATAATGATGATGAGATTAAATTCTTTAACGATTCCTTTGATCTAGGGACAATCTCAATGAGATCTGTCCTCGTTTCAAAGCAGATATAAATAAAAGAGCCCTTCAATGACAATCACTGAAGGGCTTTTTAATACAATCAATTAAACTTAATATCCAAAAACAATTGTTGATTGTAAATCTCCAATCATAATATCAAATTCTCCAGGTTCGAAAACGAATTTTCCATTTCCATCGTAAAATCCTAGATCACTTTTTGTTAGTTCGAAAGACATAGTTTTAGTTTGACCTGCTTTAATCATTTCCTTCTCAAAGGCTTTTAAAGACTTAACTGGTTGAGTTATTGATGCTACCTTGTCTCTAATGTATAATTGAACAACTTCTTTACCATCAATTTTGCTGCTATTGGTTACATCCACAAATACCTTAACCAAATTACCTTCTACCTTTGTTGATAAATTAGAATATTCAAAAGTTGAATAACTCAATCCGTATCCGAAAGGGTAGAGTGGTTCTCTGCTTCCATCAATATAATGTGTCCAGAAAACTTCTCCTTTTGGACCTGGTCTTCCAGTATTTTTATGGTTATAATATACTGGAATTTGACCCACAGACCTCGGAAAAGTCATCGGTAATTTACCACTTGGATTATGATCTCCATAAAGCACTTCAGCAATTGCATTTCCAGCTTGACTTCCTAATTGCCAACATTCAACTATAGCAGGGATATTTTCATCAGCCCATTCAATGGCCAACGGTCGACCATTCGTTAAAACCAAAACGATATTTGAATTAACCGCATGTACAGCTTCTAGCATCTCTTGTTGAAGTCCTGGCAGTCCAATATCTCTTCTACTTCTTCCTTCACCACTTTGAAGCCCATGTTCTCCCAATGCCATAATTACTACATCTGCGTCTTTAGCCAATTCAACTGCCTTAGCCATACCACTAGTATCGGTTGTGTTAATATTTAATTCAAAAACAAAGTGTTCTTGACCTTCAAAT
>Ga0213833_1003178_pt1 | contig 10196 bp, 9 predicted proteins | sample SWATP21_FD_160575 | JGI IMG/M metagenome (GOLD analysis project Ga0213833, IMG submission 160575) | Coastal seawater microbial communities from Marineland, Florida, United States - SWA TP2 #1 | ecosystem: Environmental > Aquatic > Marine > Coastal | place: USA: Florida | collected 2016-08-14
CATCGATATTCTGATTACATCCACCTGGGATACCATTCTTTTTTTAAAATACAATCTAGTCCACCAAACTGGGGTGCGTTCGGAGTCCGAACTTCGGACACTCCGGACACGGCTCGGATACATGTCCGGAGTGTCCGCGTTTTGTATGCCCTGGCTGTCGTGGCTTGCGTACACCAGGCTCTGGTCTGCGCTGAGCTCGAGTATCTTGTGAAGAGAGGCTAAAAGCGCCGGCGGCCCGTGGGCTACTACACCAACGAGACGGCCCGTCTGTGTTATGTGAGCACGACAACGGTTCGGAGTATCCTGAAAGAGGCTCATGATGAAGAAAGGAAGCGGTTCTCGGACCCACCCCCACGCAAACCCCACAGCTTGGAAAGCCGAGTGCACTGTGCAAGCCGAGGGGTTGGATGAAGCCGCCGTCCTGCCTGCCATCAAGGCCTTTGTTGCCGCTGAACGTGAGGTTCAGCGAGCAGTCACGTGTGTTCAGGTCACCAACCACCTCCTCTCCGTGCACAAGTTGCACATGGAGAGTGACAGGGACATGGGGAGGGAGTACGAACGATTGCACCAGCTTGTGTACCGCTTTCTGAAGCGCCGCAACTGGATTTGCGGAGGCGCCAAGCATGGCATGCGCAGTGACGCGCCCGCGCATTGTAACGACGGTGTCGTGGTCGATCCCAGTGCTTAGAATAACAGGCTGCGACAAGAACAAAGCAAGGAGGGCTACGGGCACAAGAGAAGGGCAAGGAGCGCTAGAAAAGTGCAATCGTGCAATGACAATACACTATGCCCTATGTTACATCTGAGCTTCTTCGTGAGGACTGGGTGGTTTTGCGCAAGCCTCCAATTCCATTCCGAAAGTTAGACGTGTGTTAATGGGGCTGGCTTCAACGGTTGCGACTTGTGATCAAAACACTCGCTCCACCCAACGCAACATCAAAGCGACTTGACACTATGAGGGTGTGAGCCAACAACATCAATGGCGTCCATGTGCCGACGTGTGAGACGAGTGTTGATCATGACATGATGACATCATGACGTGGCATGGCAAGCGCTGTTGTTGTTGAACACCACCCCCACACCAGTGCACCCAGCAAAAGCAGCACAGCGCACTGGAGGAACGGAACAAAAGGAATGACAGCCTTGGCGTGCGACCGGGCTACTCATCAGCACTGGCAGGGAGCCCAGCCAACAGCGGGTGCACGAGCGAGTTGGGGACGCGCTGGCGCGTCACTGCGTGCACTGCACTGGGGGGCGAAGACGCGGTGTGGTGGAGCCTGGGGCCACCGAACGGTGACACAGGCGCGCCACGAGCGCCACCACTTGAGCTTCTTCTTCTGCGTTGCTGCCACCGCGCCGCGCCGTCCCCGCGTTGGCTGGACAGGAGGGGGGAGGCGGGTGGTGGTGGCGGAAAGGCGGCCTGCGGGAAGTCCGCGACCGTCGTGATGCAGTAGTGGGTTTTGAAGAAGATGAAGATAACGATGTACGCGACGGGCGCGTACAAGACGAGGGACACCCAGCCCAAGATGGAGAGGGGCAGTGGAAGGGCGTGGGTGGTGGCTACCTGCGCCAGCATCCACGCCGGCGGAGAAGCAGCGGTTGCGGTTGCGGTTGCGGTTGCGGTTGCGGTTGCGGTGGCGCCCAAGGCTGTTGAGGTGGAGGTCGCACCAGAAACGAACAGCCACGGAAGGGTGCGAAGAAGGAGGGGAGTAAACGTGCAGACGAAGACAGCGCCTGCAGCAACAAAATAGGCATACCTGGGGAGCAAGGGGACAAGAAACAAAAAAGCAAAACAAAAACAAAAAAAAAAGGGAAACAGTCAGGCCATGGAAGGCAACTCCACAGCCAAAACAAAACAACAAAAACAGACACACCACGAACACACACGACACACACGACACACACGACACAAGCGGCACAAACGCAAACACAACGAGGGGGAAGGGGAACGCACAGCGTCATGTAGAAAACCAAGACATGGCGGTGCGCAGCCAGCCAAAGCTGGCGAACGACGCGGTTGAGACGGGGGGAGACGAAGATGTGGAGCAGCACAACGACGCAGTGGAGCCACCACAGCAGCGCGATGCCGCCTGGTGCAGGCCATGCGGCGAGGATGCCCGAGCCAGGGAGCGACACAAGCACGGTGGATCGAACGGGGACGAAGGATACGTGGACATCGTCGAGCGGAGACGATGCCGATGCCGATGCGGATGTGGTTGCGGCTGGGGATGGGATGGGGAGTGTTCCGTCACCCAACACGCCGTAGTGCCGCAAGGCAGAACCTTCCGCCAGCGCCACCATCACCACAAAAATGGCCCAGTACCTGCATGGAGGCCCAAAACAAACAAACGACAAAACAAACGAGGCAGGCAAAGCATGAGTGCACCACTGGAGGCACCACTCGCGTCTAAAATTGTTTCTTCTGCCGTTCTTTCTCAAGCAAGGGTGGGTGTGTCGCATCGCACACCAGCAATCCCACACAACAACACATCGCACACTCCCGTTTCATACACCAACAACGTACACAAATGTTCGGCGAGTCAGGCGCACAGCTTCACCATGTTGCAGCGCCGCGTGCAAAAGCTCCTGCAGGAAGGCAGGCCCACCAGGTACCCTGTGCCGTACACGGTACGTCGTCCCACACTTGGCACATGCGCCGAGGGACCCGCGGGCCAGTCGTTGTGCCATTTGGGACACGGGTCGGTCCAATGACAGCCACTGGCGAGGAGGGAGGGGGGAGGCAGCACTAGCACCAACACCAACACCAGCACCAGCACCAGCACCAGCACCAACACCAGCGTCACCACCACCAACACCATCACCAATGGCTTCACCATCACCATCATCCTCGCGCGTACGCGTACGGAGGTCAGCACCTCGTCGACGTCCGTTGCTGCACCTGCTCCCTGCGCCTTGCCCTTCTCCATTGGTGGTGGGTCCCACACCGGCGCCTACCCCATGGCGTTGTTGACTTGCCAGGCGGGCGTCAATGTCAGCTTCAATGCACCACCGGTGCACCACGCCAGGGCAACGACAGGGCTTCACCCATGCCGAGCAGCCATTCTGCGTGGGAAGCGCCTCGAACGCCCGCATCACCGGCGTGCACGCATCGAGGCGGCGACACAATCGACATCGCAGCACGTCTGCACCTTGCTCGCGCAACGCGCATGCCACCTTCCACGGTGACGGCATGGCGCCACGCGTTGTGCGGGGTCGTGGTGATGGTTGTGGGGGGTGGCGTCGTTGTGGGTGGTGTTGCAGGGACCGGTGCCCAGGAGGGAAAGAGTCCACGACGACCGACGAGGCACGCACACCGCCGTCAGCCGTTTTACCTTCACCCCACGTTGCCGCTGCAGCCTTGCGCAGCACACCCCCACCACTTGGGTGACCATCACCACCTTGCACATGATGGTTGTCACTCTGCCTCCCTCCATCACTCGAAGCAGCGGCAGCGGCAGCAGCAGCAGCAGCAGCAGCAGCAGCAGCAGCAGCAGCGGCAGCAGCAGCACCACCACCACCACCACTACCACTACCACCACTACCACCACTACCACCACTTTTTCCACCACGCGGCGTGCTGCTGGGCACATACACGCTTGCGCGACCCCTGCGTGGCAGCGACCGAGGCTCGCGTTCTGACCCCGACACGACGGCGGACACCCGGCGCCGACGAAGTGCCGCCGAAGAGCCCTTCGATGCCACTAATACCGCGTCGATGGCAGGGGTGGTGTCGGTGAAAGCAGCGGCGGTGCCAGTGTCGGTGCCAGTGTCGGTGCCGGTGTCGGTGCCGGTGTCCGGCGGTTGGACGCCATGCGTGGCGGGGACACGAAACCGGCGAGGCCAGCTGCTGCGCGCCCAAGCTGCCGCTGCTGCTGTGGTGCGCGCGTCACACGCCTGCAGGCACCGCCCCACGACGGCCGTGGCCAGGGAGTGCGGCAAGCGGGCGGCAACGAGGTGCAGCATGGCCGCGGTGGTGGGTTCGTGGCGGCCACCGGTGCCGCGTTCCGTCTCGTGATACCGGGTGTTCGCGGTGCCAAACGCAGCTACGCCACCGCCGCCGTCACTTCCACCACCAGCGCCGCCAATCGTGGTGACGGCGGCGGCGGCGGCGGTGGTGGTGGTGGTATTGGTAGTGGCGAGGTGGTGGGGGTTGTCACCGCCGTGCGTGACCCAGGGCTGGCGCTCGCGATGGCGGCGTGATGACGGCGCACGTCCGATGAAGGACAGTTCCACCGTGGTCCAGAAAAAGCGAAAGGCGGTGGCAAACGGATGGGCACGCGCAGTGGTGCTGACCAGTGATGCATCCACGTCGCGCAATGCACGCGCATGCTGTCGCTGCTGCTGCCGTAGCTGGTGCAGCGGCAGTCGAGCTGATCGTCGACACAAGGCGTTGCAACTGCTGCCGCCATGGTGGTGGTGGCGGGGGTTGTGGTGGTGGTGGTGGTGGTGGTAGCCGTCTGCGGCCCCCGCTGCTGGCATGACGCCACCCGTTGCATCACTGTCAATGTCATGGCGACCCCAACGGTGGGCGTACAGCCGAAACCACAGCTCAGGACCGTGGGCGTTGTGGAGCGCAAGGCAGCACGCGGACAGATCACGGATGGAGGAGGCGGGCAAGAACGTGTCAATCACGAACAGGACGTCTGGCGACAGGAGCGCGAGCGTGTACGGGCTTCTTGCGTGGTTGGTGTGCCCAACCACACGTGTGCGTTGTGGTGTGCACGCCATTGAACGTTGCCGCACGGTTGCTGTGGTTGCTTTGCTTGCAAGCTGCGGCGGCTTCACCGCCGGCAGCACTGAACCGCAACACGGCGGATCATTCAACACTGCGCAACCGGCCCAGCTGCATGGCATGGGCACTGCATCAACAACGGCATCGTTGCGAGGCCTTGTGCGGGGGTGTAGGATGAACCGCCGTGGCTGGACAAGCACCGACGCGTGACGCTTGGCATGACATCAGCAGCGTCAGTGAACTTCGCGACGAAAGAGAAGTCATGATTGTCGGAAGTACACTTCCACGAGACTGCAGTTGTCTCAGATTTCCCACTCGAGCAGCGCTCACAGCCTGCGGCAGGCTGCCTGCCTCGCTGCATACCATCCGACTAGCTTGTGCTGTGGGGCAAGAAACGTGGCTTGTGTTCGTGAGTTGGTTGTTGGGAGAAAACCCTGTCGTGTGCGTGCGTGTGTGTGTGTGTGTGTGTGTGTGTGTGTGTGTTGTGGGCTTTACACCGCCAACTCTTCAGCCACAATGGGGGGTCCTCACAGAGAGAGGGAGAGAGAGAGAGAGATGGACCAGCAAGACCGTGCAAGAGCAAACCCACCACGCATAGCACAAAACACAAGCAAACAAACAAACAAACCAACAAACAAACATACACGGGCGTGTGGTGCACCAACCTACTGCCGAGGCGCTCGCCCCACCTACTTCCGCCGCGCGGGCACACCCACTTTCATCTTCGCGACTCGGACGGCCGCCGCTGCAGCCCTGCGCGACACAACACCAGCACCTGCCTGCCTCTTCTTCTTGCGCCATGTCCCGGCCTTGTTGCGGCGCACGCGTTGTGGAGCGTGGGGGTCACGGAACTTGCGCTTGCCCAGCCCGAGGCCAGGTGGGCTGGATGCGTGCGGCGCCGCACGGTGTGTTTGCGGACAGTAGTGCGCGCTGCGGTCGTCCTTCACCCACACGCCGGCCTTGTACATCGCCAGGTGCAACGCCTTGCTACTCACGTCCTCCAGGTGCAGCACAGCGGTGAGGGCCGACGCGGGCTTGGACTGCGGGTCATCTGCGTGCTCCGCACCAGGAAACGCGCGCCACCGCAACACCCCATCATTGACGGAGGGCGGCGGCAGGTGTGAGTTCACGTCACGCGCTGGCGTGGTGGTGGTGGTGGTGGTGGTGGGGGGTGCCTCCACCACCGTGGTGAACCTGTCCACGCCCACGTCCACGTCCACGCGCCTCCTTCCGTTGTTGTGCCCCGCGCCACCACCACCACCGCCGCCGCCGCCAGCAGGGCGCACCCCTTCAGGCTGCTCCTGTTGCCACGACGGCAGCGGCAGGCGACGCAGCTCCGACCACAGCCACTTGTCCACATCCATCCACCCGTCCCGCGCGGCGCGGTGCAGCACCGTGTCCAACAGCGCCGTCATGGCGGCCTTGTTACGCTGGCCGTTGAACCACATCAACTCGGAACGGAAGGCGGGGCTGGGACTGCGCCAGTCAATCGGTGCGCCGCCAGAAGGGCGATCCAACAACACCCCCAGGTCCACCTCGGTTTGCCGCAGCCCCCAGGCCGTGCCACTGGACGACATCTGCGGCACGGCGCCGACAGGCACCACGCTCAGCCCCCACACCAGCACGTTCAGGCGGGTGTGCGACACCAGCGTGCGCACGACACGAAGGCGGTGCCACCGTGCATGCATCTCGGCGCGCTCCTCCGAGGTGAAGCCGTCCCATGGTGGAGGCAGCAGCACGGCGTGCTCACCCACCGCGGCCGCCACCTCCGGGCCCACCGCCAGCACGATCCACAGCAGCCCCAGCCGCTCGGCCGCGCACGCCCAGTTCCAGTACGACGCCAGCTGCGCCTTCTGCACCGTCACGACCACCACCGTGGCGTCGTCGTGGGTGTGGGCCAGAATCACGCGGCGGGTGTGGTGGCTCAACCCGGCGTATGCCGCGGCAACACGCAGCAGTTCACCACGCAGCAACGCGGCGGCCGCGGACACACCATGCTGCCCGCGACGCGGCGCCAACAACGCCACTCCCGGGCGCAGGCACCCAGGGAGCGTCAAGGCGCCGGAGCTGGCGCTGGCGCTGGTGCTGGCGCTGGTGCCGGCGCCGATGAAGGCAACGGCGTGGGCGTGCAGGGTGACGACTCGCGCCCGGCCAGGTGAGGCACTCGCGCCGGGCGCATGGAACACGGGCAGGGCCCGACGCACGTCTGCGACGCTGTTGACGCCCGCAGCACACAACCCATCCCCGGCACCCACCACCAGCGGCCCCATGGGGCGGGTGTGGGGTGGCAACAACAGGCGCCGCAGCTGGCGGTGCCAACATGTGGCGTGGGCTTCGCATCCCAACACGATGGCGGAGGTGCACCCCGCCTCTAGGTGCCGCAGCAACGTGAGGACCTGCGCCACGTCCTGCGGTGTCGGAAACTGCAGCACCACCACTGCTGCCGGCACCGTGGCGAGGACTTGAGATGGTGAGGAGGAGGAGGAGGAGGAGGGGTCGGAAGAGTTGGTGCCTGAGCCATTGGAGTTGGGTTTGGAGTTGGGGGAGGAGGAGCGGGCAAGGTGCAAGGACGCTGCGCCGCCGTGCGCGTACTGTTGGTGAGAGTGGCAACTAAAGGCCATGCCAGCCCCGGAGGGGGCACCCAATCTGTCTGCGCTTCCTTGCTGGCCCTCACCACCCTCACCACCGCCGCCGCCACCACCACTGCCACCATCGTGGTCACTGAGAAGGCGCAGCTCCGGAACGAGGCCTGGAAAGGGTGGCGCCATCAACGGCGTGCGGGCGTCAACAAACATCACACGCGTGATGCCCACGGCGGATGCCTGCTTGGTCACCCACTGCAGCACCTGCAGCCGCTCTGCGGCGGTGATGAACCCCGACAACCGCGGTGCGGGTGCAGGCGTCGCGGTGATTTTCGCCGCCACAGTGTCCGCTGCCGTGTCACTGTCGCCGTTGCCGTGCGGGTCGTACCACACTGGCGCCACGTGTCCATCGCCGGCACTTGCACCGGCTTCGCCTCCACCTCCACCTCCATCTCCACCACTCGCCATCGTCATGGCGGCACCCCCCACATCCAGTGCCACCCAGTCCAACCCCAACCGCCGGGCTTGTTCCCGCCACGCCACGTAGGCAGGCCACAGGGAGCGAGTGACGGCCGTGACCAGCAGCATATCGTGTGTGCCATACTGCTCCACTCTGTCGCGCGACGTGAACACGCCACGGTGGCTGGAAAAAACGTCGGCATGGCGAGGCGGGTGGCGTGGTGGCTCAACGGGTGTCAAACTGGCCGCGTCCGCGTCCGTATCCGCGTGGTGTGCGGTGCTTGCGGTGTTTGCGTTGTTGGAGTGTGCCGCATCCTTGGTGGCCGCGCGACCGCTGGCACCCCAGGACCACTGGAACGCCGGGAGTGTAAAGTCCTTGGTGACACGCACCCCAGGCTGGTGCTCGAACATGTCTCCTGCACCCGGAACGTGTACGATCCAAGGCACATCCGCGGCGTCATGTTGCCACACATGCGGCATGGCCACAGAAGAGGAAGGGGGAGGTGAAGGTGGGGAAGAGGAAGGGGTGTGCTTCCGAGAACGGCGCGCCACCACTGCATGCCGTGCTAGCTGCGCCAACGCCAGACGCAAGACCGCTGGCGGCGCAGTCGTGAACGGCGTGGCACACGAAACACCCTCCGTCACATCCTGTCCGTGTGAGCGGGGATGATCCTCGCCATCACCATCACCAGCACCATCGGTCTCGCCCGGGCGCGTCAGCATGGCAAGTTCCATGGCCACACGCAGCCCGACACGATACAACGCAGCGACACCAGACGCAGAGCCACCCACCGCCACGGTCGCGAGTGTCGCTTCTGCCGCAGCAGCGGCGATGGAGGTGGCGGCGCCATCATCAGCACCATCATTATCAGTACCGTCACCATCGCTACTGCCACGGCGACAGGTGGCAAGCTCGGCCAACAGCTGCGAAGCAGCAGTATGCAGCGTGGAAACAGGGAACGGTGGCCGGGCTGACACGACTAGCAATGCACCTGCACCTGCACCTGCACCTGCTGCACCTGCACCTGCATTCCCGTCAACAGGGCTGGTGGTGCCTGGCGTGTACTCTATTCCTCCCCTGTGTCCCGCCCAACCAACGTCAGCCTCCATGATGGCGTCACCGCCAGGGGTCGGTACACTCGGCAAGTGGAACGCGTGGCGTGGATGAAGAAGCAGTTGCACGAAGCGACCGGGAAGCACCACCACGTCACTCGTCGTGTCGGCATCGCCATTGACCGTGTGATCACGCACACCACTACCACTACCAACACTGTGCTGCTGCTGCAGTGCATTCGCCGCTTGCAGCGCCACCCACATGTCCAACAAGGGCCCAGGTACCACCGCATGCAGCTGGTCTGGAGTTGTAGCTCGGTGGGCGGGTGCCATGGCTGCCGCAACGTCGACCAGGGCCACACCACTCCCACCACCACCGGTGCGGGAGGTACTAGTAGCGTCCGCGTACAACAGCGTGCACCCAAACTTGCGGCGCACGTCCTGCCACGCTTGATGCTGTGACGCGGACAACATGGCACGCGGCGGCAACGCAACCACCATGTCTGCGGTCACGTTCACACGCACCACAGACGCCAGTGCCTCTGCGTACGCCGCGGGTTGCAACTGCGCAGACTCCACCGTCAGCAACACACGCATGCGCCTGGGTTGCGGTTGCGGTTGCGGTTGCGGTTGCGGTTGCGGTGGCGATTGCGATTGCACAGGGGTTGGGATTGTCTGTGACGGGGTTGCTGCAGTGGCTCCACTGCTACCACTGACGCCGGTAGCACTCCGGATGTCGGTGCCAGCGCGACGACCAGCGCCGCATGCATGCGTGTGGCCGTGCGTGCCCAGCAACAACGGCGCCCGTTCGCGATACCCCAAGTGGGCACCAGTCACCGGTGGCGCTGGCGTTGGTGTTGGTACGGCCGTGGCGGCGTCTCGACGACGACCACGGGCGTCCACCAGCGCCTGTCGCAGCACACGCCGCCGCGCGAGGAAGGGGGCGTGCGTGGAGGAGCGGTGCACGAGGCGGGCAAAGGCGACAGCCAGCATGTCAAACGCGGACGGCGACACCCAGGGGTGGAACAGGTCGGGGTACAACATCTTGGAGACGTGGCGTCGCATGATGCGGCGCCGGAGGATGACGTCTTCGTGGAGCACCGCGTCCAACATGGACTCCAGCCGCGGCACGTCCTGGATGGCGACTTGGATGACGAAGGTGTGGAACGGAATGATGTCGGAGAACGGGTGTACCATGTCCGAGCCGATTACGACGGGGATGCAGCCCGCCACCATGGCTTCCACGAGACGCGGTGACCACAGAGAATAGCCTGTGCGCCACCCAACAACATCCGCCCCCCCCCCCCCCCCCCCCCCCCCCCCCCCCCCCCCCCACCCCACCACCCCCCCCCCCCACCACACACCCACCC
>Ga0213833_1003179_pt1 | contig 10192 bp, 14 predicted proteins | sample SWATP21_FD_160575 | JGI IMG/M metagenome (GOLD analysis project Ga0213833, IMG submission 160575) | Coastal seawater microbial communities from Marineland, Florida, United States - SWA TP2 #1 | ecosystem: Environmental > Aquatic > Marine > Coastal | place: USA: Florida | collected 2016-08-14
GTTGGTGTGTTGGGTGGGGGGGGGGGGGGGGGGGGGGGGGGGGGGGCTGTTTGTGTTGGTACGATTGCACCGTGGTGCTTTGCAGGAGGTTGAACTTGCAAAACTCGAGGCCGAGGCACGTGCTGTGGAAAAGGCACGTGAAATGGCGGCGGTTGAAGTGGCACGTCTGGCGGAAGAAGCACAACTGGCGCGCACTGCCGCCGATGAGCGAATTCGAGAGGTGGAAGAGCAAGCTGCAGCAGCTGGAGCAAAGTACGTTATGATGTGTGTGTGTGTGTGTGCGTGTGTGTGCGTGTGTGTGTGTGTGTGCGTGTGTGTGTGTGTGTGTTGGTACAGTGTCACCGGAGCACCACAACCTGCACCCCGTGTGCCACTCACACCCATGCAATGTGTGGTTCTTGCAACAGGTTTGAACACGCGCGCCTTGAAGCAACGGAGCTCAAGAAAGCAGCCAAGGTGGCACGCACCCGCATGACAGAGTTTGCTCACGTGTCCGCCCAGTTTGCCGCGGCACGCAACGTGGATGAACTTTTCACTCGCAGCATGCTGTCGATGCGTCAACTGCTGGGTGCGGATCGTGCCACACTGTTCCTGGTGGACGCAGAAGCCGGTGTCATTTGGAGCAAGGTCGCGGACTTTACCGACACAATCACGGTGCCCATGGGCACCGGTATGGTTGGTGCTGCAGCAACCTCGAAGCGCGTGGTCAATGTCAAGAACGCGTACGTGTCTGCAATTGTTGCGTGTGGCATGTGTGCATTGCCAGCTGTGCTCACGGCGACCGAAATCACATCGTAATGCCTGGTTGTGCAGGTATGATGACCCAAGGTTCAATCCCCAATTCGACAAGCGCAGTGGATACCGGACCAAGTCGGTGTTGTCCGTACCCATCTTTGCACCCACTTCCGAATCGTGCGTGTTGTTGTGCGGCTCTCTTGTCCTTTTGTCCTGCTTGACACGGTGCCGTGCTGATTGCACCTATGTCCCATCTGTTGTTTCCGTGGAATCCGCCCCTGCGCAGTGACATTGACAGTACGCTAAACTTGTGATCGTTGGTCTTTGAGTTGTTGTTCTTTCCCCTCACAACTCCGTGTTGTCTGTGTGTCTGTGTTGTGCAGCCAAGGAAGTGATCGCTGTGGTTCAGCTTATCAACAAGTTGACAGGCGAGAAATTCTCAACCGAAGACGAGAAACTTGTGGAAATGGTGCGTGGTGATGAAAACTCGGAGTGTGTGTGTGTCCCCAAGCCAAGTTGTGACCGAGGGGTGTGCACCCGCGCAGATTGGCGAACAAATTGCTGTCACCATCCAAAACTGTCGCGACTTCGATGCCGCGGAGGAAGAACAAGCCACAGAGCTTGCCAACTTGCAGCAGCTGCGGTCACAATTGGCCAGCGCTGTGGATGAAAAGTCTCGCCAGGTATGGATGGTGTGGCTATTGTGTGTGCGCGCACCCGAGGATGGAGCATGTATGTGCCGTCGCCGCGGTGGTGTTGCTGTTGCTGTTGCTGTTGCTGTTGCTGTTGCTGTTGCTGTTGCTGTTGCTACTGCTGTTGCTGTTGTTGTGTGTTTGTTTGGCTGTCTTTGTTTGAAGTGGCTGAAATGTGCTGGCGTGGCGCTTGAACATGGGACAGCTCCGCTCCAAGTACCAGTTGAAGATGGTGGTGAGAGTCGGCGCCTTGCTTGCCGCTGCTCATGACCAACAAAGCATCGAAAACACAGTGGAGACGCAGTGTGGCCAAGTAATCAACGCCCAAGCGGTTGTCCTTTTCTTGGTTGACGCTGCGTCACAAGAGGTGTGGTCTGCCACGCCTGGCGACGCCGGCGGCAGCTCAGAAGTGCGAATTCCGATCGGGAGTGGTGTTGTGGGGCGCGTGGCTCACTCTGGCGAGTCGCTCGCGGCCCATGCTCGCACCATGGGGGATGCGATGGGACTACATGACCGAGAAGCGCAACGACTTGGGGTGCGCCCTTTGTGTCCTGCATGGGCTGTTATTGTTGTTGTTCTTGTTCTTGTTCTTGTTGTTGGCATGTATCCCACCATGGTGAATGTGAACCTGATACATGCTGTGTGTGCGTGTGTGTGTGTGCTGTATTGTGTTGGGCAGGTCCATGCAACGTCTCTGTTGGCTGTGCCTGTCAAAGACCAAGCGGGGACTGTTCTTGCTGTGATCCTTGCCGCGAACAAGGCGTCGGAAAGCAGTGGCATTGGTGTTGGTGTTGGCGTCGCCGGCTCTTCGGCAAGGTTTGATGACGACGACACCGCAGCTGCTCACAGCGTTGCAGACGACATTGCGGCAGCGTTGCATCGATGCGATCGTGAGCACGTTGTGCAGTCTCAACTGCGTTCCGCCATGATCAAGGTGCGTGCGTGTTGCGGCAGTTGTGTTTCTTGGTTGGTGTCTTGCATGCCACCATGGCACCAAACTTCTTCTCCCCTCACACATGTCACATGTTGTTGTTGGAACGTGGATTGTGCACACACCACGCGCGTTTCTTCGTCTTGTTGTTGTTGTTCTTGTTCTTCTTTTTCAGGTGGGGAGCCTGAAAGAGCAACTGCGCTTCGCAGAGAGCGAAACCACGGTGCAGCGTCGCAACACGCAGCGGCTGACGCAGGTCAGCAACGAGGGCGCGGCACTCCTGTCGGGGAGCTACGAACTGCCGGCGGTGTTCCCACTCGCCTCCACGGCGGCACTGCGCGCTGTGCGAGCGGACGCAGCGTCCCTGTGGCTGGTGGACATGGACGCGCGTGTCGTGTGGTCGGGCCTGACCAGCGACCTGGACCGCGTGCACGTCTGCGCGCTGAGCGGGCGGCAGGGGCACCGCGCGTGCGTGGACGCCGCCATGTCGGGCAAGGCTGTGGTCGCGACGCGGTCAAACATGGCGCACCTGCTGCAGAACCACGGCGGTGGCGGTGCCGGCGGGGTGGCGGCGGTGACGACGCGAGACCCCGTGTGTGTGGCGGCGTTCCCCATCGCAACGCAAGTGGATGGGCAACAGAGCGTGACGGCGGTGCTGGAAGTGGTGCGGCACCCCAAACCAGGCACCACGGCGGACGCAAGCGCGTTCGATGCGGATGCGGATGCGGATGCGGATGCGGATGTGGGTGTGGTGTTCACGGAAGAGGACCGGCTGGCGTTGGGGCTGGTGACAAACCAGCTCCGTTTGGTGCTGGACAGCACCTTGCGTGTGTCGGAACTTCAAGAAAGTGTGCAGGACAACGAGGTGCGTGTGTGTAGCTGTGGTGGTGGGAGGGGGTGCATGTGAGGCAACGTGAAGGTTGTGTTGGGTGTGCTTGGGCCGTGCGCTTTCAGTTGGGTTCGTCTTATTGACAACACTATTGCTTCTTGCTGTGGGTTGTTTGTTCGTGTGGCGCGCGCGCGCGGGGAGGGTTGGCTTTCAGGCTGTTCTCGAGGACATGCGCAGCAGAATGCAAGAGCTGGGGGCCCAAAGCTTGGCCGCCGCGACGGTGTCTGACATTGCGACGGTGGGTCACGTGTGTGTGTGTGTGGCTGGCTGGCTGGCTGGCTGGCTGGCTGGATATCCCACACCGTATTGTCTTGGCTTACCCAACCCGGATGTGCTTCTCCACACCTGCACTTGTGCCTTTCCCTCCCTCCACTGATCTCCTTCGCGAATGTCGTCATATCATGTCATGTCATGTCGTTTCTTTTCGTGGGGTTGGCCGTTGCGATGATGCGCATGTGTGTGTTTATGTGCGGTTCGGTGTGGTCACAGATGCTTGCCCAAGTCACCACGATGGAGCAGCTCCGTGCCTGCGTCGCAGACATGGCGCAGGTGCTGGATGCTTCCACTGTGGAGCTCCTCCTCGTGGACAACGCCCGCCAAGAACTCGTTGGCCACAGCCCCGGCGGTGGCAGTGGCGGTGAACACCGCGAGTCGCTCATGCTGGGCGTCGCTGGCCAGGCGGTGCAAACCCGCAAGGTGTGCACATCGGTGGGGGAGGGTCGTGGCACCCCAACCCTCGCGGCACCCATCCTCGCCGCGTCGGGACAGTCTGTCGCGGCGGTGTTGCGGTGGCGGCGCCGCCAGGTGACAGCCTCTGGCGGCGGCGGCAGCGGCGGCGGCGTGGCGTTCACTGACACCGACTCCACGGCGGCGGCGGCGCTGGCGTCGCACATGGAGGTGGCGATGGAGCGCATGGAGGTGTGGCGGGCGCACCAGTCGCAGGTGGCGGACATGCAGACGGAGGTACAGGACGCTCGTGCGCACGCCTCTAGAGCCAACCTGGCGCTGCGGTTGGTGGAGAGCATGCCGGCCACCGTGGCGGCGCACCCGGGACGCGGGGTGTCGTCCGAGGCAGTGGCTGCGAACCTGAGTGCGGCGTTCGTGGGAGTGCATGGCCTGGGGTCGGGCGCGACGCGGTTGTTGTTGGTGAACCCCGACGACGGCACCGTATGTGGCGTCGGTGCGGGTGGTGTCACGGCGTTCGTGCCCCAACCCGGGGGGTGCTTGGCGCGTGCCCTCGCCCAGACGCCCAAGGACAACGATGCGGATGACGCCGGCGGTGATGCACAGTCATCGGCGATCGTGGAGTTTGGTCAGGGCGCGCTGGAGATGGCCTGCCCTGTGTTTGATGACGAGGGCGCGGTGTGTGCTATTCTGCATGCCTCCGCACCGGATGTGGCGTACACGAATCAACATGAAGCGTTGCTGCTGGTACGCCAACGTGGCTGGTTGTTGGAGTGATGTGCGTTCCAGGGTGCTGTTCGTTGATGTTGTTGTGCGCACCTTCCCTTGGTGCATGCGGTCTTGTGCATGGTTGCACTTTGCTGCATGATGTGAGCATGCTTTGCCCTGTTGCTTTTGTTGTCGACTCGACTGTTCATCTCACCCACCGTGTCTCCATTCCCCTTCGCTGGCCTCTGTGCACTCCATGCGTCCACAGGTCGCGGCGCGCCACACGCACTTGAACCTGATCGCGGCCCACCACACCCACGCTGCAACCCGCCACAGCAAGGCAGCGGCGCAGCACCGCACCAAGCTCGAGTCGGTTGCCGAAGAGGCGCGGGTGGCCGCACAAACCGCAGCCAACTCGGGCGTGGTCATGGACATGGTGGCGCTGCTCATGTCCTCCTGGGCTGACGGGGCCGCGGCTACCCAGGCTCGTGCAGAGGCCACCGTGGCGGACCTGAAATTCGCGGCGTCGCAGCGGCGCTCGCAAGGCGTCCATGCTGTGTCGCCCATGTCCCCTCGGACGATGATGACGGCGGCGGCGCCACGTGGGGAGGACTCCTCCGCCGCGGCACGGCCACGCGCGCTGACCATCGGCAGCCAAGCCGTGCTTCGCCAGGTCCAGGGTGTGAAGCACCTGCGCACGTGCCTGGCTGGTGGGTGCCGGCGTCTGGTGGGAGCTCACACCATCCGCCTGTACGTTCCTGCGTGTGCTACCGTGGTTGGGTGCGGCCGAATGCCTTGTGTTGTTTTTTGCTTTGTTTTGTTCTCTCTCTTCTGTTTTTCGTGCGTGACCTTGACGGCCATGGTTTTACCTCGTGTTCCTTGCGCGTTCTTCTTGTGCAGGTACTTGAACGAACCTTCCGGCCGCGAACTCACCGCTCCCATCCGGCCAACACTTGGAGATGACGAAGCCACTCCGGCATCGGAAGTGGAGGTGCTGCGCGTCTCTCGTGGCGTCGGAAACGTCGGCACCGCCGCTGCCACCGCGCGCGTCGTGCACGCCACAGAAACGGTGCGACAAGGGGAACACGTCCAAGTCCACGACATTGCGTGCGCTCCGTTGCGAGACCGGCGGTCGGGTGCCGTGATCGGCGTGTTGGAATCGGTGTTCAATCGGGACAGCGAAACGGCGGCGGGGCTCTCCGAAGAAACGATTGCGCGGCGGGTGGCCAGTCGCAATGAAGGCTGGCTCGGCGCCTTTGTTCCGTTCTTGGAGCTGTTGTTGGAGCGGTGCAGCGAAGAGGTGTCCCTTGCAGAAGAATGGAAAGCTGCTGAGGGTCGCCGCGTGGAGCTTGAATCAACCATTGAAGAGCTGCAGGTGTGTGTTGCGCTTGCGTGTTGTGTGTGAATGTGTGTGGATGTTTGTGTGCTGTGTGCTGTGTGTGCTGTCTGGTTTGTGTCTTGTGTCATGCTCGCGCTCGGTGTCCTCATCGCCTGCGCGGTGCTTCGTATCCAGTCGCGGTGCCGTGGACAAGACCAGCACCTTCACCAACTCAAGCAAGAGCTTGGCATGTCCACGCGACGTGCCGTGGAAGCTGCCGGTGCGAGTGATGCTGCCGTAGCGGCTGGCGATGCTGCTCGATCGGACGCCCACCGATCTCGACAGCAAGTGGATGCAATGAAACGCAAGGCCCTGTCTGTGGCACGCCTGTGCAAGCGACATGAAGGGACACTGGACACGGTGTCCTCTTTGTACACCCATTGCCTCAACAGTGACGTGTACGTCGGCGTCCATGTTGACAGCATGCTTTCTTTCCCCCTTCGCAAGATTTTCTCTCTCTCTTACTTGCGTGTTTGGTTGTGTCATGGTTCGTGCGTTGTGACAAGCAGCTACTCTCGAGCCTGTCGTCGCGTGCAGCACTTGCTTTCGGCCCGAAACGTCACATTGTACGCTCATGACAAGCCGCATTGGGTCTCGTCTGGGGGGTGGCACATGAAACGTGCTGGACTCACACGCCTGGGTTGTGTGTTGTGCGCAGGTATGTCCTGGACCAGTCGAAGAAAGAGCTCCGCGCCAAAGCCAGTGTCCACCCCACAGATGTCACTGTTCGGTATGTTGCTGCATTTCTTTCGATGCTTTTGTTTTTGTGGCATGCTTCCACTCTGCCTGCACGACCACCCGGAACGTGCCTCAAATGTCTGCAACGCCGCGCCGTGGCCATGGTGATGCTGCCAGGTACGCGCTTGGATCCGGCGCGGTTGGAGAAGCTGCCGCCGCACGGAGGTCCGTGAACGTGGGAATTTCCGTCCCCCACACCGGCAACCGCCCCCGAGCCACGTCACACACGTCCGTCGTCGCGATGCCCATCAAGAGCTGTCGGGGGCACGTCCTCGGCGTGGTGGAGGCGCGTGGGCACCGTGCACCGGTCGGCTCGGCGCCCTCTTCCTTCACCAGTGAAGACGAGCAGCTTCTCAAGTGGGTGGCGCTGCAGCTCGCGTTTGTGATTGAGCGCCGTGACATGGAGCGGGAGTGGAGTGACTTGCAAAAGAAGGTGGGGCGGGTGGGATGGTTTTTAGAGCGGGTGTGGCGCGCAATACAAGCAACCACCGTGCGCTCGTGGTGTTGGATGGGCATGTTGTGCGCGCGTGATTCGTGTGTGGTGGCTTAGATGCCGGGATTTTCCTTTGTATGGCAGCCTGCACTTGTGTCATCGTGGGTTCACTTGTGTGTGCTGTGGTATGGTGTGTGGGTGTGGGTGGATGTCGTCGCACGAGCAGGCCACCAAAACGGGTGTGAGCGCGAAGGAGCTGCAGACACGCGTGGTCAAACTGAGCTCAGTGTCCAAGGACCTGCGCCGCCTGTTGAACGAGTCCGAGTCCGCACTCCAAGTGGCCAACGCTGACCGGGCCTCCACGGGACAGGCCCTGGCGGAAACCCAAGCTCAGGTCGCTGTGCTGCAGAACACGCTGTCGCGCTTGGAGCATGTGGAAAAGCACCTCGAACACGAGGTGGCGAGGAGGTTCGTCGTGGACATTGCATCCTCCCGCGCCAGGAGCTTTTTGTTGTTTGTTGTTGTTGTTGTTGTTGTTGTGTGTTGTCTCACTCTCAACACACTTTGCGGTTCGGTGTGGTACAGGAAGGAGATGAAGGCAGCTCAGCAGTCGGCTGCCCAGTACGTGTTCGTTCTTCGCAAGCTGCTCCGAAAGGCACAGGTCAAGGTGGAAGCAGACGTCAACCCTCGGCGAACTGTGCCGGTGGCTGAGGTTGATTCCCAGACGTCTGCAGGTCGACTGTCTGCAGAAATCACTGCGTTGAAGGTGCAAGCTCAAGCAACTCTCGGCTCGTACGTTGCAAAAGCACACATCACGCATGCTCTTTTTTTGTTTGTATTCCACCGGTTGCTCAGTTTCCGACTTGGCGCTTTTGGCTTGCTCTGTCTGGCTTGGTGCACACGCACAGCTATGCTGCGCATGTGCGTGAGCTGCGGTCCAGTGTGCAGTCCATGCGTGCTGCGCTCAACACGGCAACCTCTCGCGCTGCTTCCAACGAAATGAAGGCAGCCGACAGCACCACTGAGGTAGCTGCCTTGCGGCGTCGCGTGTCAGAGCTGGACAAGTTATTGCGTCAAATCAAGGGCGTTGAAGCCACAAGTCGTCGGGAGAGAGACGACGCCAGCCGCGCAGTTGCTACCCATCGGTGGGTGTCACACATGTTTTGCAGCTGCTTGCTGCTTGGGTACCGTTGTCGCTTACACTGTTGCGTGTGGTGAATTGCTGTTCGGGTCTGCAGTGAGGAGCTCGTGACCGTAACCTCGCAGCTCACACGGGTCAGGAACGACTACCAGCTGCTCATTACACGCCACCGCGCGCTGCAACGTCAGCTTGAGCGCCTTCAAGAACTGCAGTACGCTGAAACGCGGCGCATTGTAGATTAACCGCGTTGTTGTGCCCTGCTTTGATCGCTGGTAGTCTAGTGGGGGGCCACATACTGCTTTTGTGCTAGGTTGGCATTGTCCAAATACTTGTCGTGTGTTGATGTCTTGGGGACATGGGAGGGGAGGGTGTCGTTGATCTGGCGCACGCCCGTGGGGTGCACACACACACACGCGCGCGCACCCGCGCACACACACACCAAGCCACTTGACTCACTGACAACTTGGGAGTGTTTTTGTTTTCGCATTTTACTACTTCCCGCGACGCAACGGAGAACGAATAGAAACAATGTGCACAGGCAACTTCACCATGCCTGGCGTGACTCAAGAGGAAGGCATACGGCACACAGCACACCCTCACTATGACAGCAGTTGCTTGAACTCATCATACTCAATTTCGCCCGAGTCATCGGTGTCGATCTCCAAAATGAGTTTCTGTTGGACATAAGACCGCAAGGTGACGCCAGGTTCTCCCAGTCACCACACGGACACACCGACACACGGACACACCGACACAACGTACCTCGATGTCAATTGTGAGGCCAAAGTCTTGCTTGATGATCTTGATCAAGGTCTCCTTTCGCACATGTCCAGACTTGTCCTGCCCGCCGCCACACGCAACAAAGGCGTCGACTGCGCACATGCAGAGAGCTGGTGAGCACCGGACCACGCAGGGCAGGCCGACAGCACGACACATGCCACACCACTGCGACGCACTCATGTCGCTCTCGTCGTCAAACTTCGCGGCGCGCTCCTTTTGCTTCTCGATCACCTTCAAAAACTCTCCAAAATCTGAGCAACAGCCAACACTTGGGTGAGCGCCTGGATGGGGGACCGCCCATGGGCAGGCCACAAACACAACGCACCGATTGAGCCACTCATGTTGTCGTCCACCTCACTAATCATTTGAAACAGCTCTTCCTCAGTGGGCTTTTGGCCCATGGCTGCGCGACGCCCAAGACAGACAGACAAACAGACAGACAAACAGACAGACACCCATCACCGTCAGGACCAGAGAACAGTCACACAAGCGCGACGACAAGGATTGACGCACCTTCCAACACCTGTCGCAGCTCCCATACGTCGATCGTCCCGCTGCGATCCTTGTCGAAGGCAAGAAACGCATCACGGCACCCGTCAATCTCTTCCTGTGTGAGAGGCATGGCGTCCGGAAAAGGTCCTGCAGCACGGAACACAGACCACGCCACACGGCACCGGCCACAGGTCAGTGCATGCGGGGACAGCGAGCAAAGTGGTGTTCCTGACCACCATCAACGTGCGAACTCCAAGGATCCAGGCTCAGCGCACGTACTCGATCTCACAACCGGTGTCGGACAAGTAACAACAACTGAAGCTCACAGTTGCTCGTTGAAGGCGCTTTGCTTTGAGGGGGGGAACAACTTGTGTGTGTATTTGTATTTGATTTTGGAAGTAGTCACTTCACAAAATGGCACATTTCTCGTGGCTTGTGCCTGTTGGTTACATAAAAACTCAACATGGATTCGATTTTTGCCATGTTACAAAGAAAGCGGCACGGCAAAAACAACAACATCAACAACAATCGTCAACGCGAGGTCGGAAGGTTGCATCAGCTTCACGTTGTTGCTGTGGGAGTGTGCTCCCT
>Ga0213833_1003180_pt1 | contig 10190 bp, 9 predicted proteins | sample SWATP21_FD_160575 | JGI IMG/M metagenome (GOLD analysis project Ga0213833, IMG submission 160575) | Coastal seawater microbial communities from Marineland, Florida, United States - SWA TP2 #1 | ecosystem: Environmental > Aquatic > Marine > Coastal | place: USA: Florida | collected 2016-08-14
CACACCCACACAAGCACTGTGGGCCACCTACCACCATGGGTTTGTCAGGGTCTGCCCCAGCAGCACACAGCAGTTGTATAATCTCCGCGTTGCCCTGGTGCACTGCAATGAGCAGAGGCGTCAGCTTCCCAAGACCCCAGGTGTCGTTCACCGGAGCGCGGAGCCTCAGCAGTTCTCTCACACACGCGGTTTGGTTCTTGCTGACGGCAAAGAACAGTGGAGGGCGGTCGTTGTGAGCTTTCGAGTCAACAACGGCCCCCAGTCGGTTGAGGGCACGGATGCAGTCCACGTGGCCATTTTGTGCGGCAGCGGCCATGGGACAGTGCAGCTGTGTTTTTTTTGGGGGGGGAGGAGGGGATGGAGAGTCAGTTAGTCCACCGTGCACGATAGCAGTCGCGAAGGATTGACTGTTTCCGCTACCTCACCGACACACACAACGAAGACCAACCAAACAAGCACACCACGCACATTGACGTCGGCTCCGGCTGCAGCCAGTCGATTCACCATTGACACATGACCGTTCAGGCACGTCTCGATCAATGACGTCATGCCGTTCTGAGACCACATATGAACACACATACACGCACGCACCGGCAAGCCCAGACAACAATCAAGCGTGGTCACCACCGAAGCTTCATCTTCATCGTGCACAGACACACCAATACACAAAATGCGCACCTCGGCCACAAGGTTGACATCAGCGCCGTGTTTCACAAGCTCGTCGAAGCATTCAATGTTGTTTTGGGCTGCCGCGTGATACACCGGGTTGCATCCCTGTATGAAAGGCAAGGTGCGAGGGAAGGTGAGCAAAATAGGGCGGGGGATTGGGGGGTGGGGGCAACACAAACACGAAACAGTCTGCCAGGCACACAATCAAGGTCCTACCTTTCCGTCAGTCACGTTCACATCCGTGTAGTGTGGCAGGAGTAACTTTAGGCACTCTGGGTGACCATTCTGGGCGGATGCGCTCAGCGGTGTGACTCCGTTCTATCACAACACAACGATGCTCCGTCACACGACTCCATACAGCCACTGCGACATCACACCATGCACGGACATGATCCTTGGCGCACGCGTCAGCGTTGAACTGAAGCAACAAGGAGAGGCACTTGGAGTGATTCATTTGGGCCGCCAAATGAACCGCTGTGACCCCGTCCTGAAGAAAAGACAATGGGATCAAACGAAACAATGAGAGCAGCAACAGGAGACTGGCATGTGGGCCAGAAGAATACCAAACAACGAGAAGACAATAACGCCGCACGCACCTTGGGGTTGACATACGCGACTTGGGCCCCCAGGTTGGCAAGCATAGCAAGGCACTCATAATGGCCCTTCAAAGCTGCAAGCATGAGGGCAGTCGCGCCAACCTGCCGACGTAGGAAAACATGGGAAACAAGTGCGCGCAGGCAGTCAGTGGCGAGTGACCACAACGCATGTACTTGGGGGCAAACGGGTACACACATCGGTTGGGAGATCAAGAGTGGCGTGGACAGAGGCTAGGTACTCCAAGCACTTGGTATGACCCTCATGTGCACACACAGCGATGGCAGCAGCACCCTGCAGTCATCCAGTTTGGAGTCAACAACCCCACGCGCAGGAAAAGAAGGCAACACAACATAGGCACGCATTCAGCGGCCGTGTTACTGGACCTGTGGGCCTTTTGTGTCAACGAGAGCGCCATGTTCCACCAAAATCTTCATGGCATCAAGCTGGTTTGCGGACGCTGCGACGGTCAAAGGAGTGTCGCCGTTCTGCGCAGAGCACGTGCGTCTCGTGTTGGTATCCACCAAAAAACGCAGACTGCAGCAAGCCAAGCCCGGCACATACGCGTCACAACGGCGGCACCAATGAAACGTACGTCGGCTTGTGTATTGACGTGGGTGTTGCCACCAGCTAGCAACAGTGACAGGCACTCCACATGACCTGACTTCGCAGCGGCATGAAGAGCGGTGGTTCGATCCTGTTGGTGCCGTCACGCTTGGCTCAGAAACACTGCAAGCAGCACATACGAGTGCGCCACACATGTAACATACTTTCAAAGTTGTGTCGAGAGGCGCACGGTGGGCGATGAGGAACTTCAAACACTCCAGGTGGCCGTTCAAGGTTGCAAGATACACTGCGCCGGCTCCGTCCTGGATTGCCGAACGCACACGTGTGAAACGGCACCACCAACACTCGAGCAAGCGGTAGCGCGTGGGAAAGACGCACCTTCTTCGTATGGGTCACGTCCGCGCCCAGATCGACAAGTAACCTCAGGCACTCAAGGTGACCGAACTGGGACGCAGCCAGCAGCGGTGTCTCGCCCGTCTTCACATACCACGCACCCCACAGATCCCCGCGCACCCGTGCCAGCAGCAAGTTCATAAGCCCCACAAAAGGCGGCCACCAAATCCATGTATGGTGCTGTCCCAGTTGTACTTACCGATGCAGGTGCGTTCAAAAGGGACGGGTTGCTCACGTGAAGGGAACGCACAGCAGAGCAGGTTCCAACACGCGCAGCTTCAACCATCGGCGTGAGCGTCTCTGGCTCAGTGTCCACGTTTGTTGCACGGGACTGGGCCCATGCCGCTAGAAGTGATGTCAGCATATCCGATGCGTCCGACATCGTCAACGGGGTTCCACACACGTGAGGGTGGAGGCGCCCAGACACCTGTCTCGTACCTGTCTCGCAAGCCCACAGACGGGTTGACAAATGATGAATACACATACATGCAAACCAATATCTTTGTTCTTCGCGTGTTCTCCTTTGTCAACACGGCGCCGTGACGCCTGCAGACCGCCCGTTGCAATGGATCGCCCTCGACAGTCAGGCGGCAATGGACGCCGAAGGCGCTCCAGACGTTCCGGCAGTCACCAATCTCACCGGCACCGTGGCAGGCGGGGCCGGGGTGTGCCTCGCCGGAGTCTGGTTCCATCGAGTGTGGTGGCTGAGCGCGTCACAGCGGACGCGCGTGCACAGAGGGGCATGTCCACCCCCCCACTCAGTCCCCAAGCAGCGCTGAAGGACGACAAACTGTATGAGGGCTTTGACAGTGCTGCTCTCGATAGAGTCGAGGCTATTGCTGGAGCTGGTGCTGGTGCTGGTGCTGGTGCTGGCGATAGAGTCGAGGCTGTTGCTGGAGCTGGTGCTGGGGCAGGCGCCGGGGCTGGAGCAGCAGCTTCCGCTGCCACCGCAGCCCCTGCTGCGTCTGTGCAGCGTGCGCATTGGCATGTTCCCGTCCGTTACTCCACTCGGCCTGAGAAACGATGGGGTCATGTGGCTGTGACGTTGCGTGATGGCACGTTCGTGGTGTGTGGTGGATTCGCGGGTGACTACATGCGAGGCGTGCACAAGTTCGACGCCGCCCGCCGGAGTTGGACACTGCTTCCCGTCCTGGGTGCAGACTCACCTGCAGCTCGATCAAACTCTGGAGCCGTGGAAATCAACGGCTGCATGTTTATGTTTGGTGGTGGTGGAGCGCGGGCCGTGAAACAAGGCGACCTGTGGAAGATGACGTTGGTGGATGACAACGCGTGTCGATGGACGGTGTGCCGCCCTGAACCGGGTGCTCCACCTCTGCCGAGTCCTCGCGCCTATCACGCTTGCGGGCGTATTGGAAACGCAATGGTGGTACGTGAAAGCGGCACATGTGTTCACTGCAGTGTGTTTGTACATGTGTGTGCCAGCCAGTGCCTTTCTTTGCGCCTGTAGCTTGTGCCTGTGCGTGGGTGTTGCTCTCTCTCGGTCCCGCAACTTGTCTGACGCGCAGAGCCGTTTTTTACAGGTCTTCGGTGGACACGACGGACGCAAAGACCTTGGAGACACTCACGTCATCATGACTCGCCCAACGCGCGACGGCGCCTCTTCCCCCACGACGTCACGCCCCGCAGCACACGAGCCAGTTGTGGTCCGATCATTGAACTGCAATGCCGCTGGGCGCTCCGTGAGCCGCCGCGGTGTTGGGCCAGCCCCGCGGAGATTTCACACCATCGTCAGCGACGACACGTCCGGGTCTTTGGTTCTGTTCGGAGGGAGCCACGGGAAGTACAAGAGCATGGCGGATGTGTGGGTGCTACACAGGGCGCGCGCCGAAGCTGGCGACGCTCCGCGCACCATTCCACCCAGCCAGGAGTTTACATGGTACCAGCCACGTGTGACTGGCGTTGCTCCACAGTCGCGTTGGGGCCACTCCGCTGCCCTGTGTGGTCAAAGCATGGTCGTTTTTGGTGGCCGTGACCAAGGCCGCGACTTGAATGACGTCCACATACTCCACTTGCCCGCCTGTGAGTCGAGGGGGGTGTTGCCGTGGTGGTTGCTTGTGAACGTCTCACGCCCGTGCGTTTTGTTTTCGCCCGTTTCTACAATGCCCACAGCTAGGAAGCTGTATTGCACCATGGAGTGTGTTTGGAGCACACCGCAGATGTCGGGCGTCAGCCCTGTGCCTCGCCGCCGCCACTCTGCGTGTGCTATGGGTAGGTGGGGGATGCGTGGCTTCGTTCCAGGTCAGGGTGGCGTTGTTCGACGGACGTAACCGTGCTTTGCACTTGTGCTTGGGTGCATTTGGTTGGCCCGGCAGGCACCACAATGTACATTTTCGGGGGATTCAACGGCGAGTACTTGGACACGCTTGAATGTTTGGAGGTGTCACCGCCGCAACAGAGAGCCACACGTCTGGCACTGGCTTCCGCGAGCGATACCAACCCGTCGTCTGTAGCCATCGCAGCCACCGCCGCCACCGCAGCCACTACAGCCACAACAGCTGCGACAGCGGCAACAGTATTGTGGCCATCAAGTTCAACTGACGACGATGACAGCAGCTCCGCACCAAGCGAATGTGGTGGCGTCACTTTCGGCTCGCCGCGCGGCTTCGATGGCGACAGCAATAGCGACAGTGATGACGGCAGTGATGACGACAGCAGCAGCGACAGCAACGGTGGCGCTCCTGGTGGCGCTCGATCCAATAGTGACAGCGGCAATCCTCTCAGTCGACGTGAACGTCCGTCCACCCCTTCTTCTGCCCCTTCTTCCTCCCGGCTTGCCGCAGCGTCGTTGTTGCCAGCCGCAGCATCTCGTGCCCCCCTCCCCCATGGGTTTCCTTTGCGCCTTGGTGGACCCGCCGGGTCAGCCGCGGCATCACCTTTCCAGAGTTCGTTCCCCGCTTCCTTCCCGCTTGGCGCACCACCGCCACCGCCACCCGTCCCATGTTTCCCGTCATTCGCGTCCATGTCCTCGTTTCCGGCACCCCCGGTACCGTTTTCGGCACCCCATACAGCCTTCCCGCCGTATGGGCACCCTTTCATGGACATGCCGTCGCCAGCCGCAGCCGCGGCCGCTGCCCTGGCTCCTGGTTCCGCCGCTTCTTTCACTTCCGCGCCTCCCCCCGCTGCTGCTGCTCCGGACACCACCACGGCCACCACCACCGCCACCACCGCCACCGCTACCGCCACCGCTACCGCCACCGCAGCGCCTGCAGCACCGCCCACCGCCACTGCCGATGGTATTGAAGCCGCTACCGCTGTTTCCATCGCGGGGGTACCGCCTGGGTGGTCCAATGAAGTGCTGCTCTCGGTGTGTGAAATGGGCTTTCCACGGAGCGACGTGGTGTCGTACATGACGGCGTTGTCGAACGTCGGTAGCGACCAACCGTTCACAACGGAGCGCCTGGTAAACTACATCTTCGCCAACCCCGAGGTCCCTTCACGCACGACGGCTCCCAGAGCTCGCCCGCACGACCCCTTGGCTCGAGCGCCACGCGCAAGACTTCAACGCGCCCGTGCGTTTGTGCCTGACGAACCTGCCCATGACTCTGATGAAGACAGCGACGCACCCTTAACCCTTCTCACCGCCGCCACCACACCGCGACTGCGACGTGCACGACGTGGTGTCAGGTTCAGGGCGTCGTCATCTGACGACACATCCGCACCCCCCGCACCCGTGCCGGCCCCGACTTCCACCGCCCGCCCCCCCTCTCCTCCCGTTGAGTACTGTCTTCCAGGCAGCCGTTACCCATCACGTGAATACCGACAGGTCGCAGGCCGCAGCGGTTTGGTCCGTGGTCGTGGCCGTGGCCGTGGCCGTGGCCGTGGTCGTGGCGGCGGTGGCGGTGGCGGCGGTCGTGGTCGTCGAGTGCGAGGCGCGGCGCTCTCCGACCCCATGGCCATGTACAGCCACTACAGCGCCGCCTCTGCGATGGCGGCACCCATGGCGGCACCACTGTACCCCTACTCATCAGCGGTGGGCGCGTGGGAGAGGGAGCGTCGCATGCGTGCTAGCCGCTTCGGTGGAGCAGCATGGGGTGGGGAAGAAGAACTGGATCCACCCATGTCGTACTCAACTGCGGTGCCTGCTGTGCCAGCGGTGCCGGTACCAGCGCCAGCGTCGGCGCCCGCTGTAGCTGCAACTGTAGCGGAGGACACCGCAAACACGTGGAGTGCGGTGGAAAGATCTGCGGCCACTCCACGACTGCGCGGCGCATTGTCGTCGTCGGCTGGTAGCGCTGCCTGCGACCACAAAATGGATGTATCCAAGGACGAGGAGTTGTTTGAGGCCACAGAGGAGTTTGTGGCCGCCGGTGTAGATGGCAGCGCACTGACAGCTATGACGGCGGAGGAGTTGCGAAAGTTGGTGGTAAAGCAACGACAGGCCCTTGTACAATTGCGAGCGCGGTTCCATACATTGTCTCAGTCCCGCACCTGCAAAGTTCGTTTTTACGCACCAGCGTGTTGAATGTGTTGTGTGTGTTGACTGTGCGTTGTGTACTGCCATGCCAGATTTGTGAAGACGCCGTGTGCGACTGTGCGTTGTTCCCGTGCGGACATCTCGGATGTTGCAGTGGTTGTGTGGCCCAAATGAAGTCGGCCGGACACACCGAGTGTCCAATCTGTCGCAAGGCCGTTCGAAGCACCAAGCGCGTTTTCTTGGCGTGAGCCAATGACCCGCCTGCCGCTGGGACGAGGCAAACAATGACCCGCCGCCGCTGGGAGGAGGCAAAGGGACGCAATCCCCTTGCGCTATCGTCACTGCTAGTGCTTCCTCCGAGCTGCGCCGCGTTTTGTACTTGCTGCCGAGATGAAAATGAGAATGAGAATGAGAATGAGAAGGAGTGTTGTGTTTGTTTCCTGTGTGTGTGTGCGTGTGCGTGCGCAGCGATTGCGTTTTGGCGTCTTGCGTTCGGTTCTCGTGTACCGTTGGGGGTGATCGAGTGTGTAAAATTTGACCCTGTATCGGTAGGGCGAGGTGAAAATCATTATCAATCGTTGCCAGCAGGCGCGGTCGAGCTCGCAAATGTTCGTGTTGGCGTGACAACCGCGTCCAAACGCATGTCATGGGCATCTTCGGGAATTGGTGCACAAGTCCCCTTCGCTTCAGCCTCTGCGCTTTGTGAAGCAGGGCACACTTGCTCATCAAAGCACACACCCTGGCCACATCCACCCGGCAACTTCAGCACCCAGTGAACATCCGCAAACGCACACGCCATACGCACAATGACTGGGCTCCGCGGAAGGTGCTGCTTACGCTCAATGTCGGCAAGTCTACGCATGAAAGTATCTGCAGCAAAACCCAGCCCCGGAAACGTACTTGTGAGACAACCGAGGGAGGAGAGAGAGGAGAGAGAGGAGAGAGAGGAGAGAGAGGAGAGAGAGGAGAGAGAGGAGAGAGAGAGGAGAGAGAGGAAAGAGAGGAGAGAGAGGAGAACAACCGAGAAAAGTGGGGGCCAGTGCGCAGCATCATGGTTTCCCAAGGCCACGTACCGTAGAAGCCGCCTCCGTAGCCCAGTCTCCGACATTCGGAGTCAAAGCCGACACCTGGCGCCACCACAAGGCACTGCGGCTGCGTCGCCCTACTGATTCCCCCCACGACATCGAAAACACTCGGCCTTGCTTGCTCTGTGCCGTGAAAGCAAGTATCGGGCTCCAGGATGCCCCATCTGTGGACAAAAACGCCTGTGGTGTGATGACACCCCAGGGGGTGAGAGGCACCACGAAGCGTACCGGTTGGGTCTGCAGGTCTTCTTGGGCTCCTCGCCGCGGCAAAGCTCCAGCATACTCATGTCATGGGAACCCACTACTCGTGGTACGAATACGCGCTTCCGGGCAGCGAAACATGCGTCAAGGATGCCCTGCGCCTTGCTTGCCTGAGACGCCAGAAAGCAGCCGCAGCTCGACGCCGCACCCGCGCCAATCGTACCTGCGTGCAGACTTCGTGCGGCAACGACAGAAAGACACACACATTTGTGGCTGTATGGAAAGCATCACTGGTCGCTAGCCGGTGGCAAATACGAGTGGATTCACTCGCAATGGTTGCAGGCGAGCGTTTCCGCAGCGCACCAAGCAGCGCCTGTCAACAGCAGTGCGCCAACCACGGCCCGCCACACGCATTATGTCGCGTAGCAAGAGAAAGGGTTGCAGCACACCCACAACACCCGTCCACGAACTTTCCGAAGCGCTGACTTGGTCCTCTTCAACGGCGCTGCCATTCCAGCGCGGCTCTGACGGAAAGCAAGGATGAGTGCGTCACGAGTTGTGTGACTCATCACCGGCGCTGAAAATGTTTAGAATTACTAACGATCTGTTGGGATTTCGCTCGTCTTGCGGCACACTTCGCAAAAGAGTGTGCGGCCAAATAGAGTGTGCGGCCGCCGACGTCGACAAGTAGCACTCCGTGCGTCGCTGAGATCCACAAAGGGTAGTGTGGTTGGTGGGGAAGCTGCACTTGGTGCTGTTTTCTTGGTGTTGGCACAACCACGTGTGTGCACGTGTGTTCTTCGATCTTCCGTGTTTCTTGTCATGGCCGCATTCCGTCGCTGGAACCGCCTCCCGACGCGTGTTCGCCGTACCACGCGCTTGCCAACATCATGCGTTGCTGCTTTAGCTCCATGTGTGGAAGGAAGGCGGGGCGGCTGTGCGTTCAGCAGCATTTTCCGGCGCAGCTTTGCGTCTGGGCGGCAAGTGGATTGCGCCATGTCCAACTCTGGGGGACACATCCCGCGCGGCGTGCTGTGCACGCAGTTGTCGGAACCTTTCACAACATTAGGAGGGGATGTTATTGAGAATGTTCAAGTTCGATGGGAGCAGTGGGGGGACCCATCGCTGCCTGCGTCAAGAACGGTACGCGCATGACGGCGGAGGGCGTCCGGCAGTGACAGCTGACTCGTCGCGGTACTGTGTCCGCAGATCGTCGTGATGCCTTCCTTTTCTCACCCAGCTCACGTGTGCCCTAACTTGGACGACCCATCCCCGGGTTGGTGGAGTGACATGGTCGGGGCGGGCAAGTTCATCGATACCACGTGCGTGTGCATCCCTGTTGAGGCTGTTGTTGTGTTCGCACCCACACGGTGCCGTCTGTCTCACAGCCCTCCGTTAACCTGCCTGTGGCCTGTGATGTCGCAGACACTGGCGCGTGTTGTGCCCAGCCATTCTCGGGGCTCCTTGGGGTACCACGTCCCCGTTGTGCGACAAGCCAGGGACAACGACGCCGTACGGACCAGACTTTCCTCAGCTCACCCCAGCTGACTTGGTACGACCCCACCTCCCCCACCCCTCCTACAACTTGGCAGTCATTGGCCGTCGTGGTAGCGACTGCTTGCTGTTGACAGTTGCGAGGATCAGATGCATGAACTGACTTGGTGCACCGTTTTGGGATGGTGGTGTTGTTTGCGTAGGCCCGCTGTCACCACACCTGGCTGCAGGAGATTGGTGTCACTGGAAAGATTCACGGTGCCGTTGGAATAAGTCTCGGTGGAATGCAAGTGCTTCAGTACGCTTCCTTGTTCCCAGATTCTGTGGCACGCATCAGCGTGATATCGTCCACAGGGTTCACCTCACCCGTACGCAAAACAACAACACGCCGTGTCGTGTGGCAGTTTGTCATCGTGTCTGGTCTTCCTTTTGTGTTTTTTCATGGTCACACACCACTCGCACAGGCGTCCAATGCATTGCGGTACATCCAACGCCACGCTGTGACAAACGATGCTGAGTGCGTTTCGTTCTCCTTGTTCCCGTCGTGCGGGCGGGTCGAGGCAGCCGGGCGTACTCACTCTTGCGTGAACCTGTTGCATCAGCTACATGGACGGGCACTACCCGCCGGGAAAGGGTCCCAAGGCTGGACTTGCAGTTGCTCGCGAGCTCGGGCTACTGACGTATCAGAGTATGGATGAGTTTAATGAACGTGCGTGTGGTGGTGTTGGGTCGTGGATGTTCGGCGGGGGGGG
>Ga0213833_1003181_pt1 | contig 10190 bp, 16 predicted proteins | sample SWATP21_FD_160575 | JGI IMG/M metagenome (GOLD analysis project Ga0213833, IMG submission 160575) | Coastal seawater microbial communities from Marineland, Florida, United States - SWA TP2 #1 | ecosystem: Environmental > Aquatic > Marine > Coastal | place: USA: Florida | collected 2016-08-14
AGCCAAACAAAAAAAAAAAACAAACAAACAAACAAAAACAACGAACAACGACAGCAACAACACAACAACACTAGTTCACCCACAGCCGTGCCAACAGCGACGTGTCGTCACGGCATAGGGCGAGGGGGCATATTTGCATGCGCATGCCATGTACAGGAGGATGAAACTCACCGCGTTGTTGGGAGGCCTTGGTATCGCGTGAGGTAAACGGTGAGGTCATGACGATTGTTGTGGAGGTAGACACAGCGGGCGTGACGGAGGCGGAGGCTTGCGTACGACGAGCAGCACCAGCACCAGTGGCAGCACCAGTAGCAGCACCAGGAGCAGCACTACTGGTCACCACGTGCTCGTGTTGGCTGGTGCCGTGCCTGCGACCATGTGAGGACGAGCGCAGCGGGGAATGTAGCAGCGGAACCAAGCTCGCCTGCAGGACGGAGGCATGGAACGGGCAAAACAAAACGGCACCACCACACGTGAGTGGCAAATCAAACAACAAGACCAACGAACCAAAAACCAAGAAAAGAAACATAGAACAAAGGAACAAGAAACAGGACGGTTGGTTTTGCATGCCCCCCCCCCACTCCCATCGCATACCTGTTGTTGCGACGGCTGCGACGCTGCCGTTGTCGTGGCGTTGCGGCTGTGCGAGCCTGCGGAGTGCACGCGCACTGGGGACTGTTGCAGCAGCGCGCCAGCCCCCACTTGGGGATGGTGGGCACCGCGAGACGAACAAGGCACACTCGGCCGGCCCGTCGGGCGGAGGGGTTGCATGCTGCCCTTGGCTTCCGTCCCACGGCCTGCGGGGACGGACGAAAGGGAAGGGGTGGCATCCACAGCGCCACCAGCCGCAGCTGACGCTGAAGAGGAAGAAGAAGAAGAAGGGTGGGCAGGGGACATGCCATTCACACCAGCACCAGCACCAGCACCGCCACCGGCACCGGCACCAGCAACGCCAGCACTCGCGTCGCCGTAGCTGCCACTCGTTGTGTTAGCGCGTGACGGTGTGGACGTGACTCGGTGGCGCAGCGGTGACCTGTGTGGTCGGCGTGTGCGGCGTGGGCGCCCGCCTCGTCGATCAGCCAACCGTCGCAGCGATGGTGCACCGTGACCATGACCATGACCATGACCATGACCATGACCGTTGCTGGAGCTACCTGCTGGCAACCCCCTGTTGTTGTTGTTACTGTTGCTGTTGCTGTTGCTGTTGCTGTTGCTGTTGCTGTTGCTGTTGCTGTTGCTGTTGCTGTTGCTGTTGCTGTTCTTGGTGCGGTGGCGCAGGCGGTGTTCTGGCGTGTTGAGGATGGTGGAGGCAGAGGGTGGGTGCGTGCGGCGTTGGAGGGATCGTGGTGCTGACGCCAGCGGTTGCCGTTTACGGCGCAGCATGGTTGTGTTGTGGCCCAAGCTGCCTCGGGCGCGGCTGGAAGGAAGCGCCAGCAAGGATGCAACCGTTCTGGGGTCCTTCTTGCCGCCGCTGCTGTGGTTTGACGTGGAGTGGGGTCGGAGCTGTGGGGGGAAGCAAAGAAGCAAAGGAGCAAAGGAGCAACGAAGCAAAGAAGCACAGAAGCAAAGAAGCACAGAAGCACAGAAGCAAAGCAGGAAGGAAGGAAGGAAGGAAGGAAGGAAGGAAGGAAGGAAGGAAGGAAGGAAGGAAGGAAGGAACAAAAAAGAAACGGGAGTTGCACAACAGCAAGAAACAACAAACATGCAGCAATCGATGACCAAGGCATCATGTGAGTGGGCAAGCGCAGGACATGGCACACAACACACAGGCCGACATGCAACACGTTCCATGGCGACACCGCAGACACAAACCAAGCACAGCAGGGAGCAAGAGAAAAAAGCAGACGACGGCGAGGTTGCAAGCGTCACCATACGTACGCGCGGTACACTGGAAGCCGTTGGGATGGGAAAGTCGAGCACCGCTGGGTTGTTGGTGTCATGCAGTCCACTGAACGCAGCAACGCCACCGGCAGCCGTAGGAGCCTTGGCGTGGTTCGGCAGTTGCAGTTTGGAGCGCAGTCGCACACCAGCCATGCGTGGTTTGGATTTTTTGGCGGCGGGGCGGTGTTGGTTTGCCGCAGACTGCTTTCGGAAGTCCAGTTCGTGACCAAGGGTGGACAACACACACAGCTGTGTGTTGCGCAGGGCCAAGGGCACACAGTCAAACGACTTGGGGGCCTGTGTCGGTGTCGTGTCGTGCCGTTGTGTAGGCGGTGCGGAGTGGTGGCAGTGCACAACACACAACACAGTACAGCACAACACAGCACAGCACAGCACAGGGTTGTGCGTGAAAACGCAGAGCAGCATGTAGACGTGGAACACAAGACACGAACACCAAACACACACACACACACACACACACAAATGCGCAACACGAGCGCGAACAAGCCTGGCCACGTCTGCATGCGATTGAGGTTGTGAGTACGGTACCTGTGCCTGGCGAAATGTCAACTCGGCTGTGCTCAGTAGCTGAACCGCCTGAGCAGACTCGGTTTTGGTCGACGCCAACAACTCTTGCCTGGCATGGCGCGCACAACAAAAGCAAAAAAAAAGGTGCGTCCCCGCACAGCCCACAGCCCACAGCCCACCAGCAACCCCATCACATCACGCCACACCACCACCACCCCAATACGACGTGAGGGGCATGAAAGTTCACGGGGCGTGGCACATAAGTGCACGCCCAAAATGTTCAAAAGAAAAAAAAAAAGCCATCCCATCGACGTACAGAGAAGGTGGCACCTGCTGGTCTGACCCTGACTCGGTCCGCGTATGCTCTTGGTACCTGTCGCATCACAACCACCACCACCGTGCCATTAGTGGGTGGTCAAGCACAAGCAACACAACACGTGAGAGCTGCCAAAGATGCGACGCATGGCCACAAGCGCCCTGCATGCAGGCACCAGCGCTACGCACGGCACCTGGCACACGACGATGACACAGACACACGCGCGCGTCCACCACGACGTACGGACTGAACCCCGCCACATCCAGGGGTATGGCAGGCGGAAACTTGGTGGGTGCGTCCGCTGCCGGTGTGCCCAGCATGGACCAGTGCGGCGTCACATCCGTGCGATGAAACACCCGCGTCGAGTGCCCCGCCAGCAACAGAAGCACGTCCATGGCACCCTGCGCAATCATGACGTGGCGCCACGCGTTGGGCGCAGCAGAAAACGGGGACAACACGCCGGAGGTGGACATGGGGGTGGACATGGACATGGACATGGACGACGATGCCACGGATACGGATGGGTGGCAGGAGGAAGAAGGCGATGCGGCGCCAAACGGGGTGCCGACTGGGGCTGCGGCGCCACCTACAGCACTGGACGCCGGGCGTAGCAGCGACCCTAGTGCGCGCACGGCGGCCAGCGGCACAGGCATGGCATTCATGAAGGCCACCATGTCGTTGGTCATGCGGGCACCCAGTGGGGTGCGCAACAGCTTCAGGGGTGGATCGCCGGGTCGATGGTGGCGAGCGGCACCATCACCACCACCACCGTCACCGTCATCATCACCACCACCACCACCACCACCGTCACCATCACCACCCTCGATAGTGGCCTCCCCTACGACTCTCTCGCTGGTGTTGGTGGTGTTGGTGTGGTTGGGGTTGGATCGCGCCTTTTTGGGGTGGTGGGTGTCACTGGGCACTGGGATGGTGGCGCGTGGAGGGCGTGCATACCTGCTCTCCAGCAACACAACCATGAGAAACATGATGACGCACGATCAACATCCACGTCACCATCACCACGGAACAACGTGTCAAGCCACACAACCAATGCCCGGGGCCAATCACTGCCGTCCATCTACTTCCAACAGATAACATGCACAGCACCCACACCCACCCATCCACACACAACCTGGCGCTGGCTTGAAACAACACACCACGGCTATGCCATGCGCGTCACGACGTACAGGGGTTGGGCCGTGTGAATGGTCATGGCAGCCGCAACCAGCGGTGGCACGACACCGTCGTGGATGAGTTGCACGCGTGACGTGAGTGAGGTACACAGGTTGGCCAACACACGTGCTGCAATGGACTGCAGCAGTCCCCAAGGAGCGTGCCGGCTGCGACCACATGCAACGGCGACTACGAGGGGGGTCAACCGTTCTGCGACAATGCGGTTGCGGCACTGTTCCTTGCAGCTGAGGAGGAGGAGGATGTATCTGCACGGAAAGCACACAGCAAAGAGAGAGAAATGTCACGGAAGGCACACAGAGTGTGGGAAGCGAAAGGGGATGGAGGGTGGGGTGGTGCGCGGAAGAGCATGCCCCGTTTAGAGGGACACACGTTAGCACCACCAGTTGACGCGCAAGGCTCCCCCCCGACGACACCTGCCCACCCACCGACCATTCACCAACGGCGCGCACCACACAGCGCGTACAGTGCATAACTCAGCCTCTCTTGAATGTTCTCATCCCTCAGCGCGCGCTCTTTCTCCCTTTTTTTCTTGGCCTCCTCGGACAGCACACCACTAGCACCCGCGTTGCCATGGAGACCTTCGTTGCCCCCCAACCCACCACCAGCACCAGCACTTCCACCCTCCCTCTGTTTCCGCTTGCGCGGCAGCGCTGACACCAACACAGCTCGCAGCGCTGTGACTCGCGTGTGTGTCAACGCCGCCCCGGCTTGGTTACGGCGCACCTCGTGCACCATGGACAGTAGCGAGCTGGCGTGGCGTGCTCCGGATCCACGATGGGGCAGCTTGGCCGCACCACCCACGGGTCCAAATGGAGCCGCCAGCCTTCGCTTGATGTTGGTGTGGCCGCCGCCGCTGCGGTTGTCGGGGTGGTGGCCGTTGCGGGTTGGGTGCTCCGCCGCCTGGCCGCCATCTCCGCTACCACCACCACCACCCGCACCCGCTTGCGAGGGTGACGACGTGCCCACGACCTCCATGCCACTCGCATCATGCTGGTGGTACTGGTGCTGGTGCTGGTGCTGGTGCTGGCGTTGGCGCTGTGCTTCTTCCGCCTCCGCCTGTTCACGCAGCTGCTTCTTCATCGCCACCTCCGCCGCAACGGCTCTGGCTCTGGCTTGGGCTCGTGCACGTTCGGCGGCGGACGGCATGCCACGGCCCGTTCGTTGCTGGTCGTTGCCCGAGTCATCGTCGTCGTCCTCCGAGTCTCCGCTGTGCGTGGGCGTCGCGGCGGGATGGCGCGGAAGCAGCAGACGCAGCAGACGCAGCAGACGCAGCAGACGCAGCAGACGCAGCAGACGCAGCAGAAGCAGGAGCAGGAGCAGGAGCAAGAGCAGGAGCAGTTTAAGTTTAGAAAGAGGGCAGGGCAATCGTGTGAGTGGAGGGAAAGGAGCGTATGGGAGACGGCCGGAGACAATGAGAATGCAAGGCACGCACCTGTCATCGCTGTGACTATGCTGTTTGCGTGCCGGACCCGGGTACAGCGACGACCGAATGGCAACAGGCTGGTGGCAAGACGTGCGTGTGTGTGCGCGCATGTGCATGTGCATGTGCAAAGTTGGTGTGAGCGCGTGGTCACAAACGACATCCACACATGCAATCAAACATTCCGACAGACATACACACACAGGCGCGAAAAAGAAGCAACACAACACAACACAACACAACACAACACAACACCAAAGTGAAACAAGCCACTGCGATGCGTGTGTGTGTGTGCGGCTGTGTGCGTGCGCACGTGCATGTATGCGTGGCTCGTTCAGGGGTGACGCAACAACGCACCTTGCGGGTGGTTGCCGGGTTGGAGGGCAGCACCGGAGGTGCCGAGCGCACCGCCACACCGGCATTGGACTGCAGCGACGGTCGCTCGTAGTCCTCGGGCGGTTGGTACACACCAACGTCACGGAAGGGGTTGACGTCTGGCTTTCGCCGGCGGGGTAGGCGCGGTGGGGGTGGCATGGCGTCGAGCCTGGATTTGGGGTACAGCGTGTTCACCGACGTGCACACGTTGACGGGCGGAGCGGAGGCGGGGAGGATGAGGTCAAACCAGTTGTCTGTCGCGGCTTTGGTGGCGGACTGCTTGTCGTGGTGGAAGGCCGCGCGGTCCTGCGTTGCGGTGGTGGGTGGGGGGAACGTCTTGTCGAGCGTCAAGGCCAACATGTCATCAATCTGAGGGAGGGGGGAGGGGAGTGGAGGGAAGAGGGGAGTGGAGGGAGGAGGACCCGACCCAACCAGACAGCGAAACAGGCAGCACCCACACCGAACGCCCAGTGTTGCACACCAGTACCCGTGGCACACCACAACAAGACACACAACGCCAACGGAGTGAGGAGTCGGGCACCATGCGTGTGCCATGGTGCAACATGCACGACATGTCCCACACGACACGCAGCGTAGCACAACGCAACGCAGCCACCACGTTCGCGTTGCACGCTGACCCACAACACAACAACAGCACACGTACCATGGCGGGGAGAAGGGAAGCATGCCAGTCGTTTTGAGCTCCGAGGTACGGGTTCGTGTTGACTTCGAGCAACCACACGCGCATGTCCTCATCCACTAAGAAGTCATAGCCGAACAGCTCAAAGCAGTTCCTGAGAGTATCAACAACAACAAGCACAACACATGTGAACACACACCGACAGCACACACACACACACCCATCAACGTCGTCAGCTGTGGCACGCCGAGACACCACGGCAACACTACAGGCCATGCATCACAACACGTACGGTCGATTGCATGCGTTGATGGCGGTTTTGACAGACAGGAAGGAATCAACGATGCACTCCTGCGGCACCAACGAAAAAATGAACTCACTTCCCCGACGCAAGCACGACCCCAACCCAACATACCTTGACCCGAGGCCACAAGTGCTTGCGGAAATCCAGTTTGGCACTGGGCACCTTGTCGTCTAGGTACTGCTGGAACTGCTCAAAGTTCAACGTGTTGCCTTCCTCATACTTGCCGAGGTCTGGCGAGTGCTTCTGCAGGCAGTGGTTCGTTAGGTGCACATAGGACTTGGACAGGTCGAATGTGTACTCTTCCGACGAGGTTCGCAAGTACCCTTCTCGCTGGTCATGTGAACGCACACACATATGCACATGCACATGCACACAGGCACAACAGTGTCGTGAGCATGAACGTTGTGACCCCTTGGCGATTGAAGCACATATGCAGAGCAGACAGGGCACGACACTACAGACGCGCCACTTCGCCGCAACAAGACCGCGCACACTGCCCCTCCCCGTACGTAGAGGTAGACATCCAGCGAGGGTGTGACCAGCGCCCAGACACGAATGTCAAACTTGCGGTTGTGAATCAACATGGGCCGTTCGATGTACTTTTGCACGACCCACTTGCTGCCAGGACCGCGAGATCTGTGGACACGAACACGCGGTACGCAACACGAAGGCACCGCAACAAGCACAACGCAACACCACAAACATAAACACGATGCTCGTCACCCAGCCATCTCGGAACACCACAAACAGACGTGGTGCATGCAGGAAAACGTGTGGGATGTGTGGTGGTCACGCACTGCACATGGGCCAATATGTCGCTCATCTTGTTGTACAACTCAATGCCACGACCCTGGTTAGAGGCCACAGGCTTCACCATCCACACATTTTGTTCACAGTGCTTGGCAGGAAGGCATTGTTGCTGACACGGAGTCCAGCCACACCACAATCACACGGCACAACATTCGCAGGCAAGCACAACACACACAAGAACCACATGAGATAAGAACGAGATGGGTGGCGGGGGATGAAACGTTGTCGGGTGCAACGAAATGGATGCGGGGGGTGGCACACTGTTCGGCTCAGACACAAGACCAAAGGAGCAAAGCACGACTCCGACACCAACCTTGCGGCCCTTCGCAATTTCGCTGAAGCGGCGCTTGAACTGCACCATGTCCGGTGAAAACATGTTGCCTGACTCGAGCACAAACCTGTGGGGGTCGTGCAGAGCAGCACCAGTCCCAGCACCAGTACCAGCACCAGTACCAGCACTTTGTGAGGCGCCTTCCAACAACCAAACCACAACCCGCAACAAGAGAAGAGGCAGCGGCGACCAGCCTCACATCTCGGCCACCACCATCCACGCAGCAGTACAAGCGCAAACATACAACGCCAGCAGCCAGGCAGGGGTGAAACCTACGTCGGAGGAATGAAGCGCCATGGAGAGACCTTCAGTGCCGCGTAGTACGCTTTCAGGGAGTTGCACAGGCCGTGCTTGGTGCACAATGGTTTGATGAACTCGAAGTGATTCACCTGCTGCACCCGTGCGCCCTGGTTCCAGTCACTGTGGCGGCAGTCCACGAAGTTGCCGGGCTTCCACATGAAGTTGAACCGTTTGTCTATCGCTGTATTGGGCTGGTGTGGCACGGGGTGCTTCGGTGGTACACGGCTGGATGGTGCTGCTTCACCTGCATCACGATCAACTGACGCGGCTACGCCCTTGCCTGCTCCTGCTCCTGCCCCGGATCCGGTTGCTGAAGCACCTGCAGCGGATGATGTGTCTGCTCGCTGTGGTGGGGCTTGTATCTCCTGTTGTTCCGCGACACATCGAATCGCACAAGCAGCAGCGCAGCATACCGAAGCCATGACACCAATCCAAAAAACAACAACAACGAGACACACCACGAGGACACATCAGACGGTGGCAAGTCAAGGGGAAGGGTACAAATGGACATGGCAAGCAACAGCTTGTCCCGGTGCTGCCAGATCGCAGCCCGTGTCTCACAACACGCACCTTCCACCAGCTTCGGCGCAGCACCCCCTTGCGCACGACGTCCGAGTAGTTGCCACGTTGGATGATGAACTTCAGAGGGCGTGGCGTGGCCCCCGGCCGTGGCTTTTTCGCCGCCATCGCAAACGGGAGACGAAAAAGTTGTCAAACACAGGACCCGATCCAAGACGCTGGACGCATGCGCACACCGGGTTCCGCTTGGGCGCTCGCTGCACTGGCCTATCACCGCATGACCATCACATTGGTATGTCACAGCACCACCGTGCTACATGGGGAACGTGGCTGGGGGGGCTGCGCAAGCGGCGCAGGACGTGTTGGACGCAGGACGTGTTTGATGGGATGCAGACAGAAATGCTAACCGGCACCGAGGCAGAAACAACCATGTAGATGTATTCATTATTGTAAGATACCAACTTCGGGACAACAAATGTGTGCAACAACGGCCAGAACGCGGGTGTGCGCACAGCTGGTGCAGGGTCGTTTGCTTGCACACCACACCGGGGCTGGGCCACAGAGCGTTGTACCGCAGCAGTGTACTCCTTCGTGTTACACAAAACGGGGGCACCTGTCCTTGGGTGCTGCACTGACTGTGTTGTCGGCATTGCGTCGCGTGGATCCCCGTGAGTGTACTGGTGCTTGTTGTTGGCGCGAGCAATGCCCCGACTCCGTGCCGCCCCCAAGCCCAAGCGCTTCTTGCGCCGCCCGGCACATGTGAACGCTGCCCCGTCCGGCAAGGTTCCCATGGCCACAGCCGTGTTGAAGAGCGGTCGCGCGTACGCATGTCTGCGCAGCGCGACCCCGCGGTTTCGTTCGCGGAAGGACCAGTCCGTCTCGACCGCTGGCACAGCGGTGTACCACACGAGTGTCGGCCCACGTGCATCCATGGCGGACCTTCACAACGTACGGTTTGTGGTGTGTTGCGTGTGTTGTGGTTGTGGTTGTGGTTGTGGTTGTGGTTGTGGATGTGGTTGTGTGTTCCGCCACCGCCTGACCACAACCCAACACACACTGCATGTGGGCTGTTGTCGTTGGTTGGTCGGTCGTCTCGCTGTTGCAGAGAGGCAACCGCGGCGCGTTTTCCCAAACCCCGCGCTTTGCGCCCGTGAAGCCGTCTCGTCCTGCCACGGCCGGCGCGTTCGGTCGTGCCGCCGGTGGTCAGGCCCATGCCGGCCGCACACCACACGGTGTGGCCGCGCAGCCATCCATCCACTTGACGGCGGGGTTGGCGGAGGCCGTGGCGGCGTCGGGCCGCCGCTACGCCATCATGCGCTCCACCACGCCCCGCTTCCGCCGCCACTCCGCCGCCGCCGCCGCTGAGTCGGCCCACCTGGGACTGGGTACGTCGACGCCGACGTGACGGTGGTGCGACGGCGCCCGCAGTCGGCGCGGGTGGGGACGTCGCCTCGGTTTGACCACCGTGGCGGGGCCCTGGCCGGCGGAGAGGGGCCGGATGTGCTGTACAACACCGACCAGGGTGCCAAGTCCAGCATCGCAAGATCGGTGCGTTGGGGTTGTGGGAAGGGG
>Ga0213833_1003182_pt1 | contig 10187 bp, 8 predicted proteins | sample SWATP21_FD_160575 | JGI IMG/M metagenome (GOLD analysis project Ga0213833, IMG submission 160575) | Coastal seawater microbial communities from Marineland, Florida, United States - SWA TP2 #1 | ecosystem: Environmental > Aquatic > Marine > Coastal | place: USA: Florida | collected 2016-08-14
GACGAGGCACGCAAGGACGGGAGGATCCAGCCCGGATCCCTCGTGCTGTTCGCCGCGTTCGGCGCCGGGTTCACCTGGTCGGCGAGCATCGCCCGCTTCTGACCCCGGAGCCCCTCTGACCGCCGAGACCCCCGCCGCCGCGAGCATCCACTTCGGCAACAAGCGTGTCTTCTTTCTGAGCGGCAAGGGCGGCACGGGAAAGACCGCGATCTCGGTGGGTCTCGCGCGGGCGCTGGCGCGGCGCGGCAAGCGCTGCCTCATCGTCGAGATCGACGCACCGCGGCCGAACCTTCCCGCGTACTTCGGCGGCAAGGTCGACGCCCAGCCCCGCAAGCTGGCGACCCGCATCGACGGCTGCAACGTGGACTTCGAGGCGGCCCTGCGCGCCTACGTCGAGTCCGTGGTGCCCATGAAGCGGGTGGTGGGGCTGATCCTGCGGAACCGCGTGGTGAAGATCTTCCTCACCGCGACGCCCGGCGCACGGGAGCTCGTGCTGCTGTCGCGGCTCTGGGAGTTCAGCTGGGATCCGCGCTGGGACCACATCATCGTGGACCTCCCGGCATCGGGACACGCGTTGGCGCTCATGCGCTGCCCGTTCCTCGCCAAGCGCACGTTCGCGCGGGGTCCGCTCCGCAAGCGCGCGGACGCCATCATCGAGCGCTTCAGCGACCCGAACGTCGCCGGCCTCTACTTCTGCGCCCTCCCGGGCGAGATGCCGATCAACGAGACGCTGGAGACGCGGGAGATCCTGTCGGACCTGGGCATGCCGCCGGTGGGAGGCGCCTTCCTGAACCAGTTCCCGGACGAGTCGTTCGAGGAGACGGAGCAGGACCTGCTCAGCGAGCTCCGCTCGATGTTCGGGGCAGACGGTGGCGGCGTGAACGGAACGCCGGATGCGCCGATGCCGCGGTCGGTGAAGGCGGCGGTGGAGGCCGCGGTCGAGACGCGTCGGAACCAGACGATCGCGGTCGATGGTCTCGAGCGACTGCGCGCGGCGTTCGGTCCGAACCTCGTCGGCCAGCTGCCGGTGCTGCCGGGGACGCACAGCCAGGTGGCGGACGCCGTCTCTCTCATCATCATGGGGTGGCTGTGACTGCTGCAGTGACCGAGGCGATGGAGCTCCAGGCGGCCGCCCAGGACGAGCTGCGGGCGGCGGTGCGCGACCGCAAGCTGGTGGTGTGCGTCGGCAGCGGCGGTGTCGGCAAGACAACGACGGCGGCGGCGCTCGGGATCCAGGCCGCGCTGGACGGGCGCCGGGTGATCGTGGTGACGATCGACCCCGCGAAGCGCCTTGCGAACTCGCTGGGACTGGAGGCGCTCGGCAACGACGAGCGCCAGATCGATCCGGAGCGGTTCCGCGAGTACGGGCTCGAGCCGAAGGGCACGCTCTTCGCGATGATGCTCGACACCCGGGCGACGTTCGACGAAGTCATCAGCCGGGTCTCGCCCGACGACGAGACCCGCGATCGTGTGCTCAGCAACCGGATCTACAAGCACATCAGCGACACGCTGTCGGCGAGCCACGACTACATGGCGTCCGAGAAGCTGTACGACCTGTACCACTCGGGGAAGTACGACCTGATCGTGCTCGACACCCCGCCCATGAAGAACGCGATCGACTTCCTGGAGGCCGGCGGCCAGCTCGCGCGCTTCCTGGACGACTCAATCATCAGCTGGTTCCTCAAGCCCCACGAAGGCGGCCGGAAGCTCGGCCGTTCGCTCGTGTCGGGCACCGGGACCATCGTCTACAAGCTGCTTGGCAGCGTCTTCGGCAACGACTTCCTGGACGAGATCGCCGAGTTCTTCCTGGCCACGAAGGACCTGCTCGAAGGGTTCCGCGAGCGCGCCGAGGCGGTCAGCAAGCTCCTGCACGATCGCGAGACCACGCGCTTCGCGGTGGTGTGCACGCCGCGATCGGTGTCGATGGATGAGGCGCGGTACTTCCACAAGCAGCTGCTCGATCGGCGCATGCCCGGCGGCCTGTTCATCGTGAACCAGGCAGGCCGCTACGCCGGCTTCTCTGCGGCCGCGGACGGCGACGGCGTGCAGTACCTGGGCCGCAGCGACCGCGACTGGATCAGCAAGGCGCTGGCCGGACGCGCGACCACCCGGGACCTGCACCTGTTCGTGGAGCGGCTCGACACGCACCTGGAGCGCAGCGTCGCCCTCGACAACGACGACCTGCGCGCGATCGCCGATCTGCGGGCGTACGCGGGGCGCGGCGCGAAGGTGTGCGTGGTGCCGCGGATGCCGGAGGACGTGTACGACCTCGACGGGCTGCTGACGATCGACCGCCACCTCTTCGGTGACGCGGCGTAGGGCTATCCGCGGTTCTGGATGCTCGTCAGGATCATCATCGCGAACGAAACGACGGTCAGCGGAATCAACGCGTACAGGGTCGTGATCCCTGCGAGTTCGATGCAGCGCTGAAGCTCCTTGATCCGACGTTCACCACGGATCCCAGGCAGCCAGTGGGCGAGCTGAGCGTCGCTGGGATCCCAGACATCAAGCTGCTCCTTCGTGAGGAGCCCTTCGTCGATCACCTCGTTGCGCAGCATCCTGGTCCCCCCTTCGGACCCACAGTCTACTTCGTCTGTTGACGCGGTCCAGGGCTATGCCGCAACCCGTTGGAATCGCTGGTGAACCTAATTTCTTCCAAGAATGGTGGCCCTCACAGCTCCTTTTTTTCGTCTGGGTCCATGAAGGACCGCGATCGGATGCGCTGATGCACCGGGGACGGTCGTGAAGTGGGGGACGAGATGGGAACCAAATCGAAGACGTACGGAGGAGTGGGCCTGATCACGCTGATCGTTGGACTGGTCCTGGCGTTGCCGGCATCCGCGATGAACCTCAGCCAGGCGCCGGCGACCGCGTGGGGCACTCCGACCAACCCGCCGCCGATCGTGGGAACGGACCTCGGGGTGAGCGCCGTGGAGCTCCCCGATCCTCTCGGTGAGCTCATCCAGGAACTCACCGTGGATGTGGGAGTCGGCTTCGACCATCTGGGGAGCGAACTGGCCCTGGCTGGGATCAACCGTTGGACCTGGGCCGACCATCTGAACATCGAAGCGTTCGTGCCGACCCCGAGCAACCCCTGGGGGTGGGAGTTCGACGTGCTGATGTTCCTGGAGTTCCGCGAGGTGGGCGAGGGGCTCGGTTGTACGTTCGCGCTTCCGGTCAACAACCCGACTGGTTACGTGCCCCAGACACCTGGTGAGGTCCCGACGTACCCGGTCAGCCAGTGCTGGCTCATGACCGCGGAGGCCATGGCGCTCGGTTTGCCGGGGACGAGCCTGCTGTTCGACAACGACGGGTTCATGGATTTGTTGTGGCCGCTGGGAGCTTCGCTCTTCGGGGGTGGTCCCACGACCAACGGGAACGGTGATCGCATCTACGAGTGTTCCGATCTGCGCTGGGACAGCAACAACGGTCGGTACGCGGCGATGGCCGGAGCGGGCACCACAGCGATCAGCACGGGCGTCGCTGCCTTCTCCGCCGGATGGGCGTCGCAGATCGCCACCTGGGGTGCGCTCAGCCTGAGCGGAATGGTTCTCGGCGAAATGACGCTCGGGACGGCCTATGCGATCGGAGTCCTGGCCACCTTCACTGGAGGGGTTGCTGTCGCGGCCATCGTCGTCGGCGCCGCCGTGGTCGGCGGGGTCGCAGCGCGCGCGCTCTTCGCCTCGCAGAGCTTCACCGGTTGTCCGGGCTGTCAGGCCAAGGCGCTCGCGGGTGAGGAGTGCCGTGTGCAAAACGACGACTGCGTCTGCAAGCCCACGAGTGCCTGGGGTCCGCCGCCGCAGTGCGGTGGAGACACGCGCCCCGACGGGAAGGACGACAACCCGGACGGCACCGCGCGGGACCCGAACGACTCGCTCGCTGAGGTCCCCGAGGACGATCGGCCCGAGCACGAGCACGGCGAGGGCTTTGGATCAGGCTCGCTGGGGGCCCCTGGCGCTTCGGACTGCACTCCAGGAACTGATGAGGAGTGCGCGGACGCCTGCGACTGGGCGGAGGACGCGGGTCCGATGACTCTGATGGGGGCCCAGACCGACCGCAGCTGCAACATCTGCGAGGACGGGTCCGTTGAGTGCTTCGAGTTCACGACCGTCCCCCCGGTGGCGCAGTGATTGGGCAGGTCGTGGTCAGAGTGCTGCTGGGGACCGGGATTCTCGGGATGCTCATCGGCGCCGGGTTCGCTGTGCTGGACGCCAGATTCGACCAGACAGCGTCGGTCGGCATGCTGGTGATGGGCGTGCTCGGATTCCTCAGCGGCGTCGGCTACTCGGCCTTGCTCAGTGCGCCGCTCGGCTCCGCTCAGCGTTCGGACTGATCGCCGAGCACCACCGTGGTGCTGACCTGGCGGGGTGCCTGCTTCTCCTGGCGGAGGTCGGCGGGCACCTCGCCGCGCCACCGGGCGTCCGCGTCCATGCGGTTGCGCCACTCCACCCAGCGTCGCAGCGCGCCTCGGCCGCGACTGGGTCGGTGCAGGGCCACCAGGTCCTCCAGCCGGTCGAAGACCTCGCCGCCCTCTGACGGTCGCTTGTCCGGGTCGTGGGCCAGGAGGTCCCGGAACAGCGCGACCAGCTCGTTCGTGGCGGCCGCGTTCGGTTCGAGGTCGTACCGGCGCTCCAATGCGGCCCGCAGCACCTGCTCCCGGTGGGCGAACTTCGTCTTCAGCGCGGACTCGAGCGGAGACCGATCGGCGCCGCCTCCGTGCAGACGGACGTAGGGCCGCCCGGTCAGGAACTGGAACCCGATCGTCCCCAGTCCGTACAGGTCCGATCGGCCGTCCAGGTTCTCGGCCCGCAGCTGCTCCGGGCTCATGTAGAGCGGCGTCCCCTTCGTCAGCCCAGTGCCCGTGTCCCGGCCCAGCCGGCGCTTCGCCCACGCGATTCCGAAGTCGAGGATCTTGACCCGACCCTCGTTGGTGACGTGGATGTTGGCGGGCTTGAGGTCGCGGTGCACCAGCCCGACGTGGCGACCGGCCTCGTCCTGGAGCCGGTGCGCGAAGTGGAGGCCGTCCGCGACCTCGCTGAGAAACTGCAGGGGCGCTTCGATGGGCAGCGGAGACGGGGCGTCACGGTCCCAGCGCATGACCCGGCGCAGCGACTGGCCGCGCACCAGCTCGAGCACGAGGATCCAGGTGTCGCCGAGCGCGTCGTCGGAGATCTTGCGGAAGTGCCGGGCCTGGACGATGTTCGGGTGCTGCACCTGGCTGAGGATCCGCGCCTCGTTCGCGAGCGCGGCGATGATGTCCGGCTCCTGGGTCGCCCGCACGGCGTCCAGCACCTTGACCGCGACCTCCTGCTCGAAGCCGAGCCCGCCGTAGATCACCGCGCGGTAGACAGCTCCGAACGATCCCACCCCGAGGAGCTCGACGAACCGATAGCCGGCGATCGTGCGTGGCAGACGCATGGGTCCGGAGCATAGACGCGGCTGTGATCTGCGGTGGCTCCGTGGAGCTCGCAGCGGCGGCGGTGCCGGTCGCGCTGACCTGACGGGCTACCAGGTGATCAGGGCGTCCTCGCAGCCGAGCCACTCCACCGTGACGCGGACGCGCTCCACGGGGTCCGTGCCGGTCTGCATGCGCGCGCGGTAGTCGAGGAGTCCGGCGACCGGGCCGTCGCAGTCCTCGGAGCCGGTCAGCTCCTCGACCGTGGCGCCGACGCCGAGCGAAACCGTGGCCGAGGTGCGCATGCCCCCCAGCGTGAGACCGCTCGTGTAGTCGAGGTCGAACGTCCCGTCGAACTTCTCGGTCGTCCAGACGAAGTCGTGCGCCCAGTCGAGCGACATGCCCGTCTCGATCCCGACGATGTCCGCGCCCGCGAAGAACGCGAGGTCCGAGGCGCTGGTGTTGTCCGACCAGTCGTAGAAGCCGTCCACGGTCAGTCCCGCGGTCAGGATCCCCGCGATCTCGGCCCCGAGGACGCACTCCTGGTACTCGACCCGGCCCTCCTCCTCGACGACGCAGCCCGGCCACTCGGCCCGCTCCTCGCCGCCGACGAACCGGATGGGCCCGCTCGTGAGCATCCGCGTGATCTCGTCGGACTGGGTCATGGCGTACTGGCTGGACTCCTCCTCGCGGTCCTTGTCGGACAGGTACGTGAGGGGCTCGAACAGCGTCGTCAGGGGCCCGAGCATCGACTCGCCGAGGTCCCCTCCGGCTCCTTCGGTGGCGACCAGCGTCCCATCGACGGTGTTGAGCTCGGCGTGCTCATCGGCGGTCGCCTCGTGGGTGGTCCGGCAGCCGCTGGCGAGCACCACGGCGACGAGCAGAAGGAGTGCAGAAACACGCATGAAACCAGGGTAGATCAAGGGCACCTCCGAGGGTTTGAACACCCCTGCTCATCGGTTGTGTCACCTCACCCCTGAAGACGCATTATTTTCGCCAATAATTACAAGCACTTAGACCGCTTGACCAGCATGATCGCGGGGGGTACCATTCGCCGTCCCGAGGACACCAGGAAAAACGCATGACAGCGACTGATTTCGCCTCCTCGGTCGTCGGCACGAACATCGAAGATGAGATGAAGTCCAGTTACCTGGACTACTCGATGTCCGTGATCGTCGGCCGCGCCCTTCCCTCCGCCCGTGACGGGCTGAAGCCGGTGCACCGCCGGATCCTCTACGCGATGTTCCGCGAGGGGCTCCTGCACAACCGCCGCTACAGCAAGTGCGCGGGTGTCGTCGGCGAAGTGCTCAAGAAGTACCACCCCCATGGCGACAGCGCGGTCTACGACGCGCTCGTCCGCATGGCCCAGCCCTGGAACCTGCGGTACCCGCTGGTGGACGGGCAGGGCAACTTCGGTTCGATCGACGGGGACTCCGCCGCCGCCTACCGGTACACCGAGTGCCGGATGACGCGGATGGCAGAGGACCTGCTGACCGACATCGACAAGGACACGGTCGACTTCACGCCGAACTTCGACGGGACCACGCAGGAGCCCCTGGTCCTGCCGACGCGGGTCCCGAACCTGCTGATCAACGGCGCCAGCGGCATCGCCGTCGGCATGGCGACCAACATCGCTCCCCACAACCTGGGCGAGGTGATCGACGGCACGGTTGCGCTGATCAACGACCCCGAGCTGGATGAGGAGGAGCTGCTCCGCATCATCCCGGGTCCCGACTTCCCCACCGGCGGCCTGATCTACGGCCACAAGGGCTGTCGGGAGGCGGCGCTTACGGGCCGCGGCCGCGTGATCATGCGCGGCGTCGCCGAGGTCGAGAAGGACGCAAAGGGCGACGACAAGGCGATCATCATCACCGAGATCCCCTACCAGGTGAACAAGTCGCGCCTGGTGGAGTCCATCGCGACGCTGGTCCGCCACAAGAAGATCGACGGCATCCGCGACATCCGCGACGAGTCGGACCGCACGGGCATGCGCGTGGTCGTCGAGCTCAAGCGGGACGCGATCGGCCAGGTCGTCCTGAACCTGCTGTACAAGCACACGGCCCTTCAGAGCACGTTCGGCGTCATCAACCTGGCGCTGGTCGACGGCCGGCCGCAGGTGATGTCGGTCAAGGAGCTGCTGCTCGAGTTCATCGCTCACCGCAAGGAAGTCACGATCCGGCGCTGCCGGTTCGAGCTCGCCCAGGCCGAGGCCCGGGCCCACGTCCTCGAGGGGTACCTCAAGGCGCTCGACCACATCGACGAGATCATCCGAATCATCCGGGCCTCTCCCAACACGGAGGAAGCGCGCGACAGCCTGATGGGGCGGTTCGAGTTCACCCACGTGCAGGCCCAGGCGATCCTGGACATGCGGCTCGCGCGGCTGACGGCTCTGGAGCGCGAGAAGCTCGAGACCGAGCTGGCCGAGGTGAACCAGAAGATCGAGCGCCTGCGCAGCATCTTGAGCAGCGAGCCGCTGATCTTCGAGGAGATCAAGGGCGAGCTCGAGCAGATTCGCAGCCGCTACGACGACCCGCGGCGCACCCAGATCGTCGCCGCGTCCGCGGACCTGTCCATCGAGGACCTGATCGCGGACGAAGAGGTGGCGGTCACGCTGTCGAGCCTGGGCTACGTCAAGCGCACTCCGCTGCGCGAGTACGAGGCGCAGCGGCGCGGCGGCAAGGGCAAGAAGGGCATGAGCACCCGGGACGAGGACTTCGTCCGCGACCTGTTCGTGGCGAGCACCCACGACAAGCTCATGGTCTTCACGAAGCAGGGCCAGGCGTTCCTGCTGCCCGTGTACGAGGTGCCGGAGGGCGGCCGCGCGGCGCGTGGTCGGCCGATCATCAACCTCGTGCCCATGGCGGCGGAGGACGAAGCCGCTGGCGTCATCGCGATCCGCGAGTTCGACGACCGCTCGGTGCTGTTCGTGACGAAGGGCGGCAAGGTCAAGCGGACGTCCCTCGAGCGGTACAAGAACATCCGGTCGAGCGGGATCATCGCCTGCGGCCTCGAGAAGGGCGACGAGGTCCTCGCGACCCAGCTCATCGAGGACTGGAAGACGGACTCGGTGCTGCTGTCCACGGCGCAGGGCTTCTCGATCCACTTCAAGGTGCACAGCCCGAAGGCGGACTCGGTGGACGGCGAAGACGTCGCCGAGAGCGCGCTGCTGCCCGGTCCCGAGCCCACGGAGGAGCCCGAGGAGGGCGCCGAGCCCGTGGTGGTCGAGCCGGTGTTGGGTGCGTTCGACGGCACGGCGACGCGGTTCCGCGTGGGCAGCGCGCCCATCGTGGTGGCCGGCGACGACGGCGTGACGGAGGCGACGGATCCGAGCGCGGTGAGCGTGACCGTCAATGGCTTCCCCGCCACGGTGACGGCGGTGGATGGCGAGGCCGGGGAAGTGACCCTGGCCGAGGCTCCGCCGGCGGGCGCCCGGGTGGCGGTCAGCTACACGCGACAGACCGACGACGGCGTGCGCGAGATGGGCCGTGGCGCCCGCGGCGTGCGCGGCATCGCCCTGACGACGGGAGACCGGGTCGTGGGGATGGAGCTCGTCCCCGGAGACCTCGGCGAGCCCGTGGTCAACGAGGAGCGCCGCATCGCCGAGGGCCGCGCGCTCCTGACGATCACCGAGAACGGCTTCGGCAAGCTCACGCCGGTCAGCGAGTACCGGACGCAGCGCCGCGGCGGCAAGGGCCTCATCGACATCAAGACCCGGACGCGGGACGGCGAGCGCAAGGTCGTCGGGGCTGCGCTCTGCGGGGTCCGCGACGAGGCCATGATCATCACGGACGGCGGCAAGCTCATCCGGATCCGTGTCAAGGAGGTCAGCGTCATCGGCCGCAACACGATGGGCGTCAAGCTCATCAATGTGGACGAGGACGAGATGGTCGTTGCGTTCCAGCGCGTCGGCGAGTCCGAGGACGACGACGACGAGACGGGCGAGCACGACGCGGTCGACGGCGAGGCCACCGAGGCCGGGGATGCGAGCCAGGACGCTGCGTCCGACGGCGACGCGAAGCTCGACGACGACCCGGACCGCCCGACCGACGGCGAGTAGCGAGCGGGGTGCGCTTCCTCGCGCTCGCGGTGCTCCTGGCGGGGCCCTGGTCCTGCTCGGATCCGAACGCAGAAGCGGTGCGCGCCGCCGATCGCCTCTACCGCGAGCAGCAGTGGGAGGAGGCGGCGACGGCCTACAAGGAGCTCCCGCAGGGCGTCGGCGAGTGGCGCGGCTACGGCGCCTGGCGGGCCGGCGTCATCTATCGGGATCCGCTGGGTGATCCCGCTCGCGCGAAGAAGCAGTTCCACAGCTGCTCCCGCGAGTTCGACGACGACGAGTGGGGCTACTCGTGCCTCGTGGAGCTGGGCGACCTCGCGCGCGACACCGGCGACCCCCGCGCAGCGATCGATGCGTACCGCAGCGCGGTCGAGCTCCGACCCATGGGCCAGTGGTCGGAGCACTGCTTGATGGAGTCCGGCAAGGCGTATGGCGCCCTGGGGGAGCACGAGCAGTCGCGGCGGGAGTGGGGCGAGCTGCTGTCTCGCTTCGGACGGTCCGCGCGGGTCCCCGAGGTGGAGCTCGCCATCGCGCGCAGCTACGACCTGCAGGGGGACCCGAAGGAGGCCCGTCGCGCGTTCCAGCGCGTGTACCGCAAGAACCCGAAGCACTCGGTGGCGCCGCTCGCGCTGTTCGGCGAGGCCGAGGCGCTGGAGCAGCTCGGTGAGCTGGACAAGGCGCTTGCGCTGTACGAGCGAGTCCGCACCCTGCACCCGAATCCGCCAGTGGTGGATCGGA
>Ga0213833_1003183_pt1 | contig 10185 bp, 10 predicted proteins | sample SWATP21_FD_160575 | JGI IMG/M metagenome (GOLD analysis project Ga0213833, IMG submission 160575) | Coastal seawater microbial communities from Marineland, Florida, United States - SWA TP2 #1 | ecosystem: Environmental > Aquatic > Marine > Coastal | place: USA: Florida | collected 2016-08-14
AGGGCCGGGCGGAGCCAGTTGATCGTCCCGTACCGCATGAGGGTCTCGTACCGGAACTGGTCCTTCGCCCGGCCGGTGCCGAGCGACACGAGCAGCAGGGACGAGGCGTCGTTGTTGACGCCGGACTCGTACATGCCCCACAGCGCCGGGTTGTTGGCCGCCACCCCACCGTCCACCACCGAGAACCGGTCCCCGAAGTCGTAACCGGGTCGGCCGTCCGGGACGGCGGGCAGCAGGAACGGCGCGAAGTACGTGGGCGCCGCGGAGGTGGCGCGGGCGGCGTGACGCATCAGCACGTCCGGGTTGCGCGGCTCGGCCCACTTGTGGACGTCGCTGCACAGGGCCACGGGCGTGCGCCGCTCGGTGTCGTAGGTCGTGACCGAGGTCTGCCGCAGGGCCTCGGACAGCTTCGTGTCCCCGAACAGCTCCTCGAGGATCCGCTCCAGCGACGTCACCGGGTAGCGCGGCCCGATGAGTCCCCCGAGGGTCTTGAGTCGGTGCCGCTTGCCCCGGTGAAAGATGCGCGCCCCGTTCTCGCGGTAGACGGCCGAGATGTCCGCGGCGCTGTACTTCGGCCCGTCCTCGCCCGGGACGTTGAGGCCGAGGGCGAGCAGACCACCGGTGGACGTGCCCACGAAGACGTCGAACAGATCGCTGATGGGGCGGCCGGCGCGCTCCTCGATCCCCTCGAGCAGGGTGGACGGCACAAGGCCCCGCACTCCGCCGCCGTCGATGGCGAGGACCCGGATCAGCCGCTGGTCGAGCCGGCCCTCCCCGGCCTCCCGGGAGTAGCGATCGAGGGACTCGTGGTTGTCGGGCGTGGGGTTCCACGCGGCGCGCGGGTCCATGAGCCAGGGCCAGCGCTGCCAGGCGCGGTCGACGGCGGCGGTGTAGGGCGTCGGGCTCTTCATGGCCACTGCATACCCCGAATGGGGTCATCGCCACCAGCGCCCGGCTCCCGGTCAGGTCGGCTGGGAGCAGTCGAACAGGCAGGGCGTGATGCGGGACAGGGCCGCGTACGCCACGAGGGCGAGCGACGGCAGGAGGCCCACCGCCCCGTACGCCAGGGCCGCCGAGGACCAGCCCATCAGGGCGGCGACGTCCCGCGCCCGCTGTCGGACCGATCGGCCGAACCACGGGGATCGCTCCGGGGGGATCACCCTGAGCTGCCGTCGCAGCTGCCCGACGGGCTGGTCCAGGAGGCGCGGCGTGAGCCCGGCGCCGTACAGGTTCCGGCTGTGCCGGCCGCGGAGGAACGCGCGCACCGTATCGGCCGGGGCGAGCACCAGGCCGGTGAACATCCCCCACAGCATGATCATCCAGGCCCACGGCTGGACGCCGAAGCCGCTGGCGAGCTCCCACGCGCTGATCTGCGCCTCGCCGCGCCAGTCGGTGGGGTAGTCGGTGACCACGTGGTGGAGGTCGTGCAAGCGAAGCGCCGCGGCCCGGGCGGGCGGGTTCGGCACGCGGTAGGTGAGGACGCCGAACGCCGCCTCGGCGTCGACGTCCCCGTAGCCGCCGTCGGGCGGGAAGCCGTTCGTTCGGAAGAACTCCGTGCGGGCGGCGCGCACGGTCTGCGGATGCGTGGGGGCGTGCATGGACCGACACTGGGGCCCCACGCGCGCGCGACAAGGGGGCCCTGCCCGGACGGACAGGCGTGGGAATGGAGCGGCGAGCCCGCGCTCAGGCCTGGCTCAGCTCCGCGATGAGCAGGGGCGCGAAGTCGAGCTGGTCGCAGGACGCGCAGGTGTAGCGGACGCCGTCGAGCACCCCTTCCACCTTGATGGGGCCGAGGTTCGCGCCGTGCAGGTGGCCGTACACACAGTGCTCCGCTCCGCTCTCCACGATGCGCGGCGTGAACCGGCTCGCCGTCTGCCCCGCCGCGATGGGCGGGTAGTGGAACAGGCAGATCCGCAGGTCCGCCGGCGCCCCCGCCTCCAGCTCCAGCAGGTGCTGCCAGCTCGCCTCGAGCTCCCGCTCCTCGCGCACCAGCCAGGCCTCGATGTCGTCGGCGGTGCGCTCGTCGCCGTACTGGGGCGAGGCCTTGAAGTCCCCCCCGCGGCAGCCGAACAGACCGAGCCGCGCGCCGTCCCCCTCCAGCACGACCGCGGTCTTCTTGAGCCCATGCACCCCGTCGGGGAGCAGCGCCGCGAGCTTCGTCCGCGACTTCGGCCACCACAGATCGTGGTTGCCCTTCACGAGCACCTTGCGGCCGGGCCGCTCCGCCAGCCACGCCAGATCCGCGACCACTTCGTTCGCCCGCATCGCCCAGCTGAAGTCGCCCGGCGTGAGGACGACATCGCCGGGAGCCACCACCGCGTCCCACGCCTCCGCCATGCGCTCGTGGTGCGCAGCCCAGTGATCGCCGAAGACGTCCATCGGCTTGCCGACGGCGAGGGAGAGGTGCAGATCGGAGAGCGCCCAGACCTTCATCGCTCGCAGGGTACGCGTCCGGCCGGAGCCGCAGTAGGCTGGCGCGCATGGCCAGTCACCCCCTCGCTGATCTCCTCGCCGCCTCCGACCGCTTCGTCCTCATCGGGGACTCCTCGGCCGAGCGCTTCCCCGGCTACAGCTACGACAGCTACACGCGCGAAGGGAAGCCGTTCTACTGCCTGGACCTCGGCGGTTTGACCGAGAGCCGCGGCCCCACGAGCGGCGGGCGCGTCTACACGTCCGTGGCCGATCTGCCCGACGATCGCGGCGATCTCGCCGTCATCTGGGTGAAGCCAAAGGCGGCCGCCGACGCGGTGCAGATCGCGAAGGACGCGGGCTGCACGAAGGTCTGGTTCAGCTTCACCACCGGTCATCGGGACGCCGTCGCGAAGGCGCGGGAGCTGGGCATGGAGGTCGTCGAGATCGGCCGCTGCCCCGTCTACTACATGTCCGGCGGCAGCCCGGCCTGCAAGGCCCATCGGCTGATGGTCAAGGTGTCCGGGGCGTACGGAAAGCCCCCGCAGACCGACCCGGACGCGAAGCGCCGCGAGCTCTACTGAGGGATCGGCGGGCCCGGCGGCGTCGGCGCCGGCGGGGTCGGAGCCTTCGGGCCGCGCCGCGCGTGGCGGCGGTTCAGCAGCTCCCAGAGGATGATGGCGTCCCGCGCCACCTTCCGCGGCGGCCGGGGATCGCCCTCGCCGTGCACGTGCCCGCGGAAGTTCCGGTCCTTGGACGCGCGCTGGCCGCGCCCGACGATCGTCGACCGCACGCCCGCCGCGATCTTGTTCCGCGCGGCGGGGCTCTTCGCCGCCGCCTCGATGCCCGCGGCGATGGCGACACGGGGCGTGTCGTGGAACGGCACCTCGTTGAGCAGATCGTCGGCCCGGCGCTTCACGCGCGCCCAGACCCCCGGGCTCAGCTCCTGGCCCACGACCGCGCTGAACGGGTAGCCGTTCAGGCCCCGGAACTCCTCGTGCATCATCTCGCCGAGGATGTAGGTGCCCTTGTCCACGAAGCCCTGCAGATCCACCGCGACGGTCTGATCCGAGTTCTGGACCCGGAGCAGGAGGTAGTCGGGGTTGTCGTGGTCCTTGAGGTACTTCTCGAGGATCGGCTTCGCCTCGACGTCGTAGCCGAGGTGGTGCAGCAGCCAGGCCGCCATGTGCACCCGCAGCAGCCGCGGCGGGTGCTCGCCCAGGAGCTGGCCTGAGGGATCCCAGCTCGCCAACGTGACCATGTGCTGGTCGCTGTCCGTGAATGCGTGGCAGAGCCCGCGGAACCCGGCCGGGCCGAGCAGCAGGATCGAGAACGCGTCACACACGATCTCTTCGAGCCAGCCATTGAACGCGGCGTCGATGTTGAAGACCAGGCGCCCGTTCATCGCGCGCGGCAGCCAGGGCCGCTCGTTGCTGGGCATGATGTTGCCCATCGCGCGGCGCAGCGTGGGCTCGCTGTGCCAGATCACGTGCCCGATCTCGTGGGCGACGGCGGGCCACCGGAAGATGTGCTCGCCGAAGTCCTGCGGCACGAAGATCACCGGGTGCTCGGCGAAGAGCCCGCGCGCCACGGCTTCGGTCCCGGGCTCCGTCGGAATGCAGATCGGGGCGTTGGGCGGGAGCGGCAGACCGTGCCCCCGAGCGAACGCCCGCAGCGGCTCCACGAGGGCCGCGGCGAACGCGTCCGCGTCCCCCATGACCTCTGCCATGCGCCCGCGCCGCAGGATCGCGGCCTCGACGAGGGTTCCGATGCGGGCCTCGCCCTGATCGGCCGCGTACTTCGCATCCTGCAGCGTGCTGTCGTTGCGCAGGAACGCGCTCGTGGCGGCCTCGTCGGCACCGCCGAGCAGCTCCAGCGCGGCCTGGACCTTCCGCTCCGCGCGGTCCAGATCCGTCAGGGTCGGCTCCTGCAGCGTCTCGCGGATGACGGCCAGGGGGCCTTCCCCGGTTGGCATCTTGTCGATCTGGAGCTGCGCCTGCTTCTTCAGCGCCTCGAGCCGCCGCTGCGCGGCCTCGAACTGCTCCCTGCCGCCCGGAATCGCCCGACCGGTGGCGGCTGCCTCGAGCATCTCGCGCAGGACGCGGATCTGGTCCTGCGCCTCGCCGCCGATCGACTGCTTCTCCTGCTGCTCCTGGAACCACCGGATCACCGGCAGCACCACGCGCACGAAGATCACGCCGAGCGCGATGATCCAGGCAACTGCGTCTTCCACTCAGCCCTCCCGACGCTCGCCGGGGGCCTGGGGCCGACCGGGGAGCTCGCGTGGACCGCGGCTGTTGCCCTGCAGCTCCTCCCGTCGCTGCGCAGCAGACGGGGGCGGCCCGAGCACCTCCGCCAGCGCCAGCCGACGGAGGAGCTCGGGACCCTTGGGCAGGACCTGCTTGAGCAGCGAGCGCTTCACGCGCTACTCGAGCGTCGTGTCGGCGATCTGCTGCCGCATGGACGTGTCCGCCTCCAGGTTCTTCATCTGGAGGTAGTCCATGTAGCCGAAGTTGCCGTTCAGCAGCGCCTGGGCGATGGCCTTGGGGACCTCGGCCTCGGCCAGGACGACCTTGGCGCGGGCTTCCTGCACGCGGGCGATGTTCTCCTGCTCGGCGGCGACGGCCATGGCGCGGCGGGACTCGGCCTCGGCCTGGGCGATGTTCTTGTCCGCCTCGGCCTGGTCGATCTGCAGCTTCGCGCCGATGTTCGTGCCGACGTCCACGTCGGCGATGTCGATGGACAGGATCTCGAACGCGGTGCCGGAGTCGAGCCCCTTGGCCGAGACGACCTTGGAGATCATGTCCGGGTTCTCGAGGACCTCCTTGTGGCTGCCGGCCGAACCGATGGTCGTGACGATGCCCTCACCGACGCGGGCGAGGATGGTGTCTTCGCCGGCGCCACCGACCAGGCGGTCGAGGTTGGCGCGCAGGGTGATGCGCGACACGGCGATGACCTGGATGCCGTCCTTGGCGACGGCAGCGACCTTCGGCGTCTGGATGACCTTCGGGTTGACGGACATGCGGACCGCCTCGAGGACGTCACGACCGGCGAGGTCGATGGCCGCGGCGCGGGCGAAGGTCAGGTGGATGCCGGCCTTGTCGGCCGAGATCAGCGCGCGGACCACGTGGTCGACGGCGCCACCCGCGAGGTAGTGGGCCTCGAGCTCACCGACCGGCACGTCGAGCCCGGCCTTCACCGCGGCGATGCGCGGATCGACGATGGCCGACGGCGTGACGCGCCGCAGCCGCATGGCGACGAGCTGACCCATTCCGACGCCGGCGCCGGAGAACGTCGCGGCGATCCACAGGCGAATCGGCACGAAGTAGAAGAAGGTCATCACGCCGACCAGGAACAAGAAGAAAAGGAACAGAGCTGCCACGGATCCTCCCAGTGCGCGGTCCCCCCGCGCCGAATGTGTGTCTGTCGATCAGGCCTCGGACGCGCCGTCGTCGCGGACGACCACCACCCGGATGCCTTCCACCAGGATCACGCGCACGGGCGTGCCCCGGTCGATGTACTCGGACTCGCTGACCACGTCGATCAGCTGCCCGTCGATGCGTGCCTTGCCGGAGAGCCGCAGGTCGGTCTCGGCCTTGCCGGACTTCCCGACGAGCGCGTTGAGCGAGACGGGCGCGGACTTGTAGTCCTTGTCGCCCATCACCTCGGCGGTGCCCTTCTCCGAGTCGCCCACGGCGGTCTTCAGGATCAGGCCGCCCGTGAAGCGTGACTTGGGCAGGTACTTCGCGATCAGGGCGAGCCCCACGAACGCGATGGTGAAGGACACCATGACCTTGCCGAGCAGCGCCTCGATCTGGCCGCTCGTCCAGGCCACGCCGACGGGCATGTCGAACATGGCGGCCACGAGCCCCGCGGTGCAGAGGATCAGGCCGGTCACGCCCGCGACCCCGAAGCCCGGGATCACGAACAGCTCGACGATCAGTAACCCGACCCCGGCGGTGAAGATCAGCACCTCCCCCCAGCCGGCCAGGTTCGTGACCAGGTGGCCGCCGAAGAACGCAGCGAGGCAGAGGACGCCGACGGCGCCCGGCAGGCCCACGCCCGGGGACTTGAGCTCCACGAAGAGGCCGAGCATGCCGAGGGACATGAGGATCCCGGCCACCGCGGGGTTCGTGAGGAACCGGGCGAGCATCTCGGCCCAGTTCGTGGTGGCCGTCTCCTTCTTGGCGCGGCCGAGCCCGACGTTGTTCAGGAGCTCCTGGAGCGTGCCGAACTGGGCGTCCGCGAGGCCCATGGACAGGGCCTCCTCGGTGGTGACGGTGAGCAGCTTGTCGGCCCCGATGACGCCCTCGACGGCGACGCTGGCGTCCACCATGGCCTCGGCCAGCGCGGGATCCCGGCCCGTCGCTTCGGCGGAGGCGCGCATCTCCGAGCGCATGTAGCTGGTCATCTTCTCGTCCACCGGGGTGGCCTCGCCGCCCTGGATCTGGATGGGCGTGGCGGCCCCCATGGAGGCGCCCGGCGCGAAGACGAGGTGGTCGGCGGCGAGCGAGATCAGCGCGCCGGCGGAGATGGCCCGACGGTTGACGTAGGCCAGCGTGGGCGTGCCGGTGGCGAGCAGGGCGTCCCGGATCTGGACGGCGGCGTCGACGCGCCCCCCGAAGGTGTCGACGTCGAGCACGATCAACGTGGCGGAGTCGGCCTCTTCGAGGACCCGCTCGACGAACGGGGACAGCCCCAGGTCGATGTCCCCCTGGATGGGCAGCACCACGACCTTCGGGTTCTTGACGTCCTTGAAGTCCGGGAGGGGGATCGGCGGGTACTTCGGGTTGGCCTTGGGCGCCTTGGCGCCAGCGCCGGCCGGCTCCTCGGCCGGCTTCGCGGAGTCGTCGTCGTCGCCGGAGTCGTCGTCGTCGCCGGCGTCGAGGACCGGCGTCGGAGGGGGTGGGTCGTCCGCGAGGACGATGGCGGGGCCGAACCAGCCCGTGAGTCCGAGCGCCAGGACGGCGGACAGGAAGACGAGCCAGGCTCGTCGGGTGCTGTTGGGTGCGATCACTGCTCCCCTCCCAGGGTGCGACGACTGTGCACCCGATCGGCCGCTGACGCAAACAGAGCGTCGAGCCGCGACACCATGGATCCTCCACCGCGACCGTGCCACCCACGGTTTTCGAACAGTATTCAAAAAAACGATCTAGAGTCGAGCCGACGGAGGCACCCATGCTCGAGGCGATCACCGACTCCTTGTGGACCCTCAGGGTCCCCTTCTCGTTCCTCGGACTGCGGTTCGGCAACCGGATGACGGTGGTGCGGCTGCCGGACTCCTCGCTGCTGCTGCACTCGCCGATCCCGCTGGGCCCAGACCTCCGGGCCGCGGTGGACGCCCTCGGGGAGGTGCGACACCTCGTCGCGCCGAACAACCTCCACCACCTGTACATGGCGGACTGGGTGGCGGCGTATCCCGACGCGACGCTGCACGCACCGGCGGCCCTGGCGAAGAAGCGCAGGGATCTCGTCATCGGACGGCCCCTCGGGGAGCCGGATCCGGCCTGGGGCGGCGCGCTCTCGACGTTCACGCTCGACGGCATCCCGCAGTTCGACGAGACGCTGCTGCTGCATGAGCCGAGCGGCACGCTGATCTCGGCGGACCTGGTCCTCGCCCTGCCCGAGGACGTCAGCCACTGGTGGACGCGGATGTACCTGAAGATGGCCGGGATCCACGGCCAACCCATGGGCTGCTCGCTCGTCCACAAGATGGCGGCGAGGGACAAGCCCGCGTTCCGCCGCTCCATCGACGCGCTGCTGGCGGCGGACTGGGGCCGGCTGGTGGTCTCCCACGGCCTCGTGCACGAGCGCGCCGATCTGCACGACCTCCTCCGGGAGTCCTACGCCTGGCTGAAGGGCTGACATGGACCGGGAGGAGCAGCGCCTCGCCCGCAAGGCGCGACGCCAGCAGGCAAGGCGGGGCCGGATCCTCGACGAAGCCAGGCGTCTGCTGGAGGAGGGCGGCCCCACCGCGCTGACCATGTCCGCGCTGGCCGACGCGGCGGACACCTCCACGCCGACCCTCTACTACTACTTCGCGAGCAAGGAGGCCGTGGCGGACGCGCTGGCCATCCAGCTGCTGGAGGAGGAGACCGGCGTGATGATGGCGGCGCTGGAGTCCGCCTCCGGCGGGGTCGCCTCGGTCGTGGGCATCATGGAGGCCCGACTCCGGCACTACGTCGGCCACCCGGCGGCCTTCCGCGTGCTCTACCTGGCGATGATGGATGTGGGGATCAGCCAGACGACGCTGGAGGAGCACGTGTACCCGCTGTCGGCGCGGGTGATGCGCGAGCTCGAGGACCGACTGCGGGCCGACCAGGCGGCGGGGCGGGTGCACCGGGAACTGCGGCCGCGGGAGTTCGCGAACGTCGCGTTCTTCACCGTTCAGGGGATCCTGGCGACGCTGATCGGGATGACCCAGGCGGGAGGAACGCTGCGGTTCGGCGCCGAGGTCCTGCTCGCGGAGGCGGTGGCGACCGTCAGGCGCGCGGCGACCCCGCAGGGATCTCCTTCAGGCTCCTGAAGACACGCCCGCCCGCGCGCGCGACGGCGTCGACCTCGTCGTCTGCTCCCCGGGACGGCCCGCCGATCCGAAGGACCGCGTCGCACCGCGCGGCGAGCTCGAGGCAGATCGGCATCATCAGGGACTCGAAGGAGTCCGACCCCGCCACGTCGATGATGGGCTGGACCGCGTTGACGCCGATGAGGGGCGTGTGGCCGCGCCGGAACACCGCCAGCGCGGCCTCGTTCATGGCGCGCAGGTTCGCGGCGCGCTCGGCGTCCGTCCGGGCCCCCGAGGTGTAGGGACCCGCGATCATGATCAGCACCTAGAGGCGGCGGCGGGGACGCAGGCCCAGCAGCACCAGGGAGAGCAGCACCAGGGCGCCGCCTGCGGGCTCGGCCGCGCCGGTGGAGCACGCGTACTTGTCCCAGTCCGTGCCGTCGTCGACGCCGAACTGGTCACTGCCGAATCCACCGCCGCCGAGGCCGTTGCCGCCGCCGTTCGAGCCGGAGCCGGAGCCGCCCTGGACGTCCGGGTCGTCGGCCGCGTCGCCGCTCTCCATGTAGTCCGGCACGCCGTCCTCGTCGGTGTCGGTGGGCTGCGTCGGCTCGTAGCCGGCCTCTTCGCCGTCCGTCAGGCCGTCGTTGTCGCTGTCGGTGTCGAGGTAGTCGGGGGTGCCGTCGTTGTCGCTGTCGACCGGGTCCTCGGGGTGGCCGACCTCGACGGAGTCGGGGATGCCGTCGTTGTCGCTGTCGGCGTCCTGGAAGTCCGGGATGCCGTCGAGGTCGCTGTCCAGCGGCAGGTCCTCGTAGTCACCGACCTCGTCCGCGTCCGCGATGCCGTCGTTGTCGCTGTCCGTGTCCTGGGCGTCGAGGATGCCGTCGCCGTCCGAGTCGCCCGAGCCTTCGACCGCGTCGGGGATGCCGTCGTTGTCGGAGTCGTTGTCGAACCAGTTGGGGATGCCGTCGCCGTCGGCGTCGTCGGGGCCCTCGAGGTAGTTGGGGATGCCGTCGCCGTCCGTGTCGAGCACGGGCTCGGCGAGCGGATCGCCCTCGGTGGGCAGCGAGCAGACGCCGGTGGTGACGTCGCAGAGGCCGTCGGCGCAGGTGCCGGCGGAGCAGGGCGACTCACAGGTGTTGCCCTCACCGCAGATGAGGTTGCCGGCGCAATCGGTGCTGAGCTGGCAGGACGAGCCGTTGCTGCCGCCGCCGGTCGGGCCGATGAAGACCCAGCGCACGGAGTCGTAGGCCACCGCGCCGTTGCCGCTGCGC
>Ga0213833_1003185_pt1 | contig 10181 bp, 8 predicted proteins | sample SWATP21_FD_160575 | JGI IMG/M metagenome (GOLD analysis project Ga0213833, IMG submission 160575) | Coastal seawater microbial communities from Marineland, Florida, United States - SWA TP2 #1 | ecosystem: Environmental > Aquatic > Marine > Coastal | place: USA: Florida | collected 2016-08-14
CTGCTGTGGCTGTGTGTGTGGTCGCGTTCTCCAGCCGGCTCTGACAGAACAAACTGATGACCCGGAAAATGAGGATGTGTACCTGCAACACGGCTCGTTCGAGTCCCCTTTCCCTGTACGTTTGCCCGGTCCTTTGTGCATGTGGGTTGCGCGTGAATGTGGTTGTGAGGTTTGCGCTTGTTTCGACTGCTTGTGCAATCGCGTGGATGTGTGGATGGTAGTGGGTGTGCAAGTGGTTGGGGTGTCACCCCACCGCCACCGTTCCATTAATCCTCCTTGCCATCCCCCTCCCCGCCGCGCCTTGTTCCTTCTTTGCGTTGTGTTTCTCCTCTTTGTCTATTCCTCACCGCCCTTGCCCCTCCCGTGTTGCGCAGCTCAAGGACGTGCTCCTACCCGTGGAGAGTCACACCGCCCGCTTTCAAATGGTGACCCCCAAGATGTGGGACACCGTCCCAAGGGGATCGTCCCATGCGCCAGGGTCGGCTGAGGCACTCGCTGCTCGTCGACCCGTGGTCGTGTTGCTTGCTGGAACGGGTGAGCACGGGTACACACGCCGGCGGCTGTTTATTTCATACTCCCTGGCCCGACGAGGTGTAGCCTCCCTTGTACGCCGCAGTCTCGTTCGGTGCTGCGGGTTGTGTGTGCTTGCCGGCGTTGATTTGACCCACCACGATGTTGTCCCCCTAACAGATACTTGAATCCCCGTTTTATGGAAGCCGTCGGCCTCCGAAGCAAAAGGCTTCGAAGCTTCGCAGGTGCGTACACTGTTGCGACATGGCTTGGTCCCGGGACTCGCACGATCAGTGGTCTCACGCTGCGAGTTTGGTTGCTACTACGCTCGCCAACAGCGTCAGCGACCTTCCCGTGTTGGGTCGCGTGACCATTGAAGAGGCGCAAGGCTTGCTCGAATGGTTGCGTCAAAGTGGTGATTTTGGCCCTTTGGTGGTTGGAGGTGTGTGTTCGCGCCGTGCACGCCCCGTGTGTGGCTTTGTTTTGGTGTGTTCTAGTGCAGCGGTACGCCTTGTTGGGATTCACACAACCTCTTGGGTTCGCGCTTGGTGGGGTTGATTGCGTAGGCATGTCGATGGGTGGCCTCCATGCAGCTATTACTTCTTCCTTCGCTCCCTACCCCGTGGGCGTTGCGTCGTATCTTGGTCCCACGTCTGCTGCCCCTGTATTCACGAAGGGTGTCTTGGCAAAGGCGTGTGAATGGAAGTCGCTGGTCGCTCAGGCGGCAGACGACACGCTGGAGCAGTGCCTCCGCGAATTTGAAGACAAGGTGCGTTGGCACAACGGTTGGCTGTTGCGTGCCGCCTTGCAGCCACAATGACACTGACTCACACGGAATGCAAACCCAGATGCGCTCGCGGCACCCAGGTAGCATTCATGAGTACCCGCGCATGGACCCTGCGCAGTGCACGAAGGATGCTCCTTGGGCAGACCGACTCCGCTTTGCACAACGCCAGGTTGACCGTTTCTTGCAGCTGACCAACATTACCAATTTCCCCGTGCCAGTTCGGCCAAGAGCCGCGTCCTTTGTAGTTGCCAAGCATGACGAGTATGTGCCCAAGGAAACCATGGAAGCCCAGTGGAAGGTACATACATGCACACCAAACCAGCATGATTGAGTTGCACTTGCCCGTTCATGCGTGCGCTTACCTCCCGCATATGGACATGGCCGGGCTTGCGTTTTGTGTTGCAGAAAGTGGAAGAAACCTGGGAAGGGTGCACGCTCAAGTGGATCAATGGTGGCCATGTTAGCGCGATCTTGTTCCCTCCTGAGAGCTTCTCTGACCAAATTGTTTCTGTCATAGACGAGCTTCCGGACGAACAAGCTTGACTCAAAAACACTGACTCAAGTGCAAGGGTGCAGCCTGTCTGCATCGTCGTGGTGGCCGGAGTTTCCGTGGTGTCGATCGACGACAGCGTGTTGTTTCGTCGTTTTTTTCGTGCAAAATTGAATGTCAACACACGAGTAAAATGCAATACATGTGAACGAACGAACACACACGAGCACCTCCAAGCAGCAAACCACCAAAATCACCTCTCGAAGCAACACCATTCAGGCAAACGTTGCGCCTCTTCATGGCTCACGCGACCCAACACGGACAGGTCGCTGCCGGTGTTAGCCCTCGCCGCAGCTACCACTGTGATTACTACAGTGTACTTCGGGCTCCATGTACCACGTGGTGTTAGCCCTCGCCGCAGCTACCACTGTGATTACAGTAATACGCCAGCGATAAGATACCTCTCAGACGGCGTTTCACCCCTGAATCTACCTCAATTTGGGGGTTCGAGGGCAAAATTATCTCCCACAGTGGTACACAGCACATGCCAAAACAATCAAAACAATAAAACTTATGTGCAAAAAAGTGTGGAACAAATACAAAAAAATACAACGCCCAACAACTACACCAACGACACCTACAACGACAGCTACACCAACAACAACTACACCTCCATGGTGTCTGCTCCACAAGGCTGCGTTATTGCCCACAAGCCAATCTGATGCGTGATCCATGCCGGGAGCCACGTCGTCAATGTGTTTGACGAAGTCGTTGCTCATCAGCATCGCGTCGGGCACCATCGGCAGGTCGCGGAGCTTGACCATGTAGTCGCGGGAGACGCGGCGGCAGTGCGAGACGCGAGAGATAACCCAACCTTCCAGCGGATGGCATAAGGCCACAGTGGAATGGGACAGAGACCGGGGGGGTCTTCCACCTGCAACAACTCCATGGCTGCCGACACGAGAACATCTGTGAGCGTTGTTGGAGTTGCATCAGGCGTGTCCAACACGTCCACGACGTCAATGTCAGTGGCCGTGTGCATCTCGCCCGTCATAAGAGACGTGATGGCATCAACATCATTTGCGGCAACATCGCAGGTGTCAGTCACCGTGTCACCAGCCTCAACGATGGTTACCTCATCATCCTCTTCGTCGCCCTCCGTCTCCTCGGAGTTGGCGCCACTGCTGGGCTCCAATGGCGCGACACACCCTGATTTTTTTATTGATTTGTGCCCGCCAGCCGCGCAGGGGAAGAATTATCTAGGGCTGCGCGGCAGGCCAAGAGGGCGGTGGTATCTTTTTCCGGCGGTGTCTTATCCAGACGTGTTACTGTACTACAGTGTACTTCAGGCTCCATGTACCACGGTGATTCCACCACCACATGTATGTGGCCCAAGTTGGGCCGCCCAACCACTGCACTGACATTACGCCTTTGACCATGTTTGCCAGCTGTGTGTCTGCAGCGCTTGCCTTTTCAGTTCTCACACACCACTCGAAGTGTCCATGGCTCGCAAGACGCTTGTCGGGCAGCCGACTCGGGCTCATGAAGTGTTGGTGCAGTGCCTTCATTCAACCAGTAGGAGCCCTGCTCGGTTCGACTTGCAGCAATTTGTCCTGATGACATTCGATAGACAATTCACCAAGGGCAAACGCCAGTTTCGGTATTGACGTACATGAAGTCCATTCGCGCGGACATGGTAAGTGTAGTCATGCGTACTGTACGCACGTCCGTGGTACATGTAGTATCCATGGAGTTGTGTAGCGCATCGTGTACCTTGCTGTCTTTTGGGTCTTCGACCCGAGTTTGGCTTTCTCCACCACATCCACTCCACCATGACGTCGTCATCGAAGCCCATGCTATCCAGCCACTTCTTTCGTCCACTCAACGTGCATGCATGATGTTGGTAACAACAGTCATTGATGGCAGGCACGGCACGCATCGCTGACGGGGAAAAATGCAAAAAGAAGAGTGGAGCAAGAGGGGTTTGAACCCCCGACCTCCTGCATGCAAAGCAGGCGCTCTACCACTGAGCTATTGCCCCAACAAGCAAGCGACACTGAATATGCGTATATGATATGCTTTCATCAGCAGCAGTTTTTGCCCGCTTGCACCACCTGGTTAAACTTCGCTCCCTGTGCTGCCGCGACCGTACGGTGCTCGTGTTGCACCAAGACGAGGGTGGTGACAAGGCTGCACGACACAACGAACGTGTGTTTTGATGATGAGGCAACGCTCAAACCCGGGGTCGAAGCGCGGTGAACCCGACGACGCTCCAGCCAAGGTGCTGCACGTGCGCATGGGGCGACCCACTGTGGAAAGCGTGGATGGCGAGTTCAAGTCGAGCACGAGCCGCAGCCCGCTCCGGACAAGCACCTCAGAGCATGTTACGGCCTCCACTCGTGTGGGTTCGTCGCATACTTCTTCTACCGCTCGGAAGTCTCTGGGGCGCGAGCAGGACCTGACGCTGCAGTCACTCGACCGTCTCCCCAAGACCACCCACAGCCGGCCGGGCTCCGGCAGTCGGAAGTCGTCTGCGGGCGCTGGTTCCGGATCAGGCGCGGGCGCAGCGAGTTCTAGCCTAAGCTACACCTCTCCGGGGCGCCGGTCAACAACGGATTCCTTTGTGGACCTGTTTAGCGATGCCGTGCGTGTGGTGTCGGTGCTCAACGCGTGTTTGTCCAACCTGTTTGTGTCTTATTGCCATGCCCCCCCTCCCCCCTTTCCTGTCCATGTGATGCAGAAAATCGTGCGCTTGAATATCGGCGGCCAAATTTTTGCCACATCTAGAGAGACCTTGACGCGTGATCAGTACTGCATGTTGACGGTGCTTGCTAATGGCGACATGCCTTCAACGCGTGACGATTCTGGGGCGTTCTTTATTGGTACGATACTGCATGCTGTGTTGACTTCATCATCAGTCCTCACGCTGACATCACTGATGTTACGTTGTCGTGTCCGCCAGATCGAGACCCAACACACTTCCGTTACATCCTCAACTTTCTCCGCGACAGCGTCCGTTAAATACTTGGCCGCACTTGTGTGTGCTCTCACACCGCAGCTCGTGTCACGTGTGGTTGTTTCCAGGCGGTAGACTTGCCCTCAGACCAGGTTGTGCTTAGCCAATTGCTTCGAGAGGCATACTTTTATCAGGTCCGGTCGTTGGGCAGGGCTGCAGTTGTGTGTTCGGTAAACACGTGCGTAACTGCGTGATGGTGTCTCCAGATTGAGGACCTGATCCGTATGGTTGAGGCAAAGCGGCGCCGGACTCGGCGCGTGCCCATCAGCCGTGATTCTGTACTAATCATGCTTCATAGTGCGCCACGCTTGCAGCTGCCTTCCACAAACATGGCTGGTGCGTGTGGCTGCGCTGTGATGCTTGGTGCTGGTAGTTGTTCACAACATGCTCCACACGCTTTCCAGGCCTGAACTTAAGCCACCTTCGGCTGCGCGAAAGTTTGTTCCTGAAGTCTGACCTCACAGGAGCAGATTTGTCCAATTGTGATTGTGAGAAGACTGTGTTCTCGGGTGCCTGTTTGAAGGGGGCCTCACTCAGCAATACGATCCTCACCGGTAGGGATGCGCCTTTTTTGTGTGTGGGCGCCCCCTTTCTTCTTTGTTGGTAGTAAACGTTATGACATGCTACAGAGGCGAAAATGGATGGTTGCAACCTCACGGGTGCCGACTTCAAGAAAGCCCAGTTGTACAAGTGTGATTTGAAGTACGACCTGGTTGACTGCTGTGCCCATTTGTTTGCCTCGTCTCACACGCTCGAGCCTGCCTTGTTGGCTTTGCAGAGGAGCTTGCTTGCGGAATGCAGACTTGACGCGTGCGAACCTCCAAGATGCAAACCTCAAGGGTGTCAACTTGCAGGGTGCCAACCTTCAGGTAGGTGCACAAGCAAACAAAACTGCCGGGCCCGCTTCCCCCTTGCCGGTTTGCTCACCGTGGCTGTGGCAATGCCCCCTCCCCTCCTCTCACCCATACTCGCCCCACATCATTCCGTGACCCTCCCTTCTCTTCGCTTTGTCCTCCCTCCTTGCCCACATGCAGAAAACCATCCTGATCGGTGCGGACCTCAGAGGGTTCAACTTGGAGGGTGCCAACCTGCAAGGTGCCAACCTGGAGGGCGCCAAGTGCCAGGGTGTAAACTTCCGACACGCAAACCTCCAGGGCGCGAATCTTTGGAACGCGTTCTTGGCAGACGCAGACCTTTCATCAGCGGTACTGAAGGACGCTAACCTTCAACGTGCAGACCTGAGTGGTATTACAGGGACGTTCGTGAGGTAGCACGACACACAACTCCGCTTTGTCACAGAATTGTTCAACCCGACCTTTTAGATGTTTTGAAATAAACACAGAGTGTTGGTGTTTTCCTGCGTGGAACACTCCTGCTTGGCGTGGGATCACACCCCAACTCGTTGGCTTCTTCCATCCGCTTTCGCAAGCAAGGTTGCACAGGCCCTTGCTCTGCCCCAGCTGCTGTTGTTCTTTGTTGAGAGTGAACGTGCACGCACGTTCGGTTATCCTTTCCCCCTAAACCTCCCGAAATATCCCCAGAGTTGAGTTAACTCGCCGCAGCTCTCGCACCATGCCGAAGTTCACTTTGAAGCTGGTGTTCAACGAGGACAAGCGACGCGCGCGTGTGGACAGTGACCTGACCTTTGAGAAGCTCACATCCATCGTCCACGAGTCGTTCCCGGAACTTGCTGATCAAGGGCTGTCGTTCCAGTACGTCGATGACGAGGATGAGGTCATCACCCTCGGCTCCACGCCCGAGGTGCAAGAAGCGTTCCGCGTGGCTGCTGCACAGCGCCTGAAGGTGCTGCGTGTGACGATTATGAACAAGTCGTCACCAGACGCTGCTGCACCTACTGCAGCCGCTCCGCCTGCTGCAGCCGCTCCGCCTGCTGCAGCCGCTCCGCCTGCTGCTGAAGCCGCCCCCCCGGCCGTGCCTTCTGCTGCCGCGCCTTCTTCTGCTGCGCCTTGCACCCCTGACTTTTCCTCGTTTTCCATCGAAGAGGTGTTCACCCTGCTTTCCAACCAGGCTGTGCGCGATGCGCTGCTGGGCTGCCTGCCACACGTGCGTGACGCGGCGCGTCCCATCGTCGACGCTGCTGACAAGGGCGCGGCCGCGGCAGCTTTGCTGCGCAACGGTTCTGCCAAGACGGTGGCGGAGATCATCGCCAACGCCGTGGCTCGAGCCGCTCCAGCCCAGGCGGAGCAGGTGGCTGCTTTGATGTCCAAGCTGATGCCGTTCGTTGAGGACACGCCGCAGCGCGAAGCGCTGGCGCAACACCTCGTGAACGGCGGAGCCAACACCATGCTGAGCAACCTGTCGCTGCTGTTCATGATCCCAGTGGACATGCTCCGCGCCATGTCCATGTCCACCGCGGTGTCTGCGTTGCACGGCAACCTTCAGTTTGCGCAGCGCTGCCGTGCGGCGTGCAACCATGGCGCCCCCGGTGCCGGTGCTGGCTGTGGTGCCGGCGCGGCTGCTTCTGCTTCTTCTTCGACTCCCAACTCTGACACCTCGCCCACGCAGGCGGCCGTGCACGCACGCGTCACCTGCGACGGCTGTGGTGTGAACCCCATCGTTGGCGTGCGCTACAAGTGTTCCGTGTGCCACGACTACGACCTGTGTGCCACCTGCGAGGCCAAGGGTGACCATGAGGACACGCACGCGTTCCTCAAGATCAACCATCCCCGCCAGGCGGTGGCAGGCATTTTGACCATCCTCCGTGACAACGCCGCCGCCACCGCGGCGCCCTCCGCCGCCGATGCCGACCCGAACTGGCGCAGCTGCCGCAACAACACGCCCGGCCGCCGTGCGCGCCGTCACCACCAGTCCCACAAGCGCTTTGACCAGTTCCACAAGCGCTTTGACCAGTTCCGCCAGCGCTGTCGTGATGGGCGTCGCTGCCAAGACCGCCGCCGTGCCGCGCCGCCCGCTGCCCGGCCCCAGCAGCAGCAGCAGGCGGAGGAAGACGCTGATCTGCAGGCGGCCATCGCCATGTCCATGCGCGACGTGACCGCCGCCACCACCACCACCACCATCGCCACTGCCACTGCCACTGCCACTGCCACCCCACCTGCCGGTGTTCCCATGATGAAGGTGCAGCGCGCTGCTGTGCCCCCGCCTCCGCCCGCGCGCGCAACGGCTGCGAAGCCCGCGGCCGCACCCTCTGCTTCCACCACCGCCACCGCCACCGCCACCCCACCCACCATTCCGGTGGAACGTCGCCTCCATGCGCGATTTGTGGCGCATGTGGGCGGCGGCGAGTCCAAGCAGGTTTCCGCCACGCCCACCACCCCGTTCTCCAAGACCTGGCGCATGCAGAACGAGGGCACCCATGCTTGGCCCGAAGGTTGCCGACTCGTGCACGTCGGTGCCTACAAGATGCACGGCCCCGACGCCGGTGTGCCTGTCGCCCCTGTTGCTGTGGGGGAGTCTGTGGACATCACCCTCAACCTCGTGTCCCCGGACACGCCCGGTCGATTCGTGTCGTACTGGCGCCTGATCACTCCCGAGGGCGTCCGCTTTGGCCACCGTGTCTGGGCTGACGTGATTGTGGCGCCGGCTGCGACGGACGATGCTGCCGACACTGCCGACACTGACGCCGCTGACACTGATGCCGCCGATGCCACGTCTGCTCCTGTGGACGCCTCCGCTGCCGAGGCTACAGATGCTGAGACTGCCGATGCTGAGACTGCCGATGCTACCACCGCCGATGCTACCACCGCCGACGCTGATGCAACTGTTGCTGCTGCTGCAGTTGTTGCCGCAGACACAGAGCCGGTTGCTTCTGCCGACGCCGAGGCTGTCGCAGCAGATGCTGTGCCCGTGCCCGTGGAGGTGGCACCCATGACCCCTGAAGAGTCTGGACTTGTGGCGATGGGTTTCGACATCGACACAGTGCGGGCGGCGCTTGTGGGCTCGAACGGCAACATGCAGCAGGCTGCTTTGCTGCTGATCAACAGCCAGTGATGTTGGTTGATGTTACTGGTGGCTGTGGTTGGTGGTTGGCGGTCTGTCGAGGGGCGTGGAACCATGACGGACGGCTGCTACGGCTGCTACGGCTGCTACGGCACTCGCTTGAGGCATGTGGATTGGCTTGGCGCGTGGAAGATCGATATCTCGTGGGGGTGCTGCTGCATGCTCCCCCTCTTGTGCTTCTGAGCTTTCAGTGGTGTTCGTTGTTTGGTCGAATCGTTTGACCCGACGAATGCTGCCTCCCTGTTGTGTTGTGCTAAGACGTCTCGCTGTTTGCATGAATCAACCCGAACACACTCATTCGATCGTAAACTACTTTGTCTGTACACGTTTCGGCGTGGGTTCTCTCCAACGGCAAACAACAGCGCAGCTACCCACTGCGTTACTCGCTCACTACATCGAAGGAATGGGCGATGGGATCCCCGCCAGGTCTGGTGCGGTGTTGCATCTTGCACGCGTGCCATCCCTCAGCAAAGGAGACGAGATGCCAAACCCCTGAGAGTGGATGCCAGCCCCGGGCTCCGTCGGTCCTTCCAACCACTCGATGGCGGGGTAGAAGATGGCACCATCAAACATGTACACGGACACAAACTGGACGCCCGTGCGCACGTCATGGGCCACCCGGTGGTACGAGCCCCAGGTGATGAGCGCAAGAAACACGGCGAGAAACACATCCAATGTGTCTGTGGGCGGGCACAGTCATCACATCGCAGGTCGTGAGAGGGTAGGCTTGCTGGGCAGGGGCGTCGGAGACGACTGCTGCGGCCACGTACAGTGCAATCGGATGGCAACAATACAAAAGAGGGCAATCGACACACAGACCCAAACAAACGTTTTCACCCAGTTGATGGAGTAGACACCCTCGATGGGCTGGTGGACACACGCACCACCCACGTGTCTGGCTGAGTACACGAAAGCAAGCACACAACACGGACGCGCACGGTATGTGTACCTTGTAGTATGTATGCCAGACCTGCGGGCACTCGCACAGCGCCGACAAAAACCACCAGGAAGTCAGAAATGCACCCGACCGCCGACCGTGGGCAAACAAACACAAAGCGAAACCAGCGAGAACATGTGACAAACCAACTCACCATCCCACACAGAATCAAAATCATGGTGTGACCACTGCAGTTCAACCACGCAAAGCATGCCGTCAGTGGAGCACCAAAATAATGGCACACGACACGGTGGCTGCAGAAGCGAAGTTCCTCACCTAAACACGAGGTCACCACACGTAAAATGCTGCCCCACGGGTACAAATAGCACCAAGGCTTTAATCACCAACTCTCTGGGAATGAACAACACCGGTGGACGCAGAAGTCAGCACGCCACACGTGTGTACATTCAGGCGTGATCCACGTTGCCTTGCCCCAACCTCGACACACACACACACACACACA
>Ga0213833_1003187_pt1 | contig 10178 bp, 7 predicted proteins | sample SWATP21_FD_160575 | JGI IMG/M metagenome (GOLD analysis project Ga0213833, IMG submission 160575) | Coastal seawater microbial communities from Marineland, Florida, United States - SWA TP2 #1 | ecosystem: Environmental > Aquatic > Marine > Coastal | place: USA: Florida | collected 2016-08-14
AACGGACCACATCGGGGTTAACCGCAAGCCCGCAGTGAACCGCGCACACCACTTTATGCACCTGAATCGCATTGCCTTTAACGGAGGCGTTTACCACCTGCGCCACTGAACTGTGAAAGGCGTCGTGGGCCGCAACGCCCTGAAACTGACCTGCAGGCGCCTGTCCCCATTGCGCCTTTTCGGCCACCATTTTCAAAACACGGTAGCGATTCGACTCCTCCGGAATGTGTTGCAAACGAAATGCCACCGGATCCTGGCCCACCTTGTGCGCCAGTTCATCCATAAAACTTTCGGTAAAGAATGCGTTTTGCGAATGGCCGACCGAGCGCCAGAACCCCACCGGAATCGGTGTTTCGTCACGCACGGTATCAATCTTGATATAGGGAAACTGGTAGTTGGTATCCCCCAGCCCCTCGGTCATGGAAGTATCGAAATGCCTTGCCAGCCCGGCAAGGGAACGCGGAATAGCCGGTGGCAACCATTCAGGCATGGCTGCCTCGGCAAATATCGGCATGAGCCTGCCCATGATGCTCGGCACCACGGTTTTACCCCCGAAGCTGGTAACCCGGCCGTTATCGACGGTTGCCGAAAGAAGCGCTGTCGCCGCCGGCCGATAATAATCGTGCTGCACATCGTCTTCACGACTCCACACCAGCTTGACCGGCTTTCCGACCTGCTTGGCAATTTTCGCAGCCTCAACGATGTAATCCGGCACCAGACGGCGGCCGAAACCGCCACCGAGCATCTGGTTGTGCACCACAACTTGCTCGCGCGGGCGGTCTATGGCGGCAGCGACGACACCAATCACCGTATCCGGCACCTGGCTACCGGTCCACACTTCAACCTTGTCACTGCTGATGCTGACCAGGGCATTAGGCGGCTCCATCGGGCTGTGCGACAGCATGGGAACGCGGTATTCCACTTCCACACGCTCGCCAATGGCGGCTTTTTCGTCACCAATTTCAGCGACATTACGGCCATCTTCCAACAGCAGTTCGCGGTGGTGGGCCAGCAATTTGGCCTCGTCCAAACCCGCGAGCGCGCCCTTGTCCCATTCAATCTCCAGTGCATCAGCGGCTTTGCGCGCAGGCCAATAACCGCTAGCCACAACCGCCACCGCGCCATTGACCTCAAATATATCCTGCACGCCCTTGATCGCTTTCGCCGCGCTGTCATCAAAACGTTTGACTCGCCCGCCCAGGTGCGGGCAACGACGCATAACCGCCGTAACTGCACCCGGCACATTGCAATCAATACCAAAGGTCGCGGTGCCGGTGACTTTGGCCAGGGCATCCAGACGCACAGACTCTTTGCCAATCTGTTGGAAATCGGCAGGGTTTTTCAGCTCGGCGTCTTCGGGTGCCGTGAGGGTTTTCGCGGTTTCAACCAACGCGGCAAAGCCGATCGCACTGCCATCAGGGCTCACAACGGCAGCATTCTCGACCCGCAGACCTGCAGCATCCGTGTTCAATTGCGTGGCCGCTGCCTGGCGCATCCACTCGCCCAGATTGGCCGCAGACTGACGCAGAATGGTGTAGTTATTACGTAGCGACACGCTGCCGCCGGTCATCATCATGCCGAACTCGGCGTCGCGAAACGCCGGGTGATAATAGGCATGCTCAACCACAATAGCCGACGCCGGCATGGACAGTTCTTCGGCAACAACCGTCGTCAAACCGGTATACACACCCTGCCCCATCTCGGCACGCGGCAGCTGAAACACCACAACGCCGTCGGGCCTGACCTGCAGAAAAGCGTTGGGGCGCAAATCGCTGGCGCTGGCACCGGGATAGGCCGTCTGCCCGCCGCAGCCCGTCAAGGTTAAACCTATGGCAATACCGCCACCTATTGCGGCACCGCCCTTAAAGAATTCTCGACGACTCAGGCTCATGCTTGCGACTCCTTCTGTTCGGAGTCCGGCCCACCATTGGCCCCGGCTCGCGGATCAAACAGGCCCACAACACCCTGCCCCTGCATCAATTCGCCGGCCCGCTTAACTGCTGTGCGAATACGCGGATAGGTACCACAACGGCAGATATTGCTCATTGCCGAGTCAATATCGGCATCGCTGGGCGCATTGTTGCGCTCCAGCAAGGCTACAGCCGCCATAATTTGCCCGGATTGGCAGTAGCCACACTGGGGCACACTGCCCTCAAGCCATACCTGCTGCACCGGATGTAGCTGTTCCGCCGATGGTGCAACCCCTTCAATGGTGCGAATGCGTTTGCCGGCAACGAGGCTCACGGGAAAGCTGCAACTGCGAATGGGCTGGCCATCCAGGTGAACCGTACAGGCTCCGCACAAGCCCTTACCGCAACCAAACTTGGTTCCTGTAAGTGACAATTGCTCACGTATAACCCACAGCAGCGGCGTGTCGGATTCAACATCCAGTCGCTGCTGGCGACCGTTCAGGGTAAATTCAATGACAGACATTTTTGCATCCAAAAGCGATTAAAAATCCAGCCCTGAAGTCAGGCCATACGGCTGAAACAGGAGCAGACGGGAATGACGCCCATAGTAGCTGTTTTCCAAAGGAAATCAGAGCGTAGCAGCTGTTACCATTTGTCCATTTAATGGTAACGGCCAGCGCCCTGCAATGATACGCTAACCCTATGCATAGCGAAGATTTCCGACAGAAATTGTGTGCTCTGCGCAGCAGCCTGAACGAGACTGAAGGCAGCAGCCGCGAGGCCGGCAGCACCGTGGTTTTGGACCAGAGCAGCGTTGGCCGCTTGTCGCGCATGGATGCACTTCAGGCACAGGCCATGTCGCAGGAAACCGAACGTCGACGGCAGAAGCATCTGCAAGCCATTGAGCGGGCGCTTGAGGCAATAGATGACGGCAGCTACGGCTTCTGTATAGACTGCGATGAGCCAATTGCCGAAGCGCGCTTGCTCGCCGACCTGGTTGCAACAACCTGCATCCGCTGCGCGGCACGCCGGGAGCACTAGAAAAACATGGCCGCAAAATAACACGACGATGATCAACCAACAGCAAGTGAGTGGGCAATGAGCAATCTGGATTTTTCCGCATTTGTGGCATTTCTGCGCTACCCCCTGATTGATCTGGGCAAGGGGCCGGTTACGCTCGCCTCCATTCTGGCAGGTATAGCGGTTGTTATTGCCTCGCTCTACATCGCCCGCCTGCTGAAAAGAAGTGTAAATTCCCTCAATCGGGGCCGCTATGCTCTCAGCGCCAGCTCGCTCTATACGCTCGAACGGTTTGCCCACTATTTTGTGCTGATTGTCGGCGTACTGCTCGGGCTTTCGGTTATGGGGGTCGATTTCGGCAAGCTGGCGCTAATTGTGTCAGCCCTGTCAGTCGGCATCGGTTTTGGCCTGCAGGCCATTGTCAGCAACTTTGTATCGGGCTTGATTATTTTGCTGGAGCGTTCGCTCAAGGTCGGCGATTTTGTGCAGCTAGACAGCGGCGTTATGGGCGTGGTTTCAGAAATTCGCGTGCGCGCCACCGTGATCACCACGGTGGAAAACTCGGAAATACTGGTGCCCAATTCGGAGTTTGTGAACGGCAAGGTTACCAACTACACCCACACTGACAACTTTCAACGCCATCGCATTCCCTTTAGCGTTGCCTACGGCACCGACAAGACCGTCATGACACACGCCGTAATCGAAGCCGCATTGGCGCTGGAAATGACACTGGCCGATTCCCCACAAAAACAGCCTCAGATTGTGATGAAAGGTTTCGGGGACTCAAGCCTCGATTTTGAATTGCTGGTGTGGACGAAATCCGAATATTCCACCCGCCCCGGCTTTGTCAAAGGCACTTACCTGAGCGCTATTGATGATGCCTTTCGCGCGGTCGGGGTTTCCGTTCCCTTTCCCCAGCGCGACCTGCACTTTATGTCCGATCATCGCCCGGATCGCAGCGATACCGACTGAATATTCAGCCCGGTGCGCCAGACCAGATCTGCGCAGGCAACTGCACCTCATAGGTTGCGCCGCCCCGGTCGTAGCGCTGGGAACTGAAATACAAGCGCGAGCCATCCGGGCTGAAGGCCGGACCGCAAATTTCGGAACCCGGATGGTGGATTTCCATCAAGCTTTGCGCACCACGGTTCGGGAGCACCACGATTAATCTCGACACATCCCGCTCAGGCGGATCTTCCGCCACCAGCACATCGCCCCATGGGCTAACCGTCAGGTTATCCACACTTTTGAACGGCGTATCAATCTGACTGTTATCAAAGATTAACTCTACCCGTTGATTGGCGACATCGAGCACCCACACCCGATTATCAATTTTGGTGGTCCAGAAAATCAGCGTATCGACGTCGGCGGGCGCGGAGCTCGAGTGCAGTGCCCGAGCCGTTTCCGGCGGCACCCGGTAAGCCCACAGGCCTTCGCCACCGGCAAACACTGTGCCCGGCACGGTGCTTTTCTGCTCACGCAGCGACGCCCGGACTTTATCCTGCTGGCCTTCAGGTTCTATGACAGGCACCCAGCTCACACCTAACTGCCGGCGAACAAAAGCATCACTTAAGGGATAGCAGTCGTCATGAAAGCCAACAATATTCATTACTTCGAGCAGGCCCTGCTCGAAGGCCATACGCCCGCTCTCATCAACGTCTCCGGGGGCGGCGGTCCAGCGGTAAAAGCGGCCGTCATTAATATCTTCAGTAAGATAAACCGTGCGCCGGAGCGAATCGACGGCAACGGCTTCATGGGCAAAACGACCCAGGGCGGGTTTCGCTACGCCCTGGCCCTCCTCGTAGGGGTTGCACTCCCAGCACAAGCCATCTTTGGATTCCTCACAGGAAATCCAGGTATGCCAGGGCGTGGTACCGCCCGCACAGTTTTGCGTGGTGCGCTTTAATATTGAATAGGCGTCTTCGACAAGCCCCTCGGCATTAAACGCCAGCGCACCACAACCACCCAATGGCAGGAGAGGAATTTCGGAGTTGGACGTATAAACCCAGCCGCCGTTCGGCCGAGGCAATACTGCGCCACCATCAGGAAAGGTGTGCCATTTATATCGACTGTAGGCGCTTTTCCCAGCCGGTGTGGCCACGGGCTTTTTTGCCTCGGCAAGCTTACGGGCGGCAAAGCCCTTGGGTAAGGCAATGCCAAGGGAGTCCACTATCTGCAAAGGCCCAATATTGGCCAGCCGCCCGGTGGGCAACTGCAACTGGTCGCGACCAGACACCGGCATGCAAATATTGCCGGCAGCGCGCGCCCCGGAAGAAGCATTCAAAAGTCCGACGCCCAGCGGGGCAACCCCGACCGACAGGGCCGAAAAAAAAGCCTGCTGGAGCAGGCTTCGCCGTTTTACACTTCCCATGCTTTCGCTAACTCCCTTGTGCTATCCGAGCCGGTGCGGCCCGTGCGCCTTTAAGCCAGTAAAGCACAGCAATGTGACAAACCGCTACCAAGGTCAATAACAACAACAGCGCAAGCCACGGTGGCTGCAATTGCAGCATCCACACAACGGGCGTCAGTGCATACCGCACCGCAGCGCGCAGGGCGTCGCTATCGGCAATAGCCTCGGCAATCGGTGGTGACACTTGATAATACCGGTCTATAAGCCAGCGCCCGGCTGCAGACTGACGCAGTGTTTTGTCGCGAAATTCACGCAGCAGGCGCACTTCTTTCGTCCAGTAGCTTCCATAAGCCGCCGTGGCAATAAAGCAGCCCCCACCTCCTCCACCCGAACCGGATGCCGCAGGTTCAGCGGAAGCAGGTTGCGGAGGATTATTGGCGAAGAATGTCTGCGCCGCTCGCGCGTCAATAAGGCCAGCTCCGGTGACATCATCCGTACCCGCAGCGGATCGCGCGCCTCTGACATCAATCGCGGTGGCGATCAGCCCGTCTGTAATAGCCCTCGCCGAAAGTTCGGGGAAAGCCTGTTGAAGCAAAACTACAACGGCCGCCACATTAGGCGCGGCCGCAGAGCTACCGAAGAAGTTGGGGGCCCCGTCCGGTTCGCCAAAGCCTGGCGTTGCATCTGGGTTGAAATCGCTGCCAAAAAAGCTCGTATTGTTGCCGTCGGTACCCGCCAGTGTCGGGCCGAAACGCACAACAGGGGCAAAGTTGCCCTGCCGATCAAATTGAATGCTGGTGTTGCCCGCCTTCGAACTAAATGGCTCGGGGTCGATCTCCGGTGTGCCAAATCGCGCCGGCGCGAAATCCGGCGCCTCCCACCATGGCACAGCCGCTACACTGACCACCCCTTCGGCCAGAGGGTGCCCCCATGCCGTAGCGCCATTAAATGCGTACTCGCTGTTACTCAATTCGCCCAGCAACAGCAGGCGAAACTCCAGCGGAGTTGCCGCATCCTGGGGAATGGCGCCCTGCGAACCAATATAGTGGTCAATGGCGATATAAAATGTTGTCGCTGCCCCCGCATCGGCGGTCAAGGTCAAAAATTCAGCTGCGTCGCCCAGCGGCTCCTCGGTGTTGCCCTGAACGCTAATACTTCTATCAACAAAGTCGGCATTGCCGGGATCAAGTGCAGCGAGCGAATCCTGTCGGGTAGCGTATAAATCCAGATCAATCTGCGCGCCGTTACTCGCATTGACGCTGGCGTGGGGCTGATTCCACTGCAGCACCACAATAACCTCACCCGCAGCGGGCACTTGTATCTCGAGAAAACCGTCGCCCCCACCCCAGTCGTGTAAGTCGGCCCCGCTCGGCGTGAATGGCGACGAGTCTGGCGCATCATCGGTGGCAGGGTTTATATCTACATAGATCTGGCGGTAGCCCCGGTCGCCATCGTTGCCAATAGCGCTGACAAAAGGAATGCCCCGGCTTACGCAATCGGCGGCGGCCTGGGCGATAATCCCGTCCTGATAATAGGGCTCAAGCAAAAAACCGATGTCATCTACAATAACGTTGGCCTGCTGGCCGTCACAGAGGGTGTCAATGGCCGTGGCAAATGCCGCCTGCGAATTGCCCGCACTGTGAAATGAAATACCTACGCCGGGCGCAATATCGTAGGCCAGCTCGGCCATCGCTGCGCCTTCGTCGCTGCTTCCGGCATCACCCTCTTCCAGCAGGGTGACGCTGGCAGGCAGGTTACCGCTATCCTGCGGCCGACTCCCCTGCAAACTGCCAGCCACACCGGAAGCTGGCGTAGTGTTGGCGTCTCGTACATCGGCACTGCGGGCAAAGCTGTCTGACAGAATTCCCAGCACCCGACCGCTACCATCGTTCCCCTCAGCCCTGACCGCATCAACGCGCAGCGCCTCGGGCGCCCGGCTTGATACCGTTCCGGCACGGCTGATCCAGGGCTCGGATTCCCTTACCGCAAGTACCTGCGGCAAGCGGGACAGTTCGAGCAATTGGCTTTGGGCATCCAGAGCCAGGGTCAGGGATTGATAACGGGCAGAGCTAAAGCGAATGTCAGCGCCGAGATTGCGCAGCCGTTCCAGCAAGGTATCGTCGAGCGAGCTGACGTTAACCTGAACAAGGATTTTTGCGCCGGATTGAGCGCCCGAGTCAATCACAGAGCGTCTGGGTTGAAACCGGTCGACCAGCGAGCCGTCTTTACCGCGCTCACTCACAAGCGCCTGTAACCGTGGTGACAGGGTCTGTGTATTTAGCAGCCTCAACTGAGCTTGCACTTTCGGACTTGGATACGGCTCTGCGGCGCGATCGGGCGCGCCGACGGCGCTGCCGATCAGGGTATAGGCTACAAGTGCCCGGAAAATGTTATGAAAAGCTGTCATTCGTTGTCAGTACGTACCACCGGAACGCTTAATGCCTCTATACGGTAGATACTGCCCATACTGATCACAGCGTCTAGGTCTGCATAGGAGCGCAAGCCCACATCCAGCCTCTGAAAACGCGGAAATCTATGCATAATCGGAATATTCAGCCCGCCCAGCGCGTCGGCCACAATAGCTTCCTGCCCCTCGTAGGCGAGCTGCACCAACAGCAAACCCTCCTTCACCAGAAGATTGCGCTGCCGCGCCTGCTCTACCAGCCCTGCCGAGCGCTGTTGGCTCAAATGGTGCATTTCCACACCCAGCTTCTTGTGAGGTTTGGCAAGGGGCACTGCCGATGGCGAGGTCGCAGTTGACGGCCCGGCTTTGGCGGCATGCTCTTCAACGCTGCAGGCCGCAGCCAGTGTGAGGCAGAGTGCGCAGACACTGGCAAACCAAAACAGACGCTTCACAAAATGTATCATGGCGGACCCTGTAAAAAGTAAAATACCCCGACAGTCAGGCCTCCTGAACGCTGCCTGCTGTAGCTGAGATCAGAAAGCTGCCGTATCGTTCCAAAACGCAGCGAATTGTGGCTGAACGATAGCTTTTATCATATCGACTGTCAGCGGCTTGCGATGAAACGCCGTCACAAATGGCGAATTGTGCGCACGGATTTCGTCGTCCGGGTTCAACGAGGTGGTCAGCACCACAATCGCGCGCTCTGCCTCGGTAAAATACTCCGAATACAACTGCAAAAACTCCCAACCGTTGAGCCGGGGCATGTTCAGATCAAGGAAGAGCAACTGTGCTCGCGGATTGTCGTCTGCCTGGCGCAGGTAGGCCAAGGCATCTTCGGCGTTATACATTTCATGAATATCTCCGGCATAGCCCATTTTCTTCAGCAGGCGGGTGTGCAGGAAATTAGTGGGATGGTCGTCATCAACCAGCAAAATCGATTCAAGCGTCTGCACCTGACTCCTCCATATCGCGCCTGTGATCAATTGCAGTAAAGTGGAACTGGCAACCTTGGCCGGGCTCGGACTCCACCCAAATGGTGCCACCAAGCAAATCGACAATCTTTTTGCAGTGCGCCAGCCCAATGCCGGTGCCTTCGTATTCCTGACGGGTATGCAAGCGCTGAAAAATCATAAAAATGCGTTCTTTATATTGCTCGTCAATGCCAATGCCATTGTCGGCAACTGTAAAACGCCAGGCTCTGCCATCGCGCTTTGCGCTAATAGTGACATGGGGTCTGGCGTCGGGTTTGTGAAACTTCACCGCGTTTGCAACAAGATTTTGCAGCAATTGCCGCAATTCATTAGCGTACGTCACGAAAGTGGGCAAGTCTTGCCAATGTACCTCAGCGCGCTTTTCGGCAATTGCCACATCCAGATCTTTTGCTATATCCATCATAAGCTGCGAGCAGTCTACTTCACTGAGTGTCGACTGACTGCCGATACGCGAATAGTCCAGCAAGCCCTTAATCAGCTGCGTCATGCGCTGTGAAGCCTCGGAAATATAGTGCAGGTAGGTATCGGCGTCAGCGTCCAGCTCGCTGCCATGATCCTCTATCAAGAGTTCCACAAAACTCGAAACCGTGCGCAATGGCTCCTGCAAATCATGCGAGGCAATATAGGCGAATTGCTCCAGCTCCTTGTTCTTGCTTTCCAGCTGACGCGCATACTGGCTTAACTCAAGCTCTTTCTCCTTGCGTTCTGTAATATCGCGAATCGCTGCAGATACAAGCAGGCCCGCCTTGGTTTCCAGCGGACTCAGGCTAATTTCCACCGGGAATTCAAGCCCGTTCTTTTTCTGGCCGAACAATTCAAGACCCTGACCCATGCCTCGAACGTTTGGCGCATTAAAGAAACTCTCGCGATGACCGGCGTGTTTTCCCTGAAAGCGTTTGGGCAGCAAGGTTTCGATTTTTTGCCCGATCAATTCTTCGTTGTCATAGCCAAACAACATTTCTGTCTGCTTGTTCGCCAACTCTATGTCGCCTGTCTCATTAACAATAACCATAGCGTCGGGCGCCGAGTTCAAGAGGTCCCGGAATTTTTCGTCAGCTTCACGCCGGTCGGTCACGTCGCGAATGGACGCCGACACCAGCAGCCCCTGATCCGTATGCAAAGGGCTCAGGCTTATTTCAACGGGAAACTCATCACCACTGTTCTTTACCGCATACAAATCCAGATTCTGCCCCATAGATCGTGCGGCCGGCGCCTGAAAATAGCCTTTTCTGTGGCGCGCGTGACTTTCCATAAAGCGCTTTGGAATCAGCACTTCAACATGCCGGCCGATGAGCTCCGATTTGCGATAACCAAACAGCAGTTCTACCTGCTTATTCGCGAGTTCTATACGACCGCGCTCGTTAACAATAACAACAGCATCGGGGGCAGATTCCAGCAAGTTCCGAAATAGAATATCTTTGGCTTTATCCTGTTCACGCAAGCCTTTTTGTTGCAGCAACAGGGCCGTGGCAATAGCGATAGCCAGCACCGACATCACTCGG
>Ga0213833_1003188_pt1 | contig 10175 bp, 10 predicted proteins | sample SWATP21_FD_160575 | JGI IMG/M metagenome (GOLD analysis project Ga0213833, IMG submission 160575) | Coastal seawater microbial communities from Marineland, Florida, United States - SWA TP2 #1 | ecosystem: Environmental > Aquatic > Marine > Coastal | place: USA: Florida | collected 2016-08-14
TTTTTCGAATCGGAATATGAGAAACTTCAAAGGGGTTTGAAGAGTTTTGTATCAATTCTGTATCCTCAGCATCCATATTATCTTCTACAACTACAGGAACGATATCAGAAATATTTTCCGCTTTTGTAGTATCCATGGTCGATTCGTTTACAACTCTATTTTCAACATCACTATGTTCTACATCAAATATATTACCTGTCGAACCATTATCTGTGGTTGTAGTGTTATATGAAGAGTCTAGTCGAGATTTAATCTCAAATGGATTACTTCCCGTTTGTGCAATTACCACATTGCTCAAGAATAATAATATGAACCCTATGAATACTTTCATTTTACAAAAGTAATAAATCAAAGTACTTTTGTTCTAATCATATATGATTGTAGATTTGTATTTATAAATAAAATCAAAAACCTATGTCTCTTACTGAATCAACAATGATGAATTTAGGAACAAAAGCTCCTGGTTTCAAATTGCCTGATACGATTTCTGGTGAATTTATTTCTTTGGAAGAACTTAAAGCTGAAAATGGCACTGTAATTATTTTTTCATGTAATCATTGTCCATATGTTATTCATGTAATAAATGAAATCGTTGCTATTGGTAATGAATACAAAGAAAAAGGAATCAAATTTGCCATGATTAGTTCTAATGATGTTGAAAAATATCCTCTTGACTCCCCAGATAAAATGGAAATAGTAGGAATGGTATTAAAATTTCCTTTTCCTTACCTTTATGATGAAAGTCAAGATGTCGCTAAAAGTTATGATGCTGCTTGTACACCTGATATCTTCGTATTTGATGAAAATCAAGAACTTTATTACAGAGGAAGAATTGATGGTTCTAGACCAGGAAATTCAATTCCTGTCACTGGAGAGGATTTAAGAAATGCACTTGACAAATTAATAGAAAAGAAACCAGCTCCAGATAAACAATATCCAAGCGCTGGTTGCAATATAAAATGGAAATAAATGTCTGATCATTTAACACGAGAAATCGTAAACCGTAAAGCTAAATTCGAGTATCACAAAGTCGACTCTTATGAAGCTGGTATAGCTTTAGTGGGTACTGAAGTGAAGTCTATAAAATTGGGAAATGCCAATTTATCAGATGCATATTGCCTTTTTGAAAAAGGAAACCTTACTTTAAAAAGTATGTATATCGCAGAATATGAGTATGGAAATCAAAACAATCATGAAACTCGAAGAGATAGACGACTATTGCTCAGAAAATCTGAACTTAAAAAAATAGAAAGAAAAGTTACCGAAAAAGGTATGACTCTTGTACCTTATAAATTATATTTTTCTGAAAGAGGATTTATAAAAATTGAAATTTGGTTGGCTCAGGGTAAAAAAGCATTTGATAAACGTCAAACCATCAAAGAACGAGATAGTAAAAGACAACTGGATCGAATAAAGAAAGAATATTAATATGGATAAAACTCAACTTGGACACATAAAAACGGAAATTTCTAATGGCATTGCTACTTTAGAATTTTATCACCCTTCACATAATTCATTACCTGGCAAATTATTGGCTGAACTAGAAAGAGCAATATATGAACTTGGTAAAGATGATGAGGTAATTCTTATTGTGCTTGAGTCCAACGGAAATCGTACCTTCTGTGCTGGTGCTAGTTTTAATGAACTTGCATCCATCGAAAATGAGGTTGTTGGAAAAAGATTTTTTATGGGTTTTGCCAATGTTATCAACGCAATTAGAAAGATACCCAAAATAGTTATTGGACGTGTTCAGGGTAAAGCTGTTGGTGGTGGCGTAGGATTAGCTTCTGCTTGCGATTATTGCATGGCAACAAAATATGCTTCGATTAAACTTAGTGAATTGGCAGTTGGCATTGGTCCTTTTGTAATAGGACCAGCTGTAGAACGAAAAATTGGTCTATCAGCATTTAGCCAGCTAGCAATAAATGCTACTGAATGGAAAACTGCAGATTGGGCAAAATCTAAAGGGTTATATAATGATGTTTTTGACACTACTGAACAACTCGATGAATACATTAAGCACTTTTCTGAGAAGTTGGTAACAATGAATCCCGAAGCATTAAAACTTTTGAAAAAAGTATTTTGGGAAGGAACAGAAAATTGGGATAGCCTTTTAGAACAAAGAGCAGAAATGAGTGGAAAATTGGTATTATCTGATTTTAGCAAAAAAGAAATTGGTAAATTTTTAAGCGCTTAATTTTAATCTCGACATGCAACTGTATAGTACCAATAATAAGAACTACATCGTAGATCTTAAGGAAGCAACTTTAAAATCATTAGCTCCGGATAAAGGCCTTTACATGCCTACATCCATTGCAAAACTTGAACCTTCATTTTTTGAAAATATTGAATCCCTCTCGTTTCAAGAGGTGGCTTTTGAGGTGTCATCTGCATTGATTGGTAACTACATTCCTAAAGACCAATTAAAAAGTATAATCTCCAATGCAATAAATTTTCCTGCACCTGTGAATATGCACAATGACCACATTGGTACGTTGGAGCTTTTTCATGGACCATCATTAGCCTTTAAAGATTTTGGTGCTCGATTCATGGCAGAAATGATGTCATATTTCATTCAAGGAGACGAAAAAGAAATAACCATATTGGTTGCGACAAGTGGTGACACCGGAGGAGCTGTTGCTGCAGGTTTTTACGATACGCCTGGAATAAATGTGGTAATCTTATACCCTAAAGGTAAGGTAAGTGAATTACAGGAAAAACAACTTACAACTCTTGGAAAGAACATTTCTGCAATTGAAGTTAATGGCACATTTGATGATTGTCAAACTTTAGTTAAGCAAGCATTTTTGGATAAAGATCTTGAAGGGAAGCTTAATCTAAGCAGTGCTAATAGTATAAATATCACTCGACTAATACCTCAATCTTTCTACTATTTTGATCTCTACAAACAAGTAAAAAAATACAATAAAGAAATTGTTGTTGCTGTTCCGAGTGGAAACTTCGGAAACCTAACCGCAGGCTTAATCGCCAAAGCCATGGGTCTACCAATTTCTCACTTTATCGCAGCTACAAATATCAATAAAGTTGTTCCTGATTATTTAGCAACTTCTATTTACAGTCCTAGACCAGCTATTGCCACAATCTCAAATGCAATGGACGTAGGAAATCCTAGCAATTTTCCTCGTATGATGGCTTTATACAATAACGATCTGCAGACTCTACTAAAAGACGTTTCTGGTTTTTATTTGTCTGATGAACAAGATAAAAATGTAATGAAACAAATCTATAGTGATCATAATTACATAGCTGATCCTCATGGAGCAATAGGTTATGCTGCAATCAAAGCATATCAAAAAAACCATCCAGACACAATTGGAGTATATTTTGAAACAGCACATCCATCAAAATTTATAGATGTTGTTGACCCTGTTTTGAAAATAAGTACACCCATTCCAGATAGATTACAAGATCTAGCCACTAAAGAAAAAGTAGCTACTAATCTGGATAATTCATTTGACGCATTTAAAAATTATTTACTGGCTAAATCATTTTAAGCTAAATTTCACTGGCATTCTATAAATAACTGAAACGGGTCTGCCATTTTGCTTTCCTGGTGTAAATTTTCCTAAGCTTTTGATCACTTTTACAGTTTCATTGCCACAACCTCCACCTATATCTCGCATGATTTCAATGTCTCTAATAAAACCTGATTTATCTACTACAAATGATATAACCACCGTGCCTTGGATGTCAATTTCTTTAGCAAAATCTGGATATTTTAATTTATCGTAAACCTCTTCCAATAAAATTTTCATAGAACATTTACGTCGATCTTCTTCTGAATCAAAGACCAAACATTTTTCTCCATATACAGGCATTCTTTCTACAAAAATTAAATCTTCTTCTACCTTTTCTTCTGGCAATACATCTACCTTAGGCGGTGTAGCCGTTTTAATACTTCCTGTTTCTGAAGAAAAAGTATCAATTACATCTGGTGGTATATTATTATCCTCCCTGATTTCATTACTTTCTTCCTCGACCACATCTTTTAATATGATTTTCTCAATCTTTTCTATTGGTATTTTTTTTGGTGGCTTTACTTCTTTTGGTTCACTATGTTTTGTCCTTGGAATAAATTCCTTGACCTCAACTAATGGCTCTATTTCTGGAGTAATATCAACCCCACTCGTTTTATCAACGGTTAAATTAATAAATAGCAAGACTAAAAAAGTGGAGCAAGCAAAACCAAAATTTAAAAAGATGCTGCGATGTCTATCCCAACGAAGTTTACTTCTTTCTTCTATTACAGAATTTGAAGAAGGGTTTGTATAATTATCTTTCATTTTACTGGGTTTTAGATGAATAAAAACCAGTCGCGACTTAATAAAAAGATGTATAAATATTTTAAAATGGTGTCTGCCTAACTAAAATAATTTATCATTGAAAATTTGATAGCTCAATACTCTAATGAAAATTCTTAGTAAAACAAAGCCTTGGGTAATAACTAAATAGCCCACAAAATTTGTCAACGTTAAGTCGGTCAGCCACCTTGATAATGCAAAGAGGAAAATATGTATGAGCAGTAACACGATTCCAATAAGCACTATTTTGAGAATGTTCTTTTTTAAAAGGGTGATTCCATCTTTTATTGATTGTAAAAATGATTTTGTTTTTACAAAAGTCATTCTTGTAAGAATACTCAAACCCCAAACAATTATTGTAAGTATAAATTGAATGAAAAGCAATAGTGCACCAATTATAACTATAGGCTTTTCTGAATCAAAATATGAAAATGGATACCCATTAAAAATTGTAGTGTAAGGATACCATAATATGATAGTAATCAAGAAATAAATAATTAGAAACAAGATTACATATCCTAAATAAGGCAAGAATAACTTTAAAGCATTTTTAAAGTAGGATTTTATAGAAGTGTTTTCATTCACAATATTCCCTATAAATCCTGCATGCAAAAAAATGGATAGGAAGAAATAAACAACCACTAAAATCATTACTTCTTTACCAAAATAATACATCAATTCTTGCGTATTGTGCGTAAGGTCTGAAAAGACAGTTCTGTCAAATCCATTTTTAAAAGTGTTAATCAGCTCTGATTTTCCAAAAGCAAGATTAAAGTATTTTGACGCATAATTATAAATGATATAGCCTAGCCCTAACTGCACTAAAAAGACGAATACAATCGACTGAATTTGTTTTACTGCTGATGTAAGTATCTTCAAGTTCATCATTAGAATAGGAAAGTTAGAAATTCAAATAATGATTGGGTAAACGTTGCAACTTTCATACTTGCAGCCTTTTCTTTTGTAGCGTCTTGATTTATGATATATGAATTGTTGATAAAATTTAAATCAAGCTGAATTTGAAATTTAGGATCAATAATGATTGACTCGATTGGATCTTTTACACCAACGATTATTTCAAACATTTCTAGATTATTATTCCATTCGTAGTTTTTAATTAATCCACTAGCAAAAGCTACTCTAATTGTTACTGGAACTTTAAAGTTGCTTCCCTTATGGCATCTAACTACAGCTATATTATTTCTATACTCGATTTCTTCCACCCAAAAATCAATGGTCTTTTTAGTATGCAAAGCATCTTGCAAAAATCCATCAATAGTTATAGCTAAATCTAGGTCACTTTCTCTCAATACTTTATCACAGATTTTTCTAAAATCTTTTTCCTTTGGGTGTTTAAACTTATACTCTTCGAAAAATTCTCTTAGGGTATTTTGCATCACTTTCTCACCAACAATATTTTCTAAAGTCTTAAGCATTGTTGCTGTTTTAGAATAGATAATCGGTTTATATGGTCCTTGAATTTCATAACCAGGTGTTGCTATTGCATCAACACTCGGGTCGTCCATTGTGGTATATTCGATTCTTGTATTTTCTGCGGACCCTGAATGATAGCCTAAAAGATTAATAATAGAATGCTTTTCTCCATAATAATGATCCATAATTTTGTCTTCAAAATAGGTAACAAACCCTTCATCAAGCCAAGGTTCTTCTTTTTCATTACTCGCCAAAACACCCATGAAATACATGTGTAAAAATTCATGGGTTACTAAAGACTCAACCGTTCTGATGCTTTTGGGTATGCCATAAAAAGATGCACCTGTTATCATCATAGGGTATTCCATAAATCCAGAATTTAAGGTATGAACTGGTGGATCAATTACTGTTATTTTGGGATATGGATATTTTCCCAAATAATCACCCATAAAGTCCAGTGCTTTTTCAATAGCATCAAGATATCTTTCTGCAAATGCACAATGCTCAGAAGGCATCAAGATTTCTATTTCAGTTTGATTGTGCGTATAGGTGTATTTATCAAAATGAGGGTACACTACAAACCCAAAGTCAATAACATCATGTGCATGATATGTTACCTTCTGTCTATCTGAAGTTATTTTTTCATTGATCTTACAACCAGTAGCTCCAATGATATAATTTTTTGGAAGATTAATGCTAACCTCATAATCTCCAAAGTCAGCATAAAATTCAGTTGATCTAAAAAATTGATGGCAATTCCATGATCCATGCCCTTGATCATCAATTTCATAAACTCCTGGTTGAGGAAACCAATGAACAAATAGTGCATAACCATTCTTACCATAGCCAGCTCTTACTATCGTTCTTGGCAATTTCACGGTAAAATCTATCTCTATATTTGCAGATTCACCTGGTAAAAGTGGTTTTTTTAATGGAATTACAAGAACAGTACTGTCTAATTCATTCCCATCATCAGGTTGATCATAATACATGTTATTACTCAAAGAAGTACCCGTTTCATCTACTGCATTTGAAATATAAATATATCCCCATTCTTCCTTTTTTCTTGTCTCTAAATCTTGGCCAAAAATCTTACTATCCTCATCTTTTAGAAAGGTGGTGTTTCTATGACTAAATGCATTCATATACATGTAGAAACGAAGCTCATTTATCGTATCTTTTGAAAAATTATTCCATACTAGTTTTTGTTGGCAATTAGCTTTCTTGTCAATATCATTGTAATAAACATCCATCTCATAATTGGTTACTTTGATGGATTGATCCTTAGTATAATTTTCACACTGTCCATGGAGATTTGCCATGAAAAATGAGAAAAGAATAATTAGCGGTAAATTGTACTTCTTCATAATCATCTTACCAAAAATAAGATATTAATTAAATCAGAATAGCGAATATTCAAATTTCTCATCTTCATTCTAAGAATTTGCTGGCAAGTAAATTATTTTGTCTTTTAAATAAACTTGCATGTTTCAATATACTACCTTTATCTTTTATGAAATTTCATCAACTCAAAATAGCAAAAGAATATATGAATACCTTGGGTCGAAAAGGTATTCCATTTTTGTTAATTACGGATTTTGAATTAGATAATATTCATGTAATTATTGATTTTCAAGAATCAAAAGATATCAAATTTAAGATTGGCAATCAAAATAATTATGGCTCTACGTCAATTAACAAATCATTAGATCAATTTGAGACTGAACCCATTTCAATCAAAGAGTATAATAGTGCTTTTCAACTGGTCATGAATGAAATTCATTTAGGAAATTCATTTCTCCTAAACCTTGCTTTTCCAACTAAAATAAAGACCAATTTAAGTTTAGAAGATATCTTTTTTTCCACTTCAGCGAAGTACAAAATACTTGTAAGAGATAATTTTGTTTGTTTTTCTCCTGAAACATTCATCCAGATAAATGATGGAGTTATATCATCATTTCCAATGAAAGGTACTATTGATGCATCAATACCTGACGCACAAGAAACAATCTTAGCAGATAAAAAAGAAGAAGCTGAACACTATACAATTGTAGATCTTATTAGAAATGATATTAGTCAAGTTGCTAAACATGTAGAAGTAAAACGTTTTAGATATATCGATGAAATCGAAACATCGAATAAAAAACTACTTCAGGTAAGTTCTGAAATATCTGGTAAACTTCAGTCTGATTATACACATTACATAGGAAGCATCATTACCAAATTATTGCCTGCAGGAAGTATTAGTGGCGCTCCAAAGAAAAAGACTGTTGAAATTATCCAAAAAGCAGAAAACAGAAAACGTGGTTATTACACTGGAATTTGTGCACTTTTTGATGGTAAAAATTTAGATTCAGGAGTGATTATAAGATACTTAGAAAGTAAAGAAGATCAATTATATTATAAAAGTGGCGGCGGAATTACTTTTAAAAGCAATATGGAAGAAGAATATAATGAGATGTTGGACAAAGTTTATCTTCCCATTGAAGATAAAGTTATGAATGAATCCTAATTATGACTTTTATTGAAACCATAAGAATTTATAATCGTCGGGTATATAATATTAACTATCATAATTTACGATTTAATAAAACGATCAAAGACAATTTTGGAGTTGAAAGTAAGGTTAATCTCCGAAAACACATTTTCACAGAGCACCTAGACAATGGATTATATAAGTGTAGAATCATTTATAACCAAGAAATCATTTCTGTTGAATATCATCCTTACGCCTTCAGAACGATTAATAGTTTAAAAATTGTCCATTCAGAGATCGATTACAACTACAAGTACGCTAATAGAGATGAATTAAATCTATTATTTGAACAAAAACAGAAAGCGGACGATATTATAATCGTTAAAAATGAATTGGTCACAGATAGTTACTATGCAAATATTGCATTATTCGACGGCAACAATTGGTATACTCCTTCAAGACCTTTATTGGAGGGAACCAAAAGGATGAAGTATTTAGAAAATGGGAAGCTGAAGAGAAAAGATATAACAGTAGAAGATTTAAAGAACTTTACCAAGATTTCTCTTTTTAATGCTATGATTCCTCTTGGCAAAATAGAGATTTCAACAAAAAATATAATTTTTTAATATTCTTTTAATTGACTTTTACACTATTTCTTCGTTTAGTCTTTGTACCAACTTAATATTCAAACTTAAATTTTAGATTAATGAAAAAAATATATCTTTTCCTGTTTCCTTTATTCATGTTTTCTTGCGACCCAGCAGATATTCAGAAAGCGATGGATACTATTAATAATGGAGTATTGACGAATGAAGAAATTGCAAATGGCTTGAAGCAAGCGTTGAATTTTGGCGTGGATGAAAGTGTAGAATTTCTATCTGCAGAGAATGGATACTATAATTCTATTTATAAGATTATTCTTCCGGAAGAAGCTGAAGTAGTAACTAGCAAATTAAAGAATATTCCTGGTTTCACAGATATTGAAGAGGTATTGGTTAAAAAATTGAATAAAGCTGCAGAAGATGCAGCATCCAAAGCTGGTCCTATATTTTTAGGTGCTATAAAATCTATGACTTTCGATGATGCTATGAATATATTAATGGGGCCAAATGATGCAGCAACTAGTTACCTAAATGCAAAAACATATCCATCCTTATATTCTGAATTCAACCCAGTAATTTTAAATTCTCTTGAAAAATTTAATGTGCAAAAATATTGGGCGGATGCAGTAAATACCTATAACAAAATCCCTTTTATTGAAAAAGTTAATCCTGACTTGGCAGATCATGTTACCACAGAATCATTAGAAGGATTATTTGCTTTAGTTGCAAAAAAAGAACTTGGAATTAGAAATGATATTTCTCAACGAACTACGGATTTATTGAGAAAAGTATTCGCAAAACAAGACAATTAGATAAGTTACGATTAGCTTCTTATGAGTTTTAAGGAGCTAATCGTTCAATTTTCCAAGATCCATTTTGTTTTTCAAACCGAAGTCGATCATGTAATCTATTAGGTCGCCCTTGCCAAAACTCAACTGTCTCTGGCAGCACTTTATAACCTCCCCAATGATCTGGCAACGGCAATACATCATCATTTTCGTATTCGTTTTCGAGCTCTTCCACCTTCTTTTCTAAGATTTCTCTATCAGGAATTACCCTACTCTGCGGAGAAGCCCAAGCACCAATTTGGCTTCCTTTAGGACGTTCGTGAAAATACGATTCAGACTGTTCACGCGGTACTTTAATTGCCTTACCTGTGATTCTTACTTGCCTTTGTAGTTCTTTCCATAAAAATATAAGCGCTACATTGTCATTTACCGCAAGGTCCTTAGCTTTATCACTTTGATAATTAGTATAAAATACAAATCCATCTTCCTCCATTTCTTTTAGTAAAACAGTTCTGGATGATGGCCTACACCTAGCATCAACGGTAGATAAAAT
>Ga0213833_1003189_pt1 | contig 10174 bp, 14 predicted proteins | sample SWATP21_FD_160575 | JGI IMG/M metagenome (GOLD analysis project Ga0213833, IMG submission 160575) | Coastal seawater microbial communities from Marineland, Florida, United States - SWA TP2 #1 | ecosystem: Environmental > Aquatic > Marine > Coastal | place: USA: Florida | collected 2016-08-14
GGGGGCAGGCAGTGTAGGAGCCTGTGGGCACGTTGGTACATGGTATGTGCGAACAGCAACAACAGCGCTGGACAAGAAACAGTGTGTTGCGTGATTATTTGGCCATGTGCTGTGCACATCCATCCATACCACGGGCTCGCTTCAACTTCTCAACAACAACAACACAACAACACAACAACACAACAACAAAAACAACCCAACGTCTTCTGCTCTCGGATGCACGCAGGCGACGTTCACGCTTCGGCGTCTGCCGACTGCAACACCAAGGCAGTGGCGGCGGTTGGATTGCCGATGGTGTGGACAGGCGGTTGAGGAATGGCGGCATGTGTCGGATGGACCGCCTGCACCACAGGGGTCGCACGCTGCGGGGCCATATCGGCGCCAATGGACGCCACTTGTGGGGGCACAGAGACAACCCCGGTGGGTCGAGGGGGCACCGGCAGGGCAGACACACAGGGAGGGGGCGCGGTGGCGGCGGTGGTGGCGGTGGTGGCAGGCACAAGTCGGATGGACGGCTGGACGGCGGTAGTGGCGGTGGATGGTGTCACCACACCGGAAGCCGCGGTCGCCGCCGCTGCACTGGCGGACTGTGACACCAGCACCGTGAGACTGATTGCAGCGTGGGCTGCCTCGGTTTGCTCCCGGTGTTTCACCGCCGCTCGCCAGCCCGCGCACTGGTTTTTGGTGTGGTTTGAGTCGCCGCACGTGACACACGGCTGCTTGCAGCTCCTCACATTGTGGCCCGTCTCGCCACAGTTGCCACACTTGACACGCCGCTGGCGCTTAGCGTCAGCCTGGTACTGGGCGCCTGCAAGGTCCCCATCCAACCCATCGGCGGGGCTGACACCTACTGTGACTGCAGCACCGACCCCATCACCATCACCCACCCCGCCACCGCCACCGCCACCGCCACCGCCACCGCCACCGACGCCACTGACGCCAGAAGCGGCAGCAGCGGCGGCGGCAGCCGCGCCATGGAGACCGGTCTGTTGTTGCAAGCGACGCTTCAACGGCCTCGGGGCCGGGGCTTCCCTGTCGGGCATCATTCTGCCGGCGGGCATCGGTGCCGGCAGCTCGCCGCTGACAATTTGGCGCGCACGGCGCAACGTCGTGTAGCCGATGCCCTTGGACACCTCACCCAGACCGGCTGCGAGTGCAGCTCGCTGCAGTGTGATCAGCGTCTGTGTGCCGCCGTGCTTGATGATGGGGATGGCATGCGGCAGCAGCGTCGCGATGGTGAGGGCAGTGCTGTTGCGCTTTGCCTTCCGCGCGTCGATTTCCTCGCACTCGTGCTGCAAGATGGCCTTCGAGACCCGCCAGAAGGGTCCACCCTTAGCGGGGGATTGGTACAGGGCGGCAAGGGTGAAGTGGCACCGCACCGGCTGCTTGCGGCGGGTGGTGGAACACACCAGCCGAACGTAGCGCTTGTTGGACTCCATGACACGATAATTGCGTGAACAGGTGGCGCAGTAGCCACTCACGAAGTCAATGAGCGCACGTTTGGTGGGGTACCGCGTGCCTTTCACAGGCAACGCCTCCACATCGACCTGCAGGACGCCAGCGTTGGCTGATGGTGCGGCCGGGTGTTGCTGCTGGTGTTGCTGATGCGGTGGCGGTGGCGCTTGCTGCTGTGGCTGTGGTTGTTGCGGCGGTGGCCCAACCTCTGTTTTGGGCATACGTGAGTCGACCACGGCCACCGTTGCTCGATTGGTGCCTTGCGTCGCAGCAGCTGCGGCTGCCGCCACAGCATTTGCCACAGCCAACACCCCGTCCATGATGATGGGGACACTCAACGGCCCGTAGTACGGCTGGTGACCTGGTGCGAACGGAGGAGTGCCTGACGACAGTACCGAACACAGGTCCTTGCACTAACGTGGGGGGCGCTCGGGCAACCGGTGTCACAAAACGCACGCGCGCAAACCGGGTCCAGTCACAGTTGTCAGAACAACAGCAACAACCCGCTGTTTCGGTTCAAAACACAGAAGAACGAAGCCACACATTGCATCGATGCTAATTTCGTTACAATTTGTTCTTACGTACGCGGTGCGTGACGACACCACCTGTTTGTGACGACCACCACTTGCACCAGCTGCAGCACTGCACGGTGCACACCACAACTGCAAAGGCACTTTGTCTTGCGTGGCACTTTACGCAGTACCTCCTTTCATCCAGTTCTCAATCTCATTTGTTTTGCTGCAACCTCTGCGTGTTGCTGTCGAGATAAAGACCTCTGTGACGCTTGGCGTGGCTGCTGTGATGGCGCTGATTGGACTGGTGCAGGCATCTGCAGCCCCATGCACCTTTCTCGTGCATCCGGGGGACAAACAAACGTGAGTGAATACCAGAGCTCCACAGGACCAGTGGCCATCTTTCGTTGCAACGAACTACATGGACTTTGATATGGGGGTGCGGAGCGTTGTGCACTGTACACTCCACCGTGTAGTACACGGCGTGTACGTGTGTGCTCTGCCCACCACTCTGCCCGTTGCTGTGGTGGTTCGTGTTGTCAGATAGCAAAGCAAGTGGTGAGCAACTTCACGTTTAGCGTACAGCTGTTCACACGCCGAGGTGCCAAGCACTCAGCTGTGCATGCCTGAGTACAATTGCGCATGAACGTGTCGTACGTGGAGAACTCCCTCACAAACCGGGACCACCAGCTGTGCGTGGACGCTGGATCGAAGCATCTTTTCCCTTCCTCTGCCATCGAAGTGGTGTCGAATATTGGTTCCCCTGGAGACGTAGTGGCAAACACCTGGGACCCAGTCAGCTCCACGTCACGTGCGTACTTCATGGTGATGGAGCACTGCACACCGTTCAGTCGAATGCAGATCCTCTGAACGTGGTCTCCACCACACTTTTCAACTTGATGGTGCGGACGGATGTAACGTGCGGTGTTGAGTTGAGACTAAGATCTAGCAATCTGGCATACTGACATGGCCAATTGATGATCAGACTTCTTTCGATGACTCTGTTCACCCTCCCGGCCGCTTGCTCCTCGTGAGTGGTCGGCTTCGCGGCAAGATGGAGGGGAGGATGCCTTAGCTGATTTCTGGTTGTTGTTGTTGTGTTGACTGTGGAAATGGGTTCTGCTTTAGGACGCTGTGCAAGCCCGTACGCCGCGTCAACTGCGCGAAGTGAGCCATTTCGTGTCTGCTGTGCAGGGGTTGGTTCTGGGCCACACTGTGTACTGGAGGCCATGCGCCCAGCAACGCGTAGACCCTCCTCCGCCTGTGATTTCTAGAGTCCAATGGAATCAGAAGCATGGAAGCGGATGCTGGCTGATGAAACAGCCGACGAAGTCCGCGTTGTGTTGTGTATTGGCACGCATGAGATACTGCAAACTTGCCAACGGCAACGTAGCAAACATGACACCGCAACACCGCCGTTGCTGTCGGAGGTCCACTTCGCAGCGACACTCCGTTTCCACCGTATCTTGCAAACGACCACACGACCGGAGCCGTTGCGACTAGAAGTCATCATCCACAGTAACCTGGCACTCCTCCCCCACTAGCGCTTGGTACTGCCCTGGACGAAGCATGGAAGACAACCCCCCGATGCCAAAGGACTTCGAGATCATGCATGTTGGCTTGCCGTTCGGACTGGGGCCGAGCACTCCTGCCAACAGCTTGCCATCCGACGCCATGTTGGAGACTTTGCCAGCACACAGGTAGTAGCCCTGTACAACACTCAATGACGCAAAGACTCCCCACTCCCCCCTCCCCAGAAACAAAAAACAACAACAACAACCCCGAACACAGACCAAACAAACAGGCACGAACGAGCGTTCACGGACCTTGTAGTCGGCAGAGGCGGGAGGGGGGACAGCGTTTTTGGGTCGCGGCGTGGATGTGGTCGTGTCAACAAGCTTGGGATTGTCTGACAAATGGAATTCCTGCGATTCCAACGCGATGTCGTGAGCCGCAGCCGAAACTCAGGGAAGAATGGGACCGCCACTGGCCAGGCAAGCACGCGGTGCTGCAGCAACGCACCCATTCCAACACCCAGTACTGCGCGGGAGGACAGTATGCAAGGCCATAGTCGTTTGCTGCATCAAGGTAGAAACAGGCCCACAATCAACACGGCTGATGAGCACCCATGCAACGCGCCAGCACCTGACAGCACGTGCTGACACCGGGGCGTCTTCAACGCACGATCAGTGTACTCGCACAAGTAGCCTTCTGTGGTGTTGTACAACCCTCCAGGCATGCCATAGTGCACATCACAAAAGCAAAAACCCAGGCTTCCCTGACCGGCGCCGCCTTGGTTCACTGGGAACATGTTGTCGTGAGGGATGGGTGTCTCCTCGGTCGCATTCCGCCAAGCCCAGCAGGCACGCGAAGGCGTGACACAGAGCAGGAGCACACCCAGTGCGGCCAAGACACTGACAACCAGACGCATTGTGACCGCTGATAACTCGCAGCTTCGAAGCGGAGATGCTTTCACAACAGGGGTCAGCTGACACGTTGCCGCAAACATGACGCCCGTGCAGAAATTCTGCACTGCAGAAAAAAACATCCGTGCTGAAGTTGAAGGATCAGCGCCTTACTCGTCCACACCCAACGACAGTGAGGAAGCGACTAGCTCTGCCTCTACTACTTTTGCGGAGCTTTGTTTGTCCTGCTCCTCGAATTCAGGGCATAGCGGCTCTGCCTTTGCGTTGAGATGACAGGGTTTCACGAGTGTCGCACTCGTGTTGGCTGCGAAAGTCACAAGGTTTGTGACTGCCTGCCTAGCAGCGCACCATGAAGCAAACAACGCTCACCTGACATGCTGAGACCACGAAGATTGGGCAAGGTCGCAAGTTCTTGGGCATGCTCCATTATTTCCTTTGTGTTGAGCGGATTTCCTGCCAAGTTTTCTTGCCGGTTACAACAAGTCGTGGCAACCCTACACCAACCTCACGTACCACTGACATCGATCATCGTGAGCGAAGGATGCTTCGATAGTTGTCGAAGCTCTTCAACACTTCGCCAGGCGGCGCCTGTACCACCAACGAAGCAGTCTAGGCATGAGGGACGCGGGCGACATGCAATAACGTAATGCAGCCGTGCTGCCCGCCCCCAACAAACATACGGATACGCACGCACCACAGATGTTGAGCACACGAAGCTTTGGACAGTTCGCGCGCACAGTCCTGGTGAAGGCTTTTGCACGATCCATGTGCATCTGAAACAGGTTTGTACCTGCCACAAGGACATGTACGTTCACGCCAAAACCGCGGAGAATCCACACCCGCCCACGACCAGCGCACCAGAGAGGTCCAACTCGTGCAACGACCGTAAGCCACGAAGCCAACCAACGGAGAAGGCGTGATCCGTGCCTGTTGGATCAAGAGCCGTGACATTGTCTGCTCACACAAACGAACGTAAGCGGCCACAGTGTCCAGCGTTAGGCGGTGCTTCGGTGCGTACCGCGCAATTGAAGCGACGTCAAGCTCGTCAACCGTGACAGTGCCGGCAAGCAGGGTGGGTTAAAGAGCAAATTGCCTGGCAAAACGGCGGTACATGGATACGTTTCGGGTTCAGCGTGCTGTTACAGACTCACCACTCACTGTGACGCACCACTGAGATCAAGTGAAGCGAGGCTTGGGCATCGGGTGGCAAGGATCGATGCAAGCACCATGAGGCCATCGTTCGTCAGGTTGTTGTCTGGGAACGTCACACATTGCGAACTGATCGCTGAGTACGCGGAAGACAAAGAAAATGACACGGCACGCACAAGCAAATCGGAGGGAAACAAGTTCGGGAAGGCAGCATGTAAAGGAGGCAAATGCAGCAACACTAGCAGGGTCTCCAGCGTGGTTGCCTGGTGAGGGATATTGAACACATGAGTTAGAAACACATGCAGCAAGGCCATGAGCTGTGGGCACCATGAAGTACCGCTGATGTCGAGCTTCTGCAGCCGTCCAAAGCGAAGAGTAGGCTCCACGGCATCCAGTTCCAAAACGAACCTGTTCCCTGTGTGGAAGGGTCGACACACCAAGCGAACGGATGAGACGCAACACGGGTGGCGCAAGCACATGCACCCACACGAGCAGTCAAGTGACAGGTACGGGTCATGCGGAGTGCTCAACATAGCCTGCATGCCCTTGTTCCCGATGCAGTTGCCTGAAAAAGGAAAAAGAAAGCACCACGCAACAATATGGGTGGGTGGGCGGACATGTCAGCATGGTGGCATCATTTCAAGTTGTAATCGTCGCCACAAGGCGCACCACGAAGCGACAGTGCAAGGGGTGCCGCGCTAGCCCTTGCGGACATGCCCTCAACAACCTGACACACAACCCGGGATCCAATGCGGTTGTCTGGATGCGAGAGGTCGGGGTGTGAGACAATAGAGGGCTCTAGGAAGCACAACCGCGCGCAGACGCAGTGCACGCACGACCTACCGCAGAGCACCAGAGACCGAAGTGAAGAGACACGTGCCACCAAACACTGTACGGCATTGGCAACCTTCGCAGTGTCTGGGATACCGTTGGCTGCACAACAATGACAGGTTACCTCACCAGCACTCACAACCACTGCGCTCTCCACGGTGCAGGCTCACATGAACAAGTCACGCCTTCAATTTTGGCGCAGCTTGCAGTCACAGCGGAGAGTAGCTCGCAGCTCCCATCTTCACCCAGGGTGTTGGCTGTGGCAAACACACGCCGCCGCGTCAAACTGGGGCACGAAACAACAATTGGGCAGGAAGACATACAGGCAAGGTGTAGAGTCTTGAGCCGGGTTGCGCCCGTGGCAGAGATCCAGCGAGACAAGTGGTGGGCACCACGACCGCTCATTGCGTTTGCTGTCATGTTAGTCCCCGATTGTTTCGTTTCGTGGTCAGTGCGAATGCTGTCTGCCCCAGCCTTACGCACACTACCACACCAACGCACCAGCAGCAACGAAGTTGCATGGAAAAGGCGTTGGCTCGCTGCCGTGGCTGAGTGCACCAGCGACGAGAGCCTCAGTGGCAGCGTCATCCAGGCAGGTGTCTAACAAACGCCACGCCACGACGACACATCGTGGGTCACAGGCAGTGAGGAGCGAAAGCCAAAGGAAGAACAATCAGCGCTGCAAGCTTCGAAGTTCCCACGCAACCGCACCAGTTAGAACAAGGCGGTTCAAGGCAGGGATGGCTTGTCCAAGGGCTTGGGCAGCGTGGAGAGAGATGCGTGTGCCTGCCAAGCACAGATCGCACAGACTCGCAAGCGAAGACAGTTGACTCACACCCGCCGGATCATAAGAGCTGCGTGAAGAAGCTGTAGACGTGATTGTGAAAAGTGAGAGGCGACCATCCACGGAGACCACCACCACCACTCGCTCGGCATGGGGCAGGCGCAAAGCAATGATACGAACCACCAAGGACGAGAGTGCGGAGGCTTGGAAACTGGCTCGCGATCCGCAAACACGTCGGTGTGTGTTCTTGCCCTGCAAAAGATACAAAAGAGGGGGAGGGTCGGCCGAGCAAGGCTATGAAGCAGCACGCCGATAAGTTGACACCAGCATGCAAAACTAGCACGACTACCTGCCAAATTCAGATGCTGCAACTGGAGAGCAGCAGGCGTACGTCGCTTCACAGTCTGAATCGCACCCAGAAGCACGTTCAGCTTGGGCTGCTCCAAACCAAATCCTGGGAGAAGCACGCAGCAAAAGCAACCCATATTAATGCGTTAGCGTTGCAATCAGACGTGGTCATGGTCGTGCGGCGGCTGGTTCTGTGGGTCTGCATGCGCACCTTCAGCAAGCGGTAACCGAAGAGATCGGAGGGATGAAAAGGACTGCAACACAGCAGCTACAAGCGAATCCTCCCACCCAGCCTCTTCAATAGTCGTATTCTCCAGTCCCAGTACCTCAACACCAGCCGCAACTTCGGGCGCCACACGGGCAAAGACTTGGAGGCCTTGCATCGTCAATGGATTGTCTACACCCAGACAACGCTCGCAGAAAGTCAATCGCACCGCACTCTTCTCATCCACCACAGCAGCACAGCCTGCAACTGCTGCGCATACCCGCAAGATAAAGCGCCTTGACGTTTGAAAATCCCGAGATAGCACGCGCAAGAGAACTACAACCTTCATCGGAGAGTGCGCACGCTGCGTTGTTGAAGGCCAGGTTGAGGCGAGGCACCCATGATGTGACCCACAAACTGGGTACGTACACTGAAAAGAAACAGCAGAGGCCAATTTGTGAGCCGCTTGTGCGGGTTCGTCCAACCAAGTTCTGAACCGGTCTACCCCTTCGTCAGAGTAGCACGCGTCTGTATGACCAAGGGAGAGACAGGTGAGCGATGCGCGGCGCCACTGCAAGTGGCACACACGTGGGGAGTCAAAGTCCCAGCACAACACCGGCACCGCACGAACAATCTGCAATGAGAGTTGATCCGTCCACGTGCTCGGAATGCGATGCGTGGGGCTGATCGCTCAGCATCACACGGGCAGGTACGAAGGATGCTGGCAGCGACTCACACTGTTAGTGTACGCCCATTCGGAAGAACAGAGAGTAGCAGCCACCCAATACCCACCTTCCACAATGCGGTCCACCGTTGTTGCCCTTCCATCGCCCGCCTCTTCCACCTTTCCAGCTTCCGCCATGACGTGCTGTGCCAATGGCAGTGCTGCTACTTGTGGTGCGTGTTGCGCGAGCGGGATGTCGGAATGACGGGGGTATTTTATGACACCCTCACAACAGTTGCACTTGCAACCAAGCGCCTGCACACTTTCTTGCTTCACACTTGCCCGCCACGGTTGATTACATGTTTGTCGTGTAGCACCCACGCAGTGCGCATTGAAGCGTGAAAATGGAGCCTCCTGTAACACCCACTGCCGTGCCTTACGTGGGCCTGTCCCCAGACAGTTTGCTTGAGCAGACAGAGCTCCCAACTGTGCGTTTGTTGCTTGGTGTGGCGAGACTGATCCGTGCTCTTACTCACGCACTGATGGGAGTGGCTGTATGAACCAGGAGCGTGGGTATGTTCCCTCACCAGCAAGATCGGCACGACGTTCGCGTCGTGCCTCGATTGACTCCCTCGACCCAACGGCTCTGCGACGGGTTAGGCTGTCTCGTGCACGTCGGGCGTCCATCGCTGGGGAAAAGAAGCCCATGTTCTTGCTGCCCATGTCGATGGTGCGCCGCAAGCGTCGATGCCGGTTCTGTCGCAAGGTAGTGTCATGCGTATTGTGCAGTGCGCAGTGTGCAGTGTGCTTTGTGTGTCGTGTGTTCCTGCGCGCTTGTTGCTGTGCGTTCGTGGCGATGTGTGTGATGTGTGTGACGAGCCCAACATTGGAATGCACATTGGAATGCGTCACCATGCTGCCCTCCACCAGGTTATGCGGTCACGCCAAGCCAGGCGGTGGGTCTTGATGTGCTCTGGCGCGCTGCTGGGCTTGGTGATCCTTTCCGTCGTCCTTCTGCTTGCCCACTCGTCAGCGAGCAGTACTGCCGCCGGTCCACCGTTCACAGTGAGTGCTGTGCAGTGCGTGCAGTGCACACCAACCAGACTGCAAAAGTGCCTCGCGCCTGACAGTGTGGAATGTTTCTCTCATGCACAAATGGTGAACTCAACTGAACTCAACTGAACTCAACCGAACCCTCCACAAACACAACGACAACAATCACGCAGGTGTCCACCGTGTACGGACGTGTCCAAGGGTTCAGTGACGGCGTGGCCTTGCGCTTCCTTGGGATTCCTTTCGCACAGGCGCCGGTAGGACGTTTGCGGTGGGCAGTCCCACAGCCCGCGACACCATGGCATCCGTACGTGCTAGGTGTGGTTGCGTGTCATGCCATCAAAGAGGAGAGCGATGACAGGTGGTGGTTGCTGCAACACTCACGCCCGTCTTTGGCTTTCCTGCCCCACTCCCCGCTTCCACGCCAGGCGCATCATGTCGGGGCATGACCCTGGACCCGCGTGCCCCCAAACACAGGCGTGGGGGTTCAACATCACGGCGTGGGATGAAGATTGTTTGTTCCTCAGTGTCTACACCCCCCTGGACGCACCGTTGAACACCTCCGGTGCCGCCTCAGCAAACTTACGACCTCTGAAACCTGTGGTCGTGTTTCTCCATGGGGGTGGCTTCGTGTCTGGTGCCAGCACCGAACAATTGTATGTGTTTGTTTGTTTGTTTGTTTGTTTGTTTGTATGTGTGTTTGCATGGGTGTTTGCATGTGCATGTGTTTGCATGTTGCTGGCTGGC
>Ga0213833_1003190_pt1 | contig 10174 bp, 11 predicted proteins | sample SWATP21_FD_160575 | JGI IMG/M metagenome (GOLD analysis project Ga0213833, IMG submission 160575) | Coastal seawater microbial communities from Marineland, Florida, United States - SWA TP2 #1 | ecosystem: Environmental > Aquatic > Marine > Coastal | place: USA: Florida | collected 2016-08-14
TGTTCTCTCTTCCCCCAAACAGGCTGCCAACCAAGATGGAACCCTTGAAACAGTTGTGGGTGGTTTCCCACGCTCCACAGTCCTGCAAACCTCTGGCAGCACCCGTGTCGTGCTGCTTGCGTCCCCCGATCGAGCGGGACCCCACTTTGGCCCGTTTGCCGTTGTGACCTTGGGCGGCATCGTCGTCCGGGACGTTAACGTGTCCGCTGATGGCCGTCGCATCGATTTTTTCACGCCACCCTTTGCAGACATGTGTGGTCCAAGCAACGCCTCGCGCTGTGTAGGTTCTGCTGCATACAAGCAACTCACTGTGACACCCCAGGCGCAACAGCGGGAAGGCGAGTTCCCTTCCTCGTCAGCATTTGCATCAACGTCCGACGTCCGCACATTCTCCTGCCCGTCCGCTTGTCCCGGTGCGACACAGCCCGTGGGCGTGTTCTATACAGAGCAGTGCGTCGGGTACGCCAGTGGCGCGGTGTGCCTGGAGCCACATACCGCACAACAGTGCGCCTTCGGCACCGGCGACACGTGCCAGGCGTGCCCCGTCGGCGCATTGTGCCCAGGCGGCAGTCGGTTGTGGTCGCTCCCTGGGTTCTTTGTGGCAAGTGAGACATCGTCTACAGTACAGCCCTGCCCACCACCAGCGGAGGTGCGGTGTCGGGGTTGGGATCCGACATCGACCTCCACGCTGTGCGGTGAGGGGTACGCCCAGGGGTCTCCACAATGTGCCGCGTGCGCGGTGGGATACTACACTGACGCGAACGAGTTGTGTGTCGCATGTCCGGACACCAACTTGTTTGACGGTGTCGTGCTGCCGCTGGCCATGATGGGTATGGCAGCGGCGTCTATCTTCGCGTGCATGTGCCTGGTCGCCATGCTGCTGCTGTCGCGTCGACAACACGTCGAGCGGCAGGTGCTGATGCAAACACCTAGTGAGGGCACAGGCGGTGGACACCCACGCGGGCGGCGGTTGACGTCTGTAAGACCGAGCGTTCGCTTGCTAGCAGTGCGACACAGTGTGCAGTTTACACTGTGGGCCACCGTCACACTTCAAACGCTGTCTCAAGTCGGAGAAGCGGCACGTGGGTTGCCTGGGTAGGTGCTTTGTGGTGTTTTGTTTGTGCGTATTTATTCAAACCCGCGGCTAGTGCGGTGTTGGTGTTTCGTCGATTGACATGGGCCTGCTTGTGTGTTCCAGGTACGTGGTTCAAGTGTACGAGTTGCTGGCAGTGTTCCAGCTTCGCGCCCCTTTCGTGCCGTTCGACTGCTACAATACCGACAGCCCCTTCTTGTTTCAGGTTCGTTGTGCGGTGACCCGTGCTCGCCCTGGCTGGGGTGCTCCCGTTTTCCCAAAGGCTTGGCTGGGCTGGGCAAAGTGCGCCACTTGCCGGGAGCGCGCAATTGTCACGTCAACTTGGGTTTGTTGGTTTGTTTGTTTGTTTGTTTGTGTTTGTTTGTGTTTGTTTTGTGTTGTGTTGTTTTGTTTTGTTTTTGTCACAGGAGGTGCAAATGGCAGGCATTGTGACAATGGCGGTGCTGTTCACCGGTTTGGGGAGCCACCTGTGCAAGCTGCGATGCGTCCAGTCGGACAGAGGCCGAAAGATGCTCGCCATGTTCCGCCGCGGTCTTGTCACCGCCATGGTGGTGTTGTTCTCCGTCGTCACCACCACCGTGCTGTCCGTCTTGCGTTGCCGCGAGGTCGAGGCACATGACGGCTCCATGACCTGGATCGTGGCGTCACAACCACGCGTGCAGTGTCTGGGAGATTCCCACTTACGTGCCTTTGTCATCGCCGCCGTGACACTGGGCGTGTATGTCCTGGGGTTCCCTATCCTCTCCACTTGGCACGTGCTGCGTGTCGGCCCGGAGCAGGTGGCGGACCCCACGTCGTTCCGAAGCGTTGTTTGGGGCGGCTTTGTCGACGGCACCTTCCAAGTCAAGTACTTTTGGTTCAAACAGGTAGGCTGGCGCCGCCAGCGGCGTGTGGTTGGGTGCGCGTTCGCGTTGGTTGTACCTGAACTCACAGGGACACGGCGGTTCTTGTGTTCGCACCTTTGATTTTCTTCTTCAGTTGAATATGGGAGTGCTCATGGTATTGAGTGTTAGTGTTATATTCTTCTCTGAGTTGGAGCCGCTGTCTGCCATGTGTGCAGCCGGCGGGGCCTTGTCGATCCAAGCTTTGTTGCTGATCGCCCTTCGCCCCATGTCTCCACACTTTGCCTGGGAGTTCCCAGTGAAGCTGTTATCCATCACCGTCGCACTCTGCGCCACTGTGCTCAACTACATCAGCACCGTGACATCCACAGGCGACGCCGCGGGTGCCGGGGGTGAACCCGTGGGCGCCGTGCGGTGGCTGTCCGTTGTCACGGTCTTCCTCACCGCCAGCCTGTTCCTGGTGCTCAGCATCTGCTTCATGTACGCCCTGCTGCACGGCGTGTATGCACCGCCGGACGCTCTGGGAGCCAAACTTTCGGCACGCACCCTGCGCGCGCGTGCCATCACCGGCAAGTTGCGGTCGCTCAAACGCTCTCAGCAACACCACAGGACGGGCGGCACGGACGCTGAAGCTGCGGCTGATGCTGATGCTGATGCTGCGGCCGATGCTGCTCCTGCCACTGACGTGCGCGGAGCCACAGCACCACGTCCGGTGCTCTCTGGCGGGCATCGGGCCCAGCGTGTCGCACGTGCCGCCAGGCTCAACTCGCGAGGTGCGGCGGGTGGTCGTCATGCCGCGGCTGCTGACGTGCGCGATGCTACAGCGCCACGCCCTCTGCCCTCTGGTGAGCATCGGGCGCAGCGCGTTGCACGTGCTGCCAAGTCCAAGTCACGAGATGCGGCAGGTGGTCGGGGCGGTCGGGGCGGTCGGGGCGGTCGTGGTGGTCGCAGGGGTCGCCGTGGCCGTGCTCGGGTGTCGGACAACGGGGCGCGGGTCGGGGATGGAGGGGGAGCACGCCCAAAGCCCACGACCGGCACCCCGGGTGCCGGTCTCACGCCCAACCCCATGCTGTCGGCGTTCCACGCCGGCGGAGGAGCAGCGGGTGCTGCAGAAACCGGCACGGCGGCAAACAGCGCGTTGGTCACGAATCCCATGCTCCTGCGGAATAAACAACCTGACACTTCACTTCAGCAGCCGGCGGCCTCGGCGAGGCGCTCCTTGCGCCGTGACCCTGGGCGTGCTCAATTGCTGGCGTTTGCGCCGCGCCGAGCTCACCGCTTTGGCCGCCGGCGATGACAACCAGGAGAACGACACCTCGTCGCAGCCTTCACCATGAGCGAAGGCTGTGACCAAGATCATGCTGAGAGGAGTGAAGTGGGTGCTCGCAACACGTAGCTACGCGTGCTGCCCCCAAAGCAGTGTATTTTGTTTTCGTTTGCTTCGCCCGCTCTTTCACGGTTTGATGTTGTGCGGGGAAGTTCGTCAAACCTGACAAGGAGCAGCGTGTAACGCCACAGCACAGGCTGTCGGATGAGTCATACATTCAGTCTTTAAAAATATTGGTGGTAGTTCCGATATACTCGAACGTGGTGGTTGGGGGCGCTGCACGTGTGTGCACGCACAGGCGTGTGGTCAGAACTCCAGAAAGAGCCCACCGCGCTGTACGCGTGTGTTCAGCCCGGCCCCCATTACTGGGGCACCTTTCTTGGCAAAGCGCTCGCAGGTTCCCCACCTGAACAGTGTGAAGCGTGCCGGCTCAAGAGAACAACTGTCAAGAGGTGACGTGGGCATGCGTTGGATGGAAGCATAACCCTTGCCCCCGGCGTTACCGGCTGTTGAGCGTTCCCCATGGGTGCTTGCACGTCCAAGCAGGGTCAGGACCATGGTGTGGGAGAGGTCCAACCCGCTGTCCCCCCAAGCCAGGCTCGGGTTGGGGCAGTGCCTGCTACACGGGCAGTTGGAAAGTTCGCAGCTGACGCAGAGACCCTCTCCTCCAGTTTCACACGCGGCAGCACGACCATGGCCTCGTCGTCGTTCAGGCGCAGTGGCCTAAGTCCTGCACCCGTGGCTGTTGCTGCCCCAGGAAGTACAGACGCGGCGTTGTCGGCTTTGCCACCTGCCATGTCGCTGGACGTGATGCCAGCTGCCGAGCGCAACATGGCCACACAACACACCAGCAGCTCCCTGGGCAGTTGTGGGACAGACCCTGGGTCCTGCGCGAGTCTGCACGGCGTCAAAATCACCGGCACCGTCGCTGCACCCACGCGCTGGATCTCGAAAACAAGCTGGGAGGCGGCGCCTGCCACGCCTCTGTCAGCTGCCGCCAGCGCCAACCCTGCCGTGGCGCGTTTCGAGCAGCAACAGGCCATGCGCAACCTTCGCTTTCGGCGCTCCGCGTCCCAGTCCACATCACCCACGAACAGCAGTGTGCACAGGGGGCGGGTTGGGAGCGTGAGGTCCATGCGCCAACACGCCAAGCGCCGCCCGGAGTTGTTGCGTTCGCGCACCGTGGCCGATGACCGCGACCATCAGCGGTGTGAGGAGTTGCGAGGCCGCTTCACCCGCAGCTGCGATCCGGACGGAGAGGTTGACCGCGACAGCGGCGGTGACGTTGACGATCGAGACAGTGGCGGTGACCATCTTGTCAGCACCTCTTTTTTGGTTGTGGACGCGGAGATGTCCACATTCGCCTCACCCAACGGGCGACTGCGCATCGACTTTGCGCACCAACCGTCGCTGGTGCACCAAATGCGACGGTCACAAAGTACCAACACGCCACGGGCGCGTCAGCTCACGCGTGGGAGCGGTGGTGGTGGTGGCAGTACCGACAACGTTGTGTTCCAGCGACGTTACGCCGTGACGTCCGGCTCTCCTAGTGGCGAGCTTGCCCGATCGAGACCGCACCCGTTGCCGCAGCACCACGCCCCACAGCCTGAGGTGGAGGACAGTTGGGCTGACATCGGACCTCGCGCGTTTGGCGCGGGCGACACAACCGTGCAGCTGTCTCCACCCCCGACGCAGACGCAGCTGCAGATGCAGATGCAGATGCAGGCGGGGGCCTTGCCACCAGCAACGGCCCGCGCGGCAGGCCCCATCCTCTCCACACACAGAGCCCACTCCCTCGACTTCCAAGTGGGCCAGGGTGACCTCGAGCCCGCGCCCGGGCCCGGGCCCGCGCCGCCCCTCACCACATCCACATCCACGCCCGCGCGTGCCACCACGGCAGCCCGGTTCCGCCTGCCCTCCCGCTCCGGCTCCCGCTCGCAGTTTTCGCGCTCCGGCTCGGGGACCCTCGTCCACACCCCGCCGTCGTCCGACCTCCACGCGCCACGGTTCGTGTCCACAGACTCCAGTGTGGGTGGTGTGGTGCCAACCATCGCCGCGGTCGCTGCCCGCGCCAGCTCCACAGCCAGAGCCGCCACCAGCGCCAGCTCCAGAGCCAGCTCCAGAGCCAGTGCCAGAGCCAGTGCCAGAGCCAGTGTACAGGCGTCGCCAGCATCGCGCGCGTCGCGCGTCGCCGCAGGCACAGAAACTGCGGCGGATGCACTGCAACAGCATTCGTGCCGGACGTTGGTGCACTTCAGTGACGAACTGGCGCCAGAGAGCGACACGGATGGCGTCAGCGATGTCAGCAGCCGTCATACAACCGATCCAGAATCACCCTTCCGTGCCAGCGCCAGCGCCAGCAGTGGTCGTCCCAGTCTGCAAACCAGCTTTGGCAGGAGCTCCAGCTCAGTGTTAGCGCGGGGCATGTCGGCGGTGTCGCCACTTTACCACCGCCACACGTCACGCCGCCTGTCTGTCTTCAGCCAGGACGAATCCGTCACCGTGGGTACCGCTCGCGCCACCCCCGGTCCCGCCCACATGGGCGTCGTGGTTAACGATGATGATGTGGCGAGGCGCGTGTCCACTGCTGGTGCGCCGGTGATGGACCGCGGCGGCGGCAGTGGTGTGGCTGCCAGCTTGAGCGCCGGCCTGGCGGCTGTGGCGGTGCCTCTGTCTGGAACGCGCCCGCGCTTGATGACGTCGACGTCGCTGGGTTTGCCGGTGGAGGCGTTGCTGCAACAAATGGGTGATGGTGTCGCGGGGACGCGTACACCCCTGCACATGCGGCACCCACACGTCATCTCGCACTCCGCGGACAGCTCGGTGTCATGGCACTCGAGTTTGTTTGACGGCAGCGATCGCTCCCATCGCGACGAGGGGATGGTGGGTGTGACGGAGGAGGCCGGAGCGGTGTCGAGTGATGACGATGTAGTGTTTGGCGGCGGCGGCGGCGTCATGCATGACGCTGTCGATGCCGCTGCACCTCATCGCTCCCTCCGCCGCGTGCCCACCGACCCATCCATGGACCCGTACGAAGGGTTGTGTGCCGACACTGTGCCACAAACCCCGTATCAGTGGTTCTCCTAGACCCGTGTGCCCCTTTTAGTTTCTTTTCCTCCGTCCAGCTGGCTACGCCTGTGCCAGCACCTAGTTTACTGGCGCGCATCCGTTTCAGCTGACTGGAGGCGACCCAACTCCAAATTGTACACCGGCCGTGGCACTCACTCTGTTGTGTTGATGTGTCTGCTGTACCAAGCCCCACTTGTTCATTCTTTTGCCCCTGGACACTTTATGTATGTCTCCTCCCCGTTGTTTCTTTGTCCTTTGTCTTGTTTCTCCTTTCCTCCTGTGTGTCTCTCTCTGTCTCTCTCTCGCTCGCGCCCTCTCGCTCTCGTTCTCTACCCTGCCTTGCCTGTGATCACACTATTATTGTACTGGTCGTATCGGGTGTATTTTCGTTTCGTGAAAACTTATTTGTCCTCTTCCCCGTCCTTGTGTCCCGTGTCGCGTCGCTCGACCCCCACCCATGCCGCATCCTTTGCCACGGTTGCACACAATCTCCCCAGCACCACTGTTGCAATGACTCCCCGCACCCCACCTCGAAAGCCAAGCGCCGACACAAGGCGCGACGTCCAGCGACACAACACCGCAGCGGCACCAGCCAAAACGCTGGTCCCGAGCACGTCCACCACAGGGATCAGGCTCAGCACGCCAAGCGACAAGACGATCGTGATGAACAGCAACAACAACGTCCACGCGGACTTGACGGGATGCACTGCCTGCACCTGCATTTGCACGTGCTTACGAAGGCGGTACCAGGTCCAGAAAGCTGTTGCAGTTGTCAATTGCTGCGCCACCATCCAACCACACGGGTGAAACAACAGCGGAGCACACTTGCAAGCGGTGTGTCGGACGCACCAACATGACGAAACGGGGCACAACGAATGGCAGCGAGACGGCCATGTGCCACATCAACAACGCTGTGGACAGTGCAACCACCACCAGCAAAGCCTGCGTGTCCAGCAACAATCCTACATGGTCCTCGTTTCGCGTGGCGTCGGTGGATGGCGGATGGAGTATTTCAGTGCTTGCTGGCTCCACTACTGCATGTGTTGCTCCTCTGCCTGCTGCATCCTCCCCGCATGCATCTGGCACGGCGTGTGCTGCGTCACTGGCTGCGCCACAGCCCATGTTCTTGTGCAGCACAGTGGGCTTGCTTGTTCGCTCTGCTTCTGTCCGGCCGCTCGCCTCTGTCGCCGGCGTGGACACGACGCCCTGCAACGCCGCATGTTGCGACGTGAGGCTAGCCTCGCCGTATCCTCTGGACCGCCGCCAGTGCGCCACCCTTTTCCTCCGGAGGTACGCGTGTGATGCCCACCCCACCAGCGCAACCGGCCCGCACAGAAGGACGCACAGCACGGCCGTGGCGGTGGCGGCAAAGAAGCACGTGGCCAGGCCCATGAAGAATGCTTCGCCATCCACGAGCCCCATGTTCGTTTCTTTGGTGTTTCTTCGGTGCATCCCTTGGCGGCACTAGCATGTGAAAGTTTCGCTTTGTCACAAATGCGAAGTGGGGGTGCAAATTATGTTGTGGCATAAGTTTATGCTGCAAGTGACCCCGCATGCGCGGCGCACTGCGCCAGCGAGTGTGTGGCAACAGCCGTATGTGGCGCACATTCGCTGCCTGCACGCATCACGTGTCCATGCGCAGCGCTCCCGATGATGCTTGCCAGTGGCCACCACACATCACGGCATCAATCTAAGCGCGACTTCCCACGCAATGCGCACAAGAACAAGAAAAGAGGAATGTGGATGCAGAAAAGGACGGTATGTCTATTGAGAAGCGTTCGGGTGTGGGACTCATGCTAAACGCAATAAGAGCCACAACCTGCAGCAAAAGACACCCTGGCAAGCACAAGGTGTGACGGTGCAGGGGTGGAGCAAAGAAAAGGTCTTGCAAGTGGATGACACCATGGAGAGGACAGCGGTTCTGCTGCCACCACACTAACAATCATCCACCACCTTTCCCCACGCCCCACCTCCACAGCCATCATAGGATGGAACAACAGATCATCATTCCTGGCAGTGGACGGGGAAGCAAGAAACGGAGAAGCCTAGATTGACAAGATGCACTTAACGGCGCATCCAGGTGTCCTTGATCATCTCCTTCTTCTTGTTGGCGCGCTTGTGGGTGCCCAGGCGGTTCTTGGCGAACTTGTATGCGCGCTTCTCAGCGGTGGTTCCGCCAGTCTGCACGACGGTGCAAGAGGCCAGCCACACTTGTCAAACAACTGCCCCTTCATGAAGCAATGCACAGGGCCGGCAAGCCAGGCTCCAAACGTACGACGAGGATATCACGGATGCGCTTCTCGTACGGGGCCATGCCGGCAACCTCGGTGATCAGGTCGCGCACGAGCTTGGTCCGCTTGGACAGGCGCTGTTGTGCACGAAGCGAACAACAAAACACAATCAGCACGCTGGCCAGCACCAGACAGGCACGATGCCCACACGTGACCACTGCAGACACGTACGCCCTTCATGCGAGACGGGCGCTGCTTGTCAGCAGGGCGCTTCTCGACGATGTACCCCTTCCTGTTACACGCAACAGCAGCGGCGAGGTCAGCACAAGCACTCAACCGGCAGACCGACCAGCGGGCTCCAGGGCACTCCACTCCCTGTCCGCGCGTGCACGCCAACCCTGCGCGACACGTACTTCAGGCCAACTGCGATGCTGCTCATGATTACTGCTGGTAGATGTCCTGACGTGCCGTCCAATCTGAATGCTTGCTCAACACTCTGCGCGACGTCGGTGGCAGAGCGTGGCTGGCACATGTGGAATTTGGCATGACACTCTGTTTCGAACAAAATTCGAAAAATTCACATCCGTTTGTCGTACTTAAAGTTTGCTTTATAAAAGTACTGACATGGTCCTCCTAGTAACCATAGTGTCGATGCGCTGTTCCCGTCTGACAATCATCTCAGGTGCTGTGGCACGCACGCGTTCACTATGACCGCCATGCCACGTTTGAGCGGTCTGTGCTCTCGCCAGGTCGTCTCAGGATTGCTTTTTGGTCAAGGCATATCGGTGCTGGTTGCGGGAACCGGCGTATTCAGCCAGTACCTGTCAGATCGCGATGTGCGTGACGCTGGCGCTTCTTCTCTGGCGATGGCGCGTCACGGGTTTCACGATGCATGTGTGTCCGCACCACTGTGCCAGGTCTATGCCCCAACCACCCAAAGCTTGTTGAACTATGTGCTTCTTGTGTCACACCTAGTTTACCTTGCCTTCAAGCGTCGAGGCCTGTGGAAGCTGCAGGTCTGCGCACCGCCATTTGTGCCGCACACTGCGGCGTGCTTACACACTTCCCTGGTCGTTTGATCGTTGGGCAATTGCACCAGGTTCCGTGGTGGCGCTACGCACTCCTTGCACTCTGTGATGTTGAAGCGAACTACTTCGTGGTGAAGGCGTACGAGTATACTTCCATCACCAGCGTGATGTTGATCGACTGTTTCACTATTCCCTGCGTGATGATCCTCAGCTGTGTGTTCCTGAAGGCAAAGGTGTGTGCTGCTCGTACTGTTTCATGGCACGGGCACGGTGCAGCCCGTGTGACTATGCGGTGATGATTCACCGTTCTGCCTGCTGATCAGTACCAAATCCAGCACTACGTGGGGGTTGGGTTGTGTTTGGCGGGGCTGTCCGTGTTGGTTGTCGCCGATGCCGCGAGAGCCTCGAGCAGCGACACTCGCACCCCGCACGCAGTGGCCGGCGACCTGTTGTGTATGCTCGGATCTTTCTTCTACGCAGTATCCAACGTTGGGCAGGAAGCTATTGTGAAGCAGTATGACCGAGTGCGTCCCGGCTGTCCATGTGTGTGGTTTTCGGCGCGGGGGTGACCTGTTTTAACGCTG
>Ga0213833_1003193_pt1 | contig 10169 bp, 8 predicted proteins | sample SWATP21_FD_160575 | JGI IMG/M metagenome (GOLD analysis project Ga0213833, IMG submission 160575) | Coastal seawater microbial communities from Marineland, Florida, United States - SWA TP2 #1 | ecosystem: Environmental > Aquatic > Marine > Coastal | place: USA: Florida | collected 2016-08-14
GTTGTTCAGCGGTTTTGTGAGCAAGTCCATGATTATGAGCGCGGCAATCAGTGAGAATTACTCGTGGGTGTGGCTGATGCTGTTGTTTGCTTCAGCAGGTGTGTTCCATCATGCCGGGATTAAAATCCCGTACTTTGCTTTCTTCGCACACGATTCGGGGATTCGCGCGAAAGAACCTCCCGTTAACATGCTGATTGCAATGACCATAGCCGCCGCGTTGTGTATTGGTATCGGGGTCTTTCCCGACCTCTTGTATCGGCATTTGCCGTTCGACATGGACTACAGCGCTTATGACATGACACACGTCCTGGCGCAGACGCAGCTGCTGTTTTTTTCAGCGTTGGCCTTTGTCTGGCTGAATCGACGAGGCTTATATCCTCCCGAACTGCGCTCGGTTAATCTGGATGGTGAGTGGCTTTACCGCCGAGCAGCACCTGCGCTGTGGTGGCGCTGCTACGGGAGTTGGCAGAGACTGCTCGAAATTTTGACGAAGGAGTTTCGGCGAGGCCAGCGAACCCTGTCCAGAAGGTTTGACAGCGCGTTCTCCGAGCAGGGTGTTTTGTCGCAAAGTGCGTCGACAGGCAGTATCGCCGCCTGGATGCTGGCGTTCCTGCTTGTGTTGATTTTGCTATGGAGCGCCTGACATGCGCGATTAAGAGGCAGGTTTGGGGAGTTAACGCGTTACCCAGCCACCGCAGACAGGAAATACCTGCCCGACAAAATGGTTGGCAGCGTCACTGCATAGAAAGGCCGCGAATTCAGCGTCCTCATGCGAGGACACCAGCCTGCCAAGTGGCACCTCCCGCTTCAGGCGCTCCTGAAAACGCGGGTTGGCCTGTACTTCTGGCGGAAAGTAGGTCGGGTTTTCCACGAAATTCTGTGCGATAGCATTGACCTGAATATTCTTGCCGGCCATTTCAACGCCAAGTGCCTGAATGTAGGCGAGTTGCGCTCCGCGAGCCGCACTGTAACTTGAGGCACGCTTCATTCCGCGCAATGCCGAGGCACTGCCCATCAGTAATATTTTGCCGCGTCCACGATCAATCATGGAGGGCAGGGCCGCGCGGCACAGGCGCGGTAGCGGGTCTACCAGTGCGGCAAAGGTGTCACGCCATTCCTGCTCTGTTGCGTCAATCGCCGCCGTGGAAGGCGCCGGGAATGCCAGATTGGCCAGCAGCACGTCAATGTCGCCAGCATTTTCGACCACACGTTTTGCGGCTGCTTCCGGAACGAGAGAGTCCGTATTGGCAATGACCGTAGCGCCGTAGCCCTCCAGAATATCGCACAGCACCGGGCCCATAAAATCGTTGGCCTGGGTAACCAGTATTCGTTTATTACGCAGATCGTTCATTGTGAGACTCTTTCGGTAGGGATGGGTCATGGTAGGGGAGCGGGCATGCGGTATCAATAAGCGCTGCAGCCCGCTAGGCACAGGGCGCAGAGAGTTGCGGACACTACGGATAGCCACGCAAGGCCAGTCTGGATAGCATGATGTTGAAATTTACAGCAGGTGCTAACTTGTCCTCCAAAGCGCTTTCCAAATTCATGTCTGCAGACGCCCGATTACCGACCATGCCTGCGGTAGCGGCGCGGCTGATAGAATTGCGTGGCCAGCCGGGCGTGGAGCTTGAGGAGCTGTCGCAGCTACTGTCCAGCGATCCGGTAATAGCCAGCACCCTTATGCGGTACGTTAATTCGCCTGCCTACCTTATTGGTGCCCGGGTCGAAACCCTGGATCGCGCTGTGGTGGTTATGGGCTTTAAAGCCGTGATGGACATAGCGCTGACCCTTAGCCTGACGCAGGCATTTGTTGGTCAGCAGGGTAAAGGTCTGAATTACAACCTGTTTTGGCAGCGTAGTGTATATGCCGCAACAGCGGTGCGTGTACTGGGCCGCGCCGTGCAGGAGGAGGCCGTAGACGAACTGTTTATGGCGGCCCTGTTTCAGGATATTGGTATGTTGGCGCTCGATAGTATTGAGCCCGATTTATACCGGGGGATCAGCGCAGATCAGCGCAGTCATCGCGCCTTCTACACCGCTGAGCGTATGCAGCTAGGTGTCGACCACGCCACGATTGGCAGTCGCCTGCTTGAGCAATGGGGGCTGCATTCGCGTACGGTGCAGGCTGTTCGTGATAGTCACAATTCCGGGCGTGACTGTGACGACACATTCTCAGCCTGTGTTATTGCCTCGGGTGCACTGGCCGATTTCTTTATTGCCGAAGGGCGCGATGAAGCGTTCCGGGTGGTGTCCAGCCAGATGTATCGCCTGTTCACGATCCGTGAACCCGAGTGCAAGCAGATTCTGATCAGAGCGCTGGCAGAGATTCGTGGCGTGACAGATCTCTTTTCGGGGGTATTGCCTTCGGCTATCACGGGGCTGGCAATTAACGTTCCCGACACTGCAGAAGACCTGCGCGCGGAACAGGGCAACGACAGCGTCGACAACGTGACAGGGCCGAAAAATTTTCTGTCGATTGTAGAGAATGCGGGGCTTTCCTGCGCCGATGTCGACATCGACGGTCTTGTCAGCCGTGCCGCATTTGAAAACAGCCTGAAAAACAGCTTCAAAATGCTCAAGCGTGAATCGATCAGTGTGGTGTTCGTTTCCATTAACAACCTGCGTGCCCTGGAAAAGTCGCATGGTGAGAAGGTGGCCAAATTGCTGCTGCGGGTTGTAGGGCGAAAGCTACTGGAGAATGTCCGGGTGGAAGATTTTGCCACACGCTATGGTGACAGTTTCGCGCTGTTACTGATCGGTTCCGGTTCTGAGGGTGCCGAGCTTGCCTTGCGCCGAGTGGTGGATGTCTTTGTTGATGCCCGCTACACCATTGCTAACGGCGAGAAAGTAGCTTTGTCACTGAATGTGGGGATTGCCGGTCAGTCGGCACTGCTGCGCTATGATTCTCATCAGGCGATGCTGGACGCGGCCGCGCAATCGCTGGCACTCGCGAAGCGTCAGGGAGCCTATGCCATTCAAAGCGAAACGCCTGACAGTCATTTGGCGAGCCTGCAGGCGGCTCGCTAACTTTCCAGCATTGCCATTTTCGATTAGAATCCTTCGCCCGCGCCGCGAGCCCGGGAAACATTCTGTTGACTACTTGTTTATTGATTAAAAAGGAAAGCTGAGATGGAAATTGTAAAGCGCACCAGCGAGTACACCATTGTTAAGAAGCGCAATGGTCGTTACGGCGTACAGGCCAAAGGCCGCAACTGGGTTAATGCCGACGAGAAAGTAAAAATTCTGATGGAAGCCGGCCTGATCAAGGCGCCCGAGCCCAAGCCTGCCGAGCCCGAGCCTGTTGCTGAAGAAGCTCCGGCAGAAGAAGCAGCTGAAGGCGAAGAGCAAGCTGCAGAGTAAGACGGTAGCAAAAACAAAAAAGGGCAGCTTAGGCTGCCCTTTTTTCTGGTGCGCTAGTACAGGTGTTCACAAGCCAGCGCAACGCGTGCCTCAGCGCTTTCGGGAATCGTTTCCATCTGCTCTACCAGTCTCAGGTTAAATAGCAGTCCCCGGCCGGTAGCCAGCTGCACATTCAGGCCGGGCCTGGCGTTCAGTTCGAGTACCAGTGGGCCCTGACTCCGGTCGATCACAATATCAACACCGATATAGTTCAGCCCCACCAGCTCCGAGCAGCGTGAAGCCAGTGTCAGGATATTCTGCCAGTAAGGCATTTGCAGACCGTCGATTGGCTGGAAGGTATCCGGATGAACGGTTGTCATATCGTTGGAGCACACGCCCTTGCGGGTGACTCCGGTTTTGATGTCGATACCTACGCCAATTGCCCCCTGATGGAGGTTGGCCTTGCCGTCCGAGTCGCGTGTTGGTAGCCGCAACATCGACGCGACCGGTACACCCCGAAATACAATCACACGAATATCCGGCACACCCTGGTAGCTGATGTTGTCGAAAAAGGGGTCGCTTTCTACCCTGTATTCAATAATTGCAGTATCGGGTACGCCACCCAAACTGTACATGCCGCTGAGAATGTTTGAGGTATGGCGCTGCAGTTGCAGACTGCTGATCATTGCCCCGCTGGCTTTGCAGAAGTGGTTGCCAACCCGGCTGCTGACCACCATAACACCGTTGCCGCCGCTGCCGTTGTTGGGCTTGATCACAAAGCTGCTGTGGTGCTTAAGCGTATCTTTGAGGTTGTGAACGTCATGTTCAATCTCAACGGTGGCATAGAGCTCGGGGACGGCAATATTGTTCTCTATCGCCAGCCGTTTGGTGCGTAGTTTGTCGTCTACCAGCGGAAAATGGTGACGCGGGTTGTAGGGCATAATGAATTCGGCGTTGCGTTGATTAATGCCCATAATGCCGCGTTCGCGCAAACGCCTGGCCCAGCTAATCACGAGTTTTGCTCCGGTCGTTCAAACTTGAGTGCGGCGCGGAAACGCCACAGCTCGGTCAGCCGGTAGCCGGTATAACGCCCAAACAGCAGGGTAATTGCCAGCAGGCAAAACAGCAGTTCGGGGAATACAAAAAACAGGTGGTTGAGCGTCGGGTTTGTCATCAGCAGGTAGCCCAGAATGGCGGTAAACAAGCTGCCGGCACCCTCGGTTAGCGCGTCGCCCGCGCCGAGTTCTTCCCACACAATAGACATGCGCTCAATGGTCATGGCGAGAATAACCATCGGGAACAGTGCGACGGACAGCGTGCGGCTGGCTCCGAACTGATTGCTGACAATGCTGATGATGATCATCATGATCACGACAATGGTGAGTACAGAGGCAAGTCTCGGCACCAGTAACAGCATCAGCCTGTCTAGATAGAAGCGAATGGCAAGGCCAATGGCGACGATCAGTGAAAACAGCACAATGCCCATAAATAACTGGGTTTCGCGGAATGCCAGCGCTATAAGCACCGGCATGAAGGTACCGAAAGTCCGCAGGCCGACCACGTTGCGCAATATTACAACCAGCAGTGCGCCGAGCGGCACCATCATCAACACGCGGTAAACGTTCTGGGTTTCCAGTGGCAGGTTGAACAGCGAGGCTTCAACCAGATAGGAGTCCAGGCGTTCGGCGCGTTTGCGCGCGATATCAATAATTTCGCGGTAGTTGCGTGCGGCTGAAAATGTCACTTCGGCGGCACCCGCGCCGTCTATCCACACCAGCGGTCCTTCGCCTATGCGCCAGACCAGAAAATTCTCCGGCAATCCGGGCTCGCCAGTCAGCGGATTGAAGGATAGCCAGCTGCGCCCGTTGTGAACTTGCAGCCAGGGCTTGAGTTGGGTGTTGCTGACGGATTCGGTTAATTCCAGCCCGTAGACAATCCGGTTGGGGATGCGGGCGCCTTTCAGCACCTCGCTGATTTCGTAGACCCAGGCTTCGTCGTTGTTGGCGCGATCGCGTAACAGCTCGACGTTCTCATTGGGCTTGTCGGCATTTAGCTGGATGAGGAGTTCGCGTGTGTAAGTGGCGATATCGGCCGATTCCGAACGCACATCGTCCAGTATGGCTTTAATGGCCGAATTGTAGGGTTCGGGGTAGTAGGGTGCCTGCGGGAAGGGGGGTGCCGCGCCAAGCAGTTCGTTGCTGTTGTCGTCGCGTGCAACGGATATTCGGTAGTAGAGGGTCTGCGGGCCATTGGCACGCCGTACGGCCCAGTTGGCCCAGCGGTTCTCGCGCTTGGTTTCGGTTGCCAGCCCATAGTTGCCGGAGATGAAGTCTTCGTCCAGCGTCACAAAGCCCGGCATGGTATTGGGTACGCTGAACTGGACTTTGGCCGGTTTGCCGGAGCCTTTGAAGGCAATGCGCGCCTGTACTGTCCAGACTTCTTCGTCTTGTCCGGGTGAAAGGGGGAGGCCAAATACGTTGACCTTGTAGAGGCAGAGCGCCAGGCCGCCGGCAAACAATATGGCGGCGAGCACTCGAAGTTTCATGTCACGCATTGGCTATCCCCGGTTATGTTGTTATAGCTGTGTCAATGTGCACAACTTAATCATCTTTATCTTTTTTCTGCTGGACTTCAGTGCAGTGTTCTTTGGTGAGATAGGTCGCTTCGGAGTCAATCACTGCTACCCCTGCAAGGAAGCGTCGCCCCAACAAGATGCGATACACAAAACCTTCCCGGTCTGCGAGGGTGAACTGCGTGGTGCGCAGGCGGCCGTCAAAGCAGATATCCATTTCTACAACGGGACGGCGGTCAAAGCCACCATCGAGGTCTTTAATTTTCACGCCACGGACCTCGGGGCGTTCGAATTCTGTCTCCTCGCCCTGTTTGTCAACGAAGGTGAAGCGCACCCAGTCGTCGCCGTCACGCTGGAATTTTTCAATTTTGGAAGCATGCAGCGATGAAGTCTTGGCGCCACTGTCAAGTTTGGCCTTGATAGGCTCATTGCCGTTATCGAGCAGAATGATCTTTTCTACCCAGCCAGCGATGACTTTGCCTGGCTTTTCCTGATCTTTTTCCGCGCTGACGACAGGTGACAGGGCTAGTAGCCCGGTTATCAATGCTGCTGAGATGGCTTGTCTGACTTGCATTGTGCACTCCTTGTTCATTTCAGATTACTCTGGATGTTCGTCGGGTTCCGGGGTTGGCAACTCCTGCTCGCTTTTGTCTTCACCGCGAGCGCTACTGGGCAGCTCGCGGTTAACAACGGCTTCAACAGCGGCCCGGCGTGCAGCTTCGCTTACCGCTTCGGGGTTGTCGCCGCTCTGACTGGCTGTCTGGGCCGCTTCTTTTGCAACTTCTTCCACTGCTTTGCGCACCGGCTCCAGTGCAGCGTTGGCCGCGCCTTCAGCGGTTTGCTGCAGGGTAGCGCCGGCCGCTTTGGCGAGCCCCAGGTGGTAGGCGGCAAAGCCGGGCATAACCATCTGGTTGAGAGCCATGCCGATAATGGTGCCTGAGGCGCTGGCGCGCACTACTGAGCTGCGGTTGGTAATGGGGTCGGTGACCGATCCGAGAATGTCGCCCTCTTTTACGGCATCACCCACGCGTACTTCGCTGAACAATACGCCGCCCTGGTCAGCGCGCAGCCAAACGGATTCGTAAAATACCTTTTGCTCGCTGGCTACCTTGCTGGATTTACCCATCAGGCCAAAGCCGTGCAGGGCGGCCAACACGCCGCGTACACCCTGAGCGACCTCCTCCGGTTGCAGGTAGAGCGGTTCGCCTGCTTCCAGCGTTACGGTAGGAATGCCCGCTTCAACGGCAGCCCGGCGCAAGGTTCCCACCGTTCCCAGGCTGTGGAGTACCACAAAGTTATCAAATAGCTGGCTGAGCTTGGATACCGCGGGGTTGCTGAGGTCCGCCCGCAACTGTGGCAGGTTGGTGCGGTGAAACGAGCCGGTGTGAATATCGATCAGGGCGTTGCAGTGACTGATCACGTCCTGAAAAAAGTGGTGGGCGATGCGCGCTGCGGAGCTGCCGGCAGGGTTGCCGGGAAAGTAGCGGTTCAGGTCGCGCCGATCGGGCAGGTAGCGCGAATTGCGCTGAAAGCCGTAGAGGTTGACGATAGGGACGGCGATCACGGTGCCGGTCAGGTTTTCCGTGTCGAGTGCAAACATGATCCGGCGGATAATTTCGACACCGTTCAGCTCGTCGCCGTGCACCGCACCTGTCAGGCAGAGAGTGGGCCCCGGTTCCTTGCCCGAGGCTATCAACACCGGTGTTGGCAGGGCGAGGCCGGACAGGGGTTGTCCCGCCGACCAGGCCCGCCTGTCGAGCGTGCCCTTGATAATGGGGGCACCGAGAAAGTCGCTTGCAGCCTTGCGTTCGGCGGGCAAATCCACCTTGAGTGGCGCGACATCGGACGCTCGCTCAGTGGCACTAGCCGATACCGTCGTCAGAGACGCGATAAGGGTAGCAGCAATAAGCAAGGTGGTTCGACGGAAAGGGCATCGCATCGACGGTGGGGGCGCGCTCATAAACCTCTCTGTTGCAGTGATTAGTGAGCGCACTGTACCCCAGCCGTTATAGCTATGCTGTGAAGAATTTGGGAAATGACTAAAATGATTTGTGGAACTTTCGCGGGTATTGGCGAGATATAGGGGCATATTCGCGGCTTTCCGAGTCGTAGGTGAGCGGGTTAATGCAAACCATCATACGGCGTGAATTGCCCGGCGCACAATGCGGGTAGTGCCTCTTTCCCCCGCGGTGCCATTATGGCTCCGAATTCGTGGCAAACTGTGTGAAAATAGCCCCCTATTGGCCGCTATCCTCGGCCCGAGGCAGATATTGATACAGGAGCTCACAATGGCCAAAGACTCACTGGTGATATTCGACACCACGCTGCGCGACGGCGAACAAAGCCCCGGCGCGTCGATGACCCGTGAAGAAAAGGTTCGAATTGCCAAGATGCTCGAAAAGATGGGTGTCGACGTGATCGAAGCCGGTTTTGCCATCGCCAGCCAGGGCGATTTTGAATCGGTTAGAGCGGTTGCCGAGGCAGTAAAAAACAGCCGGATTTGTTCGCTGGCGCGCTCCAGCGCCAAGGATATCGAGCGTGCCGGCGAGGCACTCAAACCTGCGGCCCGGTCACGTATTCACACCTTTATTGCCACCTCGCCCATCCACATGGATTACAAGCTGCGAATGAAGCCCGATCAGGTGGTGGATGAGGCCGTGCGTGCGGTTACCCTGTCGCGCAATTTCACCGACGATGTGGAATTTTCCTGCGAGGATGCATCGCGCTCGGAGTTTGATTTTTTGTGCCGGATCATCGAAAAGGTGATTGCCGCGGGCGCCGGTACCATCAATCTGCCCGACACCGTGGGCTACGCCGAGCCGCAGGAGTACGGCGCCCTCATCGGACGCCTGATGAACAGCATCAGCAATGCCGACAAGGCCGTATTTTCGGTGCATTGCCACAATGATCTGGGTTTGGCGGTCGCCAATTCCCTGTCGGCGGTCTTGCAGGGTGCGCGCCAGGTTGAATGCACCATCAACGGCTTGGGCGAGAGGGCGGGCAACGCCTCTCTCGAAGAGATCGTTATGGCGGTGCGCACACGGGCTGATGTATTCCCGGTAGAAACCCGCATTGATGCTACCCAGATCGTGCCAACGTCCCGGCTGGTATCCTCGATTACCGGCTTTCCCGTGCAGCCCAACAAGGCCATTGTGGGGGCCAACGCCTTTGCCCATGAATCCGGTATTCATCAGGACGGTGTGCTGAAATACCGTGAAACCTACGAGATCATGCGAGCCGAAGATGTGGGCTGGAACGCCAACAAGCTGGTGTTGGGCAAACATTCCGGGCGGGCAGCGTTCAAGGCCCGTTTGATGGAGCTTGGCATCAGTTTTGATAGCGACGAAGCTTTTATGGATGCCTTTAGCCGCTTTAAGGACCTGGCCGACAAGAAACACGAAATATTTGATGAAGACCTGCAGGCTCTGGTCAGTGAAGTGGTGCCGGTAGACGGCGGTGAAAAATACCGCTATCTCGCTATGGAATGTCACTCGCAAACCGGTACAAAGCCCAGCGCCAGGCTCAGCATGTCGGTTGACGGTAAGGAGCACTCGGTCGAAGCCGAGGGCGATGGCCCGGTCGATGCCGCATTCAAAGCCATCGAAGAGCTGGTTAACAGCGGCACCAGACTCAAGCTGTATTCGGTGAACGCGATTACCCAGGGTACAGATTCGCAGGGTGAAGTGACCGTGCGGCTGGAGCAGGACAACGTTATTGTGAATGGCAACGGCGCCGACACCGATATTATTGTCGCTTCCGTCAAGGCTTACCTGAACGCACTCAATCTGTTGAGTTCTGGCGCGATGCGTACACACCCGCAGAAAGAAGGCGTATAAGCACCGATGTTTACTGTGCTGCCCGAAGCAAGACGGCTGGCCTATCTCGATGTGATGGGCGTTGACAGCTATTTCCCCAAGCTGCAGCTACCGGGCGCCAAGCCGTCGGTGCTGTGTGAAACGCTTCCGGACTTTGACGCAATTGCCCCGGAGCGGGCGGCAGCGGATCCTCGGCAACAAGCCGCTGTGCCTGCGCAAGGTGGCGCACAGCAAGGTGGTGGCCCCGTGCAAACAACGGGGCATGAGGCCCTGCGCGCATTGATGCCTGAAATAGAGGGCATCGAAAGACCTGCCGCCAAAAAACCAGCGGCAGTGGCCGCCGCCCCGGCGGTGGCGAAAACCGACATTGTGCGTTTTAACCTGCGATTTTTTCAGGTACCGGGCTTGGCCATGATTGTGGATAGCTCACCGGATTCGGCGCC
>Ga0213833_1003194_pt1 | contig 10169 bp, 11 predicted proteins | sample SWATP21_FD_160575 | JGI IMG/M metagenome (GOLD analysis project Ga0213833, IMG submission 160575) | Coastal seawater microbial communities from Marineland, Florida, United States - SWA TP2 #1 | ecosystem: Environmental > Aquatic > Marine > Coastal | place: USA: Florida | collected 2016-08-14
TACGCTCTTGCTGCCAAAGGGGTCTGAAATCATGGCAACGGTATCGCCGGCTTCGACTTTTGCGCCAACCGGCACCAGCGCTCGCAATATGCCACTCTCGGAAGCGCGCAACCAGTAGGATTCGTCGGACAGTACCGGCGGCACTTTGGCTTTTCGGCGCCGCGATGCCGGCAGCATGCCAATATGACGCATGATGTTGATAACCCCTTTCACACCGGCACGAATGGCCACTTCGTCAAAACGCAAGGCCTCGCCGGCCTCGTAGGTGATCACCGGAATATCGTTGTCGGCGGCGACTTCGCGCAGCGAGCCGTCGCGGGTTCTCGAATGCAGCACCACCGGCACGCCGAAGACTTCGGCCATTTGCCGGGTGGCTTCATTGTTCATGTCGGCGCGAATTTGCGGCAGGTTGCCGCGATGACGGGCACCGGTGTGCAGGTCGATGCCGTGACTGCAGTGGCGCACAATTTCGTCCAGAAAAGTATGGGCTACCCGCCCCGCCAGCGAGCCCTTGGCCGAGCCGGGAAAGGAGCGATTCAGATCCCGGCCATCAGGCAGGTAGCGTGAATTGTTGAGAAAACCATGCACGTTGACGATAGGAATGGCGAGCAGTGTCCCGCGCAGATTCTTCAGCGCGGGATGCTGCAACAGGCGGCGAACAATTTCGACGCCATTGATTTCATCGCCGTGAATGGCGGCGCTGACAAACAGTGTTGGGCCTTTGCGTTTGCCGCGCACTGCCTGCACGTCAATGGACAGGTCGTTGTGCGTATACAGGCGGGCAACAGGCAGGCTGACAAGCTGGCCGCTGCCCGGCGGTATATCAAATTTTGTGGACACGCTCAGCCTGTGCCCCGCGTGCGGTTGCTGAAAGGTTTGGCGTTGGTTTCAATAAACTCGATAATCGCGCTGGCCACATCTTTGCTGGTGGCCGTTTCAATGCCTTCCAGTCCGGGAGATGAATTGACCTCCATCACCAGTGGACCGCGCGCCGAGCGTAACAGGTCAACCCCGGCAACGTTCAAGCCCATAATCTTGGCGGCCTTGATGGCAGTAGCGCGCTCTGTTGGTGTGAGCTTGGTCAGCTGCGCAGACCCGCCGCGGTGCAGGTTTGAGCGGAACTCGCCATCCTGTGCGGTGCGTTGCATGGCGGCGACAACCTTGTTGCCGATAACCAGGCAGCGGATGTCGGAGCCGCCGGCTTCCTTGATAAATTCCTGTACCAGAAAGTCTGCCTTCAATTCGCGAAAGGCTTCGATAACACTTTCTGCCGCCTTGACGGTTTCGGCCAATACCACGCCTTTACCCTGGGTGCCTGACAGGAGTTTTACCACCAGCGGCGCGCCGTTCACCAGTTTGATCAACTGTTTGGTGTTATGAACCTCGTGAGCAAAGCTGGTGCGTGGCATGCCGACCTTTTTGCGCGACAGCAATTGCAGTGAGCGCAGTTTGTCACGCGAACGAACAAGGGCAACCGACTCAACCAGACTGTATACGCCGGTCATTTCGAATTGCCGTATAACTGCTTGTCCGTACTGGGTAATTGAGGCGCCAATGCGGGGGATTACCGCGTCAAAACCTTCCAGCTTTTCGCCCTTGTACCAGATGGTGGGCTGATCGGAGCTGAGCTCCATATAGCATTTGAGTGTGTCGAGTACCTGCACTTCGTGGCCGCGAGCAGTCGCTGCCTCAACCAGCCGGCGCGTGGAATACAAGCGACGATTGCGGGACAAAATTCCTATCTTCATGGGTCTTGCTCCTTGTTCGTTACGCATTACGACGTTTCGGTATCTGCAGTGCTCAGGCAGTATGATCGCGACGGATCGACGAGGTATCGCCCCTTGAGTGCGGTACGTCCAACCAGCATGCGAAACAGCATGTTGGAGCGGTTGAACAGCGAGATCTCGGCGGGAAAGGTGTCCGCCCCTATTTTGAATGAGGTCTCGATAATGTAGCGCATCGTCTTGTGTCCGCCCGAGTCGGTGACACTGCGGTAATCTTTTATCTTTGCGCTGCAACTGACAACGGTGTCGTCGCTGTGCTGCAGCGGGTGAACCTTGAAGTTGACCCACTGCTCGCCATCGCGCTCGAAGGGTTCTATATCAAAAGCGTGTATCGACGAGCTGCGCGCACCGGTATCGATTTTGGCCTTGATTTTGCCCAGTTCGAAATCCGGGAATTCCACCCATTCTCGCCAGCCGATTGCCTGCTTTTCCACACCAACCTCAGTTCATTTGTCTGGTGTTGAGCATAGCGATAAAGTGCTGTAAATAATAGGGTTTTTGATTTTTCGTGTAGAAAGATCGACGTAAATCTTGCGCCTGGGGGCTGGCGGCAGGCAAAAAAAAGCACCCAATAAGGGTGCTGAAGAGGGGGTTCTTTAAAATGGGACCGTGGATGGACACTGAGTTCAGACTACGGCGATTGCACCTTTACGACCATCCGTAGATGTACTTAGGTCTTGCTACGGTTGTTAAGACCTACTTAAAGCGTAAAAGTTGCTCGGGACAATCAGTAAAATCTCGTACGGTATCGACAAGCCTTACCGCCTGCTCAATGATGCCTTCGCTGTAAGTGTGGCAGGCTCCCGGTATATGGGGGTGGTCGGTGCCGCGCGAACCCTCGATTTTCCGGGCGTCAATACGCCGGGCCGAGGAAACGAAATAGCCTTTTTGCAGTACAAAGGCGGCTTCGCGCTCGTCGCCCTGGAAATAGTCGTTGGCCCAGGCGGCAAAGCCCCGAAACAGCGGCTTGCCAAGCAACTCCGGCGGGTCGAGTAGTTCCCATTCCCGTGTTTTGAAGCGCAGTACCTCCTTCCCGTCGAGGTAGGCAATGGCGTTCGCGGGTTGTCCGTCGCGTTCATCATCAACCACCACATCGTAGATACGGGTGGTGTCACCCCGTGCGGCGTGAGCTATTGCCAGCACGCTGAGGTCAAACAAGTGGGTGCAGTTGCTGAAGGGATTGATGGCCGCGTTGACGGTTTTCGGGTCGCTGCCCACGGCAACCCCGACCAGGGCCTGAATAGGTGCTATCGCGCCGGCGCAGGTGTTGAAAGGTATGCGCAGCGTTTCAGCGTTCACGGCTGTAATGTGGTGCCCGTCATGGCTGAGGGTGGCGCGAAAACCGTGGCAGTTATCCTCCAGTTCGGCGACAACCTGCCCGGCTGTGCCGGTCAGGCGTATACGACGCCGGAAACAACCCGAACCGTAATCCGGATTGGGTGGAAAATCTGTGATACTGCTTTGGTCTGACGAGTATGTGGGCATAGTGGCTCAAATGCAGCGAAACCGGAGTTTTGATAGTAACATTCGCTACGCAGGTGAAAGCGTTAGCGAAAGCGGTCAATTCATGGGCATAAATGTTCAGCTTTCGGATCGATGCGGCTTTGCAATAATAAAATGGCACGGGAGACTGGATGATGTGGTTGCGAATTTTTCTGTTTGTTCTGGCGGTTGTGTGGACGCCCTATGGTTTTTTCTGTCTGTTTTTTCCGGAAGCACTGTCAAACTTTGCCGGTTTGCAGGCAACCAGTGTGACCGCCACAACCGAGTTGCGGGCGATGTACGGCGGTTTGCAAATTAGCATCGGTCTGTCGGCGTTGCTGGGCTTTTTCCGGGTGGTTTATATCGACAAGGTGTTGTTTACCCAGCTGGTTGTGGTCGCGGGGTTGGCGGTGAGCCGTTTGATCGCCGCGCTGATTGCGGGTGATGGCAGTGGCTACACCATCGGGGCGCTGGTGTTTGAGTGGAGTACTGTGGTGTTTTGTGTACTGGCCATGCGCAGCCAAACGTCCAATTTGTAAGTATATGATTGATGGTCACACAGGCTGGGGGAAAGCATGAACGAATTTGATCAGGTAGTGACGCTTATTTCGCTTAGCATGGGTGTGGCCTGGGCGTCGGGGCTGAACCTGTACGCGGCGATTCTGGTGCTGGGGATTGGTGGCGCCACCGGCAATGTTGAGCTGCCGCCAGCCTTACAGATGCTGCAGGACCCGATGGTCATCATGGCGGCAGGCCTGATGTACGCGGTGGAGTTTTTTGCGGATAAAACGCCGGGGGTAGATACCGCCTGGGACTCTCTGCATACCTTTATCCGTATCCCGGCGGGCGCGATGCTGGCGGCGGGCAGTGTGGGTGATGTAACGCCGGCGCTGCAGGTGGCTGCGGGCATTCTGGGCGGCTCGTTGACCTCGGTGACGCACGCCGCCAAAGCCAGCTCACGGGTGTTGATTAATACCTCGCCGGAGCCGTTCACAAACTGGACCGCGTCGGTGATGGAAGACGTAGCAGTGATTGGCGGTTTGTGGGCAGCGCTGAATCATCCGGTCTTGTTTCTTGTATTGCTGGTGCTGTTTATCCTGCTGCTGATCTGGATGCTGCCGAAGTTGTGGCGCGGTGCGATGATTGTGCTGCGCAAGCTCGGGCAGTGGTTGGGGGTGGTTGATAAATCGCTGCCTCCCGAAGACCTGTCGGCTACGACGGATACGGTTGGTCAGTTACAAAAACTGCAGCAACTGAAACAGAGCGGTGCATTGACCCAGGAAGAATTCGAGATTGCAAAAGCCAAGGTGCTTGGCAGCGATAAGTTGTCACCGGCAGCAGAGGAGCCCCGCTAAGGGCTGGAGGCTCCTGCCTGAATTTACAGCGACAACTTACAGCGACGCCTTAGATGGGAAAGTAGTAGGGCCAGATAAGCGCGTCGAGCAGCGCGGTTTGCACGCAGAAAAAGAAATAGCCGCTCAGTGCCAGAGTGAGAAACACATTGCGGTTTTCGGCGTACTTGTAAAGCTGATGGGCGATCAGAATGGCGCCTGCGCCCGTACCAAACAGCACTGCGCGGATGCACCACCACAAATCGAGATTGCTGGCATCGAGCAGCGCAAAGCTCAGAGGCATCCACAGCGCTGAGCAAAACAGAATGACGGCGGTAAGGCCGTTGAGACGTTCAAATAGCAATCCGCCGCTATTGGTTCGGCAATCCGCCGGCAAATACTTGATCACGTAGGCAAACACCAGCAGGTAGCCGGCAGCCGCCAGCAGCATGTTGATGGAGTAAAAGCCGAGCAGGGAATCGGGTACGTCGCCCCACAGTTGGTCTACTGCTTCGGGGTATTGCACAAATCCGTAGGCGTAGCTGCCCAGCACGGCAGCGCCGCCCAGGCAGTTAATCAGAATGTATATCAGCTTTTGCGATGCAAACAGGGTTTGCTCAGGCCTACCAGGCTCAGACATAAGGGGTCTCCATGTGATGCCTGTTGTACGTGCCTGCCGCGGTGTTGGATCAGGGCGCCGCAAGAGCGGGCCTTATCGGGGCATGGCGTCCATCAGCAAAATGGCGCTGCTAATGGCGAGCACCAGCCAGGTACCGAGCACGCCGACAAAGCGGGCGCTGGTGACACCGCTGCTGCGGCTCAGGCCGGCTGCGTGCAGCACGCGCGAAATGATCAGGCCTGCGCCCAGGCTGTGGATAACGGCCGCGCTGTTGCCGTTCATTTCTATCAGCATGATCAACACCAGTATCAGGGGCACATATTCTGTGAAGTTGGCCTGTACGCGAATGGCGCGCATCAACTCGTCGTTGCCGCCGTCGCCAATGCCGATGCTGTGGGTGCGCCGCGCGTTAACCACGCGTGATGATAGGGCGAGTAATAAAATGCCGCTCAGGCCTGCGTAAAGTGCTGTGGTCATGGGGTTCCTGCCATAGTCATAAATCGGGTGGCCCAGCTTAACTCTGCTGGCAGAGTTCGAGCCAGCGTTGAATGCCTGCACTGCGATACTTTTGTTTATGCAGAACAAAATAGAAATGCCGCCGAAAGTCTTTTTCGGGCAGCTCTAATTTGACCAGTCGTTGATGACGAACAGCTTCTTCAAGGGTAATGGCCGACAGGCAGCCGATCCCCAGATTGGCTTCCACCGCCCGTTTAATAGCTTCGGTGTGCTGTAACTCCAGTGCGATAGTAAGTTGTGGCAGCAGGCCGTGAAACGCACGCTCGAAGGCCTGACGGGTTCCTGAACCGGATTCGCGCAAGATCCATTTCTGTGCCAGCAGGTCGGCATCGCTAATGCGTTGTTTGCCGGCCAGTGGGTGGTTTGGGCTGCAAAACACGGCCAGTTCGTCGTCCCGCCAGGGCAAAATATCGAGGTCGGGGTGGTGGTATTCGCCCTCAATCAGGCCAATATCCAGCTCGAAATCGAGCACCTTGGCAGCGATGCTCTCCGTATTGGCTACCTCCAGGCTGACTCGCGCTGCCGGTTGCTCAGCCATATAGCGTGCGACAATACCGACCGCCAGATAATTGCCGATGGTGAGCGTGGCGCCCACCTTGATTTGACCAATCTGGGAATGTTGCGCCAAGGCCTGTTCCAGCGCCCGCGCCTGCTCCAGCAAGGCTTCGGCCTGCGGACGCAGAACCCGCCCCAGCTCATTGATTTGTAAGCGCTTGCCAACCCTGTCAAACAGCTGGACATCAAATTGCTGCTCCAACTCTTTCAGTGCGCCGCTGGCGGCAGACTGGGACATGGCCAGATGCTCCGCAGCGCGGCTGATGTTGTCGAAGTGCGCGGCAGCCAGAAACACCTCGAGTTGGCGGAAACTGTATCTCATTATCGGTATATCCGATTAAGCATAGTTAAATAATCCATTTTACCGATAGGATAGGCCGATCCTATAGTGTGTGCAACTGCCTAGCCAATGAAGTGAGAGAGTTGAGATGACAACGCTGGCCACAGAACGCGTAACCGATGTACACCACTGGGACGACCGCTTGTTCAGCTTCAAAACCAGTCGCGACCCCGCCCTGCGTTTTGAGAACGGACATTTTGTCATGCTGGGCTTGCCCGTAGAAGGTAAGCCGTTACTGCGTGCCTATAGCATCGTCAGTGCGAACTACGACGAGGAGCTGGAATTTCTCAGCATCAAAGTGCCCGACGGCTCACTTACGTCACGTCTGCAGCACATTAAAGTGGGCGACGAAGTGCTGGTAAGCCGCAAACCCACAGGTACGCTGGTTGCTGACCACGTATTGCCCGGGCGTCATTTGTATCTGTTTGGCACTGGCACCGGCCTGGCGCCGTTCATGAGTATCGTCAAGGATCCGGAGATATACGAGCGCTTTGACAAGATCGTGCTCTGTCACGGTGTGCGCTACCAGAGTGAGCTGGCCTATGCCGACTATCTGGAAAACGAGCTGCCGCGCAATGAGTTTTTTGGTGAGGAAGTGCGCAGCAAGCTCATTTACTACCCGACGGTAACGCGCGAGGCCTTCCGTCATCAGGGGCGCCTCACTGACTTGCTGGCCAGCGGCGCCCTGGCCCGCGATATCGGTCTGCCGCCGGTGAGCACCGAGCACGACCGCTTTATGCTCTGCGGCAGCCCGTCGATGCTCAAGGATATGGGGGCGCTGCTGGACGAGCGCGGATTCAAGGAATCGCGCAACGGCTATCTGGGCCACTATGTGATTGAACGCGCTTTCGTCGAAAAATAGCGGGGCAGCGGTTTCAGTCGGGAAGTTTCAACAGTAGTCGGTCTCGACAGGTCTGACTTTGGGGCGGTTACGGCGCGCGGCTGTAACCGCCCCTTTTTTGTGGAGTGAATGGTGGTGGGTTTTCAGGGCTATATGAACAGATTGTAAAACGTGGAGCATGATCTTATGCAGCGGCGGTGATAGTGTACTTCCCTCAATGAGCTAACGAGGGTCTATGCATGAAACGCGCGCTTCTGATATTGGTAGTGCTGGTGGTAACCGGATTGCTGGTTTTTACCTTGGGTAAAAAACCGGAGCCGCTGGACCCTGCTCTGGAGAGTGCAAAACGCCTGGAGCCCGGCCCCCACGATGTTGATTACTTCGACATTACCCTGACCGACACGACCCGCCCCAGTCAGGCGCACGGCGAGTTTAAAGGTAGTGACTCAAGAGAGCTTAAAACGCGCATTTGGTATCCCGGCGATTTACTCAAGGAAGGCAAGCCCGCCAGTGCAGCATTGCCGCTGTTGATCTATAGCCACGGTTTTATGTCAACCCGCACCGGAGGAGCCTATCTGGCTGAACACATGGCCAGCAAGGGCTATGTGGTGGCGTCGATGGATTACCCGCTAACCAATTTCAATGCCCCCGATAAACCCTATGTTATCGATGTTGTAAATCAGCCGGGGGATATCACCTTCCTGCTAGATCAGCTTCTTAGCTGGCATCGCGAGAGCGGCAATTTATTTGAAGGCGCTATCGACGGGAATCGGATTGGCGTTATGGGCCTTTCGCTGGGAGGCATGACCTCTACGCTGGCGTCTTTTCACCCGCGCTTTGGCGACCCGCGCATTGATGCAGCCGTGTCTATTGCCGGCCCCGGCTTTATGTTCGGCCCTGCATTCTTCAGGCATCGGGAACTGCCTTACATGATGGTCGCTTCTGAAATTGATGCGCTGGTGGATTACAAAAGCAATGCCTTGCCGGTTCGCGATGTGGCGGGCGGCATTTTAGTCACACTGGAAGGTGCGACCCATACCGGCTTTGCGGACATGGCGCGCTTGTTACGCTGGATGGATAACGCCGACAAGCTCGGCTGCGATCAGGTAAAAAGCAACATTGACCAGAGCAACGAAGACAGCTGGTACCACCTGATTGGCACCGAAGAGGAAGGCATTGTTGCGCGCGACGCACCGCCGCTGTGTGAAATGGACCCGCTGCCACCCGGTATGAATCCCATTCGGCAGCACTGGCTTAATCAACTGGCTGTTTCCAGCTTTTTTGAAGCGCAGTTTGCTGATGATCCGGCGACCCAGCGCAATAGCCGTCTCTATTTGACGCAAACCCTGCCCGAAGAGATTGCCGGCGTTCGGGTAGAAGTGAATAATAACTAAGTCCGGTGCCCGTCCCGGCGGGCCCGACAAATCCGGCAATACACACAACAACCATAAAAAGGAACTCACTATGACCACAGCACTTTGGTGTTTGATGATCACCGCTCTTATCCCGACAGTACTGGCAGGTACCGGCGGTTATCTCCGTCACAAGGAGCTTGGTAAGGCAGACAACAAAAATCCGCGCGCGCAGTATGCACAATCTACTGGCGCGGCCTCACGAGCCTACGCAGCACAGCAAAACGCCTGGGAGGCGCTTATTCTGTTCTCTGCGGCATTGCTGGCCGCCTCGATCTCCGGCGTAGCCCAGGAAAAAATCGCTGTGGTATCCATGGTGTTTGTAGCCGCGCGTGTGCTGCATGGTGTGTTTTATCTCGCCGACCGCGATGCGCTGCGTTCGTTGTCCTACTTTGTTGCATTGGGTAGCGTGATTTGTATCTTTATCATGGGCGCGTGAACCAACACCGTAGTTGAACCTATAAGGACGGCGGATGAAACTGAGCAGAATACAAATGACCATCCGCCAAACCGGTGCGCTGATATTAATCGGCGCATTAGCGCAACAGGTTTTGGCCGCCTCCGGCCTTGAGCACAGCTACCGCGCCGAGCAAATAAAGGCGGGGTCACTCACGTCATTTGCTCGCGGTGGCATGGATGCAATAGCCGGTACCGGTGACTGGTGGATCAGTGATGGTGAGCTGTGCGCCGCCGTCAGTGATGTAGACCATGACGCTGGTATTGTTGCCGGCGGTGGCAGTTTGATTGATATCGGCTTTTGTGATCGCCGCGATGACCAGTGGGCCTACGCCAATGTATTGACCGGGCTTGCCAAGGAAAAAGCCATCCGCGCCCAGCGCATCAGTGCGTATACCGACAAGCGACGAGCGGAAATTACGGTTGTCGGTGAAGATGAGGGATTGCGTCAAACTTTGCGCTACGTGCTCAGCGACGAGCATCCGGGTGAGCTCGCCCTGTGGGTCGAAGTAGAACGCGTAGCAAAAGGTCGGGCGGTTCAGCTCAGCGGAATGTTGACCCTGTACCCCAATCGGGCAATGACACCTTACGCCTTGTCCAGCTATTTACCGCAATACAGTCTGGGCTTTGATCACCCGGAAATTGACCGCAGTAACGTTTTTTCACTGGTCAGGGGGATGATGCCCGCTGACTGGAATATTCTTCTGGGCAGCCATGCCGCCGAGCCCTCCATCAGTTACGGCGTGCAGCTAAAATCGGCTTATTTGATTGACGCCGATGGTGTTGACCGCAAACTTCCGCAATTTCTGGTTACCCTGCCGCATTACAGCCTG
>Ga0213833_1003195_pt1 | contig 10168 bp, 12 predicted proteins | sample SWATP21_FD_160575 | JGI IMG/M metagenome (GOLD analysis project Ga0213833, IMG submission 160575) | Coastal seawater microbial communities from Marineland, Florida, United States - SWA TP2 #1 | ecosystem: Environmental > Aquatic > Marine > Coastal | place: USA: Florida | collected 2016-08-14
GCAGTGGCAGTGGCAGTGGCAGTGGCAGTGACGGTAGTGGTGCTGGGGTGGGGAGCGAGGATGACTGTGGCAGTTTACCGCACATGCTGCAACCCCGGGATGTGGTGCAGCTCACTTTTGCCATGTCTTTGCCAAAGGGAAAGGAACCCATGCTGGTACGCGGCGTCTGTCACAGCGAGTTTTTTTTGGCGTTGTTCTGTGTTGCCATTGCCCCGCCCGCCTGGTGTTGCTGCCATCCTTGGTGCTCTGTGCAAGCGGCCGGTGGTAACCGAGTTGTTTTGTTTGGTCTCACAGAGTTTAGGGAGGCTGCAGTTGCGCTGGGGAGGGCCTGCTGGCTCCCAGGGGATGTGGCTGTCATCAGACGTGGCGAAAGTGGCGGTGCGTACTGCGATGTCACTGAATCATATCATGTCGCTGCCGGCACGAATCAGTTGTTTGTTTGGCGCTCACCATGCATGGTGAGGTCGTTGTGTGATGTTTCTCCTCTTCTTCTCCTCAGAACCCGGCCACCAAGGGCGCGCTGGGCGCTGCAATGCTGCGCTTGGAAGACATTCCCGATAGATTGTGCTTGAACCATGCGTACAACGTGTGTGCCGGACTTGCGGTGTCGTTGGCTTGTGGAGTGAACGCAGCGTGACGTTCTTTGTGCCCCTCCCCACTATGGGTCGTGTTGTGTCTGCAGATTACGTGTGTCGTCTCGAACACCGGCTCCCGACCGCTGCACCACCTTCGGTTACGCGCTGGCAATGAGGTGGCACAAGGGGTGTTGATCCACGGTTTGTCCACACAGGTACGCCCATTGTTGTTGTCTGCGTTGTGTGGCCGTTTCCTGCCCTGCATTGGTTGTGCTTACGCTCGTTGATCTATCGCCTCCAGCGCCTTCCGGACTTGGAAGCCGGCGCACAAACGAGTTGTACGGTGCAGGTGCTGCCTCTTGCACCTGGTGCTCAAGCCGTCACGGGGTTGTTCGTCGAGCAGGTCCCGCCATCTGGGTACGGACGGCGGCTGACAGACGCATCGTTGGTGTTGGGCGAGGTGTTTGTGTTTGAGGATGCGGACGGAGGCAAGTCGTAGTGCACACACAACAGCATTGCACAGCACTGCAGACATAAGATACCATAGCTGTCTTGCCGCCACGGGCCACATGCAGCACCCTTCGTGGTGCTTCCGTCCCCTCTGCTATGCACAGCGCTCAACGAACTACCGCCGCGCCCCACACCCTGCACAAAACTTCGCGCTCGATGCAGGAAACTTCGCACCACACCCCCCACAAAACTTTGCGCCGCCACTACTGGCGCCAGTCGACGCAGCCTCCACCGGCGCCAAGTGCACGCCACCATGGTGTTGGTGTTGGTGTTGGTGTTGGTGTTGGTGCTGGCGTTGGCGTGCCGCCGCTCGTGACGCAGTGGAAGATGTGGGAACTGGGACGGCACCCGACGGGGGTGCGTAGGTGACCCTGGAGTCCGGGATGCGAAGGAGGAGGTGCTTCGGGTCATGGGAGTACCTGGAACTGTCGGCGCAGCGAGAGCAAAAGTCGATGTTTGGGCACACGGAGCACATGTAGCGGACACCCACGACCGTGTGACGACACATGAGGCACGTGACGCCCTCGTGAACGACCTTGCGGGGGTCCTCTTTGACCAACGGTGTGCGCGCGGCAACACCACGGTCAGCAGCCGCACCTGCACCCGCACCCGCACCAGCACCCGCACCGGCGCCTCCATGGCTGTGACTGCGGCTATGACTCTGGCTCTGGCTTTGGCCGTGCTTGCGGCTGTCAGGAGACGCGCGGGGCTTGGCCTTCGACGGCGAGGCCGACGTCGAGCCACTTCCGGCATCCTTGCGGTGCGGAGACGGTGCCTCGGTGAGTGGTGCCAGCTTGGTGGCGCTTGCACGGCGTGCGTGACCGTGCTGGCCAAGGACCTGCGATCTCGAGGGCTGGGCGTTGCGGGTGCTGCCGGTGGCAGGTCGGACGCTGTCTGGAGCGAGGTTTGTGGCGAGGTCACCGGCGTCCCCAAATACAACGTCGAACCTGGAGAATGCACGCGTGTGGGTGAGGGCGTTGTTGTACAAGGTGAAAGGCAATGGATGTACACAAGGTGAGTATAGCTGGCCATCAACATGCACCACGGGCAAAACAAACACAGAAACAACAACAATGCACGCATGTGGACAGGCAGTCATCGCATCACGTACGTTCCGTTGCGGTTCACACTTACAACACGCCCCAAATGAACCGTGCCTTTGCGCTGAACGCACCACACAGGCGGGAAACACGTGAGAAGCGAAGAAACAAGAACAACAACAGAAGCATCTGGCAGTGGCGCGTGTGTGTGCTGTGTCTGTGCGTTGTAGGGTGTGCGCGTGCGTGCGCCCAATGTACCTTGTCGCTGACCTCCACGGGATCTCCCAGGTTGATAGGTGTTGCCGAACCCTTTGTCGCTGCAGCGGCACCAGAACTTCCCTCACCAGCACCGGACGCATGATTCGCACTCGCACTCGCACTCGTACCCTTGGTGTGGCTCCTTCGCCTGCTGGTGCTGTTGCTGCCACCGTGCCGATGTGACGAGGAGCGCCGCTTGGAAGAGGTAGCCGGGCGCAGCCACTCCAAAGGCACCTCCTGCTCCAGATCCGTGCCCGCGTCGTCGTGCAGCACATCCACAGTGCCGTTGCTGTGCACCTTGGCGACATGCCCCGGCAGCCACGACCTCCCACCGTCGTACGACACCTCGATCGCGGTGGCCACGGACACGTTGGTGCCCACCGACGCGGCGGTGCCCAGGCGTGTTGTGGCGGTGGTCAAGCGAGACTGCTCCGTCTCGGCACTGCCGGGGCGCGACGGCAGACCGCTGGCACCGACCGGGTCCACGGCGCGGATGAACTGGCGCGACACAAACTTGTGCACCTCCCCGGTGTCCACCCAGCGCACGTCGTACGAGCCGTCCGGGTTGATGTGGGCGATGGTGCCGCGGTGGGCCTTGGCTCGACTGGTGGCGCCGCCAAAGCTGACTTCCACCGCCGTGCCCACACCCCAGGAGGTGTGGACACGCTCTGCGTGCGATAACGTCCCGGGACGCACCTGCAACAGGCCCGCACGGGCGACGAGGTTGTGTGGACAACAGGCAACACGGGCCAAGGTAGATGTGCAAGTGGGTGGCACGAAGGGCGAGCAAGAATCATGTGTGGGAACACCGCGACGGAAGACTGCACATGCACGACACACACGAAACACACAGCACACACACACACGCACCTGCGCCGTGTGGTTCGTGACGTAGCCTGTCGCAGCCAAACCAGAAGCCCCACCACCCACAGGAATACCATGCCCTGTGCGAGAGCCTTCCCAAGACCCAAGCACGGATCCTTCGTCCGGGTGAGCGCCCGCAGCACCACCCCAACCACCCGCGGTGCCAGGAGCGGTGACTGACATGCCGGTGACAGGCCGCGTACCCAGGGTGGGCGCGGAGGCTGTTCCGTTGCTGTTCTTGGCGGCCATCGCGCGCTGGCGGCGAGATCCTGCCGACACGAAACGCAGGCAACGCAACGTGGTGCGACAGTGTGTTTCACGCAGGCGAACACGGTAAGCGTAGGACAGGACACTTCCAATGCATGCTCTACCACACACACGTGGTGCGTGGTGCGGAGTCGCCAATTTGGTTGTGTGGAAGCAAGTGAATACGCACCTGGGTCTTTGCCGGGCCGGCCAGGTTTCTGAACCTCGCCCAAGATGACTGCGTGGCCCTCCAACTTGTCGACAATTGCGAACGCAAACGGCCTGGGGGGCGGGACCAAGAAGCAAACCACAACACAACAAAGCACGGCGCAGTGGGATGCAGGACATAACGTATGGTGTCAAGTCGCCACAAACACAGCCCGTCCCAACAACGCACGCCGTACCGATTGAATTTCAGAGCAAACTTCAAGGGTTCTTCCGCAGCAGGACTGTTCGGAGCTCCGGGAGTTCCGGGTGTACCTGGTGTACCTGGTGTCCCCGTCCTTGAATGCGCCGGGTTGGTACCATACCGGGTCTTCGTGACCTCCGCGTGGAAGTCGGGCGACTTGTACGTCCCGAACTGACCGCGAAAGCCGGGGGTGCCTTGGGGGGCACCCTGTCCCTTGGAGGTGGCCTCGTCCAAGTACACGACGACACGTTGGAGGAGCGCTGTGACACGCATGAGGTCCCCAGCTGCGGCGACAAACTCCGAGGGGAGCGCCTGCGTTGTCCCGGCAAGCACACAGCAACACCCCAAAACACCGGATGCCAAAACGGCGAGTGGTCATGGCGGTGCATGGGAAAGAAAGGACAAGTCCGAGTGGGGTTCTGACCTTGTTGAATGGAATGCTGGAACCAAGCATGGCACCCATGCCCATAGATGGCAAGAGTTCCTTTGCATGAAGACTGATGAACGACGCTGTGCAAGAACGAGACACATTGTAAACACGAAGAGGCACGGCAATCACAACTTCTGGCGTTGCTGGCATGGTGGACAGCACAACGCATAATACGCGTGGTCTGCTCCCACTCGGTACGCAGCGCAAACCAAGAGTGCCAACAACATGTTGCACGTACAGAGACTCAAACGGGGCAAGCGAACCTCTCCACGCTTGGGCTCCATCACCTTGAGCAACTCAGGCCATGCCGACGGCGAAAATGCACGCAAGACGTCCTCAACGTCCAAGCCTCGATTCGGGAGGAGAGCCACAAAGGCGAAGCGGTGGTTGAGTCCGCTGTACACAAGCGAACACACGTCCACCCACGCCAAGCACACAGACACAGACACAGAAACAGACACGCACAGCAGGCGTGAGTCGCTGAGGGGAGGTGATGCACATGCCATGCCGCCGCACCCGGGGTACACATCTTTGGGACCAAAGTCAAGACTGACAGCTTCAAAGTTGGGACACCGGACATGGCGAATGGTACCCTGTGCACGAGAGCGACGATGAGTGAGTGGGCTGCTCGATGTTTTGCGTCCGCGGCACCCTCACGACAACACAGACCTGCGTGCGCATCATGAAACACCCAGCCGTGGTCCCGTTCGCAAGCTTAAACGTGTCTCGCTTGGTATACGCCAAGTCAAACTCGTTTTCGGGGGCCCAGTAACCCCGAAAGAAGAGCACACTCGACATCATCAAGGGCACCGGGCGGCTGCGGAGGCAAGTCTTCGGCGTCAGGCCAAACACATCACATGAATAAGGAGTGCCTACACCCACGGCACCTTGGATCGTTGTGGTACGCCGCGAAAGCTGACGGAAGTTTCCCAATAAGGCTCGTCACTTGGCCGTCTGAGCCTTTCGCCACCCAATTGTCCAACGCCTGTCATCAGACCATCAAGCAACGTTGGATGGCAAGGAAAGCATGGGTCAGACACTTGCAACCAGTTCCCCAGTGGATGTGCCTTCTTGCAAGGAAACCACACAACAAGTGTTGGGGTGTGACGTACAGCTGCATCCTTCAGAGGGATACCGTCGACATGATACCTGCACCCAACAACTGACGTCAACACACGGCAACCAGCCGTCCATCACCAGAAGCCACCCACGAACGCCCCCCGTACCGGTGTTTTAGACCGTGGACAAACGTTGATGACAGTGAAACGCCGTCGGGAACACCAAGCATGAGGAGCGCGGCAAGGCGTACACCATCTTCGGACTTTGTGGCGGTGGTGAGATCCTTGAACATGTTCTCAGCATCCTGCAGCCCTTGCCGCGTGAAAGAGAGCACCCAGCACAACGCAAACAGCTGCGCGGCAGTGCTGTCCAGCCCAAGCTTACCTTTGCTACACTGGCGTGGTCGGTGACAGCACGACCACTGGCGAGACCCAGTGCTTCGCCCAGTTCGTCTGCGCCGTCGCCTGTCACCCCCGACAGCATGGCGCCAATCATGGACGCAGTGCCGAGTGGCCACACAATTGTCGAACTGTGCCTCCAGCGTGGTGACGAGGAAGAAGAACGGCTATGACTCGACGATCCACGCCGGCTCGAAGACTTCTTGTGCGAGTGAGACTGGACATAGCGAGTCAATAGTGAGTAGCCCAGCTTGTCAGCCAAGTCAGGCAGCAGGTGCCGTTTCTCCATTGGTGGCCGAGCTCCAGCCATACTGACGCGACAGTCGCCGCCGTGGACACCACACAGCTACTGCAATCCCTGTGCGTCTTGTGGTACACAAGACTGAAGCACACTGCAGGCACGGGCAGCCGCAGGCGGTAGGACTTCCGTTTCGTGACGCTGGCTCCACTTCTCACATGTCCAGTGGGACGTCAAGGCAAGATGTAGCGTTACAACCGCAACGTTAATTACACTATTTTCGTCGCAGCTGCAACACGGTGTGTGGATCTGACTCCGGCATCATCAATTTCTTTCTTTCCATGCGCGATGCAAGACAAAGCCCTCGCCCCCTCACTCTGACACCTTCGTGCCTATGGCTTCCGAGTTCCCATATCGCAAGCCATGGGGCTTTCGTCGTATCGCCCGTGATGGTGAGTTGTTTTCTCGCCAGATCTGCTGTCCATGTGGCGTGGGTGGTCGGTGGTGTTGGTTCTCGCTCACCTCAACTCTTGGGCAGCGGTGATGTCTGTGCTGAAGAAGGCATACAAGAAGATCCAAGGCGATGCAGCTGACCCTATCCCAGTGGCACTTATCGTCGATGAAACAGCCTTGAGTGCACTCGACTCGTTGTTCACATCTGCAGAGCTGCTGGCCGCCGGGTTTATTGGTGCGTGCTGCAGCACTGCACAAGCACACACACACACACCCGCCTGATCGTGATGTTGTCGCAGTGACGGATCCGTTGGACCTGGAGCGTACACCGTACCCCCACTTTGGTGCGGTATACTTTATGATGCCCACACACGCTAACATCACTCGCATGATCGCGGTACGTGGAAGTCTGTGGCCCTGTTGCCAGCGCGCGATCGGTACAAACAAACGTGATGGATGGAGTGTGGTGACGCGTTCTGTGTTGTGTGTTGCATGCGCGTGACCTCAGGACTTTAACTTCAAGCCGTGGGTGGATGAAACACCCCCGGATTGCCTCGAACGGGTGTTTCCTTTCCTGCGTGAGCCGGACTGCATGGCCAAGGTGTTCCCGTGCTGCCTTTCCGTACCCGAACCAGCTGTTGACACGCCTCTTTACGCATCCTGCGTGCTGGTTGCGATTGAAGGTGGGTTGCAAACCAAACCAGGCAGCGTGGGGTGTTGCGTCTTGCTGGTGCACGAAGGTGGAGCACTTGATGAGTTGGGCCCGCTGCTGTGTGTGGTGTCTGCGGTACAGCGTCCTCACATACGACGGACAAGAAAGTCCTGCGCCACGTCAAAACCGAAGACGGTACGATTGACAAGTTTACAGATGCATTCAAGGTGGGTGGGCAAGTGGTATCGTAGTGGAAACTGAGTGGTGCGCATCCCCCCCGGCTGACCACGGGATGGCTTTGGCAGGGGGTAGAGCCTTTGTTCCTCGAAGCCACAATTCCGGAGCCCAACCTGTTCCTGCTGGACCTGCCTGATGCATTCACCACCATGAATCTTCCCGGCACGTCCTCAACGCTGCGAAAGAAGAAGGAGGCGACAGCGACACAGATTGCTGCGCGGGTACGAGGCGGGCGTTGTGGTGGTTGTGCTGTGTTGCGTTGCGCTGTGTTGCACGTTTTGTGTGGCACGTTCTGTGTTGCCTGTCTCGTCTGCTGATGCCGGTGTGCTTTTTGGCATACTGACGCACTCACACACTCCGGATTGTGCAGCTGGCGTCCATTTGCTTCACGCTGCAAGACTTCCCTGTGATCCGCTACTCTTCCGACGGCCACTCAAAGACCATTGCACGGCGTGTTGGCGAGCGCGTACGGTGCCTCACTCCCCAACGCCCCATACCCACCCCTCTCTCATCACAGTCACTGTCACTCACGTTGGCACCGCCCGGCTCGGCTTGGTTGTTGTTGTGGCCTGGTGTTGCAGTTGCGCGACATGTACACGGTGAAGCCACCTCGATTCGGAGACGACCCACGGCCTCGTGGAACGCTGTTGATCGTTGACCGGGTGGAAGACCTGTTGACGCCGTTCCTTCACGACTTTGGATACCAAAGCATGGCGGCGGAGTTGCCGAACATGACCATGTTCAAAGTCCGTGTTGGTTCGCGCTTGTGTTATGTTTTGTTGTGGTTTGTCGGCTTGAGATGTGTATCACTGGGCTGGCGAAGCTTGATTGTTCCATGCATTTGAATCATTCCGTGTGTGCAAATTGTGGTGCCTTGTGCAGCCCTGCAAAATCGAAAGCCGCAAGAAAAAAGTGCGACTGGACGAATTGGACCCTGTCTGGATCAAGCTGCGCTACTTGCATTGGATGAAAGCCCAAGGTACGGCATCCGCAGCGCTTGCCGGTGGTGGTTGTTGATTGCGCTGCTCACCATCATGACGGCCTGTTGTGTTGTGTTGTGTTGGTGTTGTGTTGGCGCTGTGTTGGTCGGTTGCCTGTGCCGTGTGTTGCTTCAGAAACGCTGCGACGTGGCACGGACGAGGTCGCGGCCGATCAGCGCCGGAAGATGCAACTGAACGAGGAAGCCAAGGGTGGTGGCCCCCGTGCCTCGCGTGCCATGCTGGAGCTGGCGCGCTCCGTTGTCACGCAAGACGACAACCTCGTGTCCAAGATCAACCTGGTACGAACGGTGACAGCATGGGGGCGGGGTGTGTGGTGATGGTGCTTGACTACTATTTGTATCGGGATCGGGGATCCTGCTTGCCTTCGCATGGTCTGACTGTTCCCCTGTTGCTCGTGCTTCGTGCTCAGCACCACGCGCTGGTGGAGAAGTTGTTGAACCTCATCAAGGAGTCGAATGTGCTGTACGCGCGGGACAACGCCAGCGACGTCACCCTTTCCGAAGCCGTACGTCTCGGAGGAACGAACATACATGGCTGTTGCGTGTGGTGTAGTCGTGTCATTGCGTTCACCCTTCCGTTCCGGTTCACCATTCCCCACCCGTTGTTCATTCACTGGTCACAGGAGGTGTGCCTGGCCCGCGGAGAGAACCTTCAAGGCAAGGATCTCAGCTTCAGTTCAGCCAAGTCTATCGTGTCGAGCGTGCTGGGCAACCAAGCTCGTGCTATTTCGTGCGTAGGGACGGCTGTCTGCCTGGCTGGTGCCTTTTGTGTTCGGTGCAGTGCAGCTTCACCTGACTGACTGACTGCACCCCACAAACACACTGCTGTCGTGGTTGCATGCTACCGAGTGTAGGGAGGACGACCAAATGCGTCTGCTGGTCATATTCTGGTTGGCCACGTCTCGATTCAAGAAGGCGCACACGTCCAAGAAGCCCAGCAAGCCTACCAAGGTCCAGGCGTTCGTCCGTGACTACCTTGCAGACGTTGCCTTTGAAGAAGTGTCTCAGCTTCGAGAGCTCCGATACAACATTGAGACCGTGCGTGATCATGTTGTGTGTTGTGTGTGTGTTGTGTGTTGTGTGTGTGTGTTGTCTGTGCGTGTGTTGTGTGTGTGTGTTGTGTGTGTGTGTGTGCACGTGTGCGTGTGTGCACACGTGTGTGTTCAAATCCCTCCACCACCACCACACCACGCCATCGTTCGTTCGTTCATCACCCTCACCACTTGTGCTTTTGTTGTGGCGTGCAGATGCTGGAGGTGGGGAAGATCGCGAAGTCGCCGGCCGTTGCCAACATGTTCCGTGCCCTGCTGGCCGAGTCAGAGGAGCTCCACCAGCAGCACTCGCCGTTCGTGGCAGACCTGTGCATGACTCTCCTGGCGGGTGAACTGCCCGACGGTCGGTTCGGCTACGATTCCCACGACGCCACGACGCCTGGGATGTGGCCGACTGCGGCTTCGCGCTACGCGTCCACCACCCGCCATCGCACGGCAGACCCCTCTCGGGCAGCGGGTTCGGACGACGACGACGGCGCGACAGAGTCCAAGGCCGCAGTGGTGGAGTCCCGGCGACAAACGGCGGCGAACCGGTACTCCGGAGCCGCTGCAGGGGTGCAGCTCACGGACTTGGACCTCACGGGGGATGAGAGCAAGGGCGATGAAGACACCGCGGCGTTGGACACCACGCAGTTCCTGATTGTATTCGTCACGGGTGGCATCTCCCCGGCTGAGGTACGTGTGGACACGCACTCTTCGGTGCCTCGGGGTGCTGCCTCGGGGTGCTGCGTCGGGGTGCTGCCTCGC
>Ga0213833_1003196_pt1 | contig 10167 bp, 3 predicted proteins | sample SWATP21_FD_160575 | JGI IMG/M metagenome (GOLD analysis project Ga0213833, IMG submission 160575) | Coastal seawater microbial communities from Marineland, Florida, United States - SWA TP2 #1 | ecosystem: Environmental > Aquatic > Marine > Coastal | place: USA: Florida | collected 2016-08-14
AGCAGGAGGTGGCGTTTTGGCTTTGAGGTCGACAAAAGTGTTTCCATTACCATTGTCGATAAACACACGTACACCAAATGGAAACTTATCTTTGGCATTCAAAGTACCATGCGCTACAGCTGTATAGACCTGTCCTCGTTGAAGGGTGACAGGTTGGAATGCGATGACGATATTCGGTCTGCCGGCAGGTGTGACGATGAAGCTATAGGAGCCTGCTCCAACAGCTGCATAAGAACTCACTTTTTTGAAAGAAGCATTGGCAAACACACGTGTTCCTCTTGCGCTGCCTACGCGGATATCCACGGCCGGCGCGTCTGGTGACAGGTGAGCAAAGCGGATCTTGGCTCGTGTTGTGCTTGGACTTCTTGAGTCAACGCTGACCACAGGTCCAATTTTACCTAGACTGCCAGCCGCAAAGACGGTGTAATCTGTGTTTTTTGCCAAATTCAGGGTTGCGGAGATGACCACAGGGGTTTTCTTTCCTGCTGGTGTCACAGCCACTTTGCGGCTTCCAGCATTGAGTGTTGCATAACCAGAACTGGCCTTGTATGCGAGGCTTTTGATAGCAACAGCACCATCAACAGCGACATCCACTGCAGGGGCATCGTAGCTCATATGAAGGACACGCACTTTCGATTTTGCAGCAGGAGGTGGCGTTTTGGCTTTGAGGTCGACAAAAGTGTTTCCATTACCATTGTCGATGAACACACGTACTCCAAATGGAAACTTGTCTTTGGCGTTCAAAGTACCATGTGCTACGACTGTGTAAACCTGTCCTCGCTGAAGCGATACTGGTTCGAAAGAGACAACGGCACTTGTCTTGCCGGCAGGTGTGACGACGAAGCTATAAGAGCCTGCTCCGACAGAGGTGTAGGGACTTACTTTTTTGAAAGAAGCATTTGTAAAAACACGGGTTCCTGTTGCACTGCCTACACGGATGTCCACGGCTGGTGCGTCTGGTGACAGGTGAGCAAACCGGATCTTAGCTCGTGTTGTGCTTGGACTTCTTGAATCGACACTGACCACAGGTCCAATTTTGCCCAGAATGCCAGCCGCAAAGACGGTGTAATCTGTGTTTTTGGCCAAGTTCAGGGTTGCAGAGATGACCACAGGGGTTTTCTTTCCTGCTGGCGTCACAGCCACTTTACGGCTTCCAGCATTGAGTGTTGCATAACCAGAACTGGCCTTGTATGGGAGGCTTTTGATAGCAACAGCACCATCAACAGCGACGTCCACTGCAGGGGCATCGTAGCTCATATGAAGGACACGTACTTTCGATTTTGCAGCAGGAGGTGGCGTTTTGGCTTTGAGGTCGACAAAGGCTTTTCCATCGCCATTGTCGATAAACACACGTACACCAAATGGAAACTTGTCTTTGGCACTCAAAGTTCCGTGTGCTACAACTGTATAGATCTTACCTTTTTCCAATTTGACCGCTTCAAAGGCCACAACTTGAGTGGTTTTTCCTGTTGGAGTCACTACGAAACTGTAAGAACCCTCATCGACAGTTATGTAAGGGGTGATTTTTTTGAATGCAGCGTTTGTAAAGACAGCAGTCCCACTTGCAGAACCAACCTTGATGTCAACAGCAGGTGCATCCGATGCAGCGTGTACGAAGCGTACTTTTGCTTTATTTGCATCGGCCTTTCGAGCATCTGTGGAAAGAATTGGACCAATTTGGCTTAAGGAGCCAACTGCCAGGACAGTATAGTCTGTGTCTTTTTTCAATTCGAGGTTGGCTTCAATGACAACCGGAGTCGATTTTCCTGTTGGTGTTACTTGAACTTTTTTCTTTTCAGCAACAACATTCGCATAGCCAGAGCTTTGTTTATACGTCAGGCCTTTGATGGCTACATTGCCGTTTAAGCGAATGTCCACTGCTGGTGCGTCATGGCTGAAGTGCAGTACACGGATATTGGCTTTGTCTTGAGCGACAGGCTTTTTGATTTTGAGGTCAACAAAGGCTTTTCCATCACCATTGTCGACAAACACCCGTACACCAAATGGGTATTTGTCTTTGGCATCTAAAGTTCCAAAGGCGACAGCTGTGTACACTTGTCCTTTTGCCAATGCGATAGGTTCAAAGGTCAAAAGAGCTTTGTCACTGCCTTGGGCTGTCAGCACCAACGTATAGGATTTTGCATCCACAGTTTTGTAAGCTGAAACAGACTTAAAGGCAGCGTTACTAAAGAGCGAAGCACCTGTACCTGTTGATAGCTTAACATCGACAGCAGGTGCATCTGATGAGCCATGAACAAGACGGATTTTGGCCTTGTCGGCTTCTGGTAAACGTTTGTCATCTGTTGCGACCACTTCGAATTGTTGGAGTTCATTAAGAGCAAAAACGGTGTAGTCAGTATTTTTGTTTAGTGTGAATTCACGAGCCAACACGCTTTGGTTTCCACCTGAAGCGAAAACTTCGACTTTTCTTTTGCCTTCCTCTACCTCTGCGTAGCCAGAACTTTGTCTATATGCTAATCCTGTAAAGGCTTTGTTTCCATCCACTGCGATGTCTACCGCTGGTGCATCGAAGCTACCGTGTATGACACGTAACTTGGATTTTCCAGTGGGTGGTTTGGTTGCCTTTACTTTAAGGTCAACAAAGGCTTTTCCATCGCCATTGTCGACAAACACCCGTACACCAAATGGGTATTTGTCTTTGGCATCTAAAGTTCCAAAGGCGACGGCTGTGTACACTTTACCCGCCTCTAAGCCCACTGGCTCGAACGATACAACTGCTTGATTTGCCCCAGTTGCTGTGACGACAAAAGCGTATGCTCCTGAGTCAACCTCGATGTAGCTTGAGGATTTCTCGAAGGCAATGTTGGAGATCACAGCTTGTGAGTCTGGTGTACCAACTTTGATATCCACACTTGGTGCATCTGGTGAAGCATGTAAGAGCCGGATTTTGGCTTTCGTTGCATTTGGGGCTCTTTGATCTTCTGTTGAAGCAGCCTTGACATTGCTACCGTCGGGTAATGCTATGAGTGTATAAGATTTGTCTGCGTCAAAAGTGAGTTGAGCATCGATCAACGTTGGGTTAGGTTGATTGGCTGGCGTTACCTGTAGCTCTCGCTGACCAGCTTTTACCTTTAAGTATCCTGTTGTTTTCCGGTATTCAAGACCCTTTGCAGCAACAGAACCATCCACACTTAAATCAACACCTCCCGCTGCATAAACACCATGTATAACGCGTACAAATGCATCTTTGTCCGTGGGAGGTTGAGTTTGTTTGGGAGTGAGATCTACAAAGGCTTTCCCGTCTTCATTGTCTATAAATACCCGAACGCCAAAAGCATAATTGTCATTTGCGTCTAGTGTTCCGCGTGCGATGACCGTATAGATCTTTCCTTTTTCTAACTTAACAGGTTCGAAAGCGACGACAATATCTTCTTTTCCTGCAGGTGTTACAATGAATTCATATTCTTTTTCATCCGCTTCGAGAAAATCGGTTTTTTTCCCAAAGGCAATGCCAGCAAACAGACTTTTGCTGGAAGCTGAACCTGCTTTGATATCTACAGCGGGAGCATCTGTCACAGTGTGGACAAATCTCACTAATGCTTTGTCTGCATTCGTTTTTTGGGAGGCAGTCAATTCCATATATTGAATGCTAGAAGCTTTGTTGAAAGCGATGAGTGTCGCGCGTGTTTTGTTTGTGACTTCCTTCTCGACTTTGAGTAGTTCTGGACTGTCTGTACCTGTCTGCAATACAGAAAGAGTTTTTTTTCCAGCTTCTACTTTTTGAAACCCAGAGGATTCTCCGTATTGTACATTTTCAGAAAGCGCTTTATCTCCCAGCAAGAGGTCCACACCTGGGGCATCATATGACATATGAATAAAGCGGATAAGTCCATTCTTATCCTCAGTTTTATTGGTATTGTTGTTGGAGTTGTTGGTGTTGTTGGTGTTATTGTTGTTGGTGGCTGGTTGATTTCCACAACCTGTTAGAAAGCTCAAGCAACTTACCATGAATATCAGTATGAAGACTGCGTGTACTTTTTGCCTTATCCTTTGCTCGTTTCCTTGCATTTGGGTGTGCTCCTTTGTGTCAGCTGAGGCCTTTCGGCTCATTTTTTGTTTTTTTAGACAAAACATTGATAGTTTTCTTCGTTGTTTGTTTTGTCTATGTTTTATATATGTTTTGTTGATGCATTTCAAGTTAATTTTAGATGTAGAGCTTTGTTTTGTGTTTATCTCTTTGATATTTAAGGTTTAAAAAATGGTTTTGGTTGTGGATGTTCTTATGTGAGCCTGGTATTTTTAACTTTTTGTGATCTTGTTGAAAATGATTTTTGATTTTAAGTGTTTGATTTTTTGGTGTTCTGTGTGGGGGTGAAAATCAGGGTGACGTTTTTTTTAAAATGTAGAAAATATGTAGATAGGTCTGGGTTTTAAGTGGTGGTGATTGTTGTTTTGTATAGGTTTTGATTGTGTTGTCGCAAAGGACCTTAGGTTCGTGAGCCCTGAGGAGCCAATATGCTTGGAATTGATCTTGGGAGTAAGTTGTTTGAGAACACTTTTATTGATGCTGGGTGTCTATGCTGTATAGTCGTTCATTTTTAGATGTTTTTGCATTATTTTTTGTAAGCTTTTATCCACCCTATCTCCAGACGAAAAGCTCCAGCCTGTTTGTCGGCAATTAAAAAACCAAGGCTTTGGATTTTGGATGGAGTCAGTGGTCCCATTCTAGAGAGACGACGACCTCTCCAGCCCGGCCAAAGTTGGGAGAAAGGTATTTTGATCTCTTGCCAGCTCCCTGTGGTTTGAAAGCGCTTCTGATAAACGACTCCATCATATCTTCTATCAGCTCGGATATTCAGCTTGTAGATTTTTCCATCACCTTTGACACGTAGGATAATTCCTTCAAAGTTCTGCAGCCCCATGACCTGAGGAACAGATCGAACTGAGGCAAAACCTCCGTAGTTTTCTAAAGAAACAAATCCTTTGAAAATGGCCGTTTTTTGAGCGCTTATTGCCATATCGCTTTTGGAGAGGCCTCCCATAACCCCGTCATTGACGATGTTCCAGATTCCTTGCTGAGTTTTTTTTTGAAAATGGAAAAGTGTTCGGGTCTTTATTTGGTTGAGCTTTGTTGAGTTTGGGTGTTTCATTTGTTTTGTTGGTTGGGAAGAGGGCGTCTTGGTTGTTGTTTTTGAGGTCCCTGCTTGTGTCGTTTTTGATTTCATCGCACAACCAAGCACAAAACAGATCAAGAAGACTGTAAAGTAGAGCAAGGCTCTATTGGTTTTTGTCGTTAACATCTTCGTTTCCTTTGTTATCGTGAGCAAAAGGGGAGCTATGGAAAATGAGGAGAGTGTGGTTTTATCCGGTGTCCAGCCAATTTAGAAAACGTTGGGCTTGTTTGATCTTATTTGTCTGTCGTCCACCATCCAGATGATGCAGCAACATTCGCATCCTGGGTTGATGCAAAAGCCACTTCTGGTGTTTGTCGATAAAGCGCCAGAACAAACCATCCCATATCTCGGTCCAAGAGCATCCCAGAACAGGGTGTTTTTGAGAGGCTAACTTTTGAAAATTTGACATCTTCATCAAATAGTTACTCGAACTTATATAAGGTTTGGTTACAATCATTCCACCGTCGGCAAATTGGCTCATTCCGTAGACATTTGGGACCATCACCCAATCATATGCGTCGATGTACATCTCCATAAACCATCGGTACACTTCATTGGGATGTATTTCGCATAGCAGCATTATGTTGCCTATAAGCATAAGACGTTCGATGTGATGGCAATAAGCATGGGTATGTAAACGTTGTATAAGAAGATCTATCGGGGCCAAGCCTGTCGTTCCTTGGTACCAGTTGTCACTGAGAATCCTTGTATGTCCAAAGAAGTTTGAGGTTCGTTGTGTCACACCATCGAATGTGTAAATGGCTCGTATAAACTCACGCCAGCCGATTAACTGTCTAAGGAAGCCTTCCAAAGAGGCTATCGGAATTTGATGGGTGATGCTGAATTCAATAGCTTGAGTGACCACCTCTTCGACATTGAGCAAGCCGATATTGAGTAGTGGGCTGAGGAGAGAGTGATGCAAGAACGGGTGGTTGGTATGCATCGCATCTTCATAAGGACCAAAGTTTTCAAAGCGGTAGTTAAAAAAATCTTGAAGCCATTCTTGTGCTTCCTGGTGATTGGTTGGATAGATAAAGTAAGAGATTTTGTCTTGATGTGGGGCTGGTGGCCAATGTTGAATGTGTTGGATGCTTTGATTTCCACAGTGATTTGGCCAATGCGAAGACACATACTGTATGGCTTCTTCTACATATTTATTGTCACCAAAGCATCGAATAGAAGGAGGTTTTCGTCGGGAAGGCCATTTCTTGCGGTTTTCCACGTCAAAGCTCCAACGTGCATTTTTTTCTTTTAGTTCGCTGTATTCTGGTCGACCTTTTTGATCGACGAAAATCTGCAGCCTTCTACGTTGCCATTTGTAAAAATCCTGATGGTGATACCGTTTCTTTGATTGGCGGCTCGAGAAATAGCTGCAGAGCTCCGCTTGGGTTGTTAGAAAATGAGGGGAGGGTGAAAGTTTGAGCCTGATGCCATTTTTTTCTGTGTGGAATAGTAACCTTCTCTTAAGAATATCATCCTCAGGTTCATAGGCGTGAAGTATATCCACGCCATCCTTTCGTATTTTTCGATACAGTGAACCTCTTGCGTCGAGTTGTGAGCATTCGATGTACTCTGTACTGATTCTGTTGTAATTGCCCAGGATCTCTTCGGTGTATCGCTTCATGGAGGCCCTGTGCAGGATCAATCTAAGCTTGTGGAACTTCGCAGGGTACCGATGATCTTTAAAAAATATTTTGGCTTCCACAAGATAAACTTTGGATATACGGTTACCCATTGTTTTCATTAGACTTTTATTCTGGTCAAAAAGCTGATTTGGAAAGATAAGTATCGCCTCCACAAGGCCCTCCGGTGAAAAGAATCGCGAGAATGAATTCCACAAGAAAAATGTATCACAAATTGATATTGTCTATGTTTTGTCTATTTGTCAAGCTTGTTCGTTACTTTTTTGAGTTGATCCCTTTTTTACTTTTTGTTAAGTTGGTTTGCGGTGTTTTGTTAGTGGTTTTGGGACTCAGGTTTTTGAAAAAGAACTTTACAAAGCGCTTTTTGAGGTGTATTGTTTGTTTAGATAAAACATAGACAAGTCTTGTTTTCGCTAAGGAGATGATAATGAGCATCTATAATTTCATGGGCAGGTTGATGGTTTTTGTTATGGGATGGGTTGCATCACCTGCAAGCGCGCACAAACCCTCATATAGCAATGGAGAATTTCATTCGCAAAGCACATCATACGTCATCAAGAACATCGATGTCTCTATTGTCCTGTACCATAACGTGAAGTGTGAGCATTCTGTGCTGTGGATGAAGTATTCGACGAAATCTCCTAAGGAACTATTTCTGCAGCTGGGGATACCAGAACTCGATAGATTGAAAGCTTATCGTCCTCATATCGCAGTCCTTGCCAAGGGATTTCCAACAAGCAAAGAAAAGCTCCCTTTCGAGATCCCGAAGGGTTTTGGCATCAAGATGTATAAAAGCGATCAAGTGAATGAACCTGAGAAGTTTGACGAACCATTTTCTCGAACTTCCTCGTGGGTACTTCTTGAAAAAAGGATTCGACTGACGCAACCGGGTGAGGGTTATATTGTTGCGTGGCATCCAAAACGAAAGACTGGGAAGCTCTGGGTTGCTGTTGGCGAAAGAGAGGATTTTGGTTTAGAGGATTTCAAAAATTTTGCGATGTGGATGACCAAAACGCAACAATTCCACGAATCAGGAGATTATGTACCAAAAGAGACCCCAAAAGAGAGCTTTTGTCCTACACTTCAAAAAAGTACGACTCAAAAGAAGTTTGTTGAGAAGGAGGTTGTTGGAGGAGGGTGTGACATTTCAGGCACTTCTAAATCTCTTCCGCCGTTCTGGTTTTGGTTGTGTGTCATATTTGTCTTTGGTCTCTATCAAAGGCGATTGACTTTCAGATAGTTTAAGGTGTTTGTGAGGCTGTTGAAGTCAAAAGAGCCTCAAGTCTTTTTTCGCTACACAAAAATGTTCGTTTGCCATTCCTGTTATGTGTTGTCGACTTGCTCCGGTGTGCTGCCCTTCAAATTCATTTGTTTGAAAAGAAAGTGACACTTGCACGTCTTGCTGCTTGAGACGCTGAGTGCTATCTTAATCAGAGAATTTGATTTATGCTTTTGAAGACACTGGAGCCATTTTGAAGAAATTCTTTTTGCATGTATTTTTGTTATTTGTCCTAAATATATCCCTTTATGCCTGTAGTGAAGAAAAGATCTGTCCTGATAAGCAGAGCTTGTGCAATGGGAAATGTATCGTAAGTACCTCGAATGCTTTGCATTGTGGAGGTTGTGATAAGACTTGTAGTGATGGTCAGATATGCACAGAAAGCGTTTGCATTTTTTGTCCGCTAGAGCTTCCGTCCATTTGTGGTGGAAAGTGTGTGAATCTTCGAGCTTCTCAAAAGCACTGTGGGCGCTGTCAACAAGCTTGTCCTACTGATTTTTCCTGTATAGACGGTGTCTGTGTTTGTCCTCCAGGAACCTCGGAGTGCCAAAAGACTTGTGTGAATATCAGTGAAGATACAAAGCATTGTGGTGGTTGTGATATCGTTTGTCCCAGTGGGCAAAGATGTTTTCAAGGGCAATGCATCAAGGGAGCGTGTCCAGAGGGTTTTACGGCTTGTGACAAGACCTGCGTGGATCTCAAAAACCATCCTGGAAATTGTGGGAAATGTGGGGAGGTCTGCTCCAAAGACAAAATGTGTATCAAGGGCAAATGTGTGTGCCCTCCTGGCCAAAAGATCTGTAATGGGCGATGTGCTTTCTTGGATAACGACCAAAAGAATTGTGGTGGTTGTGGAAAAGCCTGTCAGCCTGGACAATTTTGCGCCAATGGCCAATGCACGAATACTTGTCCAAAAGCGACACCGAAGCACTGTTTTGGTGGTTGCTTCGATTTAAGAAGCCATCCGGCACACTGCGGTGGATGTGGGCAGGGCTGCACAGGCGTGAAGCGTTGTAGTCAGGGATTTTGTATCTGTCCTCCTGGTTGGTCTGAGTGCGAAGGTCACTGTGTTGATACCCGGAGTAATTACTTGAATTGTGGTGGCTGTGGGAAAAAGTGTAAGCCCGGAGAGATCTGTGGTGGTAGCAAGTGTGTCAAAGATTGCCCAAAAGATATACCGGATGCATGTGGTTTAGGGTGTTACGATCTGCAAAAATACAACCGTCATTGCGGGAAATGCAACGAGGTCTGTCAGGGAGGACGGCGATGTGTGAAAGGTGTTTGTCAGTGTCTACCTGGTTATACCCTTTGTGACGGTGTGTGCGTGGATTTGAAGGCTGATTGGGGACATTGTGGTGGCTGTGGGAAGAAGTGCGGATTGGCCCAGCTCTGCCAAAAGGGAAGTTGTCAGGATTCACCTAGTTGCAAAGATCCTGCTCAACGCATTTGTAATGGTGGATGTGTCGATTTTTCAACCAATGTCTTACACTGTGGAAAGTGTGGCAATCGATGTGCAGCAGGATTTTCCTGTATCGCGGGTATTTGTCGTTCAGGGCAAGAGGGTGGTTTTTCTGAGTCGATAGGTGATGCTGGTCCAGAAAGTATCCCTGAGAAGGGGCCAGAGCAAGCGGGACCTCCTGAAAAGCCCATCGCGGATAACACTCAGCCAACTACCGTCCTCAAATGTTCTCCAAACTGTAATCTTGTGGCCTTTGGTGGTGTGGGAGATGATTTTATCCATGGTGGGGCGCTTTGGCTGAATCCGAAAACCAGAAAAGAGTATCTCTACGCAGTGGGACAACTTGGAAAGCCGATGACGATTCCGAAGTCCCAGCTCGTAAGTGGAAAAGTGGATCTTTCTTTGGGTGTATTGGGGAAGAGTGCGGCATTTACATTTAAGATGGAGCTTTCCTCTCAAAAGTATCTCTGGGCCAATGCTGTTCCTGGCGCTGGAAATATTGTTGGAAGAGCCATCGCTGTGGACCTTGCTGGCTCAGCTTGCTTTGTGGGCTCTTTTGATACAGACATCGCGCTTAGCCAGGGAAGTGTCAAATCGCAAGGTGGAGAAGATGCATTTTTTGCTGTTCTCTCCGGTAATTCGGGACAGCCC
>Ga0213833_1003199_pt1 | contig 10163 bp, 13 predicted proteins | sample SWATP21_FD_160575 | JGI IMG/M metagenome (GOLD analysis project Ga0213833, IMG submission 160575) | Coastal seawater microbial communities from Marineland, Florida, United States - SWA TP2 #1 | ecosystem: Environmental > Aquatic > Marine > Coastal | place: USA: Florida | collected 2016-08-14
GGGGGGAAGAGAGAGGGGGGGGGGGGGGGGGGAGGTCGTACCGCCATGGGAAGTGTCGCCTTTCTCTTCTTCCGTCCCTCGGTGCTGGGTCGTCTGTGGTGCGTTATGGCGAGCGACGGTGCTTTGCCAGATATCTTGGGAGCTTTCTTCAGAGCCGCACCCAATACGCTTCCATCAGACCACCCGCCGCCACCGACACCTTGGGCCAGCCGCAACCAAATGGTGTCGCCGTAGTGCACCGGCGTGGACACATGGGTGTTTGTTAGGCTGACCACCTGGACAAGCAACACACCCAACGAACGGAACGGAACGGCAGCACAGAGAGAAAGAAGCAACGAGGGGTTGAGTGAGCAGCGGTGGCGCAGGCGACTCAAGCCAAAGCATCGCCCAACAATCCCCGGCACGGCACGATGAAGTGGGTCTTGCGTACCATGAACAGAAAGCGCGGAGACACTTTGGACCGTGCAAAGGGCAGAAGGTGCTGTGCTTTCCAATTTGGATTATCGGGCAGCATCATGCGAATCTTTCCAGAGTCGGGATCGACACACAAGAAGCGCCCGTCGTCCGACTCCAACGCCAACTCACTCCCAAAGTACAGCTTGATTTCTGTACAGCGCGCGCTCGCACATTCAAGATGTGAGCACCACGCCTATTCTCCGCTCCTTTCAGCAGCTTCCTCTGGCACGCCCGCCTTACCTGATGTTGTTGCAAACCCACGCGGAGGTTTTGGCCTATGCGCAGCTGCTGCAGCGGTGGTCTCCAGATGCTGCTGCACCGCCATCGCTGCGGACACGATGCTGCTTCGCTGTTTGACGCAACATTTCACCGTCATGCCACAGGCAACAAGCACGTACACAGGACGCACACTCTACGAATGTGACTATGTTGCACACTCATCCAGCGTCGAACCCACCTTGCGACCGGCGTGGTTAGCAAGCTTGTTGTGTGAGCGACCCTTGTTCAGCAGCTGTGGTAAAATGCCGCCTTCCGTGAAGTCTTGAAGCTTGGTTTTCACAAACGCGCGATGGTGTTGTGCGAGTTTGCTTTCGCGCAACAGTCTGGCTCGCTGAGACGGTGATTGGTAAGAGGAGCGTTGTGGAAACATCTTTTCGTGTTTGGCCGTCAACACTCCATCCACTGCACCCTGTGTTGACACCTGCAAGGCACAGTCCCACACACACACACACACACACACACACACACGCGTTCATCAGCCCACAGCACCAATCATGCCGAATACTCCCAACACGGTTGGCTTGCCCTGGGGACCACACGAACCGAGGAAACGTCTCGTGTGTCCACCGTTGGGGGTTGAAACATGCTGCCCACTTGAAAGGACGTGGGTTGCGCCGTCGCTTGCAATCCTGAGCTGGAGGACGCGGACGTGTGTGCCGTGGCCCCGCGACCAGTTCCCCTCCTCCCCACCTGTGCTTTGGGCTTCTGGGGCTGCTGTGCGGCACCAGCAGCACCAGCAGCAGCGGCGACGGCGCTGGCAGCCGAACTTGCGGCAGCACGCGCGGCGTAGCGGCGTTCACGACGCTCAGACACGTGGGAGCGTAGTTCGGAGGAACTGGCTCGCATCAGGTCGTCGATCTTGCCCACGGAGCGTGGTCCCAGCGCGTCGGCTTGTGAGTACACTTCAGCAGCCTCAAACTCATCTGGATTGGTGTTTGCGGATTGCACCACTGTCGCCATGGCTTGGCCACGCTGGATGCGCTCCAAGCGAGTGTTGGAGTCGCCCCTGCGGCAACGTCAACACAACACAACACACCACATGTTACCACCGACGCCAACACACCGCTGCGGTAATGCCCCGACGCCCATCCACCACGCGTCCAAGGCAAGCACATAGTAAGCTCGCGCCTCTGATACGCACACGAAGCTCCACACATGGTTGCAACGATTGAAGCTGCTGGGATGTCGCCCGCGCACGATGGCACGGTTGTACCTCGCAAGCCGATCCCGGCTGCCTTCCGTCGTCATCTCGCCCCTCACTCCAGGTGCGGGTGGTCACGCCACAGCCACCACAGAGCCCGTGTCGTATCACACGGCACGCAGCCAGCAAGTCGGCGAGCCTGAGAGGCGCACCGCGAGAATTGGGGCGCGCTGGCTCAGCCAGTGTGGTGTGCAACGAAACGCATCTGCCGTCGTGTGCTGTGAAACTGACATAAGTTTATGTCAATGAGCAAGAACGGCTCTCTTGATTGGGTTGGCTGCGCGCATTGATTGGCTCGTCCTGGCACTTTCCCCACTCACGTGTTTGCTGCCAAGCCCCGCCACTCACGCTGGTTTGTGCGTTTGGCCTGGTACACAAGGGGGCACGCGTCTGCATTCTTGGGGAGAGGTCAACTGCAGTTGTTTGGCTGTCTGCTGTTTGAGAGCTGGTATCGTTGGGCGAGCAAGGATGAGCAGGCCAGGCACCCCCGGTACTCCGACTGGAGGCAGCATTAAGCAGAAGTTGGTAGCGCTAGCTGTGCGCCTTGACGCACAGGAGAAGACCGTGGCTCAGCAGCGTTCCATTTTTGCGAGCGTAGAAGAAGAAAACGTACGGGGGGCACAGGCTGTGTGGCTGTTCGAAGGAGGCTGGTTGTGGTTCGGCTGATGTGTCATGGTCACTGTTCGCACAGCAAAAGTTGCGGGCTCTGATCGCGCAGCAGGCGGAAAGTGTCAACAGTCGCATTACAAGAGAGGTACGGTCGAGCTGGGCGAAGGGATGCCGTGGCCAGTGTGAGTCACCCATATGTCGTGGACGCGTCCAGGTCATAGATCTGAAGGAGGACACAGCACACAAGTTTTCGTTGCAAGTTGCTGAGAACAAGCGCCTGCAGCACCATGTACGATGGTTGGGTTGGCAGTGATTGTGGAATGCGTGGGCGTTGTGCGTTGTGTATCTTACCTGGGTTTCCGTGGCCAGATATCCCTGCAAAAGCAAGAGACACAAAAGCTGTACAAACAAATCGAGGCTTTGCAAGGCCGACTTTTGGCTGTCGAGCGCGAGCTGGGTGATGTGTAAGGATGTCGCCATGCTGTGACTGTCTCCGAAACGCTTGCAGTGCGTAGCGCCGTGAGTCGTGCCTTCACACGCCTTTTTTTTTCCATGAACAGCTTGCGTGCACAGAGTAGAGTGTTCAGTTCCATGCAGCCGTAACACACAACAACTTCCATGCAGCAGCACAGAAGAAGGAAGTGCAAGAAGCAGAAACATAACATATGGACACATTGTTGATATCCGATCATGGCATTGTCGTGTGTTGGGCGTGCTCGGCACGTGCTTGCGCTCGTCTTGTCTTGTCTGGATGCTGTGCTTCGGTCACACCACTAGCACTGACAACGTTTCACTATCGCATCCGATTTCTGGCGCTCCATGGGTGCAACCAAAGGAGTTGGAGGGGTGCCCACTGAATGTTGCTTGCTTCAACCTTGAAGACGCCAGTAACATCCCTGAGGCTGGTCGGGGGAGGTGAATGCCCCTCGTTTCGATGCGGTGCCGAGGTGTGCCACTACTGGAGTGGCAATGGGCTGAAACCGTACCGGTGCCAGCAGCGACGGTGCATGTGCAGCATACGTCGTTGGAGATCGTGTGCCCTTGTTCCCCGTTATTCCATGAACGGCATCGCCAGCATGAATAGGGTGCCAACAACACATGCAACAGCGATGACGACAAGCGTGAGCGCGGGCGAACCACTTCTGTTGAAGTGCACTTGCATCCCTTCTTGCTCGAAGCTGTTGACCACAGCACCCGTGACAATTGCAACAGCACACACGAACGCGACCAAGAGTCAAAACAGCGAGCACAGCGGAGTGTACTGAGTTTGCAGGGTGTAACGCACAAGCACTGGACGACAGCCTCGAGCTCGTTCATTTTTCCGAAGTCTCGCCTGGCCTTGTCAAACCCGGTGTAATCACATTCAACACGCCTGCACCCGAACGTGTTCTGGCGTTGAGGACAAGCAAGCTGTGAAAAGATGCGAAGAAGAACAAAAACAAACAAACAAAACAGAACAAGAGCCTGCCACACTCACAACGGACCCAAGAACGCGTCGGTCCAGCTACAGAGACGCCAATTTCGGCACGAAAAACTCGCGACGAACCCCTCCCCGTGAACGCTATTCTTGCTGGTTTGTGCAATGTGCACCGACCGCTCTGGGATGAGGCAACACGTTACAGCGTGAGCGAGGCAGTACGAGCCGTGCAGCGCAAGGTGTACCAGCAAACGAACCATGAGGTCGTCTTCCGGTGGCGCAAACAACAGTATCGCCCCAATTACAATAGCAGCAGTCATGCACAGTGCAATACCCACACGGTGTAGTTTGGTGTACCGCTTGCCGAGACCTTTGCAGTGGAGACCTGCAGTACCATACCATTTGTGGCGTGGTGTTGTGAGGCGGGAGGAGGCTCCACCTTGGGGGATTGGAACGTGTCTCCAAGATGATGATGGCACAGGCCGCTCTTGCACAGGCACTGACACCTCCACCACAGCGTCGAGGTGTGGCGGCTGCACCACTGGCCTCACCACTGGCCTCACGACTCGGTGCGGTGAGGAAGGCGAGGAAGTTGATAAAGGCGTGGCGGGCGAGGGTGTTGAGGTTGGCAAGGAAGGCGTGGGTGCCAGTGCCGTGGACGTGGACAAGGAAGGCGTGGGTGGTGAGGCCGGCAGGCGTGGTGTAGGCAGGTGGAACTCCCGCGGCGTCCGCAGCTTTCGCGCTGACAAGCACACTGGCCCACCATCACCCTGTGCCGCGATGGACGAGAGCACGGAACCAAAGGCTGCTGCCGCACGGGGGTCATCCCATCCACCGTGGCGGCGTTCGAACTCCTTCTTGGCGGCAATGACTGCTTTGCGATCCACCAAGCCCCACACCCGCAGCTGGCCCTCCAACAAGGCGTCTTCCATACCACGGAGTGCATGGATTGCCGTTTCATATGTTGTGGCCAGTCGCTGCAGTTGGTTGCGATGGGCGAGAAACCTTCGAAACGCACCCCCAACATGTGGTGCAAGTTGACGCGTTGCCATGCAAAGCAACGACAGCAATGGAACTGGCAGCAAAAACGAGCTTGTACCACACAGGACGAAGAAGTGGCACCGAAGCGACCAACAAGCCACCAAAAAACAGGCGGAATGGCACGGGCTACATCGAAGCGCCGACTTCGGTGACAGGGGACAACTCGGTGACAGGGGACAACGTGTCCGCGGATCCCGGCGTCCGCGGAAAACATCGGGGTGCAAAACAGACTCCCGGAATTCTGAGAAACTTCGGCTGGAGCTCCAGCTCGCGAGCACCGGCTGTGTTGACAGTGTCAACTTGCCATCGCCACGAGGGCGGCGCAAAGTGTTGTGTTCCGAATCGAACGTTCGATGCAGCGACGCTCAGGCAGCAACCGGTGACTGGCGCCGCCCTTCGTTTAAATCGGGTACTCAATTGAGTACCCGACGGGCTTTGACGACAAGGCCATAAAATCGCGATCGGATCGGGTACACAATTGAATACCCGACGTTATATGGCCGGTTGTAACAGCTGGTTTGGGCTTTCAAGTTTACCTTGTATGGCCATCGCCTCGACTGTCGCGTGGCACAGCCCCACCTTCCGCCGGACTGTCGCTGCTTGCACCGCCACTGCCGTCATGGCAACACCAGCCCAGTCGCAGCACGTGACGCGTGCCTTGCGAAATTTCAATTCGCACCGTCACCAGCTTGAAGAACTGGCCACAACGTATGACGCGGCGCTCCACGCACTCCGTGGCATGGAAGATGCCTTGTTGGAAGGCCAGCTGCGTGTGTGGAACTTGGTGGATCGCAACGTCATCATGGCCGCTCAGAAGGAGTTCCAACGCCGCCACGGTGGCTGGGATGAGCCCCGGCTCGCAGCGGCGTTAGGGTCGTTGCTCTCTGCCATCGTCGCACAAGCTGAAGGTGGGCCAGTGTGCCTGTCCTTGCAGACTCCGCGGGAGTTCCACCTTCCTGCACCACCCACACCAGCCTCGCCACCCCCGCGCACTTCCACACTTCCCACACTTGCCTTGCCAGCCGCATCATCCTCGCCCGTCACGCCTTTCTCGGCGTCCGTGCCCTGTTCATCCGTGGTGGCGCCGCAACCTAGCGCTGCAGGAGCGGATGTGACAGCCGATGTGCCAGTGCCTGTGGAAGTGCTGCCTCTTCAGCTGCCACACCCTGGGTTGGAGTCTTGCGACCGCGTACAACCCTGCGGCGATGGCAACCGCGAAGGTGACGTGTCACCACATCACGTTTCACCACGCGATCAATCACATGGCACTGGGCTGTCCGGCAACGGTCAATGTCAAGATCGTGGCAAGCGATATACCTCACTGCACCGCGTGGCTATTGCGTTGTTCGTGGCTGCTACCATTGTTTGTGGTGCCATACTATTGTTTGCTCCACCTGAAGACGACCTCATGGTTCGTTTGCTGCATGAAGGCTTTGTGGCTGGCGCCCATGCCACGCACATGGAAAGAGTCGTCCACGTTGTAACGTGTCGCTTCTTCACAGAGCGGCCAGTGCACATTGCACAAGCCAGCAAGAATAGCGGTGCGGCTCGACTCCCCGCGAGTTTATCGGGGCGAAATTGGTGTCGCTGTGGTGGGACCGAGCCGTTCTTGGGTTCGTTGAAAGGCAGGTGCTTCTTCTTCGTTTTTTTATTCCTCGCTTGTTCTTACCACTTGCTCTTGCACAACCCCAGTTCAGGTTAGGATGCATGTGTGCTGGATGCGGCTTCGCCAGTTTTGGTGAGGCTTTGGCGGACTTACGTGCTATTAACGAGTTCGAACCTGTCGTGCAGTGCTAGTGCGTTCGTTGTGCCCAGCAATTCAGCGAAGCCCGTTGACTTCGCTGTGTTGACTCACGGTCGCGTTTTTGTGTGTTGTGATGCGCTGTGGTCAACAGCTTCGAACAAGAAGAGATGGAAGTGGGCTTCAAGAGATGTACTTCACCTTCGCTCGCTCTGCTTGTCATCACTTTTTCGTGTCTCGCTTGCGCCCTCTTCGTGCTGGCAATGCCGTTCCTGCCTGCCACATATCGCCAGCTTTGTCGCGGCGTTCAGCTTGTCGTAGCTGGGGACGATGCCAGACAACATGGCGCCGCACACACCACTCCAAGATGACAGTGTCAATGAATCTGTCACGGAGGAAGGGAGCGAGCCGGCGACACGCAATGCGGGTCCTCCAAACGCAAATACAACCCGCGACGCAGGAGTTCGTTCTTCTCGTGTCACAAAGCAGTGGCGGCCGAAACGAGCACCAGCGATGTTGGGACATGGAAAAGCGATCCATTCCCAACGCAGAACCACATTGTTCGACAACGGTGCATGCACCATCGCCGCCGGCAGTACGCAGCCGCTGCCCTGCCACAAACAAAGCTGCGATGGCTCGTTTGGCGGCTACCCGTTTGATCTCTGAGTGTCCGTGCTGTTGCTGTTTCACCTTTTGTCCTCAGACTGCATGGATTCTGTTCGGGCATGTATGGGAGAGACCGCACCACGCCGCACCACGCATCGCTTGACATCGGGTCGCATCGCTTGACCTCGGGTTGTCTCACGAGAGAAACGACCACCGCGCCACCCAGCACGGCACATGTTGACGTGTAGTGTCCCAGTGAATCATACGGTCTGGCTATGACAGGGACGCTGGCAGCCAGGGATGCTTCCGTGAGCGCATACAACGTTCAGTGTAAAGTTCGGCACGGTGGACCGCCGGTGCATGTAGTGTATGTACAGGCGCTGCAAGCAATGTCGAGCAACGACTCATGCTGCAGCACCCAAACGGCGCGACCAACGTGTTCACGAAGTCATCGACTGTGAACCCTGCGAACATCGGTTGTCATCTGCTCGGACATGACTCATGCAGCATGAGACATGCAGCATGATGTCCAAGTTGGACCTCAACCACGACCCTGTACAGGCACAGTGTGTATCGTATGCTGTGGAGAGCTTGAGAATTTAGCTTGCATGCATCAATCAGCAGCTTGAATCAGTTAATACTTTAGTTAATACTGTGAACAGTGTGCATTGGTGGTGTGGTGCAGACTGCACAGTGCAGTGGTTGCAGTGGTGCATGTGCACTGGTGTGGAGTCCACACTGCACGGTCCAGTGGTGGTGCCAGGTGCCTTGCTCCTAGCTCCAGTATTGCTGTGAGCTCGGACACATGACAGAACAGGGAACAAGTTGTTCACACCTGTATCATACAGCCTGGCTTGCACCATACGTGGAGTACGCACGGAGTGGAACTAGCTGCACCGCTCCTGACGCAGCAAGTGTGACACAGCACCACCGTGTGCTGCTCACCATCTCCATGATCCTTCACGCGCGCGTTGTGGACATGTGGGGGTTGTGCGCTGGATGGCACGACACCACATGTACCCAAGCAAGCCAGTCGAAACCGGAACCAGCCAGTCGGAACCGGACCTCAGCACGCATGCGGATCCACACTGTTGGCTGAAAATGAGCACAGATACACACATAATGTTATCAACACCCTGTAAGTGGCCGTTGTATGAAGCCATTGGCTGGCATTGTTGTCCTCGGCTCCAGGGTTCACATCACATCTGGCTGCAAGTGAGCATATGTGCTGAACCGCGAGCAAGTGTCGATGGAGACTCTCCATTGGAGAGATGCCATTCGAATGGAAAGTTGGAAACACAGTACGTCACACCACGGCTTTCTGGAAGTACCGAACAAGGTTGTCACACCACGATTGACTGGAAGTGAGTACAAGTACCGAACAAGGTTGTCACACTGGAAGTGAGCACAAGTACTCAACAACCTGCCAGTGGTCGTTGTTTGAAGCCATTCGGATGGCACAGTTGTCATCGGCTCCTGGATACACACCGCGGTCGGTTGGAAGTGAGCACAGGCACTGAACAACCTGCAAGTGGCCGTTCTGGGCAGCGTGTCGAATGGCCCAGTTGTCGCCAGCGCCATGATTCACACCATGGTCGATTGGAAGTGAGCTCAGGTACTCAAGTGGCCGTGGAATGAAGCTATTTTAATGGCATTGTTGTCATTGGCTCCTGGATTCACACCACGGTCGGCTGGAAATGAGCACAGGTCCTCAACAATCTGCAAGTGGTCGCACGAAGCCCTTCGAATGACGTGGTTGTCTTTGGCTCCTGGATTCACACCACGGTTCGGCCGGAACTTCCGGCCCGGAAGTGAGCACACGTGCTCAAAAACCTGCCAGTGGCCGTTGTTTGAAGCCACTCGGATGGCATAATTGTCACTAGCCCCTGCGTCGATATCAAGTTCTAGCGGTAGCGAGCACAGGTACTTCACCATGTTTGAGCTACCTCGCTTGACCGCAGCTCAGAGTGCCTCTGTATGCTCGTCCAAACGGTGAGTGTGGAGCTTCAACGCCTGCTTCACTAGCCACCACCACTCCTTGTCACACAGTGCACTCAAAGACATGCTTCCAAGCCATATGCTCATGTCACCCATCCACAGCCCCGAGCTCCAAGCCTTGCATTTCAAACCCGACACATCACCACCCACCAACGCAGTTGTGTCACGCACATGTTCCCACATGCCGGTTCGTGGACTATTTTGTTCCAAGTGACGACAAATGACGGCGCGGAACGAGTAATGGAGACTCCCATCACCACCCAACCTGTTCATGGCGGCCACCGTTGTGAGGCGAGGCACAAGCGCGACAGGATGCGCGCAGAGGCAGGGCGGATGTCCCCTCGCTCACCAAAGTCTGCTGCAGCCTTGATGTTGGCGGCGGTGTTACACCGCCGGTGTACCCAAACAGTATTGACACGTCCAACGTGCCATCCACATGGCCGTCGACGTGTGCCTGTGTGGATGTCATGTCGGGATGTTGTCCCAGTTGCGTAGCACGGCGCTTCCATTCCACAATGCAGCTGGACCATCAGCAGCGAAGATGCGTTGTGTGGACGCGTGGTGGCCACTGTTGCGTTGCGACACCATTGATGATGGCTCAACATGATGTGTGGGCGTGGGGGAGTGGAGGGGCGCGTGTTCCTGTATAGGCTGCTTGGAAACGAGTCGTTGCTGGCGTTGGACGGAGGTTGCGCAGCGTGTACCCTTCGTTTGATTGTTCGGGTATTCAAATGAGTACCCGAGGCAGTAACAGCTGGATAATTATTGCGTATGTTCGATGGACATAAAACGTCGGGTATTCAATTGAATACCCG
>Ga0213833_1003202_pt1 | contig 10158 bp, 15 predicted proteins | sample SWATP21_FD_160575 | JGI IMG/M metagenome (GOLD analysis project Ga0213833, IMG submission 160575) | Coastal seawater microbial communities from Marineland, Florida, United States - SWA TP2 #1 | ecosystem: Environmental > Aquatic > Marine > Coastal | place: USA: Florida | collected 2016-08-14
GAAACCTGCGTGTTGGATGGTGGAGGGTGAGTGCTCGCGTGCGACCGCGCACAACATTGCCTCGCATCAACACCGCGACGCTCGTACCATGCATGGCGTTTGGACCCAGGTTTTGCCTCACTGGCGTTCGAAGCATTGGCGCTTCCACCCGACAAACCTCCAGTCGGGTCTCCGGAGACGTGTTGTTGTGCGTCATGGCGCACGCTCTCCCCATCGCCTGACATCAATGTCTTGGGTGTGTTGTGTCGGCCCCGATGTCCCACCTGTCCCTGTTGTCCGTGTGCGACAAACGGCCAGCGCGGACGCTCCTCTGCGCGCCGCGCTGCCTTGGTACGGACACGGCCAGGGCGTGGCAGTGAGCCTGTGGAGTCCGCTCTTCGAAGACTCGGCGAGTTTGATGCGGCCCAGGTTCTTGTGGCGGGCTCCGGCCCATACAGCCGCGAGCTCACTCCCGCTGTGCTAAACGACGTGGACCGTGCAAGAGGAGACGACACCAATGGTGTCTGCAGGCACCAACACACAACAGCGGAGGCAAAAAGAAGGCACAGTGAGCATACTCGTCAGCTCGTACGGGCGTCCATGCCGTGCTTACGCGAGCGACACCACAACACTTACCTCGCCCGTGTCCAGAGTCACATCCACCACACTCGCCTTACAGGGGCTCGGAGTACCAGCCCCACGCCTTCTTGTGGGCGTGCTGCACGAGGTCTTGCTGTTGTCTGGGGTCTTGGGCGCCTGTCCACCACTCGTCAATGCCACAGGCCCCCTTCTCCTGTTGCCACGCTTCAGCTTGGACGACGGAGTCGTGGCATCGCGGCTGGTTCGCCGCGCAACCAGGTACGCTTTCTCCAGCTTTGCCTCCAGGGTGTCCTCCTCAAAGTTGCCCGTGGTGGGTGAGTCCACAGCAGGCTCGGTGCCGCCACCCCAGGGTCCTGACTCTTCCGTTGAGGCGAGGTGCTTGGCCAACAGATCAAGATCCGGCGCGCGGCCGCGATTGACGTTGTGCCTCAAAGGATCCCATCCCGTCGACCCACCCACGCTCCGCTGGCTGGCACGTGCCTCCACAATCAACCCTGCCTGTGGTCCCCTTGTGCGGGACAGAGGGGACAGGGCCTGTGACCCAACGTGGTCCTTGAGCGACGTGTTCTGCGGACGGATCTTCTTCAAACCTCGATGCCGCCGGGGCAGCCGCAACAGGCTGCTTTTCCTGCGCAGTTGAACCAAGCGTTCATCTGAGGGCGACATAGGCCTGCATTCTTGCGCGGCCGCAATCATGGCGGCGCCAAGAGTGTGTGGAGCGCCTGCTGCCAAGCCAGCACATGGCTACGTGTTGCGTTGCCGGGCAAGCAATCAATCAATCAACAATCTGACGAAACCGTTCGTTCCCCAGACATGTTATGTTTGATACTACATCACAGCACAGCTGTGACACGACACGACACGACACAAGCGCAATACAGCTCCTGTCACAAGCGAAATTCGTGGGAGAGACGTTTGCGATCTTGACTCTGCGCACTGAAACCGTGTCAAGCCGAGTGGGCGTTGTGAGGAGACAAAAACAAAACACCAAGTCTCGAAGCACCCGAGCAAGTCGCGACATTGAGGGATGCGCAATCCACAGTTCATGACTCCTTCTCACTGCTAGGCTCAACACACGATACAACCGCTCCTGAGATTGAGCAACAGCCTATGCTTGAGCTGGACACGCGGGTCCGCTGCACACACTTGCAGACAGGCGATGGGCTGCAGCGTCTGCCAAATGCAGGGGATACAGTCGCTGTTGCTGTCGTCACCCGTGAGACACAGATGACGCCATGCAAGTGCTGTGCACAGAGAAACTCGCGACAGATGAAAGATTTGAGCGACAGATGTTGTCTCTGCTTCAGGTAGCTCCTTTCGATCAAGACTGCGAGAAATCACGTACGTTTCGCACAGTGGTTTTGTTCTTTCATTTCAGTGAGTTCGGCATCTGGACTCACATTGGGAAAACATGGATGAAGATACAGTCATGGAAGGCACGGAAGAAGAGCCTGTTCGCACTACAAGCAATCTTCAAGACTGCGTAGAGTTGCTCGAAAGCAAACCACACGATGAAGCCGCTCACGCACAGATTGCACGACTTTCGGATGAGATCGACAATGCCGATCTGCTCAGGTTCGCTCTTGTGTGTTCAATTCGGACAACACCCTCACCTTTGGTTTTGTCGTGGTCCTTGGTGCAGAACAACTGCAACAAGGTAGGGGAAAGTATTCCATCAACTTGGAAAGGCTCTCATCAAGGACGCTCACACTTTGTAAACTCGCACAGGTTGTACAATCTGTTTCGAAGTAAACTCGACAGTGTACGTCTTCTCCCTTGTTTGCGCGACTCCACCAGCTCACAAAGTCTGCACACAGGCGCAAAAGTCTCAGGTCCCAGCCTCAGATATGATGAAGTTGGCTGAAGGTAAGTCCAGTGTTCGTCGTACCGCAGAGTCTTGTTCAACTCGACTGTTGCAGGAAAAGCGCTCGCGTGTCGATGTCTCCGAAAAGCCGCCAAGCTATCCGCGGATAGCAGTGGGGTTCCCACCATCTCCATCATGCTGAATGTACTGCGATGCTTCTTACACACAGCAGACGACTTTGTCAAACTGAGGTGCTGGCCAAAGGCAGCAGACTGCCTTGCTTTGTCAGTCGAGGTGTGTTGAACCGAAGGTGCATGTTCGCAAGCGCACTCACAACTACATCAACACCAGGCTTTCCAAGACGTCGGTGGATATGAAGCCGTTGTGTACCATCTCTCTGGAGTCCAGAGTGAAACATGCATTGATGAGGCACTCCTTGCGTATTCTGGTCTGCTGCAGGCGCAAACCCATGGATCAGGCGACTTGAAGGAGGATGTGACACCTTCTGTTGTGGTGCAAAGCATGATGTCTGGATTGATGCCGGCTCTCAGCGATGAGCAGGTAGGTGATGAGCCTTGGCCACAGCGGTGTTGATACGGAACCTTGTAGACGCTAAGTTTGTGTCCTTCCAGCACGAGATCGCGCTGGCAGCAATTGCGAAGGCCACTTTTCATCAGTTCGAAGTGCATGAGTACAGCCAAGTCGAATTGGTGAGTCCTCATTGAGCTAGCTGAACCACTCCGACATTTTACAGTGCCAACATTGATACAGATCGCTGCGGCCTACTTTGAGTGGCGCACAAAGTGTGGGAACAAAGGCAAACAAGCGGAAGCAGCACGGTGCGTAGCCAGCGGGGAGTCTTTCGTGAACAACATGTCAGTGCTGCTGCGTGCATCGTCGAACAGAGTGCGAATTGCAAGCATTGTAGCGTTGCTTGAAACAAAACGATATGAAGAGGCAGAGCATTGCCTATCGACAACCGACGTCTCGGCAGCATTGTCACATGCTTCATTGCTGTATTTGCGGATTCGCTTGGCATGCTCCAAAGGTCGTGGTAAAGTGCATTCGTCCCTGTTCTGGCTCACCAAGAAACTGAACAGGTGCCAATCAGGAAGCCATACAGTGTCTTGAGCGCCTTCTTCGAGGAAGGTTCGTCGGTATTCGCTTTCTTCCACACGAAGCGGCTGACTGAGGCTCCACACACAGCTCGAAGGTGGATTTTGGAATGGCACTCGAAGCTTGTCGCGAGGTGGCAGTACTGCGAAAGTTTGATCCTCAGTCAGCTCGAGCGTACGACACACTCAGTGCCTTGTTCCCACAAGATCCTGAATTTACAACGATCCGCCTGGGTCCGTCGTGCTTGGTCGTACAGCAAATGACACTCGCTGCACTTACTCGGGTGGCGAACGCCAGATCTCTTGAACGGTCTCATGCAATGCCATGAATCGTCCGCGGATCGTATTGACGCGCTTCTACGCGCACTGATTCAAGACCATGCAAGCGTGCGAAGAGGTTGGGTGCAATAACTCCACTGTCTGCTTCACATGTTTTCGTTGAACAGGGACAACATGTCATGAAGCAGGATCATCTGGGTGCCGTCCAAGAGCTGCTGTGGTATGGATGTGCCACGCCGTCGTTGTTGACAACTTTTGACACCTGATCTGTGCGTGGTCAAGGAATGCGGGCAAGTTCAAGCTGCAGCACGGGGAGATTGAGGACGGAATTGGGTGGATGGCGTACCTTCTTCCGATTGCGTCTTCCAATGAGTACACTGCCAAGATCCTCCTTGTGTTGGCGGACTCCTTTCTGCAGCTTGGCCGCCTTGAAGGTGTGTTGCCGGGCAATGGTCAGAGGCTAGGTACTGATTTGTTGTCGATTCAGATGCGGCGGAGCACGTTGGACGCGCTCAGCTTCTTCAGCCGAGTTCCCGCGCAGCCGTTCTGAAACTTCGGATCAAATTGGCACAAGCTGAAGCAAGCGCTGACGAAGTGGATGAGGTGTGCAATGGCAATGTTGCTGTGGTCTGTGTGCTCTCACAAGGGGATTGCATCAACAGGTGCTCGAGGAGCTTATTGCGTGCAGCGACTTTCGACCAGCGTACCTCGCACTTGCTGCTCATCGTACGTGTGCGCATGCAACAATCCGGCTTGATTCGCCTCACACCCAGTACAGTGGCACAGGAGGCAAATAAACCCAGAGTGGTTCGATCGAGCCTTCTGAAGTTGTGGAAAGTACCGAATGACACAGATGTGAAGATGGGGTAAGCAAGCAGGTGTGGTATGGATACGGGGGGATCATGACTCACCCATCATCACAGGTCTGTGTGTACGTAGTGTGAAGATGGCTTGATCGAACAGCTATCAAAGAAGACTCTCACAACAAGTGGAACAGTCATGGCTTTGGTCCGATCAGGAGCATCCCGTTCTGAGCTTGTTCCTGTTGTTGCGTCAATAGCACTGAAGCTGCAGCACAACAGCACGAAACCATTAACCATCTTCGAAGCGTGTACAGACATGCTACACGTGCTGGTTGAGCTGGTTTCCTTGGGACAGCGCTCCAAGACGGCCAACGAACTGTGCAGTTGCTCGCTGTTCTTTGCAACCGCGGCTGCGGTGGTTGTTGAGTACTGGAACCAAGCGAGCGTTCCCAAGGCTGTGCGTCTAGACGGCCGCAACTGGTTGTGTCGAGCCAGGGTTGCTTGCCTCGTCGTGGCTGCGCTCAACGCGGAGCCTGTTCCAGCGTTTGCCCCCGCTGTACCAAAACAAATTGAAGGTGCTTGTGCGTTGTAGCCCTGTTGGTGACACGATGTAACCATGGCCTCATGACGCACAGACTACGTTTGTCAGAGCACCTTGCTGAGATCAGCTGCGGCCAGCATCGCAGGGTTTGTATCGTGCTTGCATATTGGGTCGTGCATCTGTGTAATGAGATGTTTCCAGTGCTTCACATCGAGAAAGCACGATGGAAGCAGTGTCGTCAACGGCCTCTGACTTTGACGTGCAAAAGGCGTTCTGCTCGACGTTTCCGTCAATCCAACGCACAGGATTCTGGGCGCACGCTTCAAAAGCAGTTCATGTGTCCCAATTTCGACTCGCACGACAGTTCGTTCCCGCAACGATCGATTCTGGGATCTGTGCTCATCGTGCGTTTGTTGACTTTGCTCAAGGCATGGAGCAGATCTTGTTCCGCTTGTCGAAAGCATCTCGGCATGTTGGGGCATCAACCACGACGATTTGGAACTGATTGCAAGTACGCATGGGCATATGATGGAAGCAACTGTCACTCAATGCAACGTTTGTGTCCAGGCATGTGCCTACAGAAGCCACGCTCTGAAGATGCTGCCCGCACAGCTCTGAAAAAGAGGTGGGAGGGTGCAAACGCACAGAAGAGCGCGCCTGACTCGCTATTATTGTGACAGCCTCACCAGGCTGCTTTCAAGCACCATCGTCGACTACGAGCGAGTAGCTGCCGTTCTACTTCAGCTCTGCACTTTGGCTCAAAGCAAGGCGGAAGCTCTTCCGTGGTGCGCAGGCAGGCATTGTATGTTGGTGTTCCTTCTGCATCGAGTTGACGGGCCGTGGAACAGGATTGAACAAGCCATGCAACTTCACGCAGTATCCACCCGAGATACCGAGTCAGCATCAAAGTTTCCGGTCGCTGTTATGGAAAAGATGGCATCATTGGCATGGAACAGTGGCGCACACTTCCATCGATTGAAGATGTACACGATGGCAGAGCGTTTTCTGTCGCTTGCACTTCGAGTGCTTGACTACGTACGTATTTCGTGCACACACAAGCTTGCAAGCGACTTAGCACACACATCGACTGCTGCAGGCCCCATGCTTCAAGCATCGGACCAAAGACTTGCGTGAGGCATACCAAAAATGTTTGAAGACAAGCCAAGTCTCACAGAGGGACTTGGCTTGAGCACGCACACTGCCTACGAAACTGCATGCTGTGCTGCTTGTTCAAGCCCGGTATGCACCTGTGTGACAGCCGCCGCAACGTCAACAATCGCTCTTTCAGATTCATGGATACTCTGACATATGCCATCCCCTCGCCCGAGCACGGTGTCGCGAGTTGATGCTGTGGCCTTGGTGTCTGCTGGGCACAGCGATCGTGCTTCGTTGACCAGGGCTCGAGCTTGGTCTAGCAGCGCCTGCGCCTGAATTTGGGCTGATAGCGCTCGCTGCTCAGCGCGTGTGGCCGCATTAAAAAGTCCAGATGTTACTTGGGCCATTTCGCTGGCACAGTCCTGGACCTGCCAGTGCAGGCGCGACAGGTAAGCGTGCGCCGCACAACACGCGTCTGCAGCACGTACTGGAGCGTCAACGCTCGCCCAACGGTGGCGAAGCATCTGTAACACAACAAGCCACGACCCAAAAAGCAAGACACATCCAACGTATCCTGATCTGGTGGAGCTCATACTCATGGCCAAGAAACTTGCTTGATGCAACCAAGCAAGGCGACGATGTCGTCACATTGCGAACTTCGCGACGGATGTGAGGTGTTGCACATCATGACGACGATGCACCGCGTGCAGCTGACAACCATGGCGACTGGCAGCTTGGATGAAGTCCTGACTCACTTTCCGCCCGTGAGCTTTGCCATGGCTTACGGGTCGGGAATATTTCACCAGGCTGGTTACTCTGAGTCGGACATTGCTTCCGCAATGGTTGACTTCGTGTTTGCTGTCGACGACCCCCAACAGTGGCACGAGGCAAATCTAGCCCAGAATCGCCACCACTACTCTGCGGTTGGAGGCCTCGGGGGCGCATCTGTTGCTTCTATTCAAGTACGTTTGGGTTGAGGTCGCTCGTTACAAGCTGTCTGCGTGGTGTGACGAGTTTGTTTGACAGCAAAAGTACGGCGCACGCCTGTTCTACAACACACTTGTCGAGCTTGGAGTGCCCCACGCTGGTATGACGATAAAGTACGGAGTGATATCCACAGCTGACTTGGTAGATGATCTACTGCAGTGGCGCTCATTTTATGTTAGCGGAAGGATGCAGAAGCCTGTCCGCATCCTCAAAACTGTGCCGACTGTCGCGGCCGCCGCAACAGAAAATTTGCGCAGCGCGCTTGCTGCAGCGTTGCTGATGTCCCCACCCTCGTTCAGCGACTTGGAACTGTTCATGGTACGCCCGGCAACAAAGGTGTACGGTACTGTAGCTGACATGCACGGTGGTTGCACTGCAGACGCTGTCTGAGCTGTCATACTCTGGGGACTTTCGCATGATTGTGGGGGAGCACCCCGACAAAGTTCGCAACATTGTTGAGCCCAATCTGGAGCACTTTCGTACGCTGTATGCGCCACGATTTCGGGTATGTGCATGTCGGTTCTGATCCTTGCGTAGTGCTGGCGACCTCACCACGCGACCACACAGGAGGTCGAGCCGTACGTTGCAGCCACAAGTACCGGGCTTGTGCGAAACATGGAAGTTGATGCCACGGTTGGACTTGTGAAGCGATTGCCGACGTCCATTCAAACTTCGATGGCTGGCAACGAACCTGGTACGCAAGGTTTGCGGCTTTTGTGTTGGTGTTGCAAGCAGCCCACGCGAATGGTCCACAGACAAGTTCTGGCGGACGTTGCACGCCGCATCACCAGAGGAAGCCAGTGCCCTGTGTGCGTCTGCTCTGCAGTTGTCTCTTGCGGGACTCGTCGGTCGCCATGCGCGGTCACAGTCAATAAAGGGATTGATCACAGGCGGTGCCAAGTCTGGAAGGTACATATCACAAAAGCTGGGGAAATGGGCCAAAGGTGTGGGCACGAATCTAGGGATGCGGCGGTCCTTCTCCGTGCAATCATGAGGAATGATCACACGTTGTTTACGTTTCATGAGCGCGGACGCAATTGCTTTCATAGAACCACTGTATTTCGTTATCACATCATTGAATTCTCACGGAAAAACGTGTGCAGAAACGTTGGCACTGTGCACACGCGCGCGCGACACAAACAAGGAGAGGCATACTCCATCACTAATCTCATCATGCTCGCGACACGATAACGAACGTCGGCAGCGAACTGGCGGAAGTGGAACAACAAGATCAGAGGAGCGGAGAGCCAACCCTGTCGGCGCCACCAGTCTACCAACGGCGACCGCGGCCACCACGACCACCGCGACCACCACGACCACCGAAACCACCACGACCTCTGCCACGGAAGCCACCCCGGCCACGACCACGGAAGCCACCCCGGCCACCACGACCACGGAAGCCACCCCGGCCGCGTCCACCACGGCCACCGCCGCGTCCACGTCCACCACCGCCACCGCTCTTCTTCCTGCACGAACAAAACAAAACGACAAAGCCGCAGCACGGTGAGTGGGTGGAGCAAGGGCACAGGACGCGGGCGTGCGACGTACGGCTGTGTGAAGCGCGTCATGGGCAGCATCTTGTCGGGCGAGATGTACACTTTGTCACCCTTGTTGAAGGACTTGGCCTTCACACCCTCAGTGGGCTTGATTGTGAATTTCTGCATGTGTCCAATCGAACCAGATGTGTGAGGGCTAGGGAAGCCGTACGAGTGCACGGCAGCGTCGACGCACGAGTTGGGTGGTGTTACCAAACACCTCTTCGACACTGCCGATCTTTGTCTTGTTCTCAAGGTACATGGGCGCGTTGAAGTACGGAACCTTCTCGGTGTTCGTGCTGTCGCATACCATGTCGCCCTCGCACTCGTGAGAGTACGTCCCCATCTCTGCAAGGGCCACAGCGAGACAGAGAGGCAAGCACCGTGTGAGTAACTGTTGTGCCACATCAACCCCACGCGACCACCCCTCCTTGCAACCCAACACGCACCCACAACGTAATCCGGGGGGCCCTGATCGTAGCCACCGCGTCCACCAAAGCGACCACCGCCACGGCCTCGGCCACGTCCACGGCCACGTCCACGGCCGCGGAAACCACCACGACCGCGACCACGTCCTCCACCACCGCGCCAAGACATGATGACGATAGAACTGAAAAGGGAGGAACGAGTGACGACAACAAGCACCTAGATGAGAAAACCTTCCCTTGTGGTGAGAACCACGGGAACCCAACGACACTTGGCGCACCTACTGAACGGGTGCAACGACCACAATCGTCTTGGGCAAGCGTGTGCAGCAAGGAGGCTCTTGTTGCCAATGGCCAACCACCGACCCAATGGCATTTTCGATACAACGTGGGAGATCACGCTGTTGGTGTATTCATAATGGTATCTTACATACAAACACCCCTTGTGCAACGTGATTTGTTGATGGGTTCAACCGGCGACTCTTCCCGCGTTGCACAGGTTGTGCAGCACCAGCACCCCACGCCACAGTGTAGTCAAGCAGCGTGGATTGGTGCCTGAACATACAGAGATCCAACCCCGCGTAGTTTTGTGGGCTTGATGGCGTTAAAAGTTCGATAAAGACGCTGGTTCGTGTTGATTGGCAACGCGGTGCCCTTGTCGTCGCCAAGTTTCTGGCAATTTTCGAGACGCGCGGGTCCAATATAGATCTACGCACCAGCATGGGGATCAATGTTCGGTAGTGTTCCCCTGGGGGCTGCGTGGAAGCGGTTGAAATGAGCTCCGGTACGTATTCTTGCACTTGTAGCCGACGGCGACCCGCGCGTGCGTTTACACCTCTTTGGCTCGCAGCGCCCCGCACAGGCGGTTTACTCCGCGGATCCGGTGGATACGGTGGCCATGGTATGTACCACTAGCGTCCCTGTGTGTTTGTGCGTTGCGGCCGCCACCTCACGTGCCTCTGGCGTGCGTGCAATGCGCTCAGCGGGCGGCCGCG
>Ga0213833_1003204_pt1 | contig 10153 bp, 14 predicted proteins | sample SWATP21_FD_160575 | JGI IMG/M metagenome (GOLD analysis project Ga0213833, IMG submission 160575) | Coastal seawater microbial communities from Marineland, Florida, United States - SWA TP2 #1 | ecosystem: Environmental > Aquatic > Marine > Coastal | place: USA: Florida | collected 2016-08-14
CTCACTTGTTGAATGACAACGCATCAATGGCATGCTGGATCAAGCTGATCGGGAGGAAGTGCCTGGAGGTGTCCAACATGAGACCGCGGTGCGGAAAGCGGGGGGCATCGTGGATGGTGATGGGTGTGTCCCAGATCTGCAGGCTTCCGTCTCCGTCCCCGCCCACTACCCTCTGCACCAGCTGTGAGAACGTTTCCAGCGCATGCATGGCACCCCATACGGTGTCTGCCACAATCAACGGACGTGGGGCCTTCACTAGCACGCTGGCAGTTGGCAAGAGAGACAGACACGCACATGAACACACCGAAGATTTGGGATCACCCTGCCTCTCACCAACCCAGCCAACAACCAACCTGTACGATTCGTTCACGCCAAAGGCAAGAGGGATATCCGGTGAGGCCACTTCCACATCGACGCCGGTAATGGTGCTTCCAACCGTGCGTGTAGCCACACCTTCCTGCGCGCCGCCTGCGTGCCGGCTGACCACCTGTCGCACGGGTGCGGTGGCCGGTGGATACAGGATGGCCATGTAGCGTTCAAATGCGCCCTGCAGAACAGTGGTCTGGGCAGTACCGAGCTGTTGGAAGGTGAATGCACTCGATGTGGACGGGAGGGCCAGTGTGGTGGCGCCCTCGTACGCAACGGAGAGGGGCAGTGGCCACAACTCTGCGCGCATCGTGGCGTTGTGCAGCATCGGAACAGTCGCCATCACCGGGCGCGCCCAGGCAAGCTGTCGGTGCGTGACACACACCATTGATAACACAAACAGAGCCACTGCCCGGTACACACAAACTTGTGACGCCATTGCCATTTGGCACAGCGTTCAGCACACACGCAAGGGGTCAAGGGGTGGTGGCAGCACTGCGCAAGCACGATGTGTAATAAACCATGTTCGAAGTGTGTCGTGACAATCAACAAACTGTGATGTTGAAGTTGTGCTCAGGTGGACCGGACGAATATCACCACCATCACCGCCGCTATCACAAACAACACTGCGGCAACCACAGCTAACACCACCTTCGTGTTGCCGTCGTCATCATTGGCAGCATCGTCGTTGCAGTTGGCAATGCCGTCACCGTCGTCGTCCGCATCGGTGACATTGCAGCCGCACACACCAGGCGCAATCTTGCCAGGGTCGTTGGGACACAGGTCGTTGCAGTTGATGGTACCATCGCCATCGTCGTCGGAGGCGGATTCAGGAGTACCACAGCCACACACGCCGGTCAAATTCTTGCTCGCATCGTTGGGGCACTGGTCGTGGCAGTTGACGGTTCCATCACCATCGTCGTCTGCGTCGGTTACGTTGCAGCCACAAATGCCGGGTGCAGTCTTGTTGGAGTCGTTGGGGCAGAGGTCCTCGCAGTCCGTGGTGCCGTCACTGTCTGAGTCCGGGCATGAACAGAACACACTTCCCAACTGACTAATGGAGACCCTTGGGGGTGTGCACGATCCCTGGGTGTTTACGGCGCTGCAGAGCAGACATGCCACGGCGGACAGCATCATCAGGCTGACATCAGCACAAGCAGCAACAGCAGCAGCAACAGGAGAAGCAACAGGAGAAACAACAGGAGCAGCACACAATACACAATCATATACAACGTACAGGCTGCTCAACTTTGGCAGGGAATCAAAGATGTCGCCAGGCAGCCAGGAAAACGGGTTGTGGGACATGTTTCTGCAACCGTGCTCGCACCATCCACAAACAGCAGCAGTGGCAGCACGTCAACCACAACGGCGAAATATCATCGCAACCACAGCGCCAGGATAAGCACGCAAACCAAGGCAGCGGCAGAAAAGTAACCGCAGCAGGCAACGTACAGGTCCACCAAGTTCGTCAGCGAATCAAAGATGCCGGCGGGCAGCGATGTCAACTGCGCATTCTCGAAGTCGCTGCCAAAAAAACAAAGACAACATGAAACACCACCTCAAGTGCCGCAGCCAGGAGCACACATGCCAAGTCAGCAGCAGCAACACACAATCACACAACGTACAGATACGTCAGGTTTGTCAACTTGTCAAAGATGCCGACGGGCAGCGATGTAAAGGACAAGCCACCGAAGTTCCTGCATAACACCTCACACGAAAAAAGCGCCAGGCGCAGTGACAGGTGCAACACCATCAGCACACAAACCTGCACAGCAATAATAATAAGCATGAACGGTGTGAAACACAACATACAGGTAATTCAGGTTTGCCAATGAGTCAAAGATACCAGCGCGCAGCGATGTCAAGTTGAGGTTGAGGTGCATTTCCCTGCAAAAACCACGTTCCCAACACCAACCACGTTTTCCAGCGCCATGAACACGCAAACCAAGGCAGCGGTAGCAGCCACGCGCATCACAATCGCACAACGCACAGAGACTCCAAGCTAGTCAGCGAGTCAAAGATGCCAGCCGGTAGCGACGTCCAGTTTACATTGTTCTGTATCTCCCTGCCAAACAAGCCACACAACCACAACCACAGCGCGCCATCAACACTAAAGCAAGGCAGGTACAGAAAAGTCTTCGGTCACAATCGACAACGTTGAACGTACAGAGCCGTCAACTTCGTCAGAGAGTTGAAGATGCCGGCGGGCAGCGGTGCCAACTTTGGTAGCTCGCGTGACTTGACTCATAAAAAGTGAGTTGCTGACTCCTTGTTTATTCATTTGAACCGACGCGGGTGCCGCCCAGTGGGCGGTAACATGCCCGCACACACACACACGCACACACTCTGCGTCAGGGGCTCTACTTCCAACAGCAGTCACTGCGTTTCGCGCTGCACGTCCGTCGAAGCGTTTCCATGAAATACTAGCATGAGCACGTACAAAGCCGCGAAATTCAGGAGCTGCAAGTCCAGCCTTGCACACTTCCAGAACAATCCTGGGCAAGTTGCAGACTCTGCATGCCTGCACATTTGCACTCAAGACTCTCAAAAAGGTCCGTCTGCTTCCTGGTGTGCGGTTGGAATGGCTGAACATCAGCCTGCAGCGGTTCCACGATGCTGCAATGAAAATGATCGAAACTGGTGCGCTTGAAGCCACTCGCTTCTGGTGCATGATACAGGCCCACGTGCTGTCCAACGACCATGCAACTTGGCTCGGTCCGTAGTGTTCACGACGTGAACTTCACGTTCTGATGGCTGTAGCTTGTACGCGGTGGCGAAGTCGTGTTTGGCGGCCACGTACAGAGTCAGCGTCCGGCTGGCTTGCTGCGCCAAATCCACCACCAAGCTGCAAACCTTCGGAAGCCACGTCTCACAGTGCGAGACTCGCACTATGCTGCACAGGCTGCACAGCTCGCCCGTGGTGTAGATGCCGTAGTCTCCGAGTCAGATATGCAAGAACGTGCAGTGCTCCCAACGTGAGCCTGTCGAACGGGGCCCCGCAAGCGTCGAAAGATCAAAGGGTACTTTTGTGATGTTTAACCGCAAGTGATGTAGGGTATATTTGTGATGTTTCAACATGACTCCGGGTCTGCGTGCCGTCGTCGCGACGTCAGAACCATGGCACAGCGTGGTGGGCCCCCGAAGCTCGTGTCACGTGATGGCGGCGATGCGGATGAGGACGGAGACTTGATTGATCGGGGTTTGTCCCTCGTGCCACGCATGCCAAAGAACATGTTGAGTTCCATGTCGGAGTCATGCTTTTTCCACTCTTGCGCAGCAGGCGTGGGCGGTGTGGCACTGGGTGTGGGCATGGGCGTATTTGTTGCCACTTTCTCTGCTGGTCACGGAGAGCTGATTGGTAGTAGCATGTCTGAGCAAGTGCGTTGCGTGAACGTGCGGCGCGTGCGCGTGGGTGGCGACGTGTTTGCTGTCACGCCCGTCAAGCGACTGACTGGCAGTGCAATGTCTGCCCTCACAGCTGCGACATGGCTTCTGGGGCTTTTGGAAAAGTGCTTGGAAGCGGGGTTACAGCTCTGGAAAGGTATGTTCATGACTGCAGTGCTATGGCGTCAGTGTGACAGCATTCGGTCCCTTTTTCTCAACATGACCGCTGCCCAACGTGTTGTCCTCACCCTTTGCGTCACAAAAAGACGTTTGGAGGGCTCGGGTTTGTGTACGCTGGCCTCCACTGCCAGGTGGCTCGATACCGCGGATGCCATGACTACTATAACGGAGCTATCGCTGGTATGGTCTGCACGCTGGTGCGAAACACTGCAAGTGTGCTTATGCTTCTTCCATCTGGTGTGAGTGGACAGGCGGTTCAACTGGCGCATTGATGGGCTTGTTCCAGAACAGAGCTGCAGGGGCTGCTGCTGTCATGCAGGGCATGCTCCGTGGTGGTGCGGCGTTTGGAGCGTTGTGCGTTGCAATGGACTACGTGATGGATGAGTACCTCGGCGACATGATGTCCGGCATGTAGGTCGAGCAAGACAAGACTGCTGTGGGACGAGTGTAGAGTCGGGGTGCGCGTTATTTTCGTTGTGAATGATGTACATGCCACAATTACTCTTGTGCCAAGCTACACTCACAAGCAATTCGGCGACAGCAATGCATTCGATGCACATCATTTCACGCGCCCCGTATGACCGACGCCGGTGAGATCACTGGCGGTCTCAATGCGATGAAGATCGCGTGTGTCGAGCTCTGGACCACGGTTGCTGGGAGCTTTTCGTCGCCTGCCCCCCGTGCTCTTCTTCTGCTGCTTCTGTTTCGGTGCGTCCAACAGGGCGCTGTTCGAACCCCAGTACTCGGATCGGAACGTTTCGTTGCGTTGCATGCGGTCTGCTGCGCCAGCAGGGTCTGCCTCGGCGTATGCTTTCATCCGCGGAGCAAGCTTGCGGGTGTTGGTGTAGAACTTCACTCCCTTGTCCTCTCGGAAGCTGTCACGAGCGAAACTTGGCACTGGCAAGTCCCCACCAGGAGCAGGACCAGCGGGGTACCCTGTGTGGTGCGAATGGCAACGACAACAGAAGCATGGCATGAGCACAGCAATTGAAAGCCACAAGCAACCCGCTCCGGCGAAAACCGCCTGGGCACGCAACGGGTGCCATTGAAATGGCATGGCAAAGGCCACTCACCCAGCTTGAGTTCAATTTCACGACGGGATTTCAGCCGGTGCCCGAAGACCACACTGTGCGCACGGAGCAGGTCAGATCAAGAAAAAGAACACCCGTTCACCAAACATGGCCAAGCAAGTGACATCCTTGTGACGAACTCACCCCTTCCCCTGCCGTCGACCATCCGCCACAAACGATGGAACGGGAACATTCCCTCCTGGAGCTGGGCCCGCTGGGTAGCCTGCCAGTCACCAGAGCAGAGTGTCCGACACACATTGCGTCAGTGCATGTGACACAGTGTCGCTGCTACCAGTGACATGTGTCCGCGAATGTCGTCACACGCTGCGTACCAAGCTTCAATTCTATTTCACGTCGCGATTTGAGACGGTGTCCAAACACGACCCCCTTGCCAATGCGCTTGTTGTCAGCCACAAAGCTTGGGACAGGCAACAGGCCCCCAGGCGCCGGACCCGAGGGGTACCCCAGTGTTGCTTCGATTTCCCGTCTCGTCTTGAGCTTGTGCCCGAACTTGACACTGCGTGGGTTGCGGCAGTGCAGCGTCAGACCACCACCACACATACCGGACACAACCCACGCCACTGCTTCCCGTGGTGGTAACGCAATCAAAATATCACCACTCACCCTTTTCCTTGGCGCTGTGAATCTGCGACAAAGGAAGGCACAGGCAACGAGCCACCGGGGGCGGGACCAGCTGGATATCCCAGGGATAACTCAATCTCCCGCCTGCTCTTGAGACGGTGTCCAAACTGGACGCTGTAGGCCCCAATCACAACACCGGCATTAGGACACGCGAGTGGACTCGACCAAGGGGAAGTATGCCTTCCTCACGCGCCCCGCAACGCACCCTTTGCCAATGCGCTGATTGTCTGCGACGAATGACGGAACTGGGAGCATGCCCCCAGGTGCCGGTCCAGACGGATACCCAAGCTTCTCTTCGATTTCACGACGGTTCTTGAGGCGATGGCCAAAACGAACTCTGTGGCGCGGTGCATGTACACATGTGAGCGGAGCGGACAAAAGCACAGCACCGTGGCGATGCACCGAAATCAAGCGTTTCAGACACTACAATGCACGCACCCCTTGTTTTGGCGCTGGGAATCAGCGACGAAGCTCGGGACAGGCAACGATCCACCTGGCGCAGGACCAGACGGGTAGCCCAGCTTGGCTTCAATTTCGCGACGTGACTTCAAGCGGTGTCCAAACTTCACACTGACAGTCGGTACGGCAACGGTCATACACACGTGATGTGCATACAACACCAACCACCCCAAAACACACAACAGTGTGCCCTACCCCTTGTTTTGACGCTGGTCATCCGCCGCAAAGCTTGGCACGGGCAAGTCACCGCCAGGAGCTGGTCCTGCTGGGTACCCGAGCTTCAGTTCAATCTCACGCCTGGTTTTAAGGCGGTGCCCAAATTGAACACTGGGACGAGGCAGGACACATGGTCAACCCCACGTTCATTCAATCCGTACCAACACAAAAGCCGTGGCTGCGCCCGACACCGTACCCTTTGTTTTGGCGGTGGTCGTCTGCCGCAAAACTTGGCACTGGTAAATCCCCACCAGGAGCCGGTCCTGCCGGATACCCAAGCTTTAACTCGATCTCACGTCGTGTCTTGAGGCGGTGTCCAAACTTGACCCTGCAAACACAAAATCACATGTTGGCGGCGGTGGAATTGAAAACAATATGTGATGTGGTGGCCACGGCGGGAAAACAGCGAGTCACAGCACATCCACACGTACCCCTTGTTCTGCCGTTGGTCTTCGGCCACAAAACTAGGCACTGGCACGTTCCCTCCCGGTGCCGGACCAGCTGCATACGCACAGGGACAGTTGGGGACAAGTGTAGGCATGAAACATGAGTACATGGGACATGAGAACGTCCACACTTCCAGGTGCGCAAGATATTCACCCACACGCACATGGATATCCCAACTTCTGTTCGATTTCACGGCGCGTCTTGAGCTTGTGACCAAAGCGGACGCTGCATCGCAGGTGGGAGGTTGCACATGTCAAACTCGCACGCCCCACGCATGCTTAAGTTGCTAGGTGCCCACCGACATTGCCACGCACCCCTTGTTTTGTCTCTTGTCGTCATCAACAAAGGAAGGAACCGGTGTGTTGCCACCCGGTGCTGGACCGGCAGGGTACCCCAGGCGCAGCTCGATTTCACGACGCGTCTTCAAGCGGTGGCCAAACTTGACACTGAAACAAAACACACAAACACATGCGCGGTAGAAGGGTCAGACCTCAGTGCCACCCGCGATCAGCATGTGGCGTCAGACACCCCAACAGATTGGCCTCCACCTACCCCTTGTTCTCACGCATGGAATCTGCCACAAAGGACGGAACAGGAACATTGCCACCAGGGGCTGGTCCACTTGGATACCCTGCGCGTCACATGCACACGCAAACCCACACACCCACACAAGCACGCACAGAACGGGGGTGAGGAATGAAGCCTGTCCCCATGGATCCAAGCTGGGAAGCATGGCACAGCACGACACAAAAAGCACACACCCAGCGTTGCTTCAATTTCACGTCGTGTCTTGAGCCTGTGCCCAAACTGTACACCTTTGCCGATGCGTTGGTCGTCCGCGACGAAGGATGGGACGGGGAGCAACCCTCCAGGAGCAGGGGTGGGGAGCTTCTCCCCAGGCTCTGGCGGCTCCCACCGCGGTTCACTCAACCGCTGGATGGACTCCGCAAGTTGCTGCTTGGACATGGTTCGCTTGGCTGGGCAGGGCACACGCGCATGGGTTACAACGTGGCATTCATGTGCACTGCAGCGGCCGTGCGTAGTAGCAAACAACAAGCACGGATCCATTACGCACGAGCGCGCATCTCTTGAGGCCAGTACTCGCCGGGAGCTTTGTGGGGCTGAGAAAGGCGCTGGACAGACTTGGACATCTGGCTTCGGCTGAGAGATCGGGCCATGGATCCATTGGAACGGGCAGTGGAGGAGCCGCTGCCACGACTAGATTGCTTCGAGTGGAGCTGTCGACGCTTTTGCTCCTCTGGGTCAAAGTCCTTGCGGAGATGTTCTGGAATCGTGTATCTGTGCCAATGCAAGAAAAGCACATGTCAATTGCGAGTTCTATCACATCGCATGCAACGGCAGGCATGGCTTGGGATGCCACTGCTGCATAGCGAATCGAGCAGCTGCGTACCTTTCGGGTCGGAGCATGAGTCGGGACAAACTTTTCTCCAGGCCCTCCTTGCTGATCTTCTTCCCATCCCCGACCTTCTTGTACGCCTTGACCTGCACTTCACGTTTTTGCGGCTTGGACAAGCGCGATACAGACTGCGACAATGCGTTTCGCGACAACCGCTTCGTCGGAGCGTTGTGCTTCAGCGCTGACGCAGGGTCCTCTTCTTTGGCAAACACGCGACGGGGCTGCGTGGTTGCGTGCACACCCGTTGATGTCGATTGTGGCTGCCGCTTGGGGCGTCGTAGTGATGATGCTGTGGCACTCTTACGAAGTGAACGGCGCGAACCCGTGCTCTTTCGGCTGCGTGACGTGCGGTTCCCGACAGACCCTTCACCCCAGGCATGCTGTGGCTGGCCTGGCGTGCCAGCCTTCAACGGCGATGCCACGAGCCGGCGTCCAGCGGCAACGTTACGAGCACGCCGCTTTCTTCGGTCTGCGCGTCGACTTGATGCACCTGGCGTTTTTGACTTTCCGCGGCCACTCTTGGAGGACCGGCTCTTGGCATGCGTGTCAAGGCCCTCAATGTCGAGGTCTGGCACGTCGTTGCTGTTGTGCTGTCGAGTCGCGTGCCCCACTTGGTTGCTGCTCATGATGGGTGCATCGTCATCATCAGAAATACTGAGGCGCTCGTCGTCGTCGTCGCTCAGCCACATGGGCGCCTTGACTTCGCCCTTCTCGTGGAACGTTGCACCATGCCCGCATCCTGCGCAACGTGATCCGGTGGTGGGGCGGGTGTACTCCGTGCAGTCGCACTGTGTGGACGGAGCAACATGGAACACGACAGTGCAAGCACCTCGTAGCGTGCCTTGCTTGTCACGCATGGCTCCAACGCCGTGTGGCGGCAGAGCTTTGCCTCTGAATCCACGTCGTGGCGCCACCCGCGTGCTGCAGCAGCGTTCTGCAGGCGGCCTGTCCTGCTCGCACCGCCAATGACACGTCCACTACTTGGACGTGCTGGTTTCACCAGTGGTGCCCTGCGAAAGGTGTATCGTACGCCTCGTCACGCCGAGATACCCCTCTTGCCGTTGCAGTATCCTGCGCAAGCAGATGCCGCCAAGTAGCGGTTTCGGGCCCGTGGCGAACTGCAAAACTACCACTTCAGTCAAACATTGCTGAGTGTAATGTACCACACAGCAGGCCGCACACGCAAGATCTTGCTTGATGTCAGGGTGTGTTCGAACAGCTGCAAGCTGTCAAGCTGGTGCTTGCGGGCCAGCGGCCAGCTGTGCCCCCGCCCGCGCGCTGTTGGCTCATGGCACGTGCATGGGGACGGTTCACGCCGCGTGATGGAAGGGACGGCAGTAGTGCCCACACGGGGCTTGTGAACACTGTGACGGAGAAGGCTCGGCGCATTTTGGAGCAGGTGTGTCTTGATCTATCTTGGACACGTGGGGGGCGGCATAGCCCGTGGCTGTTGTTGTCTAAGTTCATGCCTCGTTGTTTGCAGGCGTTCTATGATCCCTGTGCTCCGCGTGGTGATGACCTTGGTGACCTGGTGATGGAAGCGAAGCAGCACGACAATGGGTTTGTGAAGGTGAAAGACATCCATCAGCAGCTGCCGCAATTCACAGAGGCACAAATCCGCACAGCGGCTTTCTCGTCACGCACTCTGGAGCTTTCTTCAAACTCTTCTGGAATCAGGCGCATGTTTGGGAGCAAGGTGGATGTGTTGAACTACGTGAACCATGTGTTTAGCCCGGAAAAGTGCGTCCCTGCGCCCTGGCTCCATGCTGGTTTGGTGCTTGTCCTCCTGCTGGTGACCGTTTTACGCAAAGCATGCATAGTTATCTTGTTTGTTGACTCGATGGAATTCTTCTGTGCGGGATCGTGTGGTTGTTGTTGATTGCTTCCAGGTTTCGTGGGAGCTGGCTTGATACACATTTTCGGCGTGGTGGCGGCTGGATTCCTGTCGGCGCGCTGGCCAAGTTTCCTCAGG
>Ga0213833_1003205_pt1 | contig 10146 bp, 12 predicted proteins | sample SWATP21_FD_160575 | JGI IMG/M metagenome (GOLD analysis project Ga0213833, IMG submission 160575) | Coastal seawater microbial communities from Marineland, Florida, United States - SWA TP2 #1 | ecosystem: Environmental > Aquatic > Marine > Coastal | place: USA: Florida | collected 2016-08-14
GAGAGAGAGAGAGAGAGAGAGAGAGAGAGAGAGAGAGAGAGAGAGAGAGAGAGAGAGAGAGAGAGAGAGAGAGAGAGAGACAGAGAGAGACAGAGAGAGACAGAGAGAGACAGAGAGAGAGAGAGAGAGAGAGAGAGAGAGAAAGAGTTCAAGAGAGAGAGTTCAAGAGAGAGAGAGAGAGTTCAAGAGAGAGAGAGAGAGAGAGAGAGAGAGAGAGAGAAAGAGAGAGAGAGAGAGAGAGAGAGAGAGAGAGAGAGTGAAAGAGAGAGAGAGAAAGAGAGAGAGAGAGAGTTCAAGAGAGAGAGAGAGAGAGAGAGAGAGAGAGAGAAGCAGTATGCGGCGAGTCGTTAGGGACCACAACTACAGCATCATACACAGCCAGCGAGAAAGCAGCTGCACCGTGCAGCCTGCATGTACCAGGTGATTGCAGTTTCTCAATTAATCCCCCCATCTCCAGTCCAACCGAAACGTCGTCGCTCACATCCTTGATGAGGCTGACTCCCAATTCTTGTCCCAGAGGATTGCAGAGAGCAAAGTACATCTTCGCCCCCGTCACCTTTCGGAACGTGTGCTTTGGGGGCAGAGCATTCAAAATGGGCTGCAATTCCGCGCTGGTGGCAAAGTACGCGAAGACATCCTCAGCTGGCCAGTCACGGAGCGGGGCCGTGTGTTGCGCAAGAAACGTGGCGGTGTCAGATCCGTCTGCTGGGCACCAACAAGTGTCAATCAGACATACAACACCGGCTGTTACACAGCAACCATCTTGTTGCATTGCTGCACGTACCTTCGTCTGCTGCGGGGGTGGTGTAGTGTGTCGGCCAAGATGTGGCAGCCACAAGCCGCCACGCGCCACGTGCGGCAACAGGCCACAAGCCACAAGCCACAAGCCACAAGCCACAGGCCACAAGCCGTCACAAAAGCCACAAGCCACAAGTCACACAGACAACAGCGTCAACCAGAGAAACAACACCTTCACAACGACGCTCCTTCTTTGGACATGGCGGCAGCGCGAGTTCCAGCACCGAACTTACAGGGAACGCCACAGGCCACCTTGTGACAGGTGTGGCGCCGCACTCTGTGGCATTTTGTGGTACATGGACCGCGGGAAACCACATGTACGCGAATGAAACTTCACCACGGACCACACGGATCCAAACCTTCCCGCCCACTTGACACGCAAGTGTGAAGTGCTCGTGTGCTCACGATGGCCCCGCGATGGATGCTCCTGGTGCTGTCCGTGACGGGAGTCCTCGTCACTGCAAGTGCATTTTCGTATGATGCACAGGGCTTCGTCGGCGACATTCGTCCCGTGTGGAGCGACGATCAAATGGCGCAGTGCTCGGGGAACTTCGGACGGCCCAACATGGTTGCGACGCCGTCTGGCATCATAGTGGTGGGAGACTGCTGCGCCGAGGACGCTTGCAACAACAATGGGAAAGAAGATGCAGTAGTTGCGCCTGACGACTATAGTCAAGGGGCCTACCTGGTCATGACACGAACCCAGGACCTTGGCAAGACATGGCACCACTTCCAGAACCTGACCGACACGCATGGTACCATGAACGGCGCTGCCATTGTGTATGACCCCGACACGAAAAAGACAATCCTGTGGGCGCAGCACATTCCCGGTGGCAACTCCAAGCAGTCCTTCCATGTGAAGTACTACGTTCGAACGTCCGATGATGACGGCATCTCCTGGTCCCCACTGCACGATGTGACCAACCAGGTCGCCCATTGTAGCCCGGAGAAGAACATGCTGCTGAAGAGTGCTGGGAACTCTGTCGTCAACAACGGCCGCATTGTGCTCCCTATGAACGACCACAGCAACCATGGCCGCATCTTCTACTCGGATGACGGCGGCGCGACGTGGAACTGCTCCAACCTTTTCCCGTCCCTGGAAGTTTCAGTTGCCGCGGTGCCTGGCACCCACACCACCCTGTACATGAACGGACGCCCCCTCAACGGCTACGCGCCGCACCGCACGGACTACTGGAGTCATGACAACGGCGCCACCTGGACGCAGGGCCAGAAGTCCCAGCTCCAGTCGCCTCAAGGCGGTCCGTGCGAGCGGTCCCTCGTTGAGGACGGTGCCTACCTGGTCAGCGGCGCGCCGACTGGATACCACCGCACGAACATGCAAGTGGCGTGTTCGAAGGACGGTGGCCACACCTGGCCGTCGACGCTGTCTGTCAACCATGGGCCGGGTGGCTACTCCACCCTCGCCGCAGTCGATGGTGGCGTGTTCATGGTGTGGCAGGATCAGAAGGCGCATGCGGGCGAGCCACATAATTTCGTGTGTGCACAGATCAGCGACGGCTGGTGTTAGGCAAGGGCAGCGAGACGTCTGCAGCTGAACTCTTCAGAGAAAATACTTGTGCAAACCATTCATTTCATGTGTGGCCTGGTGTGCACGTGCCAACGCAACAACAGAGATAGACATCAAGTTGTTTGTTTGTTCGGCTGGTGCTGGGAACGCTGGAGCCGCTCCATCGCAACCGACGATCCACCGGGGAGTGCCGGTGATGTATCCTTGTCGGCGCACTAGTCCTGGTGCAGGCGCTCGTTGCGCTCGCGTGCCGACGAGAGGCGCCCAAAGAACTTGAGCACCTCATCAATAATGATAACAGGGAAGGAAAAGGCGAGGACGACCTTCCAGTCCGTCCAGGTCAGGGCAGTGATGCTGAAGATCCCGGCCAGGAACGGGACATACCTGGGACACGGTCACACAGGCACAGGCACAGGCAACACACGAATGCATGCGACGCACAGCGGGTGAGAAGGCATGGGCATTCAAGTGACGAACAACACGAACACAAGAAGGGGGAGGAGGTAGTGATGCGTGTAGTTTGCCACACGCATTAGCAGCACACAAGGCTGCCACCACGAACATGATCAAGAAATGAAGGCCGAAAGACACCAGCATGGCAACCAGCAGCCAGGGGTTTGCCCATGGCGGCATCTGCAACAGGGAGCCATCCTCCGACAACGCATTCAGAGCGTTCAGCATCTCAATGGTCACCAACACGGACAACGACATGGTGGAGGCAACAACCTTGCCACCCTCAAAGTACCTGCCGCAAGCAAACGTCAGGTCAACAATACAAAACAAGAAAAGGGGGGCACCACTACTGTGTCCGGAGGACATCATAGGCATGCAAGCAGGCAGGCAGACAGCACGAAGGCAAGCGAACAGCAGTGACTACGTACTCGCACGGGTTCTTCTCAAAGTCCAGACCTGGGATGGTCGCCACGTTCTTCACCGAGAAGCCATCCCACTCTTCACAGCTCCCGAAGCTGGTGAGCTGGCTGAAGGACACCAGCGTGTGTCCGTCTTCCGCGTCGTCGTACCACACAAACCAGTAGGCGAACACGAACACGGTGGCCAGGCCAACGTACAAGCCGATCACCATGTACCGGAAGAACACCCAGCCGTTGATGAGGCGATCCTTCTGCGAGCGCGGCGGCTTGCGCATGATGTCATGGTCGGCAGGGTTGAAGCCAAGAGCTGTGGCAGGCGGCCCGTCCGTGACGAGGTTCACCCACAGCAGCTGCACCGGGATGAGACCGTCGGGCATGCCAAGCAGGGCGGTGATGAACAGGGAAGCCACCTCGCCAATGTTGGAGGAAATGAGGTAGCGGATGAAGGCCTTGGTGTTGTTGTAGATGCTGCGGCCCTCTTCCACGGCGGCCACGATGGTGGCAAAGTTGTCGTCCGCCAGCACCATGTCCGAGGCCTGCTTGGCCACCTCCGTCCCCGCAATCCCCATCGCGATGCCAATGTCCGCCTTCTTCAGCGCAGGCGCGTCGTTCACACCGTCACCGGTCATTGCAGCCACCTCGCCTGCGTCCTTCAAGATGCTCACCAACTGGCTCTTGTGCGTCGGCTCGGCACGAGAGAACACCAACGAACCACCGGTGGCCATGATGGCGCGGCGCCGTTCGTCGGGCAGCGCAAAGAACTCGCGCCCAATGAACGACTTGCCGTCCAGGTCCTCGTGGTCACCAAACACGCCGATCTTGCGGCAAATGGCCTCCGCGGTGCGCTGGTTGTCGCCCGTGATGACGATCACGCGAATGCCGGCGTCGCGGCACATGGCAATGGACTGCCGCACGGCGGGACGGGGAGGGTCGATGATGCCGCACATGCCCACAAACGTCATGTCGGACTCGAACTGGGCGTAGTCATCGGGGTCCGCAGACTCGAACACAGAGCGGTCCACGTTCGGGTCGTACACTGCGAGGCGATCGTGCGCTTCCTTGACAGCGAAGCCCAAGCACCGCAGCGCTTTGCCCGCCATGGCAGCGAGTTGGTCATCCACGATGTCGCGCACCTCGGGGGTCAGCGGCACAACCGCGCCGGTGTTGAGGCGGATGCTGGTGCATCGGTCCAAGATGGACTCCGGAGCACCCTTGACGTACCTGTGCGGCATGGGCGCACCACCACCACCACCACCACCACACACACACACACACACACACACACACACACACACACAGCACCAACATTGTTCTCTGTGAGCTCTTCGCTGGCGAGCCGCCAAGAAAACAAAAGAAAAACGACAAAAAGACAAAAAGACCACAGAAACACAGGACAACAAGAAGACACACACACACACAGGGCGGACGTACAGCATGTTGTTTCCATGGTGGCGCGTGTGGCGAATACCAGCCCGGGGCTTGCACAGCACCGACATGGACTTGCGGCCACGAGAAAACTCGAGCACCTCAAGCCGAGGGTGCTCCGCGTTCCAGTAGTCACTCGCGGCGTGGCAGCGCTGCGCCGGATCATCCGACACGTTGGCGTCCGGAACGCCCAACTTCTCCGCCAGCACCTTCAGCGCCGCCTCGGTAGGCTCTCCACGGCGCTTGTACTCGCCGTCAATGTACTCGATGGTGGAGTCGTTACACAGGGCACACACGCGCGCGATGTCCATCACTGCCGCGTCCTTGTCGGTGATGCCATCGAATCCTTCGATGGAGCCTGAAGGCGCGTATGTATGGCCGTTGACCCTGCGAGCCACGCCAAACCAAGCAACCAAGCAACCACGCAACCAAGCAACCAAACAACCAAACAACCAACCAACCAACCAACCAAACAAGACACCGAGCAAACCTTGCGTGAGTCACAACATGGAACAACAGCAACCCCACACATCGCCACGCACTTGTGCTCTTGCAGGTCATGGATGCTCGAGCCAAAGTACACCATGGACACAACCGACATCTGGTTCGTCGTCAACGTGCCAGTCTTGTCGGAACAGATGACGGTGGTGCACCCAAGGGTTTCCACGGACGGCAGCTTCCGCACAATCGCGTTGCGCTTCGCCATCTTGCGGGTGCCCAGCGCAAAGCACGTCGTGATGACAGCAGGCAGGCCCTCTGGAATGGCAGCCACAGCCAGCGCCACCGCAGTCTTGAAGTAGTAGATGCAGCCACTGAACCAGTCGCCGTGCTTGTCGGCCCCAAAGTCGTTAATGTGGATGATCCACACGGTGACGCACACCACGGCGATGACCTTGGTGAGCATCTCACCAAACTCATCCAGCTTCTTCTTCAATGGTGTGGCCTCCTCCTCTTCCGCTGCCGAAGCCACGCCCTTTTGAATTGCACCCACCTCGGTGTTCATGCCGGTGGAGGTTACCACTGCCACGGCATGGCCAGTGAACACGCCCGTGCCACAGAACAGCATGTTGCGCTTCTCCACCACATCGGCGTTCTCATTCACAGTCTCGTCGTGCTTGAGCACCGGCTCGCTTTCACCCGTGAGCGCACTCTGATCCAGGCGCAAGTTGGCCGTGAACATGCGGACAACACGGCAGTCGGCGGGTACAGGGTTGCCAGTTTTCACGATAATGATGTCGCCTGGAACAAGCTCGCGCGAGGGCAAGTCGTGGATCGTGCGCCCATCACGCACGACAGTTGCGGTCTCGGCCTGAAGGAAGAGAAACAGAGAGCCACAGCGCAAGGAACCCGTGTAAAACAGGAAGAAAAACACGTGCGCGTGTGATCATGAGGACAAGGGCAAACTCAGTGCAACGACGCCCACCACAGCATCAGCACGATGACGACCACCAACACAACGACCACCAACACAACGACAAAAGAAAGCACTAGATGCCAGCACTCCATTATGAGCATCAACGGCCACGACTGGAAGCACAGTCGGCGCACCTGAAGTTGTTTCAGCGCATCCAAAGCGGCCTCGGCATTGGACTCTTGGAAGACTCCCACAATCGCGTTGATCACAAGGATGAGCAAGATCACAAAGGGCTCCACATACGCGGACAGGCCTTCATCTTCGTTGCTTTCGGACCAAGCCAGTCCAAACGAAACCATTGCCGCGCCCAAGAGAATCTATCACACGGCACGCACAAAAGATTGCGTCAGCGCGCGGCGGCATTTGGACACAGCAACAACGACAGCGAAGGACTGCGTGTGCCACACACCTTCACCAAAAGATCATCAAACTGCTCCAACACCAACTCCCACAGCGGCTTCTTCTCAGCTGCATCCAGCTCATTCAGCCCATGCTTTTCGCGTTGGCGTTCAACAGCGGCCTGGTCCAAGCCGTCTTCGGTGGACACATCGAAGTAGCTCAGACACTCGTCGACGGGGTACGCCCAAAACGGAAACGCGTCGTCCGACAAGCGGTCCCTCGACACAGTGTCATCGTCCGCGTCACCACCACCTGGAACTGGCGTGGTCGGGCGAGACATGGTGAACAAGGAGGTGTGGGGTGTTGGCGCGAAGCAAGCTCGATTGTAGCTTTTGATGTGTGTGTATTCGTCAAAGTACCCAGCCCGCTTCCACTACTTCTTGCCCCGCTTCCTTTTCTTCTTCTTCTTCGTCGATGACTTGCCCTTCAACACATCCATGGACGCCACCGACTCTGAATCCGCCACAGAGGGCGTGCCAACGCTGCTGCGGCTGCCAGACCCGACCCCGGCGCCAGCGCCGGCCATGCTACGTGACGGCGCACCAGCGTCCGTGGTCGATTCCGCGTCGGCGCCAGACTGTAGCACGTCAAAAGGCGATATCGGAAGTGATCCTTCTGTAAGAGACTCCAGGTGCACATCACTTGACGAGGCGAAGGCGATGCGCAGCCAGTCCATCGTGCGCCAGGCCCAAGGCGGGAGGAGTATGAGCTGGAGGCACGCTTCCCGTAGGGCAGAAACGAAGGATGCAAAGAAGCGCTGCACCATGAGCTGGTCACATAGGCCCGCGGCAACTGAAAGCTCGGGACAGAAGAGCATGGTCGCAAGCTTGAAGCGGGCAACCTGGGTTGACAACCGTCGTGCACGGTCCGCACACTGCAGTTGCTTGATCAAGTCACGCCACATCGCGTACAGCAACGCGTCCACGGAGGTGGTGCTGTCGTCGCCACAGGGGACTTTGTTCTGCAGATCCCACACTTCATCGAGGTATTCAAGGGCACGACCCAGCACCCATGAAGTTTGGGCAGACAGTGACACGGTTGTGGTCCGCAATTCACCCGGCGTTTGTGGATCCAACCAGGCACCGTCTCCGAGTGGACGAAACCAAGCCGCAGTCGCTTTGGTGGTGCTCTGATAGTCTGCTTGCACCATCGCGGGATCAATGCACTTGCCATTCAGATCCAACATGACGCGGCAACCATCAAGGAAAGCGTGTGGATCCGGTTGCGGTGCGTCTTGAACAAACAACCAGCCGTCCTTCCTGGGGTCGAATACTGGAATCGCACGGGCACGGTGCAGTCCGTCAAAGGCGAATGCAAGCTGCACTGCCACATACAGAGCCTCTCCGATGCTGTTCACGCTCTTGTGCTTCAACAATGGTCCCAGCACGCGTGGTCGAGCAACGCAACCAACACCAGCGCCGAGCGGCAAGTGCAGGTCAGAGCCATCCCAGTATGCCAGGTTGCATCGGAAGAACGGGCAGCGGGCAAACGCAGCAGCGACGGCGACAGGTGGAAGCTTGTAGCCCAGAGTTGTGACCATCAAGGCCGCAGCGATGCCAGGGGGGCAGACTGTGTCACCATCATCACCACCTGGGGTGCGTGACTTTCGTGACACCAGGCACACGGCGTTGGGTTGGTACGTGGCATCCCGTTCTGGGCCGTTGCCGCTGGTATCAACGTCCTGGATTTCGGTGAGCTCCCCAATTTGATTTGCGGACGTGTTCAACCAACCGGGCGACGTCGCAACAGTTCGAAGCGCGGACGCAAGCATGGTCGCCATCACGGTGCCTCTTTCGTCCGTGTCTTCAATGCTCAGGACAAGTTCCTGCAATGAGCGAGCCTGGTCCGGCATGTTGACGAAAGCGGCGATGTCGGCGTTGACCTGCTTCGCGAAATAATCTTTGACGGAGGTGAGCCCGCGAGCGATGGTGCGCAAACTGTCAAGCCCAGTGCCCAGAACATTGCGAGTTTCCTCTTCCAGCTGATCAGAGTGTGCCGTAACGACTCGTAGCTGTGCGAGCACCGTTTTGTTTGCCTGCACACGGTCCTCTTGCTGCTTTGCTTTCGACTCGCTGTCGGCTTTTGCCTCAGACTTCTTGCGCTCGAAAACGCACGGCTCGAGGAGGAACGGCAGCTTGTCGGAGCCAGGGTTTCTCATGATGTAATTGACAACCTGTGTTCACCATTGTGAGCTCGTGGACTACGTCCACGCACACGGGAACGAACAAGACGACGCACCCCCATGAAGTAGCCGGTGTCATCACGACTTGCCAAGTCCCAGATGCTGTTGCCCTTCTTGTCGAACGACTCCAACTCCAACGGTGTGCCCGACGACATCAAAGCGACCACGCATTCAGGGTGCTGCTGTGCAACGGCCGCCATCAACGGCGTTCGGCCACTCTGTACCGAGTTAAAACCAAAAAAAACAACGAAATGAGACTCAGCAGCCATGGTGACAAGTGAGAGACCAGAACCGACCTTGCTGCGAGCATTGACATCAACCTCAGCAAGCTGTGCAAGAAACGACACCATCGCTACTTGACCAGCCGAAGCAGCTGCGGTGAGAGGCGTGTGGCCGACCTGCAAACCATCGAATAACGTATGATTGTGCGAACATGCACAACCCACACCGCCCACTGCCCACCTTTGATCGACTGCGACAGTTCGGCTGTGCCCCAATTCGCAAACATTCCTTGGCAACCTGCAGTGGAGAGGCACCACGTCGTTAGCGTTGTTGCCGCTGACAAAGTTTTGGCAACGACACGCACCGCGACTTGACCAGCAGCTGCGGCCGCAAGAAGCGCCTTGTTCAGATTGCGTAGCTGCGCAGCAGCAGCGGCTTGCCGCTGAACGTGAGCTTTCTGTTCACAGAAACACAAACGACACAACAGACATTGGTGACGGACATGCCCCCCGCCCCCACTGTTGACGAATAATGGAACCCACCTCCAGCATGTCGATGATCTCAATGTTGCCACCCAAACGAGCGTAGTCAAGAGACGACTTCCCTTTCTGCGAAGGCAGCCTCATCCCGTCATGGCACACAGCACACCGGACACACCGCCACATCGCCCCTCGCGTCGTACCTTGTCCTGCAGATCAACGTTTGCGCCCTGGTCCAGCAGACACCTGATCACAGGAACGTGGCCAAAGGTGGTAGCGACCAGCAATGCAGACTTGCCACTCTGTGACATGCACATCACGCATCCATGCGTCAGATTCAGACTATGATGCACCACGCAAGCCCCCCCCTCCCCCCCAACCACCAAAGCCACCACCACTGTTGGCGTACCGTTGTGGTGCGATTGATTTGTGCATGTGACGCACAGAGCATGCCAATGACATCCAGATGTCCCTTGGCGGCAGCAACCACCAGAGGGGTGTGCCCGGCCTGCGCATGTTTCGGTGACGTGACTCCGTGTGGATCACCACCACACCACCACCACACACACAAACCCTACCAGTGTGTCCGCGCGACAGTCAACGTTTGCACCGCGAGCCAGCGCCAGCGCCACTTTTCGCGTGTTCCCCTTGGCTGCCGCGGCCAACAGTTTCCTGTCCCACTGACTGAGGGGAGTGGACGCTTTTGCAGGAGCGGGATCTGACACGGGTGCTGGTGCTGGTGCTGGTGCTGGTGCAGGTGCGGGTGCGGGTGCAGGTGCGGGTGCAGGTGCAGGTGCGGGTGCGGGTGCGGCTGCGGGTGCGGGTGC
>Ga0213833_1003206_pt1 | contig 10143 bp, 7 predicted proteins | sample SWATP21_FD_160575 | JGI IMG/M metagenome (GOLD analysis project Ga0213833, IMG submission 160575) | Coastal seawater microbial communities from Marineland, Florida, United States - SWA TP2 #1 | ecosystem: Environmental > Aquatic > Marine > Coastal | place: USA: Florida | collected 2016-08-14
AATATGGAGTGAATCTTGGTCGTGTAGTAAATAATCATTTTACCGACGGGGAGTTTCAGCCAGAAATTAAGGAAACCGTAAGAGGTTGTGATGCATTCTTTGTGCAATCCCTTACCCCTCCTTCTGATAATCTTTTGGAGCTTCTCTTATTGATAGATGCGGCCAAGAGAGCATCAGCCCACTATATCACAGCGGTTATTCCGTATTTTGGTTATGCTCGACAGGATAGAAAAGACAAGCCAAGGGTTCCTATTTCAGCAAAACTTATTGCTAACCTGCTTACGGCAGCTGGTGCAAGTAGAGTAATGACTATGGACCTTCACGCGCCTCAAATTCAAGGTTTCTTTGATATTCCGGTGGACCACCTCGACTCTTCTACCATCTTTATTCCATATATACAGAAGCTTGGGCTGGACAATCCGGTGATTGGAGCTCCTGATATGGGAGGTTCTAAAAGGGCACGTTCTTTTGCAGAGCCTTTACAAGCCGATCTTGTAATATGCGATAAGCATAGAAAAAGAGCCAATCAAGTAGACGAGATGCATTTGATTGGTGACGTTGATGGAAGAGATGTAATTATTGTGGACGACATGATTGATACAGGTGGTACTATTTGTAAGGCCGCTGAAATGATGTTGGAAAAAGGAGCAAAAACCGTGAGAGCTTTTTGTACTCATCCGGTGCTTTCCGGTAGTGCACACGAGCGAATTGCCAATTCTGCACTTGAAGAGTTGGTAGTTTGTGATACTATTCCGATGGCTCAGAAAAACCCAAAGATTAATGTATTGAGCGTGGCGTCTCTATTTGCAAATGCCATTCATAACGTGTACGAATACAAATCGATAAGCTCTCTGTTCGACGTTGAAGAAGTATCTTGAAAATTCATCTAAAAGAGGATAAAGTCATATTTTTGCACACCTTTTAAAAAAAGCAATAATGAAAGAGGCCAGTTTACATGGTGTAAAACGCGAAGACTTAGGAAAAGGTGCTTCCGGAAGAATGAGAAAAGAGGGTGTAATTCCTTGCGTAGTTACCCGCCAGGATGAGAACATCAACTTCAGTGCTTTTATAAACGATTTTGACGCTATTGTATATACTCCAGATACGTTCTTAGTGAATATCACCGTTGATGGCAAAACTTACAAGACTTTGATTCAAGAAGTACAGTTCAATCCGCTATCTGATGAAGTGCTTCACGTAGATTTTCTTGAAGTAAGAGACGGTGTAGCTGTGAACTGCGAACTTCCTATTGCAATTACGGGTAATTCTCCTGGTGTACAAGCTGGTGGTAAACTAGTAAGTAAAATGAGAAAGCTCAAGGTAAGAGGTATGGTTAAAGACATGCCAGATGCAATTCCTGTGAGCATAGAAGGTCTTGGTCTTGGTAAATCTGTAAAAGTAAAAGATGTGAATGTTGATGCAATTGAAATATTGAACTCAGCTTCTCTTCCTATTGCTACTGTAGATATTCCAAGAGCACTGAAAGGAAAGAAAACAGAAGAACAATAGAATGAAATACCTTATTGTCGGTCTCGGCAATATTGGATCAGAATACTCCAAAACCCGGCATAATGTCGGGTTTATGGTTTTAGACCATTTGGCTTCGAGCATTGACAGTCTCTTTGCTACCGATAGGCTCGGTGAAGTGGCTAAGGGCAGGTTAAAAAACAAGCAGTTGGTATTGCTGAAGCCCAATACCTACATGAACCTTAGTGGAAAGGCCGTACGTTACTGGATGGATAAGGAAAATATCCCAATGGACCGGCTTTTAGTAGTAACCGATGACATTGCCATTGGAGAAGGGATGCTAAGGCTCAAGGGGAAGGGGTCAGATGGTGGACACAACGGACTGAAAAACATCAACTTATTGCTTAACTCCCGGCAGTATGCACGTTTGAGATTTGGGGTAGGAAACGATTTTGGTAAAGGCAACCAGGTAAACTATGTACTGGGTGAATGGTCGGGTGAACAATTGGAACAGTTACAGCCAAATATCCAGTTTGCTTCAGACTGCTGCAAAGCATTTGTACTATCTGGCCTCCAGTTTGCAATGAACGGCTTTAATAAAAAAGTCCCCCCTAGGCCGTCCGCTTAGTTGTCACAAAAGCCTGTCCAGTCAATTGTTTTAGTGGAAGTGAGTCCCTGAAGCTCCGTTTCATACACTTCAACTGTCATAAGACCGCAACCCAGAAAATCAAGAGTTAAATGAGGACTTGCGGGCCCTTCGGCATAGAAGGTTTGACTATGGGTAGTGATATCATAATCTTCAATATACCATCCTGTGTTTAAATCAGCTTCAGCCCACCATCTGTAAGATTTCAGGTCGTTACGGGTCTGAGGTAAGGAATCACTTTCATTTTTTAAAACTACTTTAAGTACCTGTCCCCTTTCAATCTGCACTATCATTGAATACGTTTTAGTTGAGTCCAATTCGCTTACGGATTCATGCAAAATGTTCCTTCCTGAAAAGCTGTTTTTAGGATATCCAACTAAGCCTATGGAGTCGTTTGGTCCGCCACATCCACATACAAGCAAGATTGCTACAATTGAAAAACTGACTATAATCCTCATCCAACAAAAATGCAATAATTCTCCTGAGTCGGTTTCGAGCAGCGGTACATTTCGCAGAACATATCTACGCCTTGTGCATTGAATATGTGGACTTACCTTTGCACCAAATTTTATCAATTACAAAATGGCATACGACGTTGTTGTATTAGGAAGTGGCCCTGGTGGCTATGTTACTGCGATAAGGGCCTCTCAATTGGGCCTGAAAACAGCAATTATTGAAAAAGAGTCACTTGGTGGAATTTGCCTCAACTGGGGCTGTATACCTACCAAGGCCTTATTGAAGTCTGCTCAGGTTTTCAACTATATAAATCATGCTGAAGGTTTTGGAATTAAAGTAGCTGATTCTTCAGCCGATTTCAACGGTATTATTGGACGATCAAGAGAAGTAGCCAATGGTATGAGTAAGGGCATCCAGTTTCTTATGAAGAAGAACAAGATTGATGTCATAATGGGATATGGAAAACTTCTTTCTCCCAAAAAGATTGAAGTGACTGCTGAAAATGGAGACAAACAGGTTGTTGAAGGAAACAACTTGATTATTGCCACCGGAGCACGCTCAAGAGAACTGCCACATATCAAAGTGGATGGCGAAAAGGTTATTGAATATCGCAAGGCCATGTCATTAGAAAAGCAGCCTAAGAAAATGGTTGTTATGGGCTCTGGAGCTATTGGATGCGAGTTTGCTTACTTCTATAAATCTATAGGTACTGAAGTTACTATAGTAGAATACCTTCCGAGAATTGTACCCAACGAGGATGCCGATGTTTCAAAAGAGCTTACTAAGAACTTTAAGAAACAAGGTATTAAGGTAATGACAGGTGCCGAAGTAACAGGTGTAGACACAGCTGGTGCAGGTTGTAAGGTAAGTGTAAAAACCAAGAAGGGAGAAGAAGTACTTGAGTGCGATGTATTGCTATCAGCCGTTGGTATTAAGAGCAACATTGAAGGCATTGGACTTGAAAACCTTGGAATCAAGGTTGAAAAAGATAAAATCTCTGTAAACGACTACTACCAAACCAGTGTTCCAGGAGTATTTGCCATTGGAGATGTAGTACACGGCCCCGCCCTGGCACACGTGGCTTCAGCCGAAGGTATTATTTGCGTTGAAAAAATCGCAGGTGAGCATGTTGAGCCATTAGACTATGGTAACATCCCAGGCTGTACTTATTGCAGCCCTGAAATAGCAAGTGTAGGACATACTGAAGAGGCCGCTAAAGAAGCCGGGTACGAAGTGAAAGTGGGTAAATTTCCATTTAGCGCATCCGGTAAAGCTAAGGCAGCTGGACATCCTGAAGGTTTTGTAAAAGTGATATATGATGCCAAGTACGGCGAGTGGCTCGGTTGCCACATGATTGGTTACAATGTAACCGAGATCATTGCCGAAGCCGTAACTGCCAGAAAATTAGAAACAACAGGTCATGAAATACTAAAAGCTGTGCATCCGCACCCTACGATGAGTGAGGCCGTAATGGAGGCAACAGCAGCAGCATATGGTGAAGTGATTCACCTTTAAGGTTTTTTAATGAACCAATAAGATTGAAAGAGGGGCCTTATGCCCCTCTTTTTTTTTCTTAATTATGATGAACGGAACTTTGTACTACAGAGGAGTAGATACTTTTTGGTAACGAGTCCTTAATATTGACATTATTAAACCAAAAAGTCCAATGAAGAAAATTTACGCTCTACTTGCGGCGCCTCTTTTTCTTTCTCAGGCATTTGCTCAAGATTTTGTGAGCACTACTCCTGAAAATAGAAATGTGGTACTGGAAGAATTTACTGGAATTTACTGCGGCTACTGCCCTGACGGCCATAAGCTCGCTAATGAATTTAAAGCTGCCAATCAAGGTGACGTAGTTCTTATTAATATTCACCAAGGTGAGACCTACGCAGCCCCAAGGGGTGAAGATCCTGATTTCAGAACATCTTTTGCTGACGCTATTGCAGGACAAACGGATATTCGCGGGTATCCCGCTGGAACAGTTAACAGAGAACTTTTCAGTGGATCATCTCAAGGTTCAGGTACAGCGCAAAGTCGTGGTAGCTGGGCTAGTACTGGTGCACAAGTACTTGCTCAGTCTTCTCCTGTAAACGTTGACTTTATTTCCTCTTACGATCGTGCTACAAGAGAAATGACTGTTACTGTAGAAGCCTATTATACTGCTGACGGTGCCGGAAGCAGCAACTTTGTAAACGTTGCTATTCTTCAAAACAACGTAGAAGGACCACAATCAGGTGCTACAAGCTTTTACCCGGAGAAAGTTCTGGAAAATGGAAATTACGTTCATGGACACATGCTACGTCACTTGATCACTGGTCAGTGGGGTGAAGAAATCACAGAAGTAGCAAAGGGTTCTTTTTACACAAAAACTTTCACTTATACACTTCCAGAAAGCTTGAATGGTATTGACTATGTTCTTGCTGACTTAGAGATTGCTGTTTTCATTACAGAGACCAAGCAGAACATTGTTACTGGTGTGAGCGGACCTTTTGATTATTTGCTTCCTGAAGAAAAAATTGACCTTGCCACTACTAATATTAGCAGTGTAGAAGGTGATTTATGCTCAGAAGAAATTACTCCTTCAATGGAAATTGAAAATCTTGGTCCTAATGATATTACTTCATTCGATCTAGTATGCAACATAAACGGTACTGATTACAAGCAAACATTTACAGGAGACTTGAAAATTGGTGATAAAACAACTGTGACTTGGGATCCGGTTGCACTGCCAGGAGGTGAGTACACAATGATTATTTCGTCGCCAAGTAACATCAATGAAGATGCCTTGGAAGATATCAAACCTAGTAACTCAGGTACTATTACGGTAAATGGATACTCTATGATACCAGGTGCTATTGAAGGACAAGTGAGCGCAGGTTTTGACTTGGAAGTGCCATCAAACTTTGCCATCGATGATTCAGAAAATAGCGCATACGCCCTGAATGATGGTTTTGGAGCCAACTACTCAGCTGGTGCTATTGTGATGTTGCTAGACAACGGATATGGCGTTGAAGGAAAGCCATTACAAATTCTCTTCGGTCAGGTAGATGTTGCTGATATGACTGATCCAGTTATTACCTATCACTACGCTTACGCCGATGGAGACCAAAATGGTACCCCTCCTACTATTGAAGTAGAGGTTTCAACCAATTGTGGCGAAAGCTGGAATTCTCTTAAGAAAATTGATGCCGAAGAAACTACCGATATTGTAATTGGCAACCTGTACAGACCATTGAAAAATGACTATATCTGGGTAAAAAATGAACTCGGCGAGTACGCTTCTGAAGACTTCATTGGTAGAATCAGCATTACTCCAGGTAGTGATGGTAATGCACTATGGTTTGACGAAGTGGGTATCGCTGATGCAGCCACTAGTGTTTCAGACCCTATTGCCAACAACATTGGTATTTTCCCAAATCCTGCCAAAGATTACACCACAGTGAATGTGACAGCAACTTCAAGAGAATTTGCCAACATCACAGTATACAATGCTGTAGGTGAGCTTGTAACTGTATTGAACAGTGACATGCTTGTGGAAGGCTTAAATCAATTTACGATCAATACTTCAAGCTTGGACAACGGTGTTTACTTCGTAAGATACGAATCAGAAAACAACGTTTCAAACTCTCAGTTTGTAGTTAACAAGTAGATCTTCTTCTACAAAATATCTAAACCGCCGGGCATAGTCTGGCGGTTTTTTTATGCTTAAAACCGGACAAAAGAGCTAGTAATTGGCCAAAATGGGCAATTACCAGAATCGCTGAAAAACAGGTTTCTATGTCGTGGAAGTTCTCAATAAGTTTGCAGCACTAAATGCTGAGCAGTTGAGCATAACTGCGTGCCTTTTTAAAGATAAAGTACCCTTATTTCATGAGCGGAATTTCAGAGTTAAAAGACAAACGAGCACAAAGCCTTCTTGGTGGCGGTGAAAAAAGAATTGAATCTCAACATAAAAAAGGTAAGCTCACAGCTCGTGAACGCCTTCACTTCTTACTTGACGAAGGTTCTTTTGAAGAGATTGGTGCACTCGTTACCCATAGAAGTAGCCAATTTGGTCTTGATAAACAGATTATTTTAGGTGATGGCGTCGTAACTGGATACGGAACGATTCATGGAAGAATCGTTTATGTTTTCTCTCAGGACTTCACCGTTTTTGGAGGCTCGCTTAGTGAAGCACACGCTGAAAAAATATGCCGCATCATGGATTTGGCCATAAAGAATGGTGCTCCTGTAATAGGGTTAAATGATTCTGGTGGCGCACGAATACAGGAAGGAGTAGTTTCATTGGCCGGTTATGCAGATATTTTCTTCAGAAATACAAGGGCTTCGGGCGTAGTTCCTCAGCTTTCTGCAATTATGGGCCCTTGTGCCGGTGGAGCAGTTTACTCTCCCGCTATTACGGACTTTATTATGATGGTAGAAAACAGCTCGTACATGTTTGTTACCGGCCCTAACGTGGTAAAGACCGTTACGCATGAGGAAGTTACTGCAGAAGAGCTTGGTGGAGCTGCAGCCCATGCTTCCAAGAGCGGAGTTACCCATCTTACAGCTTCTAACGAACTGGACTGTATAGAAAAGCTTAAAACCCTCCTCTCCTACATTCCGCAAAACTGCGAGGAAAAAGCGCCAAAACAGGAATACACGGCAATGGATGAAGAACGTGAAGTATTGAATGGCATTATTCCTGAAAACGCCAACCAACCCTATGATATCCGAGAAGTTATAGATGGAACTGTTGACAATGGCTCTTTCTTTGAGATTCATAAAGACTATGCGGAGAACATCGTAGTTGGTTTTGCCAGAATGGCTGGACGCAGTATTGGCATAGTGGCCAACCAACCTGCTTTTCTTGCTGGGGTACTTGACAATCAGTCCTCAGAAAAAGCAGCAAGATTCGTAAGATTCTGCGACGCCTTCAATGTACCACTCCTTGTCTTTGAAGATGTACCAGGTTTCTTACCAGGAACCGATCAGGAATGGAACGGTATCATCAAGAATGGCGCTAAGCTCTTATATGCCTTTTCCGAAGCAACCGTGCCTAGAATTACCGTTATTACCAGAAAGGCCTACGGTGGTGCCTACGATGTAATGAACTCAAAACACATAGGTGCTGATTTGAATTTTGCCTGGCCTACTGCTGAAATCGCCGTAATGGGTGCCAAAGGTGCTGCTGAAATCATATTTAGAAATGAAATCAAAAATGCAGACGACCCTGCCGCAAAACACGCGGAAATGGAGGCCATGTATGTAAAGGAATTTGCGCATCCGTACAAAGCTGCTGCACGCGGTTATGTAGATGAAGTAATTGTACCTTCAGAGACGCGTAAAAAGTTGATTAGAGGTTTTGCCATGCTTGAAAATAAAGTGGACACATTACCACGAAAAAAACATGGTAACATCCCGCTCTAAGTATATAAGCCTTTGCATGGCAGTAATTGCCTTGTTGATTAGTACTTCTGCGCTAGCTCAATACAAGATAGAGCTTAGTAAGAATGAAAACAGCAATGTGACCAAGTCCATATACAAAGGCTATAAGATTACTTATAAAGTGGATGGAAAACCGCTAACCACAAGTAGGATAAAAGAAATAAGCCCCGATTTCATCATTACTGCGGTAGATACTTTTCAGTTAAGCGAGTTGGATTTTATAGGATACCAAAAGCCTTTGAGCCAAATCATGAAATTTGGTGCCCAACTGACCTACTATGGATCGTTTGGCATGCTGGTTCTTGCCTACTTCGCTTATACTCGTTTACCCCTTATTCCTGAAATCGGTACCATCCTGGCAGTAATGGGCTTTGTTCCTTTAATTATTTCAAGACGCATCATCCGAAAATCAGACTACGCACTTTTTGACCTTCACTACCAATGGGAAGCCAAAGTAGTGTTGCGTTAAATTCATTGTAATATTTACGCAAATCTGCTTCTTTATTGTGCAAAGCATTTTACCTTTGCGCTCCAATTTTGGCCTCGTAGCTCAACTGAATAGAGCACTTGATTACGGCTCAAGAGGTTACAGGTTTGAATCCTGTCGAGGTCACTAAGAAAGAAGTCCCAACGCTTTGGCGTTGGGCTTTTTTATTTAAGGCTGTGAGCCAAACTTGTTTGAGCCAATGGGTGAAAATAAAAAAGTGGTCATTTAATGGCCAAGACTTCTTTCGGAATTTGGAGCACATTCGGGATCATGAAATAATCCAAACAAGCCAAGTTCACTTCGGCGATCGAAGGGAAAACACCGTATGCTTCCTGTCCTCCACTCTATTGTACCAAGTGATGTATGAGACGAAGGAAATCATATTTCAGAGAGATAATGGAAGGCCAATGCTCATTTCTCGTAAGGCCCTTGAAAACAAGGAACTCAAGTAGCTCATCAGGCATAAACACCAGCTGGCATAAGACCTGACCTGATCAACACCCTAAAACATCTTATTCAATTAATTAACACCCAGCGCTGCGGCAATGGAATGGGAATACCTTAGAGTATTTTATGCTACGGAGCACCGGTAAATCTGAGACAATATTTATTTTTGCAACTATGTTGCATTTGCAATGAAGATGAGCTCAAAGGCGAGTTGAATAAAGTGATTGCTCCTTACATAAAAAAAGAAGTCATTAAACTTCTGACATTGATTTTGGGAATGAGCTCTCTGAATAGCTTCTCCTATGCACAAGTGTCTTACGCATTCTCAGGCTCCGTATTTGATGAAAACAATCATCCCTTATGTGGTGCCTTTGTTGGACTCAATGGCGTAAATAAGAGTACTATCACCGACTCCTATGGCAATTTTACTCTTGGTGATTTGTCAGATGCCCTTTATGAAATTGAGATTTCATTTTTGGGTTATGAAACGCTCATAGACACAATATCCTTGCCTGGCAAAACACAGAGTTTTTCCCTGAAAAAAACTTCAGTTACGCTAAACGAGATAGTCATTGCAGACAACTCTTTAGAAAGAAGAAAAAGGGAGACATCCCTCAATATCGAAGTGGTCAATGATGATTACCTGAAACAAAATCTTGGGGGTAGTTTAATGAAATCACTGGAAAGGCTACCAGGTGTTACGACTATAGACATAGGTTCAGGGCAATCAAAACCTGTGCTCCGGGGTCTTGGTTTTAATCGGGTCGTAGTGATCGAAAACAGTATTAAACATGAAGCTCAACAATGGGGCGCAGATCACGGACTTGAAATAGACCAATATGGAGTAGATCACATAGAAATCATCAAAGGCCCTTCATCCTTAATGTATGGTGCCGATGCTATTGGGGGCATTATTGACATTAAAAGCAAAGCCCTACCGGCAGTAAATTCTTTTGGAGGAACCATTGATTTATCTGGTAAAACGAATAATGATTTCTTAGGGACTTCGGTATCATTATTCGCTCGTAAGAGACAACTATTCGGAACAGTAAGAGTCACTATTCTGAGTTATGGTGACTACAAAGTGCCAACTGATAGTGTCGCCATCTATTCATATCATGTTCCGCTACACAACAACCTATTGCGAAACACGGCAGGAAAGGAACAAAACTTACACGCGTCATTTGGAATAATCCAAGATCAATTTCAAAGC
>Ga0213833_1003209_pt1 | contig 10131 bp, 14 predicted proteins | sample SWATP21_FD_160575 | JGI IMG/M metagenome (GOLD analysis project Ga0213833, IMG submission 160575) | Coastal seawater microbial communities from Marineland, Florida, United States - SWA TP2 #1 | ecosystem: Environmental > Aquatic > Marine > Coastal | place: USA: Florida | collected 2016-08-14
GGCAGTGGCGGTGAGAAACGCCAACGTACGGCATGTGCAACACGGCTACCAACAGCCTCGGTAAAATGCTTCTTGACTCGCTCGGAACGTGCCACGGAACAGTAGGGGTCGAGGAACGAATTGTACGCAGCTGGTGTGGCAGGTGAAGAGTCCCATGCCAGTGACACTTTCGGCACACGCTGCGGCTGGTGGCTCCGCGATCGCCGGTGTCGACGGCTGATGGGCCGGCGGTGTGATGACATGATGTGCTGTCGAGCACCTGACGTGTGCCAGGGCGTTGCGTGAATGCCGTACACGTGTTGTGCAACTCACAGGCTCACAACAGTGTGGCTACGGCGTCCGCTGGGCACAGACACCGCAACATGCTCGCTCGATGCCCGGCGAGTACCTTGAGAGACCAGCACTGGCTTGATGATCCACCACTCACAGAGTAAGCACTGTGATCAGACGAAACCCGCTTCACGTACACCCAGAAACCAGCTGTGTGCGACAACGTTCTCCCACGTGCCCGTTCTGGCAACATACACAGCCACACGCGGGCGATCGCGCAAGGACAAGCGGATGCCTCGAGTGGCAGCACAAAACGGAACGCAGGCCATCATCACCAAGGTGAGCTTGGTTTCATTTCACGCCAAGTTCACAAGAGCGGGTCTCGTAAATGACACCCGATACGGTGACACCCGCGTCGCTTCCAGCGCCTGCTGGTTGCCGTTTCGAACCGTGTCACTTGTGTGCTGTACTTGTGTCAGGCATGGCGTCTTCCATGCTGGTAGCCTGCGCGAAGTGTGAAAGTCTGCCGACGTCGATCACGTTCTTCTCCACGGACGACTTTGCACATACAGCAGCCGCCAACCTCTGCGCGAGTTGTGCAGGGCAGGTGGCCTTCAACAGGTGCAACTTGCAGCGTCTTGTCAAGCAGGGCTGGAAGGTGGGTTCCACACGGCTCCGCAAACGACCAAGGCGACTTGTGATTGATCCTAGGTGGAAAGAAAAACCAACACTGGCGCATGAATGCGTTCGGTTCATCATGCGCAACATGGATTTGATTTCCGCAAAGCAAGTGGTTCAAGCATTGCCCGAGTATGTTGATGAACAGTGCTTAGCAGTGTAGATAGTAGCATCGCGCACCGCTGATCACGCCGTGTACTCACACATTGCATGTGCGTATGGCGGGTGTGTGGTGGCGGGACGGGGTGTGGTTGGCTTCGACACAGGCACCTTCAGCAAGCAATGCTCACGCAGTTCATAAAATCCAGCTCCAAGCTGTCGCCCGGCTGCGCCAACGTTCTGCGTGCCGTAGCATTCCGACCAACAGCAGCCATTGTGCTCAAAGACTGTTCTTTGAATGACTTTGACATGCAGTTTGTCGCCTACTTCGCTACTCAGGACGCGCCTTGCACGTCCACCATGGACGTCAGCTGGAACCGAATCGGACAGCGCGGCGCGAGTGCCATGTCGAACACGTTGCGACAGGTGCAGTACTTGCACAACGTGGACTTATCCTGGACATTATTTGGGGACGAAGGTTTCAAGCTACTTTCTAGCGGTATTGCGTCAAACAGAAGCGTGGTGCAACTGAATCTTGCAGGGACGCGCATCAGTGAACGCTCTGGAAGGTGTGTTGTGAGAGCACCCTCCCCATCATCATCGTCTGTCGTCACACTTGAGCTGACAGGCACATGGTTTGCGTCTTGTTTTTGCTGTGTCAAAGCTTGTTGAGCCACATCCTGCGTGTGAACACCACCTTGCAAGACCTGAACCTGGGGTTTAACAATCTGCGCCGGATCGGAGCCTCAGAAATGCAGCCAGGTCTCGAAGTAAATCGAACCCTCACACGCTTGAATGTGCGATCCAACAAGCTTGGTATGTGTTGCATTGCCCCGTGCTTGCCTTCGTGTGGCGGTGTGTGTGACGTTGTGCGTCATCGCAGGCCGAGAAGGAGCTGTGAGCCTGGCCAAGGCTTTGAGAGGGAACATTGTGTTGACGCAGCTGGTTATTGCGGACAACAATATCGGCGAGTTGGGAGCCATGGCACTGGCGTCGATGACCGCCATAAAAACTGTGGAGCTGGTGCGAGGCGTCATGCCCAATTTTGATGAGGTGCAAGCAGAGCGGAGACGGCGTGCGCAGGCAGTGTTGACAGAGCAAGCCATTGCGGCTCTCCAAGCCTCACTTGCCATGGGGGCAGATGGTGGGCGTGAGGGCAACGCGGCCTCAGACAGCGATATTGACAGCGAAGGTAAACACACCACGACGCCAGCGCATGAACGTGGTAGTGGTCATGGCATTGCTGGTAGTGATCCTGACCATGTCCGACACAGCGAAGGCGAGGGCACCACCCGGCCACAACGCCGCGCCGGCGTGCCCGAGCTGATGCTTGGGGACGCCCAAGCGATTGACGACGCTGCTCGAAAACTCGCCTTGGCGCGAGCAGTTTCCGGAAGAGGAGGCAGAAGCACCAAAAGTGCACGGAAAAAGCCACTGTAGCGCAGCAGTGGTGTGTGTGGCTGTGAGTGTGAGAAGGTGTTGCGTTGCCGACAACGAACTGATGACGCATGCAGCGCACGCCGGTTGGGACAGCGAACATGGTTGGGGAGAAAACACAAACGTTTGTGGGGATGTTTGGTTTACACACACAAAGCAGGACCACTCTCAGGAAGAGTTGAAACGAAAAGGGTGGGGGCAAACGAATCATACGCAGGTGATGGCGCCGTGCTGCCCGTTTACTTCTTCTCCTGGCCGAACACGGAGGAGTCGCTGGCACGCTTGATGCCAATCTTCTTGACGTTGCTGTCAGGGCACACACGGAGTGACGTATACTCAGGGTGCCTGTACAATCGTAACAGACAGACACACAGCCAGACACACGTCGGCCTCATTGGTGAGTAGACGACGCCCCTCGCCACGCCCGGAGTGCACATGTGGCACGGCGACATACTTGAATGGTGCGTTGCTCACAGCATTGTACGAAGCGAGCATGGCCCATCGGGGTTGCTCAGAGTGGTTGGCCTTGGAACGGTGCAGTGTGTTGGCGTGCAGGAAGAGGCAGTCTCCCGGGTTCATCTCGACATACACAGACTCCATGAGCTGTGCGCGGGAACACCACCATCCAAAGGTGAACATCATCATCACTTGCGAGTTCATCCGTCACACAGCCGAGGAGAGGAACAACAAAACAAAAACGAAAGGACCCGTCTTGCATGCACACACTCAACATCCACAACGACACAACAATGCTCACCTCCCGGATGGCGTCCACACGTTCTGGGTCGTCGATGGAGGCAACGTGCCCGTCGGTGTGCTTGTGTCGAAGGCGGCCAATCTCGTGGCTTCCCTTGATGATTTGCAAGCAACCATTGTCGATTGTGCAGCGGTCCACTGCGACAAAGACGGTCACCATCTTGGGTGCCAGGCAGCCGTCGAAGTACCAGGTGCCTGCATACACACGGCACACAGAAGTTCACTCAGCCGGGCCACTGCGACACTTGCAACCGCCCAGAACGCCGTACCGTAGTCCTGGTGCCATGGGTACGAGCCCCCCGTCTCTGGATCCTTGCGCATCAACTGCATGTGCAAGTGCAAGTGCGTCGGGGCAGTTAGTACGATACCCACCCGATGGCACACCACAGAAGACAAACACACCTTGGTCTGGTAGTGGTACACCTCCTCGCCCAGAATGGCCTCAGCAGAGCGCACCATGCGTGCACACTGCATCACAGTGCCGTAGATGTCGTCTCCAGGGGTGTTCCAGACCGTCAAATCGCTCTTTCCGCCCTTGGCATCACGCACTTCGAAAGAATGCTCCTCCAGCAGCTTGTCGGTGCGCGCGGCCTCTTGAAGCAGGTTGGTTTCGGCGGCATCAAACATCTTCTTGCGCATTACATACCTGACCATTGCATGGGGTCAACCGGAAATCAGTAAACCAACAGTGCGTCGATGCATCAGCGAGGCGAGTATGAAGCACCCGGGGTGAGTGCCAGTGAGTGAGTGACACACGCGAGCGAGGTGGCCGTACCCGTCACGAAAGAAAGACTTCAACTCATCCTTGGTCAAGCCCATGGACGTCACAGAGCCCTGGGCACCCTTGTGGGCCCACCGCACAGTGATTCCGCGACGCATGGCCGAGGCAATGCCTGTACGCATGCCGGCAGATCGCCCAACAGCAAGAACGCCTGACAACATGATGCTTGCTTTGCCTGGACAACACAACAGGCCGGCAACGACCGCCATGTGAACTGAATGGAACAACAAGAAAACACTACGTTCACACGCGCCACGAACCGAAATGCGAGAGAGAACAAGAGACAGGGGAGGCAGGTGGAAGGGAAAGAGTGTCACTGCAGGTGTTGCGGCGGGTGTGGGCGCTCTGGCACCCAAACAGCCACGTGGCAGCTGCCTGGATTTACTGCCGTGGTCATCACAATGACCACAGCTGCCGAACATAATGGTTATGCAAATGACCACAAACGTGTGTTGTGCGAGCCGACCTGCGGTGTGAATCCGCACTCCAACTGTGACTGCGCTCAGGATAGTGGGAGAAGCAGGATGCTGTACGATGCTGGTTGATCCTGCACAGCTATTACTTGGTAAGATCAGTGTGGGGCGTGGTCTACCCGTCCACGTCGACAGAGTGTCTGTGCGCCGGACATCGTATGTGGATGTCGAGCGAGATGCCACAGCCGCAGCACACTCAGCAGGCAGTGGCTGTCGCGTTGAGCGATGCCCACGGGGTGGAACCCATCAATGGCACTGCCTTCGTTGACTTTTGTTTCTTTCATGATAAGGACGTGGTAGGTGTTTCCGCAATCATTGGTGCCAAACTCATGCATGATGGGCTGTGTCACTCACGTGCACTGTCCGGCTGGGTGTAATTGCTCACAGGCCACGATGGCAGCCGGCATTGGCTCGCTGTTGGCACTTCTTCTTGTGTTTGCCGTTTCCTTGTGGGCAAGAAGAAACATTGCATACGGCTCTGCGGATCGCCTTTCCTATGTGGTGCGTGCGGAACCCGCGTGCCGGCATCGTGTGTGTGCTCCAGCCTGCGTGCATGTGGCCGCCACGAGACCTGACGTTTCCATTGTGGCTCTCGAATGCTGTGTGCAGCTGCTTCCGATCTATAACATTCTGCTGCAGGCCATCTGTGCACTGCTGTTGATCCGCTTTGTGTGCTTCTCGCTTATCAGCAAGACGTCCCTGGCGTTTGACTTCGCGAGCTTTGTCGTGTCGTGCCCGTTGACAGCCAGCCTCCGGGATGGCATCGCGGTGATTCTCGTCCAAAATTCGGCTGGGTTTGATGCCATGCGTTGGGCTGCAGCGTTCATGCTGCTGTGGTGTATCGGCATGGGTGCACTGGGTTGGTTCTACTTCCTCGGCAGCGACCACTACGCCAACCTCTTCCAGTCCGACTTTTGGGTGTTGTACAACGTGGTTGCTGCGGCCTTGCACGTTGTCATTCTCCTTGTGAAGTTGGTGCAGTATGTGGGCATGAAAAAAGTCGTGGCTCGCCGACCAGGGCCGGTTGCCTACTCCATCACGCTTGCCGTGATGTTGGCAGGCTTCGCCGTCATTGCTGTTTGCGCTAACCATGGCACAATCCATGCTTGTGCCTGGTCCATTCTAGACGTGTGTTACAACTTTACGTGGCCACTCATGGCGTACCAAACGCTCCGATTGGACTCCAAGTTTTGGCGTGCTGCCGTGGGCAGTGTGGCCAAACTCAAGGACATTGGCATGCCTCTGCTCGGTTCAGTGGAGCTGGAGGACGCACATATCATCGATTTTGCGCAGATCCAATTTGGCAGTGTCATCGCTGTGGGTGGAACGGCGTCTGTGCTTCGGTACGCTTTTGTGGTTGTGTCTTTGTGCCTGGTTGTTGCTGGAGCGGAGTTGGCTGTGTGTAGTGTTGTTCCTTGGATGCTCACCATCACCATCTGTTATGCGTCTTGTTTCTTGTTCACGGCGTTGTTGCACAGCGCAAAGTACAAGGGTCGGCGTGTGGCTGTGAAGCGTTTCATGTGCAACTCACTTCGGGCGGAGGAAGCGTATTCGTATGCGCGCGAAATCGGCATGTTGAGCCGACTGGAGCACCTCAACGTTGTAGCACTGTACGGTGTGTGTGTAATCCCTCCATATGTGGTACGTGAGATGCGTGTCTTCTTCTCATAGACTCGCCCTTTGCCCTCGATAGTGCAAATCTCATGGTGGCGTTGCTTTGCTACAGTGCCTGGTCATGGAGCACATGTCTCGTGGCTCCCTGTTCCACGTGTTGACAAAGGAACGTCGTGTGAGGCGTGCCATTCGTCGCCTGGCGTCTCCGAGCATGCCCAATGCACACTTGCTGCTCTCCCAGCTAGTGTCGCCGTCACGCTTCCTATTCCTCATGCGCGATGCCTGGCGAGGTCTGGCGTTCCTACACGAAGGCCCGCATGTTGTACATGGTGACATTAAGAGCTTGAACTTGCTCATTGGTGCGTGCGGATGGTGTGTCTTGTCCTGTGGTTTGTCCTGTATGTTGGAGTGTTTGTGTGTGTGTGTATGTGAGTGGTGGAGTGGTGGCCTGATAATGCTCCTCATATGCCATCGCACCGGCGCACAGACAACAACTGGGTGCTGAAGTTGTGTGACTTTGGCGAGTCTCAGTTTGCGCGGTCCACCCCTGGTACCATTCCTGCGCTTCCACGCGCGGCGTCACAACACCTGCGGTCTCTACAAACCGGTGCAACCGCTGCCTCACCTCGCTTGCAGCGACCGCCAGGCACCATCGTCGTGCGCCCCAGCGCGTCACACACCGCAACAGCAGCGGCATTTGCAACAGGCACTGCTCGAGGAGGCACACCGTGGGATGAAAAAGCGGCGGCGCCATCTCGCCGGCGTTCGGAGACACAGCTCTCTGTTGTGTCAAGCACAGCGGGTCGTCCTGCTGTGAGTATCGGTCGTGCCCCAGACGTCGGTGGTGATGGAAGCGGCGCTGCCGGTCCAGATCCAAGCAGCGCTTCGTCAGAAGGCTACTCCTCGATGCCAGTGTCATCGAGTGCGGCGGTGCTGTCCTTGAAACGCTGTGATAGGCGGCACTCGCCCAAGAAGGCTCGTCGGCGGGCGGCAGCAGGAGCAGCAGGAGCAGCAGCAGCGAAGGCCCCACACGCTCCAAATGGTGATCAGGTAGGCAGATGGCGGCACGTGCTCAGTCACACCGGTGCCCTGTGATTCGTCGTGACTTGCATGCAAATGTTTCTCCCGTGGTTGTCCCACGTTGTCCGCCTGTGTATGTGTCGCGCAGTGGGATATCAAACAAACTCCACATTGGGCAGCGCCCGAGGTGTTTTCGCACAAGCGGTATAGCCCGGCTTCGGATGTGTATAGTCTCGGCATGGTGATGTTTGAGATGTTCGCTCTCCGGCCGCCGTTCCACCAACTGCCCAACAGGCGCATCGGACCACTTGTCATGGATGGCATTCGTCCCCAACTCCCACCTGAGGTGGGCGCGTCGTTGCGCGAAATGATCCATCGCTGTTGGGCGTACGTACTTTGGAATCCAATGATTGGGTGTGGGGCACTGGGGGGTGTGCATCTCCGTGTGATGGGGCGTGCATCTCCGTGTGATGGGTGTGTCACACCGTGTGTGTATGTGTGGTTTTTCCAAGTTGGGGTGCACACCGTCCCGGTGGGGCTCTACGCTCATGCTATTGTCCATCTGACATGATCATCTGTGTGTTGTGTGGGTGTGGGGGTGCGCTTCCGTTGGCAGCCACGAGCCAGAAGCGCGTCCTTCGGCAGCCGAAGTCCTGCGCCTGCTGGATTCATTGACTCCAGCCGAAGCTGGTATCGGCGTGTCTGTTCGTTCACAGCAAGCCAAGAATAACGTTGCTGTGGCCATACCGCCGACACATGTCGGAAGTGACGGTGTGGTTGGCCCACAACAGCGGTCGTGTCACCATGCGGCTGAGACTGTCGTCGATGGTCCCTCTACTGTTGCTGGTGGTGCAAGCGATGGTGAAGCGAGGCGCGCATGACGTTGACCAAACTACAATAACTAAACTACCATAGTGCTGCGCACAGCGTTGTTCCCCAGCGGGGCTGCGTGCATTTTGCAGCTGCTGCCGGGGAGTCCGGGTGGGGACACGCGCTCGCTACCACCGCAACAAGCAACACGCGTGACAGCGACAAGCAACAAGCAACAATCGTGGATCAGAGAAAACGACACGGAGGGAATTGTCAGACGCTGAACGCACGTGGTGTCATTCCATCGTGTGAACATGGCCGCTGAGTTGGTGCTGTCCCACCTGCCCAGCACCTCATCCAAGGACGAAGCCTTTATTGAGCGACATAAGGATGTCGGGATTGAGAATTGGACACCTGAAACTGTGTTCGGATACGAAGCCTTTATTGAGCGACATATGGATGTCGGGATTGAGAATTGGACACCTGAAACTGTGTTCGGATACTTGGGCACCCAACCGTACCTGTCAACGTGGTTGCCAACTCTGGGTGCGGATCATCCGCTTAAAACCGTGTCAGGCAGAACCCTCTTGGTGTTGCCAGAACTGAACCCAGACATATACCTTCGGGAGTTTTTCGACGGGAACGTTGTGGCTTTTGCGCATGCGCGCGGCATGGCCAGGCAATTGGCGCAACACATGCCGTATGCTAGGACCAAGCCTTCGGACGTGGATGCTGCAGCTGTGCAGCGTATGGTCGAAGAGGCAATCAAGGACCGGCTATGCCAATGTGGTACGTGCTGCGGCAGCACTGCTTGTCCGGGTATCGACGTGTCACAACTCGTGGGACCAATGCTGCTGCACGGGTCCAACAACATCTTGCGCTCACCTTGCTCCCTCTCTCGCCTTGTTGGCTGCTGCCATCACCCCCATGCTCTATCATGGTAGGTGGCGTCACTGTATCCCTGCATACTGCCTTCCGCAAGCAGCAATTTGCCGCGTGGCAAGGCAAGTGCATCTTCACAGCACTACCAGCCGCTGGCAGCGCGGACGCTCAAGCATGCCATATCATACCGTTGCGAGCAACGTATCACGAGCTTCGCGTGCATTGGGAGGTGCGTGTTTCGTGCTGTTGTGCGTGAGACTGGCGAATGCAGCTGAATCTTGGTTGCTTTGGGTGTGACACACCGTGTGAGTAGCGTGGCACCGAGTTGCTGGGGCGCTTGTCGACACACGCGGGCAAGACGTGGGTGCTAGCGGAGCTGGGACGAAAGGCCTCAAGTGACGTGTTCGATCTGAGTCACGTCAGCAACGGGTTTTTGGCGATCAAGGTGTGTTGGTGTGGTGTGGTGCCAGTTGCTCGCCAACCGTTGTCAACACACGTGAGCCTGTTTCCCAGGAAATCAACACCTGGTTTCACGCACACAGGCTGTCTGTGGACGTGTTAAGTAACCCACCGATCATGGTTGTGTGGGACGCGAACAACGTTGCTGGGGACATCTTGGACAAGCTGCACGGCCAACCGCTGCCTGGCGGTGCCCTCCTCAGAACCGCCAACAAACAAGTCAGCCGTGCGTTGCTCAAGTTTCAGTTTGGGCTTTGTGCAGCGCGGTATGAAGCTCAGTGGGCCGAAGTGGTTGAGTTTGGAACGACCCCTTCCCATGTTTTCCGGCGCGGGCGGCAGAAGAGGCCACTCAAGGAGGGCGAGCCTCCCTTGGCAATCCCGTACCTTGACAGCTACCACGAGGCGGCTGAAGCTGCTCACGCGCTGGTGCTGGCGATGGATACGGCGACGCGCAAGCGGGCGCCATCTCCACGCGAGGTTGATGGCGCCTGCGAGAGAGATACCGAAATGACTTGCGTTGGTTAGTTGTGTTCTTGAGGGCAGGTGTTCCGTGCGTTTCACGTTCATACTCCGACCTTTAGAGAGAAGGGTGCCCGATTTGGGGGTTGCAGACGGATAACAAACTTATTTTAGGAACCAATGTTGGCTACCAACGGTGCAACGTCCACAACGGCGTCGTGCTTGCAAAGTAGACATGACAAGACCTTTGGTGCTCATGGATGTGGTGCCCACGGCGGCTCGACTTAGGGTTAGGGTTAGGGTTAGGGTTAGGGTTAGGGTTAGGGTTAGGGTTAGGGTTAGGGTTAGGGTTAGGGTTAGGGTTAGGGTTAGGGTTAGGGTTAGGGTTAGGGT
>Ga0213833_1003210_pt1 | contig 10127 bp, 15 predicted proteins | sample SWATP21_FD_160575 | JGI IMG/M metagenome (GOLD analysis project Ga0213833, IMG submission 160575) | Coastal seawater microbial communities from Marineland, Florida, United States - SWA TP2 #1 | ecosystem: Environmental > Aquatic > Marine > Coastal | place: USA: Florida | collected 2016-08-14
CCCCCCCCCCCCCCCGCGCACACTCACATTTTCGATTGGCGACAGGTGGTGCGTTTTTCCCGCCGACGCTTATCACGGGCGTCCAAAGCACGTCCAAGGTGGTGCAGGAGGAGATCTTTGGCCCCGTGCTGGTGGCGCTCACGTTCCGCACACCCGCGGAGGCCGTGGCTCTGGCCAACAACACCCGCTTCGGCTTGGCCGCGGGTGTGTGGAGTGAAAGCATCGGCCTGGCGCTGGAGACAGCTGTCTCCATCCGCGCGGGCGTGGTGTGGGTGAACTCCCACAACATGTTCGACGCCGCGGCAGGCTTTGGTGGGTACAAGGAAAGCGGGTTTGGGCGTGAGGGCGGCCAAGAGGGGCTGTACATGTACTCGCAGCCGGCGTGGCAGGCGGCGTTGCCCAAGGTGGATGTCCAGCAGGCGTGGATCGACAACCAGGACTCCTGGGGCAAGCCCACCACCTCGAACGCCCTGCCGCCTCTGCCTGGTGCAAGCAACGGTATGTTTTGAGTTGTTTGTTCATTGTTCATTGTTCATTGTTCATTGTTCATGTTTGTTTGTTGTTTGTTGCTTGTTGTTTGTTGCTTGTTGATGTTGCTGTTGTTTGTTGACTTTGATGTTTGTTTGTTGTTTTGTTGTTTGTTTTGCAGGCGGCGAGGACGCGTCGGGCCTGCCGTCCCTGTCGGGCGCGGCCTCCCCCGCCATCGACCGCACCCCCAAGATGTACATCGGCGGCGCCCAAAAGCGCCCCGACGGCGCCTACTCCCTGCCCGTCACCTCCGCCGACGGCGGTGCGGTGCTGGGCCAGGTAGGCGACGGCAACCGCAAGGACATCCGCGACGCCGTGGCCGCGGCGCACAAGGCCGCGCCGGGCTGGGGCAAGCGCGCCGCGTACAACCGGTCGCAGATCTGCTACTACATCGCGGAGAACCTGAGCGCGCGGCAGGCCGAGTTTGCGGCGCGGCTGGCCGCCATGACGGGGTGCTCGGAGGAGGAGGGCGTCGCGGAGGTGGAGGCTTCGATCGACCGGCTGTTCACGTACGCCGCGTGGGCGGACAAGTACGGCGGCAACGTGCAGGAGACGCCGCTGTACGGCGTCACCATGTCCATCCACGAGCCCACGGGCGTCATCGGCGTGGTGTGCCCGAAGAAGAACCCGCTGCTGGGCTTTGTGTCGCTCGTCGCGCCCGCCGTGGTGCGCGGCAACACGGTGGTGGTGGTGCCGAGCGAGGACCACCCGCTGGCGGCGACGGATCTGTACCAGGTGCTGGACACGTCGGACCTGCCGGGCGGCGTCATCAACATCGTGACCGGCGAGGGGGACGTGCTGGCGAAGACGCTCAGCGAGCACCAGGACGTGGACGCGATGTGGTACTTTGGGTCTGCGGAGGGCAGCTTCAACGTGGAGCGCCTGGCGGCCGGCAACGTGAAGCGCACGTTTGTGAGCTACGGCCACGAGCGGGACTGGTTCGACAAGGTGCAGGGCGAGGGCGAGGAGTTCCTGCGCGAGGCGGTCGAGGTGAAGAACATTTGGGTGCCCATGGGCGAATAGGGACACGGCCGTCCCTCTTCAGCTAGGGGGGCGGACCCCGAAACCGAGTCCCCCCACACTGGTGCCACCACAACTGCCACTACACCATCTACCACTGATGACGACCGTGCCGCTGGCGGTAGTGGCAATGGCGTGTGTGAGGGTGAGGGGTATGGTGAGGGTGATGGTGGTGGTGGTGGACGTGAGGGTGGTTTGTCCGGGTGGCAGTGGGGCAGTGTGGACATGGCTGCGCGGTGTCGCCAGTTGCTCGTGTCTCGCATGCAGGGGCGGCTGTAGGCAACGCTGCAGTGCTGTGTGGTGGAAGGGTGTGGACTTCATAACACATTCTCCTCCTGTCTCAATCCAAGTTGCCCCGCCTCTTCATTGTGTCCACACATTGACAGCTGATAGCGCCACCGCAGCAGTTGCGGGAAGTGGGTCGCAGATCTCCCGTCTGTTGTTCGGTCAAACCGCTCGCACTCTAACAGAAACCGCAGTGGAACAACACCGTACAGCACGCACTACACTACTCGCGGTCCATGAAGTGGAACCGCCGCATTTGAGATTCGTGTCGTGCAAGGGACTCGGGGTCCACGTTGCCAGGGCCAAACGTCGAGTGCCTGCGCGTGACAAGACCACCACGAACACATCCGCCACGCGTGCGCGCACACGCAGGTAAGCAAACACGGCTTGGTGCGATGCGAAGAACGCGAAGAACGCGAAGAACGAGTCCCAAGTGGATGCGACGACCCACAACGCTATCCAACACGCCATCACCCACTTTGCTTTCTCCTGCTGGACCGCTTCCCCGCTGACCACTTTACCGTCGCGCACCACATACGAGATCACACCCGACTGCTCGTTGGCTGTTTTGGACTTGGGCGTCATCATCTGCAGCATGCGCAGGCGCTTGTTGGCCTCCGCCACAAGCTCATTGATGCTGTCAGCATCCCAGCACACCACCATGCACATTGGTTGAGGGCTGGATGCACGCAGCGAGTGGCGGGCATACTTCCCGTACCGCTTCGGGTCTGTCTCTGCCTTGTGCTCGTTCCACGAGTTCTTAATCTGCTGGATTGCAACCGTCCGTCGCTCTTTTGGAAGTGCCCGCGCCATGCGAAGCATGGTGCGATACAGACCAGTGGGCTTGGACGCCATTGTGAACCTGCACAGGGTAGTGTTGGCAGCGCAGTGTGCCACGCCCAGCAGCAGAGCCCAAATATAGGCGGCCTTACGAATGCCTAAATGGGTCGGTGTTCACATTTGCCTCCCAACAGTTGCCGCGAACACCAACGCACACTGCCTGTGCGCAAGCCCGCCCAGTGGCTTGACGGTTGGTGGTGTTTCCCGATGTTTGAGGGGCGGGATCATGAGCTTATGCTAGTGGTGAACACCTTGGGTATTGTGGTGATGGCACTTGTCGTTGCGTACCACTTTCTCACGGCTCGAACGAAGGATGCCGACTGACGACACCCGCCGCGTCGCTTCCTTGCATGGTGTTGATGAGGGCCCCCCTTGTTGTGGATGGACCACCGTTTCTGTTCATCGTGTGTTTTGATTCCGTAGTTGGGTGTGGTGTGTGTGTGTGTGTGCTTGTCTCTCTGTCTCAGTTGTCCACGCTGCGTGGCTTGTGCGTAACAGTGGGACGTGTGTTTTGCGTCCATCATCCCTTACCACACACACTCGCACACACCACTGCTCGGCGCTCGCGTATCGATGGCGCCTGACCTGAACCAGGCGTGTTCAAAGTTTGTTGCCATGTACTTCAGCACCTATCACGACAGTGGTGCAGTGGTCGTCTTGGCTTGCTTCCATCGCAACATCTTCCCCTGGTTTGCCATGGCGATTCGTTGGGGATGTTCGGAGAACATATTGCTGCTTGTCTCAACTACGGCATGTCAGACTGTTCCGCTCGCGCATGCCCTGCTCATGTGCGGGAACATCTTCATCTCCTAGGTGTAGTGAATCGACCTCCCACTTCCACGACAACCGGCAAAGCCATGACTCTTGTGCGCAGGTGCACGCAACAAACAAACTGAGGTCTTTCTTACCTGCTGCAGGCCTGTTGCATTCACAGCTACGTGATGCGACACTAACAATTGCACCCGGGGCGACGAACAGACGCCGTGAAACCAAAGCTGCTCAGCTGACTCGGCCCACACAACCAGCCACTCTCCCTCAATCAAACAACACAAAAGATGGGCATGTGCCGTGGAAGCGACCTCAACGACACAGCACAAAGACTTGGGACGACGACGAGAGCGCCTGCGCACTCACACGCAGCGCTCAACACCGAAGCTGTTGTCTTCAGTCATCATCGCTGTCCAAATCGTCAAGCGGGTTTGCGCTACGCTTCTTCATGACGCGGTAGAACTCTTCGGCGTTGATCACGCCATCACCGTCACGATCGGCTTCTTGAATCATTTCCTGGTGACAGACGGCGTGAGACCAGCAGCCAACCAACAACATATGGGTCATGTCCCAAAACAAAACGCACCCGCATCTCTTCGTCGGTCAAGTTCTCGCCCAACTCGTTCGCCACACGCTTCAGGTTGCGGAACGAAATGGCACCTGTGTTGTCTTCATCAAACAACTCGAAGACCTTCATGATTTCTTCCCGAGAGTCTCGCTCCGACTGAACGAACGCCAACACATCCATCACACACACATAATTCATGCATGCATGAGCTTATGGCAGTCCCAAAACTGCAACAAAGCTGCACAGCACATGTGCTCCACTCCGTCGCCAGAAAAGACGACTGCGTACCATCTTTCCCGTCATCATCCCCACAAACTCGTTGAAGTCGACGCTACCATTCTCGTCCTTGTCCAAATCCGCGATCAACCGACGGATCTCGGCCTTCTTTACCGTGAAACCCAACGCACGCATGGCAGCCTTGAGTTCCTTCACGTCGATTTCTCCTGTTCAACCAAGCAGACAGAAACAGGCACCCGTTCATCAGGAGGCTCGCTTGCGACCCCAAAGCAACAACAACAACAATAATAACAAGCAAGCAAGATGCCAAAGAAAGCGGGCGCACGTACCGTTTCCATCAGTGTCAAACAGGTTGAAAGCCTCGCGGACCTCCTCCAGTTCCTCTTCGTCGAGCTTCTGCAGATCGCAACACAGGCACACATGCCACAACACATGAGCGTTCGCCACCACCACACTGCACCACGCAAACCAAGCACAAGCAGCGCCATGACGACACGTGGTAGAATTGCGCACCTTCACAGGCTTCGCTCGAACACCACGGCGGGGGGAGAAGGGGCGACGACGGCGGTAGCTGGCAGCCATGACGAACTCTGCGCACCAGCACCCACCCCAACACAGTACCAAAACAGTGGATACGTGAGGACGGGGAATCCATGCCGCAGCATTGCGGGGCGCGATGGGACATCACACAACGCAACGCCAGAAGGAAAGTTTTCGGAAGACCAGCACGGTGGCCACGCATGCCACACACGTTTCCATCAACCCGCGCACCACACACATCAACAGCACGACGGTTGGCCTAAACTCCAACTCCCGAGTACAGCAGGCGGGGCAACACAACAAACCCCACAACCCTGACCGTGCACATGCAGACAGCATGAATTGCTGACGCAGAACCAGCAACGTACCGAGCGCAAACGGGAAGCGTGTCCGATGTGAACGATCCAAACAGCTACTCGATGCGAACTACTCTTGGTGCTGCGTTCGCTTTTTCCGACAAAGGAGGTGTCGAGTTTTGAATGAATAACGAAAGTAGCACACGATCACTTCACCATGGTTGTGTGATGTGGGGGTATATTTTGGTACCCAACATAGACAACGGAAACGAAACGCCCGCAAGAGCTTGTTGTGGCGAGATCTGCTGCGTGACACGCGCAGGAACGAGCGACCCTCCGCCCCGGATTTCGTAGCAGTTGGTTACCAATTCCCTGAGGTGCACCCACGCGACGAAGCAAGTCGCATTTTTAGAGCGGTGAGCCGCCACCCACACGCTTACCTCGCCCGCATGTAAGGCCGAGCACTGTCGCTCTTCCCTCGCGTCCAGCACACCATGTCCTCCACTGCTGCAGCCCCGCAGGCCGGATCCACGCCTCTGGTGTCGCCGTCTTCAGATGGCCCAGCGAGCCAACGCTCCTTCCATGTCCCGCACGTGCCCAACCTGGGGCTGTCAAAGACGCACTCCTACGCAGAAAAGTCAAGCCGGAGAACAACCGTGTCCTCCACTTTGGCTGACCAGCTTGTGCCGTCCTCTGCCAGGTCCCGTGTGGCAGCCCGTGGAGGTACAGGTGCCCCAGTCCAGGCCTCTGCTCGAGGAGCGCACACGAAGACAGCGAGAGGCGTCCCGCCCTCTCTGAAGGCTGCTGCGATTGATGACTCGGGTGCGTTCCGAGAGTGTGAGAAGGGGCAAACTGAGCCCGTTTGATGCGCTGCGCTGCACGTTGGAATGGTGTTTGACACGACACTCACACGTGTTTCCCATCTTGCTTTTCTTCTTCTTTCCTCGTCTTTGTTGCTGTGTTGTTCAGTGTTTGTGGACACGTTGCCCAAACAAGGTCACAACATCTCGACAGACTTATTTGTGGGACGTGTGATGCCCATGATGCAAAAGGAGATCCTGGAGCTGCGGCGTGGATTTGAGCAGCAGCGCCGCCAAATTGAGTACCTTGGCAGTGAAACCTGCACATTGGCCATGCTTCGTGCGGCCATGGCGCTTCGACAGGATGAGATCCGGGCAGAGTGGAAGCGGGCAATTGAAGAGGTGAGACTTGTTGTGCCATCGCCATCCCTACGCATGTATGTCGTTTGCAAATTGAGCCACGTGTGCACAACAGTTGCGAACGGAGTTTGCAGAAGGCATCGCGAACAAGGTGGAACGCGCTGAATTGGAGGAGCTTGACAAGCGCAAGGTTGATTGGGGAATGCTCAAGTCCACGGTCCTCACATTGACCCGCCAAAACATCCACGGGTCCGTAGTGGTACCTTGTGCTGATTTGATAATCAAAAAAATGGTGCATTGCCAGAACTGACGGTGTGAGTCTGACTGACTTGGGATCCTGTGGTTCAGGCACGTTGAGATGGAGGCGGAACATATCAAGGAGGGTGTGATGCGTGAAGTCAAGAAAGTGTTCAAAGTTGATCCGAACATGCGCGCGGACATGATTGAGGTGTGTATGTGTGTGTGCGGCATGACAGCGTGCTGTCCCTCTTGCACACCTGCTCTCACCGTGGCTACATGTCTTTTGTCACCCGGTTTCCAGGTGTCACGCTTGTCTCGCCGTGTGAAACTAGCGGAAGACCGGAGTGCCCACCTTGCCACGTTGCTGGAGGAGGGGATCAATGAGCGACTCGAAGCAGCGCAGGCAGCAATTGAGAAGAACCAGGAGGAGGCAGTGAAGGAGTTTGCGATGCAGGCAGACAATGCCAAAGCACAAGCCATGGACAGCATGAGAAGCATGCAGGGCATGTTGACCACTCGAGTCTCGGTTCGTTGGTGGCACTGTGGTTGCACGTCCTTGCCATGGTTGTTGGGATTGTGGTGTTCACTGCACCTGCTCAACACAGGCTACGCTCGACGAACTCGCGAACAAGTACAAGGGCATGGGCCAAAACCTGGAAAAACTAGTGGATGACAAAATTGGCGAAGTGCAGAGCCAGATTGTTAGTTTGCAAGAAAGCAAGATCGCAGCACTCGCAGTCAAGATTCGCAAAGTCGCTGTGCGTGTTGTTGCCGGAGCCCGGCGGCTTGGAGGCGCCCCTTGCACATGTGAAACTGAACGGTGGTGGCTATGCCTTGAATGTTGTTTCCTCAGGCCGACTCCGCCAACGCCCTACAACTGATGAAGAACTTTGGTCGTGACAAGAACTCAGACACCAGTAGAGTGCGAGAGCTCCAGCAGTTGTCTGAGTCCACTGCTGCGCGAGCAGAGGGGCTGTACGTGATGATTGGGAGCGTCATGGGCGAGCTGGCTGAGCTGAAAAAGGATGGCACCGCCATTCGGGCCATGGCGGCTGGGATTGAAAGCGCTGTGGACAACATGAAGCGCCTTCAAGACACCATGGGAGACACTGGTGACTTTTCCACACTGGTGGAAAGCATTTCGAGGCAATCGAAGGCCGAGGTATCCAAGCTCAGCCAAGACCTTGCCACTGATGTGAAGAAGTTGAGGGTAAGCAGCTGCACACCAGTGTTGCCCGTGCTGTTCGTCACTGGCATGTTGTGGTTTGGGACACCACACAGGCTTCCGTCAACGCGCACGACAAGGCCATCCGAGTGTACCTTGCTGATGACGACACGAAGACAGCGCAGCAGCGCATGGAACAGCAGTACACGGACGCCATCCGCAAGGTAAACAAAGAAATCGCCGCGTTGACAAACAAACTCGGAAGGCAGGCGACGCACGTGGAGGAGCAGGTGCATCGCCAACAGCGTACCATCAAGGAACTAACCACCACACTTGAAGCCCATACGACGTGCGTTCAAGTGTGTGGGCTGGTTGCACGGCGTGCTCATTGCAGCTCATGGCGTGGCTCGTAATCGCGACAACACGACAGGTACACGTCGCAGCAGTTCTGGCACTACCAGCAGCAGTTGAGCCACCTTGATGGTGGACAAAAGAAGGTGTCAACAGCCAAATCCAAGCGCACAAAGGGGCTTCGCACCTTGAAGGCTGCGGTGTCGATGATGAAAGCATCGAAACGTCACATGCATGCCTCCGCGGATGGGTCTGCATCGCCAGCAAGTGGCTCGGCTGGCACAGCCACCGGGCGACTATCGCCGTTCAACCCGCCAGAGTCCCCCTCCAGTTCCACGAGGGACCTCAGAGCAGCTGTTGTGTCCGCCAAGCGTGCCGCGTCAGCGACGCCTGACAACAGCGCAGACGGTGAAGGTGGGGATGAGGGGGCAAACAAAGCTGCGGAGACCACAACGCCGGTGCAGCGCATGCCATCTTTCAACAACGTGCACAACAGTCACACTGCGTCGGCTTTGGGTGCCTCAGAACCCGCACCTGCTGCGGCACCAGCACCAGCACATACTCCTGTGCCGGTTGCGGCGTCCACAGCAGCGGTGGTCACGCCGGTAGCTGCCCCACCAGACAGGGAGGCAGTGAAAGCCATTGCGGCGTCACTGATCACGGCAGAAACGGCAAGGGCGGTGAAGGCGCAAATGGCGAGCCTGGAGCAGTCTGCTGCTAAGGTACGTGCGGCGTGCATGTGTGTGTACACGTGAATACTGCCCCCTCCCCTCCCGCTTCCCACCTCCACTCACCATATGGATTCATGGTGACACGCGCCCGCGCGCGTGTGTGTGTGTGTGCGTGTGTTCATTCGCTTCGATAGGCACCAGAAGAACTCCGTGCCGAGCTTGCAAGCATGCAGCAGCGCCTCATGGACATCAACACAAAGCTGGCGCATGTGTCCAAGGACGGCGAGCGCCGAGTGGAAGGCGAAAGGCGTCGCCGCATGGAGGCCACCTCGCTCCTTCGCGACGAGGAGGTGCTTCGTGCAGAGCGTGAGGAGCAGCTGACACAGGCACTGCGCGTCCTTCACAACCTGGCACCCCAGCTTGTGGCGGCCGCCGCGGTTGCGTCAGGCGTGGCACCGACTGCTACAGGCCCCACCTCCGGTCGCACTCGTGGCGCGGGTGCAGGTGCAGGTGCGGGCGCAGGTGCGGGTGCAGGTGCGGGTGAGAGCGGTACCATGGTCCCCGTTGACTTTACGTCGGTGCTGCACAACCTGCGGACGCAAAGCGCGGGTGTGGGGGTCGCCCAGTGGGGTGGCGGTGGTGTCGTGACCTCGGCAGCCGGGGCAGGTGGGGGCCGAGTGGGGTCTGCGATGAAGGGTGGCGCATCTGGCATGCGAGTGCAGGCGTTGCGCAACCACGTGCGCGCCCTCAGCCAGGAGCTGCTCTTTACCCAGGCCAAGCTGGCGACGCTGCACACCCGTGTCACGTCGTTCTTGAGCTCGGGATATCACCAGCTCCGGCAGGGTGGCGGGGACAGTGCAGAAATGGGAGTGGACGTCGCAATGCTGCAGACGGAGAACGCTGACCTGGTGGCAGGCATCGAGGCCAGTCGCCAACGGCAGGGCCGGTTGTTCAACATGGCGCTGGTGCCCGGGTACAGCAGCACTGAGGGTGGTCCGGGCGCAGGTGCACCGGTGTTTGCATCGGGCCCACCCAGTGGTAGTTTCCACACCAAGCGCACACGTGGGTCGTCGCCTTCCAAGGTTGGGCACCTCACCAGCGCGACCGCTGCAAAGGGCTCTACACTCGCGCGTGTCGAGAGCGGAGTGAGTGTCGACGACAGTGCGTCGCGGCGGCATCGTCACCATCACAGCCACCACGGACACCACGGACACCACAAGAGCAGCGGAAGACACCGGAGTCACCACCATGGACACCGCAGCAGTCGGCACCGCAGCAGCAGACACCACAGTGATCGTGACGGGGACCGTGATCGCAAAAGCCGAGACCCTCATCGTGATCAACGTGATCGAGACCGTGATCATGATCGAGACCGTGACCGTGACCGTGACCGTGACCGTGACCGTGACCGTGACCGTGACCGTGACCGTGACCGTGACCGTGACCGTGACCGTGACC
>Ga0213833_1003212_pt1 | contig 10127 bp, 6 predicted proteins | sample SWATP21_FD_160575 | JGI IMG/M metagenome (GOLD analysis project Ga0213833, IMG submission 160575) | Coastal seawater microbial communities from Marineland, Florida, United States - SWA TP2 #1 | ecosystem: Environmental > Aquatic > Marine > Coastal | place: USA: Florida | collected 2016-08-14
AAAAAGCCAGGGTATCCTGATGTTGTGAAGGTGTATACCGAAGGCCTGCATACAAGCCAAGTCTGAGTGCCCAGTGTTTTCCGAACCAAAAAGACAGCTCTGTGAGGCCACCTGCTCCAGCAATGAAAATGTGCTGGCTCTCTTGTTCAAAATTGTACTGCATCAGCAAACCTCCCTCCATATAGCCCCCCATCCAAAGGCGAATTTCAAACCACTCGTCCAATAGCAAAAAATCCTTGCCCACCTCAGGCCGTAACACAAAAAAGGTCAATCGAAATGCCTTGGACTCAGGGATACCATGGGCGATATGCAAACCCAACCCCAAGAATCTCGCCCAACGAAGATGGAAACTTGCTCCCCAATGAATGGAATCTTGTAGGGGTGTGTATATCTGCTGATAGTTTCCCAAAAGAGAAAGGGCGAGAGGTTTTATGAGGCGCTCTTTCTCGTACAATTGGGCGTCCATAAACAGCTTCCCTTTGGGCTTGCTGTGGATACTTTGACAACGAATCTGGGTCCATCTTTTGGACAATCTGGCTTGCTGGCCTTTGGGAAAAAAGATCTGCTGTTTTTGACATCTGCCGTTTTTTTGTAGCTCAATGGTTCCACGTCCATCCACAACAGCCAGCAACAAAGGCCCTCGCTGTAACTTTTGCGTGGTCCAAATGAAGTTGGCAACGGAGATCTTGATCTTTCCAGTAATTCGAGAGTCTATTCTCAGAGAACTCCTGTACACTGGTGCCAGGGCATACGGCTCACTGCGTTCCAACATCACCAATTGTAGGGGGCGCTGTCCAGTTTCTTGCTTGACCCGCTGGCTGGTGTAATCGAAGAGTTCATCAATGGTCAATCGTCCATCTCTGTTGGTATCAGCACTCCCCTTAAGGCCTTTGAGCATGTAATGTGTGAATATCGAGGCCTTGTAATTCTTAAGTTCCCAAGACACCCCCAGGCTGGATGCGATAATCCGTAATCCCTTTTCGTGTCCTTGCTTTGGCTTGAGCATCTTGTGCAAATCCATAGGATGGCTGGTGCGGATGCCCTTGGTTCTCCCCTCGCGAACGAGCCTTTTGTATCGATCGATGCTTCCAAAGCGGCGAATGATTTCTCCACTATAGCAAGCGTCAAAAACGGCGATACGACGAGGGATAGATAATTTGCGAAAAAAGGATGCCAGTTCCCGATACGTGACAGGCGTACGAGAACGTCTTCCCAAGTGAAGGGTCTTGCGGTCAGCATGTCCAGAATAGTAAAAAAAGAAAGTGCCAATACCAGAATTCTTCTTGAGCATTTTTTTCGCTTTGAGGAGTGTGGAACGAAGGCGAGCTGGTGAGGGATTGACCAAAGTCCACACCTGAAATCCAATGCCCTGAAGCTGCTTGGCCAGCGGCAACAGATCCCCTTTCACCACATATGCCAACTTCGATTCTGTCTTCCACCCTTGTTCGTGTGCCACCAAAAGAGCAAAACGCTTTTCCTGAGCGAATACCTGGGTAGAAAACAGCAAAAGCCAGAGGACACAACATCCCTCCAGCCACTTTCTCCAAGCCCCGTTTCTTGGACCATCTTGTAACATCATAACTCCTCGCGTACTCTCATTGTTTCTTGGAAGGCCTCGAGGTCACGGGCTCTGTGGCCTTTTTTACTTGGGCTTTCTTTTGGATACAAATCTTTTGAAAGGACCAGTCAGAGCGCTCGATATACAGGTCTTTCAAATGACCCTTTGCGCGCAGAAAAGCCCTGGTCAAAACACTTGCGACCTCTTGAAAGGTAAAGGGTGTTTGAGCGTACACCATCACAAAACACTCTTCACCTTTGTAATCATCCAATTCCAAAGCACGCGTAGCGGGCAATCTCGCTTTCTCTGGTAGGATGGAAAAACTCACGCGGGGGCGACCTGGCAAGACATCGTATATCTCACCTTTTTGGTTGATACCAAGCACAAGCGCTTGATGAATGTGAAAACTCCTATATGAAAATTGAACAAAATCTCCAGGAAAGAGTGGTTCATTCGGGCGAAGCCAGCGGCTATTTACAAAGCCCTTACGATACAACAACATGCGGAAATCCAACCCGCTCTTGGGATTCTTATTAAAAGGACCCAATTTTTGTCGAGCCAGGGGCTTTTGGGGCCTTTTTCTGGTATTGGATTGTTGGCTCTTTTGAGATGTTGAGAGCTGTTTGGCGGGTACAGGTTTTTTGAGAGAGAATTCGGCTTTTTGGACAGGGCTCATCCACAAAAAGAGTCCACAAACCCCCACAGCTCCTAGCATCGAGAGATGCGAGAAGTCCCAGCTGAACCACTTGCTCCACCAACTCCCTTTTTGAGCAGAAGAGCTATCGTTTGAAGCGCTCTTCAAAACACTCTTTGCTGTGGTTTCATGGCTTTTTAGAGACTTCTTTTCTTTGAGGGCAGTGTGAACTTCATCAAGAAATCCTTCAAAACCTTTTTGCTCCAACAAAGCTGTGAAGAGAGCTTCTCGTTGTTTCAGTTTTTCTGTAAATTGAGACTCAGCGGAGGGGTGCTCAGTCTCTTGCATTGCCACAACAGCATCCTCTCCAGTGTACTGGCGATCCAATTGAAAATGTGAAATCTGGTCTTTTGTCATCAAAAACTCCATCATCCATACAAAGAAGGTGCTACGCTGTGCTCATCCATTGTGCCAATCCATCCTGGTAATGCTCTTTGATCTGCAGAACAATCCGATCCAATCGCTTTTTGATACCTCTATCAGTCAATCCATACAGAGCAGCCAACTCGCCATAAGTCATTTGGTCTACATAACGATAGATCAGCAAAGTCAGGGCATCTTCTCCAAATTCTTTGAGGATCTGTTGGCAAAACAGTCTATTTTCAGCCACGTGGTCAGCAGATGTGTCAAAGGAACGTTCATCGAAAGGTACGCTTTCTCGCCTTTTGTGGTACTTGAGCAGATTCAAACAGTGATTGGTGCAGATCTTGTAGAGAAATCGCAGAGGTTCTTGAATGGTCTCTTTTCGATTGGCCTCGCAGTAAGCGGCAAAGATATCTTGTAACGCATCCCAGGCCAATTCTTCTCTCCTCAAAATCCTGTAACATCGGCGATAGATGACTTGCATGTATCGCTGAAGTTCTTCTTTTTCCATTCGTGTTGTCCGCATTCCCAAAAAAGTAGAAAAGAGCAAAGGACCGAAGCTGTATGCCTCGATCCTTTACCATTGGAGGTTATTTGGTAATTTTTCTAAAACAGCTACTGACTTGAGAGCAGGAAAGCGCAAAACACTGTTCTGCTTTCGCTTGCCCAGTAGAAGTGAAGGAAACACCCATAGTGCAGAGGTCATTGGAAAATGTTTGGGCTGAAGTGTCCAAAGAACTCCCATTTTTCGGCGGTGTGGGAATAGCATCTTCACATTTTCGCTGTGCTTTCAAACATCTTTTGACAAATGCACTGTTCTTGTAATCTTTATCAACAGCCAACAACCCCTGGTGTCCGCAAGTATCATCTGTGACACCACAGCGTAACGTCTTAAAACAAGAAGTGGTCGCACGTACAAAAGTGGCTTGCAAAGGTGGATTCACACCTGATATGAAGGACTTTTTGCAAAAACTGGTACACTCTTTTTTGCTGCCTTCTCCACACCGATTTTGCCATCCACAGCTCGCTTCACAAAGTCCTAACAAATCGGCTTCGCTCGCAGCTTGTAGCGCATTATTCGTTTGACAAAGGCCACTACTACACGTTTGCCCTGCACTGCAATCTTTTTGGTCTAAACAATTTTGTAAATTGCCACATGCCACTCCAAAGCTCAGCAAAGAAAGAAGACAGGCCACAGTAGCGATAGACAATACGGTTCGGTAGATTTTCATGATTCCATTCCTTTTCAATTTGTTGGTTAGTCGAACCAAATTCCATTTTTTTCAAAAAAAAGTGACAATCGCTGGCCAGCAATCTTCTTTGTGAAACAAATTCGGACAGATACAAAAGGCTTTCTTTGTTGACATCAGCCTTTTCCATTCCCTTTTCACACGGCTTGACAACTCAGACTTCAAAAAGCGAACTCATCTCAAACATTTTTTTCAAAAAACCTTTAAACCAATATTTTTCAAATACATACGCGTCACTGTTTTTCAAATTTGACTTCACAGGCGTTTTTCTTATTTCGCTCTCAAGCGGGCCACTCGAGCATTTTGTGCTACAATTCTTCCAGCGGGAGGTGGAGATGCGTACCAAAAAATCTCTGGTGGAGGATTCCAAACGACAACCATTAGGAGAATCCGAAGCCCGGATCTGGCTGTTCGATACATTTATCGGGATACTGGGTTCTTTAAACGAATTTGGTGAACATGAAAATCAGGTGGCACAATTTGTCTTGGGGTTGGAAAAGCCTCTTGAACTCGCAAGTGAAGGGCAATCTTATCAAGGTTCGGCCTTCCTGGTTCCAGCAGGTCTCCTTCATACATTTGGTTTAAAGGGCGACAAAGTCCTTATGATCTATCTGGATCCACAGCATCCCTTAGCACGTACCATGTTGTCTACAGCGCAAGGCATCATGCACTTGCCGGAGCTTTCGCAAGACTTGTACCAATCGGTGCAGACGCTCTCTCAGCCCACCCTCGAAGAACAGCAGATCCGTGAGATTTTTGAAGCGCTTTTGGAAGAATGGGGCGCTGTTTTTCCAGAGGCTCCTCTCATGGAAATTCGCATCGAAAAAGCCCTTCGCTTCATGTCTCAAAAAGTGTTAGAGGGATACACTCTTCAGGATCTGGCACAAAGGGTAGGTGTGTCTTCTGAACGTTTTCGACACTTGTTTCGAGAACAGATGGGCATTCCTTTTACACACTATCGTCTCTGGCTCCGCCTGGGCGAAGCATTCAGCGCTCTTTTCCAAGGGCAAAGCATTACCGAATCTGCCCATCATGCCAACTTCTCCGACTCTGCTCATCTCGCTCGTACTTTTCGAAAATACTTCGGTGACTCCATCTCAGGGAGACTCCTGCGAGAAGATGGTAGCCGATTCATTCAAGGCATCTCCTACCGCTCTTCCTATACTCCCACCAAGTGACAGAGCGAGCTCTCCGCTCGTACTCTGAAGATTTTTCAAATGCCGATACGCAATGGTCTCAAAGTTCGCATTATTGGCCAAATTGCGTGCGAGCTTAGAACAAAAAGCCTGGAGAGTGATTTTATGGAAGAGATACATCAAAAACCCAAAGGCAAGAAGAAGCGTTGGTTGTGGGGCGGTTTGGGCATCATTGTCCTCTTACTTCTGGGAGCAACCTGGGCCATCTCCTACCGCCCTATCGTCGTAAAAGGTCCAAAAGTACATCCTCGTTGGACCGGCATCACAGCAAAAAAGTTTCCCAAAGTGAAAGGATTGAAACTTCACGTATTCAACACAGGTGTCAACTGGGTGTCCTCCCTACTTGTGGGAAAGACCTCACAATGGCGACCTGCCCCAGCATTCGTCATTGAGCATCCTACCAAAGGCCTGGTGGTCTTCGATTGTGGGCTAGACGAAACCATTGCTCAAAAAGGAGAAAACGCACTGCCTTTTACAGTGCGCATGCTCTTTAAAACCCGTTCCAAACCAGGTCGATTGCTGGATCAACAAATGAAAGCTGCAGGCCTCTCTCCCAAAAAGGTGACAACAGTTCTTCTTTCACACCTTCACTTCGATCATGTGGGTCGCGCTTCAGCCTTTTCTCATGCGCAATTCATCGCAGGTGCAGGTGCCAGGAAACACGATCAATCAGTCGATATGGGATTTCAGCCAGCTTTGCTTAAGGATATCCCAGCCAATCGCTGGCGTGGCATTTCGTTGAAAGAGACCAAAGCTTACGCGACCTTCGATCGGGCGGTGGATCTCTTTGGTGACCAGAGTATCTGGATCATCCTGGGTGGTGGTCATGCCCACAATGATCTGGGAGCGCTTGTCATGTTGCCTCAAGGGCCGGTGTTGCTCGCAGGAGATATGGCAGTTCATCATCCATGGCTTCGAGGTGACGATGTCCAGAGAATCGCTTCAAAACCTGACAGAGCAGCTCATGTTCGAAACCAAATTCGGGCCTTTTTGCAATTGGATAACAAGGCGATTGTCATCCCTGGACATGATCTCACAGGGTTACCAGAGGGTCGTTCTGATCTGGTGCTTCATCATCCGGAATGGTTCAAAGTAAAGGCCTGGAATACACAGACACTCTAAAATACAAAAATCGCCTCTCCTGCAAAAGAGCCTTCCTACCGCTTCTACAGAACATATTCACTCTCATTTTATCTTTTCCTACATTTTCAAGTTGTGAAGTGGGATCAAAATGTGTTATAAATGGTCGATTTCAGCACCAAGTTTTTACGATTTTCTTAGCCTGGTAGGTAGTTCCGCCATGTCTCTTTGTTAGCTTAAAAGGGATACCGTGGATCAATGGCCTTGCGCGTACGGAGAATGAAGAGTGAGTAAGATAGAACGCCGCAACCCACAAACATCGTTTCCAAACAGGACCTTAAACGTCCAAAACCAGAGAAACACCGGCGCCTCTCAAGAGGCAAATAGTACAGCTCCAACAGAGTCCGTCGTCCACCCAGAGGATGTCAATCAAGCCCATGGCTTCGACTGTGAGCATAGAACTTCAACACACACACATACTCACTCGGCGCCTCTATCTGCAGGGCGTACCTTACAAGCGTCCGGCGTCAATTCTCTTTTGCAATTGCAAATGCAGTCTTCAGATGGCTCAACGCCCACAAAGCTGCTAGAAGATCCACGTAAAACCACCCAAGGTGCTGCCCAACGTCTCTACGATGCAATGAAAGGCGTCGGAACCAACGAAAAAGAGATTTTCCGGGTACTCCGTGATAGAACCTTCGAAGAAATCGAGTTGATCCGTGATGATTTCCAGGCCAAATTCGGTGACTCACTAGATCATGCAATTGAAGCAGAACTCAGCGGCAAACAAGAGCGTAAAGCCAAAGTTCTTCTACAAGGAGATACCATCTCTTCAGCTCACCGAGGCGCCAAGATGCTTCGATTTGCCATGGAAGGTATGGGCACCGATGAAAAAGGCGTCCTGGACTCACTCTACGGAACCTCCGACCAGGAACGCCAGGCCATCACCGAGGAATACCGTCAGCAAACAGGTCGCTCATTAGAAAAAGACTTGCGTAGCGAACACAGCGGGACAGACGAGATCATGGCAATGGCCATGTACAAGCGCGGTAACATCGCTGAAACCGATCTCCTCCGTGCTGCCATGAAAGGCATTGGCACAGATGAAGCTGCTATCTTCCGCACACTGGAAGGTAAAGACAAGGAACAACTCGTCGAAATTCAGGAAGATTACCAAAACTTCTACGATCGTGAGCTACCAAGAGATCTCAAAAAAGAATTGAGTGGCGGTGATCTACTCAAGGCCGAAGCACTCCTTGAAAAGGGGTATATCTCTGGTGCAGACAAGCTTCACATCGCTATGCACGGCTGGGGAACTGATACCAAGACGGTCTTTTCTGTCTTCGAAGGCAAGACAGAAGAGGAAAGACAGACCATCATCTCCGAGTACAACACAGAGTACGGCGATTTGAATGCAGCACTCAAAGACGAGTTGACCGAAACCCAATTCTCCGAAGTGCAATCCCTGATGGAACACGGAGAACTTAGCATAGCAGAACAGCTCAATCGTGCCATGAGAGGCTTTGGCTCCGATGAAGAAGCCATTTTGAATACACTGAATGGCCTGGATACAGAAACACTCAATACAGCAAGAGAAGAGTACCAACAGCGCTATGACCGTGACTTAGACAAACACATCCGTTCCGAGCTAAACGGTAGAGATCAAGAAAAAGCCGACATTCTTCTCAAAAACGGTTCATTCGACCTCTCCGAAAAAATCCACTACGCCACGATTGGACGGAAAGTGGACAAAGAAGCACTTTTCGAAGCACTTGAGCAAGCCACACCCGAAGAAAGGACACAACTAGAACAAACTTTTAAACAAAAGTACAACCGCTCCATCTCCAAGCACCTAGCCTCCAAGCTCAAAGGCGCAGAGGAAACCAAAGCTCTCTTTCTTTTGGAAGGTCCCATGACCCTGGAACAAAAGCTGGAAGTGGCAACAGTGGGCATTGGTACCCGTGAGAATGAAATTTTCCAGGCCATCGAAGATGCCACGCCAGAAGAAAGAATGGCTTTGACCCAAAATGATGAAGTCATGTCCCAATTGAAAAAAGATCTCAACGATCGGGATATGGAGCGTGTGGATATCCTCCTTGAACGAGGACACTTAACCCGTTCGGAGAAGCTTCACTTCGCAATGGAAGGACGAGGCACAGATGAAGATCTGGTCTTCGAAGCTTTAGCAAATCTTTCTTTTGACGAACGTGCCAAACTTCAGGAAGATTATCGCATCGAGTATGGACGGGAACTCATCGACGACTTGCGCTCCGAGTTGGACAAACGGGAGATGTGGAAAGCTGAAGATGCTTTAGCAGGTCCGCCAGCCACCATGCGAGAAAGGGTCGATCGAGCCGAAGTCCGTATGAGTCGTGAACGAGACTCAGGCACACTGGCTGCCAATGTGAGTGATAACATCATGGATCTACTCACAGCAACTGGAAAAAACATCGATCAAGAATTCCGCGAACTACGTCACATCTACAAAGAAGCCCGTGAAGGCAATATCTCCGTAGATTCTGCAAATGAGCAGCTCACTGTCAAAGAAGCAGGACTCGACGAACTCACCCAGCAGTATCAAGAGAAAAAAGATTCGACTGCCAGCACAGTCTCCAACATCGCAACCATGTCTGTGGCAGCCGCTGCCACTGTAGCAACAGGCGGTATGGCCACGCTTCCTGCTGCAGCAGTGGTTGCAGCCAGTGCAGGGACTGCCAAAGTCGTCTCTTCGCAACTGGTCACCGGAAATTCCTACGATCTTACAGGATTGCAAGGCGCTCAAGACTTCCTGGTGGGTGCAGGAGAAGGTCTCGCCCTCGTCGCAATGGGGAAAGCAGGCGAAGCACTCTACTCCACTTTAGGCAAGCAAGCACTCCTGGCGCAAGGACATGAGGTGACGAAAGAAGGCCTTTTGGCTTTAGGGCGCAAAGCACTCGAAGGCACCGGAAAAACTATCACCAAAGAGCTTGTAGAGAAGGCCGCTCAAGATGCCGTCACACAAGCTGGAAAAGAATTCTTGAAGAAATCGCTCCTTCACAAAATTGGTGGTGCAGCACTTACAGGTGCCGTCAAAGGGAGTACTTTTTACGGTGTCAAAACAGCCATTGAAACCACAGTAGACGATGCCACCTGGGAAAGCGAATTCAGCGAAGCCATTGTCAAAATCCTCAAAGAGACAGGAAGCTCAGCGGCCAGTGGTGCCAAGAATTTCGCCGTTGCCATGTCCACTCTACAGGTGGGTGCTCAGGTGAACGAAGCCATGATGTCACAAATCAAGCGGACCATTGGTGAGCAACTTGCAGACAAAGCAGGCACCGCATTCTCTGCCGAAGAGTTGACTCAAGCAGGCATGGAAGCTTTGGGGGGTGGCGCAGATTCACTCGCCGCTGATGTGATTCAAGAAGCCGGGCGAGAGAAACTCCTGACTGATCTTGGCTCACAATTCCTGGACAAAAACATGGTCGGGGAATCCGTGGAGATCTTTGCAGGGAATATGCTCAAGAGAGCCACCGCAGCCTACACCAAAAACTCCCTTGAAAGTCTCAACAAACACGAGATCTGGCGAGATGGTATGGGAGAAGCATTGGAGCATCTCTGGCGTAGCTCCAACGAAACCGCCATCAAAGGCACCGCACAATGGGGCGGAAAAGACGTGGCCATGGAATTCGTCCGTAGAACTGGTGCAGTCAACTCAGGTGGTCCGAGTGAAGCGCTCCTTTCAAGTGTACTCTGGCGAAGTCTTGGAGCCACCATCAACCAATAACCGACACCACGCTCCCACCCACTCACAATCTCTCAAGTGGCCCTTCTCAAAAAAGTTAACCATGTACTGAACACCCTTATGATACAGTGTTGATTCGCAGTAGGATCCACACTTTGACAATATCTCCAAGTATGACTATCATGTAGGGACAAACGGGTGACCAGGACCCAACATTTTCCACTAATCCTCTGTTTTGATTCATCAAAGTCCATAAGCTTCATTC
>Ga0213833_1003213_pt1 | contig 10126 bp, 22 predicted proteins | sample SWATP21_FD_160575 | JGI IMG/M metagenome (GOLD analysis project Ga0213833, IMG submission 160575) | Coastal seawater microbial communities from Marineland, Florida, United States - SWA TP2 #1 | ecosystem: Environmental > Aquatic > Marine > Coastal | place: USA: Florida | collected 2016-08-14
CCCCCCAGGCGTACATTATTGAAGTTATCAGGCCCTCGATCGTTTTGGGTCAAAGAGCCGCAAGTTCATGTGTCAGCGGGTGTGAATTCGGCGAGGCTACACTTGGTGCGTGCTGAGTATGGGTTGCTCAACAATGCCTGTGTCTGCTGCCCGGCCCCCCATGTGCTCATTCCTGTCTTTGTGTGCGTGGTGCAGGAGAAGCGTGCTGCCTCTGCCATCGATCTTCCTTTCGTTGGACCAGTTTTCCGTGCGCGTTGTTCGTAGCGCGGGAACACACACACACCGCTTATTTCGATATTCATTCAGTTCATGGTTGTATTCTTGCTGGCCTTGGTGAACATACACCTGCAAGCCGAGGCTCCAGGACAGCAGCTACAGCGAGTCTTCCTTCGACTTGCCTGTTTCCACATTTGTGACACGCGCCGGCTCACCCGTGTGCGGCAGCGGCTTGTAAATCTTGACGTGGACGTATGCTTCTTCGCCCACCTGCACCTTCACTTTGTAGTTGACGCCGGCCACCTGGCCAAACGGAGAATGGGCGCAGCACGATCAGCAGGAATGGTGTTGAGTTTGTGTGAAATAGAACGTACCACTTGTGAGGTGTAGGCAACAGGCTCAAACTCTTCGTACTTGCTCCCAGCAGCGTCTTCAACAGCGCCTTTCAGCTGCAACACAACGAAGAACACGTCATACAGCATGTTCTCGCTGCCCCGACTCACTCATGGAATCACACCTCAGTCACCATGGCGGAGATGTCACTGTCTACTGCCTTCGCATCGGAGAATCCGCCGCACTTCATTGTTCTCACGTGTCTTGTTGCGTTGAGGGTGAAGATACGGAACGGGTGCTGGTGGGTGCGGTGCGCACGGAAGGAAGCCTTGCCGCACGTTCCGTGGCGAAGTACATATATTTTCAGGCCACGACGCTCACCACGGACGCCCCGACTGCCTGGCTCTTGACACGGTAGTTGCTGTAGACGACGGGCGCCTGACTCGCAAAGCACTCACATAGCTGCAACGAAAATACGCAGAGTGGCAATGACACAGATTAGTGACAAAAGCGACGATGCTTCACGAGCAGCAAGTGCTTCACGTACGAACGCAACTCTGTCACAATGTGTGTCATCGTGGGGCGATCCGCAGGTAAACGGGACCAGCACTTGATCATCAGCTTTCGAAGTGCTTCAGGCGTTGCGCGCGGCAGATATGGCTCCAGAGTTTTTCCTTGCAGCACCGCAGCTGCGACACCCGGAAGTGTTTGGTCTTTCCAAGGCCGCTCCCCACCGGACACAAGCTCAAAGAGGACCACACCAAACGCGTACACGTCAGATGCTTTGGAGTAGCTGCGCGCAATCAATGCCTCCGGGGGCATCCAACGGACTGGCCCAACATTTGAGTTGGTCACGTTACTGGCGTGATCCTCTCCCAACACTCGGGAGTGTCCGAAATCGGCAACACACAGCCGAAGGCTGTCAGAAAGTAGTAGATTGCGGCAGGCTAAGTCCCTGGTTGGCGGTTGGACGGCGGTGGTTAGTTCACGTAGCACGGGGCACAGCGAGTAGGCAACACGTCCTGCCGTACCGATGCACGATGCCGTGGTTGTGGAGGTGGCAAACCCCGAGTGCTGCGTCGAGCGCCAGCTGGGCCACCCGTCGCTTGCTGGTAAAAGCGCCCCGTCGCAGTGCCTGCAATACATCGCCCCTTGGCATGTATTCGGAGATCTGCAACACCACACGTGGGGCAGGTGGTGTGACCACATGCTTGCCTACATGCTGAGCAACATGGAGCATCTATCACATCACACGTACCAAGCAATCCCCAACGCCACTGATGTGTACAAGACCAAACAAGCGGAGGACGTTGCGATGCGGACCGACGGATGACAATGCCGAAAGTTGCTCGCGACCATGCGCATCAAGGGGGCGGTGCAGCACCTTGATCGCCACTGGTACATCAACGTACCACCCATGGTACACCCTCCCATAGCTCCCTTCCCCAATCACGCCCTCAAACCGCACATGGTGCGCCAACAGTGCACCGTCATGAGATACCAGCTGCGACGTGGACAGAGGGTCACAACTGAAGCCAACACTGGGGCTGGAGTTGGACATGTGGGCACCAACAGCGCGTGCTGCTGCAGCCGCAGCCGTAGCGCCACTTGTGCTTGGCGCCGTGGCGGCGCCGTGCGACCACAGTTTGGCGTTGCTTGCCGGAGTCCAACCTGCCCCGCCCTTGTCGCCACGCACAGCAGCACGCGGCGCGTTCCCACCACCTCCAGACGAGGCAGCAGCCACATGTGCCCCGGCCTCCACAGCGGCGATGCCACCAGCGACAGGCACCTCGGACGCAGCAGCAGCTGTGCCATCGTTGGCGGCGCCACCGGCAGTTTGGTCAAGCCGAGCACCGTCGCGCAGAGGCACTCCCGTGGTGGCCTGCGTTTCAGGGGTGGTGAGACTGGTGTACACGTGGGACACGTGCCGGGACGCGTGGTGGGTACGGTGTGGTGGCGGCGGCTGGTGCGGGGTGGTACCGCGGCGTCGAGCAGCTCCTGGCGTCGGGGGGCGAAGCAACCCGGTGTCAATTGCGAGTGGCGACAGGACCGGGGCGTAGTGAGACGTGGGGTGTGAGAGGTGCTCACCGCCAGGTTGTGGGGCTGGGGTGGAGGCGGGTGAAAGGGCTGGGCTCAAGGGAGCTTCTGTTGCGTGGGTGGCAGGTCGCACCGCCATACGACTTGCGAGGAGCTGCGCTTGGGCCTGGACACGAAGGGGAGTGGCATGGCAACGGCACACAAGGGCACGTAACGGCGCACAACGGCACACAACAGCACAGAAGAACGACTCGTGACCCCAGCCCCAGTGTACGACGCTTGCACCAACGCAGGGGCAACAACAACGGCAACAACAACAATAACAGCAGCACACGGCGGGACAACAAGAGACACACAACACGATCGCACACGCACCCGTTCGAATCGCTCGATTTGTAGCACCTTCATCCCCATGTTTTCTAGATGGGGGCGGCGAACATCCAACAAGTCGTCGACACACTCCACACCGATGCTCTCGAGCGCACCCATGAAGCGAGTGAGGCGATTGGAGCGCAGCCATTGGGCGACACCATCCATATCCTTCTCGAACACAGGCGACTGACTTGCGTACGATTCTGGAGGTCAACAAGGCACCACGCGTAAGAGTGGGTGTCAGTGGCAACCAACGAGCAGGGCAAGCACACGACACGTGAGACACAGAAAGGTGTCGCGAGACAAACGAAAGAAGGGAAGGACTCACGCGCTTGGAGTTGCGCCCCAGCGGACGCCATGCGCAGGACATGGCCAGGCGTGGCGAGTGTTCGTGCAAACTCCGCAGCGCTGGGCACTGGCAGCGGCAGTAGCACAGGTGACGAAACAGGCACCGCAACGGGAGCACCTGCTGCGGCGGCCGGACTTGCATGACCCGCAGCTTGTCGAGGAGGCGATGGCTGGCGTGGCAGCACCAGGTGCGGGGGCACAGCAGACGGAACAGCGAAGCGTCGCTCCCTGTGCTCCAGGAGTTGCCGAACGCTTTGCGCGAGAGGGCCGTCTGGGGTGCCATTCTGCTGCCGAGGCCTCAAAAACGACGTGCTGGCCGTGTCCTTCGCGCGTGCAACCACGCGTGCTGGCTTGGCTTTGGCGGCGCGCACGAGGGGGCTTTCAAACAGCCGGATGAGGCTCTGCACCCCCGACGGGTACTCATGGTAGCTTCGGGCTCCGTCGTGGCTCACACTGGCACTGCCACCGCCGGCACTCGCCCATGACGACCGGTGTTGGTGGCTGTGGCTGAAGCGCCCCGATGTGTCGCCGTGGGTACCGTCTGCGCTGCGACGTTCTGACGTGCTGGCCCCGGTACCACCACCCACCCCACTCGAACCAGCGCCATGACCGGCACCAACTCCAGCGTCCGCATCCGCATCTGTGCCAGCACCAACTCCAACATCAGCACCAGCACCAGCACCAGCTCCAGCTCCAGCAACACCAGCTGCAGTGGCGCTCGCCTCGCCACCAACACCGTCACTACCCGCACTCGCACTCGCAGGGACACCGACACCCACCTCAACCAACCCCACCTCCCCAGGTTTCGCGTGCAAGAAGGGCCTCAGTCCACCCCCACACCTGCCACCTCCGGCACGAGAACGAGACAGCAGCGCGTTGTGGGGCGCCAGCAACTCCGGTGCACTGAGGCGGCGGCCACGTGCACGATGTGAGTGACGACTGCGCCGACTACGACGGCGAGCATGCCTCAGACCACCGCTTTCGCCACCAGTGCTCACCACGACTCGACCACCACCGCCACCACCACCGCCACCACTACTGCCGCGACGATGCCTCGGAGGGTGGCGCTTGAAAGCAGTGTATGCCCGGGTCAAACCCGCCACCAACGCCAATTGTCGTTGCCGACGCTGCAGCAGCTGTTGTTGTTGTTGTTGTTGTTGTTGTTGTTGTTGTTGTTGTTGTTGTTGTTGTTGGCGGTGGACACGTGGTGGGTGCACACTCCAGTGTGCCGTGGGGGCAGAGGTGACAGAGTCCGCGGCGACAGAGGTCGCGTCGCCGGGCGGGTCTTCTGCCGCGGTGGACACGGGACACGCGTGGGACGTGGGGCTGGCGCCACTGTCACGTGGTACACGGAGGCTCGCACTGGCAGCAGCAGCAGCAGCAGCAGCGTCAGGAAAGGGTGCGTCTGCACCACTGGCAGCAGCATCGCCACCAGCATGGTGGCCGGCACCCGTGCTGTCGTGGGACTGGGCACGGGGGTGTTCCCACTGCCCGTCGTGATGGTCGGGTGGAAGTGGCGGCGGCGGCGGCAGTGAAGAAGGCGGCGGCGCCCATGGCAACGGAGGTGGTGCGGGAGGCTGTGGTGGACGTGGCGTGGCGCCAGACTGCCCCGATGCCCACACGGCGACGTGTGCTGCTTCTGGCGGCGGCGTTGGAGGTGGGAGAGGGGCCGCAGCGCAGGCCATGGGCGGTGGGGGCGGTGTTGGTGGCGGTGGTGGCGTCAACGGCGGGCGGGGGTGGGGTGGCAGCAGTGCTGCCGTGGCTGGGCTGGTGGACGATACCGCTCTCGAGGGCTGAACGGCTGATGCTCGAGGACGATACCGGAGTCGGGCACCCGCGCCCATCGGCGCAGTACCACCCTCAACACCAACACCAACACCAACACCAACACCGGCACCAGCACCAACTCCAGTACCAGCGCCACTCCCGTCATCAACGTCGTTCGCCTGCTCGCGACCATGGTATTCCCTGCCTGTGTTGGCACCGGCACTGGCACCGGCGCTGGCACTGGCATGTCCTCTGGCACCTGCGCCGTGATGCACGGACGCGTGCGATCGGGACGAGCGTCGACGGTGGCGCTGTCGGAACTGCATGCCGACAGCCCAGCGGCGGCGGCGGCGCGGGAGGGTTGCGGATCGCTCTTGAGAGGTGCGGAGGAGGCGGGAAAAGTCCACGCACTCCGTGTGGCACATGGTTTGCATCCACAGCACCACGTCACATGCGGGTCGGTGGGTGGTGTTGCACCAGGGCGTGCCACTGCCCAGATTGATGTCGGCGCCCTGTGACCACACACACACCACGCACATCGATGGAGCACAGGTGTCAACCACGAGCAACATTGGTTGGGTCATGGGGCGACGATGAGGAAGGAGAAAGGGGGGAGAGGAACCGGCACATGCATGTGAAATGGAGACAACTACAACCACGCACCCCACTGACAAGGAGGCAAGCGACACGGAAGTCTTGCAAGGCCACGGCAATGCCGAGGGGGAAGACACCAAGCTGTGGCCACGCAACAACGGAAGCGTCAACCGCATGAACGGCACCACTGGGTTCACAGCACACAAAGAACGGAAAGAACAGACACCACTCACAGCGTTGGGTTGATTCGGATCGGCCCCCGCTTCCAGAAGGAGCAACACCAGCGGTGGATGGCGTTGCAACGCCGCAAAGTGCAGCGGCTTGGATTGTGCCAGGCCACGCACGGAGGCGTTGGGGTCGGAACCAGCTAGCAGCAGCCACCGCACAGAGTTCATGTCTCCACGCAACACAGCGGCAACAAGCGGCGACTGCCCGCACTGACTTCCCTGTGAGGCAAAGCAGAAGGGGCGTGTTTTCAAAAGTAAAATTCAACGGAAGGAGCAGACGTCAGCAGGTGTTGTGCACGACAGTCAAACAGTTGGATGACACGAGTACCACCCCCGGCGTGTTGCACCGCACACCAGCACTACAGCAAAGAAATGTGGTGGTACGCACGGACCCGGGTGTCAACTTTGGCACCGTGTTCCACAAGCACTTTGGCAGCAGCCAAGTGGCCACTTTGAATGGCTGCGAGCAAGGCTGGGGTTCCATTCTGTGGCAGAACAAGCAATGGGCTACAAGTACAAGTACAACACGTGGCGTGCACGGCGCCCGACATCACCCAAGACCACCGAACCTTGGGGATCATGTTTGGATCCGCACCGCGCGCCATGAGTGTCACAATGGCAGCCACTTGTCCTTGACGTGCCGCAGCAACAAGGGGGGTCTCGGCCTGCGGAAGGATGGGTGGATGGATGGATGGATGGATGGATTGGGAGCGGGTGGGTTGGTTGGTTAGAGTGTTGGATGGCGGTGTGGCATGGCACACGCACGACTCAGGCGCCATGTTGCGGCGCGGAAGCCAGGCCACCACGCACAGCGTTGGGGGGATTTACATCGCCACGACTCCGGGAGAACACAAGCACCACGTCTTCAAGCCCATGCCACGCTGCCCAGAATAATAGCGATCGGCCCAGCTGTACAGGAAGGAGGCCGGCCGATTCATGTGAGAGGCAGACTGACGACACCGCGCGGTCTTCCACGTTCAACAGATCCGGAACTGCATTGGGGGCCGAAAGACACACATACAACAAAACAAACAAAAAAAGCTGCATGCTCGTTCGCTTGCACCACTTACCACGTCTGTTGCATTGTACTGTGCACCGGAATCGAGCAACAGGTGTACATGAGCCCAGTTGTTGTGGCGTGCTGCCACAAGCGCTGGGGTTTCGTGCAGCGCGAGTGTTCTTGCATGCACGTTGGCGCCGTGGCGGATGAGGACATGGGTGATGCTGCACGAGGCATCTCTGTGTGCCGCCGCAAAGTGCAAGGCGGTGTACCCACGCTGCTCACACACAGACAAGGTAGACAGACACAGCACACCACGCACACAACAGGGGACGCGAGCACCCGCACATCCATGCATTCATGCACAAGGCGTCAACTTCATCACCCCTTTCGCTCCTACACAGCCTCACACGCTCCACGCTGGTACGCACGCACGCACGCACGCACCCAGGTTCGGCGTTCGGTTGAGGCGCCATGCCGCATCAGCGTCAGCACCACGGTGAGGTGCCCCAACCGAGCTGCCACGTGCAGCGGGTAAATGTGTGAAAGGACGGTGCCAGCGTCGGCATCCACACCGGCTTCCAGCCACGCAGTCACGGCTGCCCGGTGACCCCGCGCCACCGCCAGCAGGAGCGACGTGAGGTCTGCGGCACCAGGCAAAGCGGCGAGGGATGGGACGACATCCGCGGCCATAGCGTGCACTAACTCCACAGAGAGCCCAACCTGAACCCGGCCCACACACGTGAAGAAGCGATTCACCCCCTGCAACGTCCTACGTGCAGCATGGCAACGGTGCAGCGCTCGCGAATCAGATCGACTCGCCGAATCTGTACGGAGTGTACACCAGAGCTTGGCATTTGTTTTACAATCAGTAACAGAACACCTCACACGCACGGTGTCATGTCGCATCACGTCCTTGGTCTCCCACCCAGTTTCCCAGATTTTGGCACCCATGTTCGGGACACTGCTTCGCCGAGCGGCTGACACAGCCAAGGTTGTGGCCAATCAAGCTTCAGAAGCCGCAAAGCGGGCGCAGGCAGCCACGTCTGCGGCCATATCTGCTGCCAACTTGGACAGGCTGCAGGAGGAAATTGAGGGGAGCGAGAAGGACAGCGATACGGGTGCGGGCATTGGTGCGCCGGTTTCTGGGAACGCAAGCGGTAGCAGCGGGGCAATACCGGATAGAGCAAGCTCGAACACTGGCGGTGCTGGTGCTGGTGCTGGTGTTGGTGCTGGTGCTGGTGCTGCGGACTTGGGTCACATCCCAAGTCGGTACGATGACTTGGACTTTACATACATTACAGAGCGAATCATCGGTGCGTTCTGGTTGGTGATGTGTGGCTTGGTGGCTTGGTGGCGTGGTGTCGTGCTTTCCTCAGGATGTTGTCGGTGTCAACTCGTTGTGTTGACTTGTTGTGCTGTTGTCGCATTGCTTCGCTTGCGAACATCGTGTGTGGCCTGTGGCTCCAGCGATGGGCTCCATGGTGCCAAGAAGCGGCAGTTCTTCCGCAAAAGCTGCGTACACCAAGTTGTGTGCCCGGTTTCTTCACGAGCGTCATGATGGCAGGTTCATGGTGATCAACTTGAGCGAGACGTCGTACGACTACAGCTTGTTTGACGAGCAGGTGCGTGTCAGTGGCTGTGTGCTGGGTGCGTTGTTCTTGATGGAAAGAAGCAAACGTCTCACACAGTGTGCTGTCCAGGTGATGGAGTACAAGTTTCCTGGGCACCCAGCTCCGCCGCTCGGTATGCTGTGCAAGATGTGCACGTCCATAGAAAGCTGGCTCGCTGCGGATCCAGAGAACGTCGTGGTTGTCCATTGTATGGTACGAGCACTGAGGTTTTCGTTGTGGTGCTTTTCATGCTTCCTCCCAGACTACAGCTGCCAGACAGCAGCTGCCGTGATGATGTTGGGTGGTGTTGGGGCAGGAGCGGTGTTCATTGTGGTGCGTGGCGCTCACCACGTGCACATGTCATTGCGTGTCGTTGTTGGGGACAGACTGGGCGCGGTCGAACAATGACCGTGCTATCATGCTACCTGGCGTGGATCGGGGAGTATGTCACACCCCTAGAGGCACTCATGCATGTGTGCGAGAAGCGTGGGTTGCCGATGGAACACGTCATCGTCGCCTCGCAATCACGGTGTGTTGTGTTGAACCGCGCATTCCACTTCACCCGGCGTGCCAGTTGGTGTTGCACTGACACTGTCGCCATCACATCCACCCATTTTTTGCGCATGCGCCTCGGTTGGTGCGGTGCCTGACATGCTGTTGCCGTCGTACCGTGCCATGTGTGCTGTGTGTGCTGCCGCAGCTACGCTTACTACTTCACAACGCTCATGGATGGCATTCGCCCTCGAGGCGGGCCGCTGGTGTTGCGTCGGGTCATCCTCAATGGCGTTCCCGACATGTCACACCCCAAGGACGAGGACGATGGCCCGGGATGTCGGCCGTGTTTCCAGCTCTTCCACTGTGGCAAGTTGCTGTTCTCCACAGGGTGGAGTCGTCGTGTGGATGCCGGTGGCGATGACCCCGTCGAGGCGTATGAGTGCGTGCATGAGCCGCAACGCACCGGCCGTGTGCAGCGTGTGTGAAGAGGGTGCAAGCAAGCACCACGGGCCAACTTAGGAGGTGATGGTGTGTGTGCATGATTTTTGTTTTGGCGTGTTTTGCAGGTGGTACCGGTCCTCTGACGGCTCGATCAAGTTTGATGTGAACATACCCCTCCAGGTCGGTGGTTGGGGGTTGTGATTCGGTCTGAGTGGTGCGCACGCGGCTATCGCTTTGTGGCACGCACATCTCATTCACATTGTAATTGGGGGGAATACCAGGGTGATGTGTTGATGCGTTGCCGACACAAGCGCCGGAAAGGGAAGAAGAGCGTGTCCATCTTTCGTGCAGCGTTTCACACAGGGTACGCTACCGGGCTTGTGTATTTGCCAACGGCTTGTTTTGGGTGGTGTCGTTTTGTTGTCACGCCCATCCGCGCACTGACTTGGCTTGCGTGTGGGTGACTTGTCACAGATACACTCCAGAGCTGGTCCTGCGGTTCAGTCGTTCGCAGTTGGAGGGAATGGCAGCACCAGACCGCTACCCCCGTGATTTCTTCGTGGAGCTTATTTTCGCTCCTGTGGACGCCAGCGGGGATGCCTCAGCAGGTATGCGCGGTGTGTCGTGTGCTGGGTGGCGTTGGTATACTGGGGCTGGTGTGCCGGTCGTTGTGCGCCCTCGTT
>Ga0213833_1003214_pt1 | contig 10126 bp, 15 predicted proteins | sample SWATP21_FD_160575 | JGI IMG/M metagenome (GOLD analysis project Ga0213833, IMG submission 160575) | Coastal seawater microbial communities from Marineland, Florida, United States - SWA TP2 #1 | ecosystem: Environmental > Aquatic > Marine > Coastal | place: USA: Florida | collected 2016-08-14
CCGGCATGCGTGCTTCCGTGCACATCAAGTTGCCGAACCTGACGTCTGACGGCACTGACCGCAAGGCGAAGGAGGTGTGCAAGCCTTTGGGCTTGTCTGTTCGTGGCACTGGTGGCGAGCACACTCCCATCGGTGCTGACGGCACTGTGGACATCTCTCCTCGCGCCCGCCTGTTCATCAAGGAGCGTGACATCATCGCGGCTCTGTACAACGGTATCGAGTTGTTGATGGCGAAGGAGAAGGAAGCTGCTGCTGGCGCAGAGTGAGATGTAGTCACCGACCACATGTAGCTCTTCTGTTTCCAATTTTTGTAGTGTCGCTGTTGCACATTTGGCACGCTGTTGTGTGTTCCGAGTTCTTCTTGTACTCTCAACAATGTTTGCCACAAGTTGTCCTTCAAGGGTTTGTCTGACACTTTCACGCACACTGCAGCTGTGATCTTTGCGGTGTGGACATGTGTGTGTGTTGTTTGTCATGTCTGCAAAAGTTTGTTCTTTCAGTTCCCGCACCACTGTCTTTTGCACACTGCGGCTCGTTGTATGGGTCACGACGACCCGCCGTGGCAGTAGTGCCATACAGACCCACACTCACCCACACACACACAATACACGGACTGCCGCTAAGAAGACGAGTTGATTCGCTTGCGGCGGGCCTCCGCTTCTTCGTGAAGGCGTGTGAAGAGTCCAGACCCTGGCAACACACGGAACTCCACGCGCCTGTTCTTCTTTGCGAACGGCGACTTGCGAGGGAAACGTGGGCGCTCATAGCCATAGCCCTTTGCTCGCAGACGGCTGGGGGCAACTCCCTGTTGCACCAAGGCCTCCATGACTCGCTCCGCTCGCTCCTTGGACAGTTTCAGGGCGGAGGCAGGCTTCTGACCAAAGTTAACGTGGCCTTCAACCGCAAGCTCCATGTCTGAATGCCTGGACGAAAGAAGACAAGAAGAGGAAGAAGATCACACACACGAAGGGGAAGGGAAGGAAGGGAAGGGGGGAGAGTGAGAAACTTGCGGACGCGTGCAGCGATTCCGCATACAAGACGTACTCGAGCATGAGGTGTGCGATCGCAGGAAGGGCGGCCGCTCCGCCGCTGATGACAGCCTGGTTCGTCTTGAACGACAAGATCTCTTGGATGTGCACACGCGGTACGCGGGACTCCAGCAGCGCCGCGGGTTCTTCGAGGTCCTTGGTGTGCACTTCCACGGTCTTGCTGCTCCCGATCCAACCCGCCGACGGGGCTTGGCCACCCACTTTCTTGAAGCGCCACTTGACGTTGACGTTGAAGTCTTCGCCAGGAATGATCGGCTCATTCGCGTACTCGTCGAGGAAGTATCGCGTCTGCGTGCCGGGGAGAATGAACGTTTCTTTGGTCTTGAGGTGGTCCAGTTGCAGTCGGCGGCTGCTGTTGAAGCGCCGGCTCGACCTGAAACTGCCTGGCTCCGCGTCAGTTTCAGTGATCTCCAGCTTGAACCTGTACCGTCCAGAGCACCAACACAAAACGAGCAGAGCACGGGTGAGACGCTGTGCCGGTGGAGAGAGTACAGTGCGTGCGGCGCAATGAACGCAAGAAGAACGGGTGTAGGTGCAGGTGTCAGGGGGTGGGTACTCACTCAATTTTGCTTGGGTCTGCGTTCGGAACAGCATCCCAGCCCACCACAATGTCCGCCAGGTTTTCTTCGAGTGCTTTCACCGTGGGCTGGTGGTTCATGTCCACAGGCTCGACGGGCACCTCCGGCTCCGGCAGCCGCACATGCACCTCGCTGCTGCGGTGTCCCCACCCACCATCCTCATCGTCAGCGTCCACCTTGAGGCGCGACTCCACCGTAACCCGCAGGTGTTGGCCCAGTTGGAGTGGCTGGCCACCGAAGGACGTCAGCTTGACGCGTGGCTTGGACACGATCATGTCCTCCTTTGTTTCTCCGTCGGTGACCTTCACGTAGTACTCCCACCCCCGCGTGTCCGGAACGGGCGGGGAGGACCACTTGATGGAGGCCTCCTCCTCCGTCACGCTCTTCACCTGTGGCTTCACTCGCCACTCCGCCAACGCAGGGTGAGTTTGGAACGCCACAGGTCCCGAGTCACGCTGCCAGCCGCCGCCCTCTTCCGCGGCGTCGGATCGGTGGCGGTATGCCACGGCTGCCTTGAACTCGTCGCCAGGGTGCAAGCCACGTCCCTTCACACTGCGAACGGCGTACTTTGTTTGCGACCCGGGCAGCATGTACTCTTCGGTGGCCGCCTCCTCGTCAGTACCAAACAACCGCACGCGGTACCTACAACCACAGCACAGCACAGCACAGCACAGCACAGCACACCATAGCACAGCACAGCACGAGCACAGCACGAGCACAGCACGACACGCACAAGAGGATCGCGCGCGCACACAACCACGTGCAGCGTCTGCCGTGAGTGGGGAGCCATAGGCACAGCTACCACACAACAAGGGGGCGGTGATCAAACAACGCACTCGAGGTCGCCTGCTTCCGTGTTGGGTGGCTGGCGCCACTCCACATCCACGTGGCGCTTGCCCACCTCTGCGGCGGTTGGCGCCATCTTCCAGTCGTCCGGCAGGTTGTCGGACGTGGTTTCAGCCAGCGACACGGCGTGAGGATTGCCCTGCCACTCGTCCTCGCCGGCTACGCGCCACAGCACGTGCACATCAAACGCGTCGCCCGGGCGCAGCGGCTTGCCGGAGGCGGAGGTGATGCCTGCCGTAGTGTCGGCGCCGGTCTCGATCCTCACCGGGGCGCCGCCGTCGCGAGGTGTGGCCACAAGGGTGTACCTGTGGAGTGGAGTGAAGTGGAGTGGAGGTGGAGTGGAGTGGAATGGAGTGGAAGAAGGGCGCGCCAGGAGCGCCATGTGCGACACAACACACACACACACACACACACACAAAACACCACATCCGGGCACATGGCAAAGGCATGGGACGTCAGAACTGAGTCGTAGGCTTTCTCGACTCGTGCACTGCTGCCACACACACGCACTCAATCGGAACGTCCTCAAGGCCCTCTGGTCCAGCCCAGGCAAGGTTGATGTGGTGGGCACCAGAACCCACCACCCGCGGCGTGGGTGCCCAGCCAGCCTCTGGGCGTTTCTGCGCGGTCGTGAAAGGCGTGGGGCCGGACGCATGCTTCGGCATCCAACCACCGTCCTCCCAGCCTGCATCGTTCTTGTAGCGAATCCTACAAACGAGCGGAGAGCAGCGAGTGAGTGCGCGAGTGAGTGCGCGATTGCGTGTCATGCACTGGTGGTGATACAATACACCACACCCACGATGCAACCCACCGCACCGCACCACCCCGCACGTACTGCACGTCCACATCCACTGTCTCTTCTGGCTCCAGTGGTCGCCCCTTCACGCTGCGGATGTTTGCGGAGGTGGTTTCGCCGGGCACGACGAACGTATCCGCTCCGCCAGGCGCGGGTCCGGCACCTGCGCCAGCGCCTGCACCCGCACCCGCGCCGCTCGCCGCAGGCGCCACGCTGACCTTGTACTCCACACTGGCGGGGTCAGCGTTCGGGGCGGCATCCCACTCGACGTCAATCTGGTGTTGGGTCGTGTTGGTGGCGCGGGGAGTGGCCTTCCAACCCGCAGGACCTGGCGCGGGCAGGGTGGCAAACGTGGTGAAACCAGACTCCCGCTTCCACTCGGGTTCACCGTTGGCGGCATCCTCCTTGCGGCGGTACGCCACGTTCACACTGACGGCGTCTCCTGGAGACAGCGGCTGCTGCCCACCGCGCAGCGCGTCAATGCGCATGGAACGGGTGGCCCCGGCCACCACCTGCGTGGTGGGGTTCTGCGCGTCGCCTTCGGCGCAGTACGTCACGCAGTACCTGCTCACGTCAGTTGCCAAGCACGGGCGTCAGTCTCGCGCGTTTCCAATCGCGTATCCCGTTGACAACGCGCTAAGCACACGCACACACACTCTCTCTCACATGCACACATTCACATTCACAGTCACACACACGTACTCGATGTCGTCCGATTTGGTTCCAGGAGGCTGTTGCCACTGCACAGACACGTGGCGGGAACCCTTGTTCGACAACTGCAACGGCACCTTCCAGCCGTCTGGCACATTGTCACACAATGTGGACATGGGCACAGGGCCCGAGTTTCCCTTCCAGCCACCGTCTTCCGCGCTCGCGTCGTCCTTGTCACGGTACTCCACACTGATGTTGAATTTATCGCCGGTGCGGAGGCCCCGACCTTGGAACTCGTCCAGCATGAACGCCGTGTCGGTGCCTTCGCACACATACTGCTCCATCTCGCCGTTCGCACCGCGCACGCTGAGCCGGTACCTGTGACACGACGCACGCAGGGCACACGCCACATACACGACACGCACAACGCGCCACGAGAGCGTCAGTGCGTGATGCCGCCGTTATCGCGCTCGCCCGCAAGCAAGCAAACAAACGACCAACCACCCAAGCACCCAAACACACGTACTGCACTTCGGCAGCAGCCAATTCGGGGACGGGTGCCCATTCAGCGCAGATGTGGTGAGCGCCGACGTCAGATGAATACGGCGCCGCGCGCCAATCGCTTGGAACAGCAGGCTTCAGCGTGGCCAGGGTGGCTGGTTCAGACGCGTGTCCCCATCCGCCCTCTGCAAGCCTGCTCACAACGTGCACCACCAGTGGTCCACCACCCATGCATCAAGCGCAAGCAACAGGCAACGCAACAACAAACTGCACAGAGGACACGGCCACACCACGTACTCGGCGTCTGCCTTGATTCGGTACGAGAGGGTGGCTGTGACGTGCTGGCGTGGCTTCAGAGCCTGGCCGGACACGGCGTGCAGGGTGATGTCGGTTTGGGTACCGGGCATGACAATTGTCTCGGGAGCCTGCGAGGCTGTCACCAGACGCAGCATGTACCTGCGGTCACCCACGGCAATGCACGCACGCACGCGCGCGCGGTTCGGCAAGTTGCGGTGAGGTCAGCCAGTCTCTGGCAGTGATAACCGCTGCAGTTACGTTTGCATGTACGCACTCGGCAGCAGCGGGGTCGAAGCCTTCTGGCTGGTTCCAAGACGCAGACACAGACGACGGTGTGGAGTCGCCGGGTGTGATGGCACAGCGCCAGCTCTGATCGGGAGCCGCAAGCGTTCGCAGCGACACCGGCTCCGAGGTGTGGAGCCACTCGTTCTGACCGGGACCAGCAACGGGGCGGTACCTGCAACGTGAGCAACAGACAGAACGCCAACAATGAGCCGGGGGTGCTGTATGCTCCGTGCTACGCCGAATGAAACGCGCCACTGCATGCGCGCTTCGGACACAGGCACGTACGCAACAGTCGCCTCCACCTCGTCGGAAGGCACCAATGGCTGCCCTTTGACCTCGCGAACGGCGTGCGTGGTCACAGACCCAGGCACAATCGTTTGGTCGGGCTCCCCGTCACCCTTGCGGACAGAGACCAGGTACCTGCGGAAGGAAGTGACGAGATCAACACACAAGCAAACAAACAAACAAACCAAGAAAACGAAATGTTGTGAGGTAACGTTGAAGAGCATGGGCAATTCAAAGTGCACGCCACCGCAACACATCACGCACTCCACGCCATCGCCACTGACTCCAGGCGGGGCACGCCACGACACGTCGACATGACGCGTACTGGCACCCGTTTGGCGAGCCTCCAAGTGCAAGCCCTCCGATTGCGTCTTCAAGGGCGTGTTTCCCGAGGACCGCTGCCATCCACCAAGAGGCTCCGTAGCGTCGGCCTTGCGGCGGAACCTGGATCAAAGGGAAAGAAGGGGGCACCCCAGCAACAACAACATCAAACAAACATGGCCGCGACGCGAACGCGTGAAACGAGGACGTGACGGGATGCGCAACCCTGTGCACGCCTCGATAGCGGGCAGCACCACCACACGATTTCGCCAGTCGCAGGGACGTACGCGACATTGAGGTTCAGTGTCTGACCAGGCTGCAGAGGAGCGCCGTCAAAGTGGTCAACCGTCAACTCCGTCGTATCTCCCGGCACTACGCGCTCCTCGGACACGCGCAGATGATCCCCCTGGCGACGTGGCTTGGACAGTGTCGCAACGTACCTGCCGCAGAGGAAATGGCGGGACCAACCGACGACACGACACGAAAGTAAGCCAAACAAAAACAACACGCATGTGGCACACTAGCAGGCTGCCAACAAACGCACTCGATGTCACTTGGCTTGGTGTTCGGCACAGCGTTCCACTTTGCCGACACCGAGGTGGTGGTCGCGGTGGTTTGGCGTGGGTCAAGACCCCACTGGGCAGGAAGATGTGACTGCAAGGGGCCAGCTTCCGTCCACTCTTGGTTTTCGGGAATCTTCCACGAGGGGTCTTCGCTTCCCAGGTCTCGGTAGCTGGTGCAATGGAACCGCACGTACAACATCGAGTACATCGAGTGAGTGGTGTGCGATCGCCCCTGCGTGCGAACAGCACGTACTTCACCGCCACCAAGAACTTGTCCCGGTTGCTCAGTGGCACCCGGTTGAATCGGTCGACGTGGAGGCTGGGGTCTGTGCCCGGCACCACTACAACCTCATCAGACGTCTCCTTCGGGGCGTTCTTTTTCAATGTCACGCGGTACCTGTTGTTGCACGGCACACACAGCACCGACGGAGGTTCATCAGGCACGGCGGCAAAAACCGGCGTTGTCGACAGGGACCTCACGGCACGGCAGCCCTGCACACGTACTCAACGTTGTTAGGCGGGATGCCAGGAACAGGCTGCCACGCCAAGTCGAAGTGGCGGTGCCCTGCTCCGACCACCAAGGGTTTCGCGCTCCAAACGGGCTGCTGCGCCAACGGTTGGTGCACCTCCTCGATGGGGTCGGCGAGAATCTTGATCCAGTACGCGTCCTCGTACTTGTCCACGACAGCATAGCACACCACCATCACGATGGCCCAAATGCAGAGCACCAGCATGATGATCAACGGCATCACGAACGACGTGGCCACCTTTTCTTGATGCGCGTCCCAGGCCGTGGTGAACATGAAGGCGGAGGAGAGGAAGATGGTGATGCACCCAACCCAGACTGCCAACGGTTTGAAGTTGTTGGGCGGCAAGTCGCCTTGCAACTCGAAGCCGACAAACATCAACAGCGCAGGCATGGCCATCATGCCGACACTGGCGCCAGCGATGCCCCACACCTTGACAGCCAGCGCGTCAGCCTTGTACGCATCGGTGAGCAGCCATCCATCACCGGAGTCGTAGTGCACGTAGCCTACGATCATGAAGTACAACAGGCACACGATAACCAGCAAGTGGAGGAGGAACTGCGGCCAGAAGCGGTTGTTGTGCCACGATGGCTTGTCACCCAGGGACGGTTTCAACAAACGGTCGGTGAGCGTGCTGTCCTTCACCTTCAGCCACTGCTCCGCCTTGTAGATGGGGTGAAATGCGAAGACGCCGATACAGCCGAGGCTCAAGATGATGAAACCAATTCCGAAACCGATGTTTGTGGCCTTTGCGGAAGAGGTTTCGACGCCGTCATCGACTCGGCGAGTGGAGAGAATCATGTTGCCAATCATGAAGGCGATGACAGGAACATTCACCATCCACGTCATGACACGCTTGTAGCGACCAGGAGTCAAGTTGCCTTGCAGTTCAGTCCCCAGCACATACAAGCACCAAGTCACCAACAGCCCGCCAACTTGCAGGTATTGCTCATCCCAAGCCAGCCCAGCTTTTGGATTCGCCTGCACCACAAACACAAACACGTTACCACACCGATGCAAGCCCCAAGTCCCACGCACGCCCCATTGCTGTACCTTCACGGCACTCGTGAGGGAGGAATCATCGCGGTAGTCGCCACCCCAGTTCGTGGTCAGGTTCTGAAGTGCAAAGAATCCAGAACCAATGACGCCGAGGTAGTTGGCGAATATCTGCAGCTTCAAACGGTTGCGGAAATAGCGCTCCACAATGCCCATGGTGCCAGTGCCTTGCTCAGAGGCAACTCAGAAGGTCTCCGACCAAGCAGGACCACACGTGGCGTGTGGGGGGATGCAGTGACCCGAAAACGCCCGTTGTGCCGTGACCAGCGGCGCGCTCGTGCAACCGTCGATCCACACAGTGGCAAAATGGAGTAACTTTGATCTGGGATTGATTGATTAGTTCGTCAGGAATACCCAAATAAAAATGCCCTTCGAGTCTCTGTTTTGTTTTTTGACAATTTGGCACTAGCACACAAACGCCGCAAACACAGGGAGGCGCGTGCCCGAGTCTTGGACACCGCCAACTGCTTGTGTGTCAGACAGACCACATCCATCCTTTCCTCAATGGCTGCTGTGGCCAGACTCCCCGCATCTGATGAGGCAAACTTCGCGCTGCACATCGATGAATGGCTACAGGGCGTGTTCAAGCCCAGGTGCGGTTGTCGTGGTGACTTGTGACGAGTGAGTCCGAGTGTGTGACCACCTGGCTTGATTCGATTTGTTTCAGTAACTACAAGGCTGCAATCATTCTCACCTTCCAGGTCAACTGCCCTGGATGCTTTCTTCATGCTTTACCAACGATGATAGAACTTGCTAAGGTGTGCTTGCTGCGATGTGGGCTGCGTGCTCTGCGCTCGTTCATGTCAGGTGACGCCTCGTACAATGATATCCAACAGGACAAAGAGTTGGATTCCCATGGTGTTGCAACGGTGGTGGTTGGTACTGCGTTTGAAGATTTCGAGTGCGCCAGTTTGGGTGCTGTTCGTTCGTGGAGGGCAAGCGTTGACGCTTTGTTGTTGTTGTTGCTTCGCCCGCAGGTTCAACACCAAAGAGAACCTGCGGAAGCTGCTCACATCTGGCGAGGTTGTGGGTGAAACCAAGCGCGCTCTCCAAACACTGCAAGCACGTTCAAATGCCCGGGATGGATACGAGGAGGGTGAGGCGGAGACAAAGACCGCTCCCGCTGCTTCAACCACGGGGCCAACTCGGTGTGGGCTGGACTTGAGTGGTCTTCTGGTGGGCTGGGATGATGTCAAGCGTGCGACGCAAGCCGAGCTTGATGCCATGGTGGAGCAACAACTTGCACAAATCATGGCGATGACTGGTGGCATACTACCACCAGGACTGTCGAAAAACCAGGTGGGAAGCGTGGCACGCGTTTGTTGCACTCTGGTGCTCACTCACCTTGACCTGTCCATGTTGGGGCGTGCTGTACTGTGTGCAGTTGGTGGAGAGAATCAAATCTTTTCTCCCCCCCTTTCGAGCCGCGACGTTCACAGCCAATGCCATGCAAGGCACGCCAACGTGGGTGGTTGCAACCGTCGGGACTGACGGGGCACTGCACGTTGCTCAAAGAAACCAGTGGACGGGGCACGATACCGCAGAAGCCATCAAACGCCGCGCACTGACTGCCAGCAAGAACAGCACAGTCGCATAGCGCTCAATCACAGCATGGCAAGCGAACCTTGAACACCAGCAGCAGCGTCGTCGATGTCGTAGTATGTATTATTATCGGTCAATCACACCACAGAAACGTAACACACATGGCAAACACCCACAGGTCATCGCTGCCACACACCCACACACCCACACACGCTGCTGCTGCTGCTACTCGGACTCCACGATCAGAGGGCGCCCGGAAATGGAAGGGTTCGTTGGCCGAGCAGGGGTGCCGTGGGCAATATCAAGGGGGGTGGTGGCGTGATGATGACGCCGTCGCAAGGCGGCCACCTGATCTTCGTGCAGCAGCCTCACCGTGGAAGCCACACCGTGAACCACGCTTTCCGGCAGATGCCTGGCCCAGGCAACGTAGAACTCCAACTTCCGCAGCGCGAGCTTCCACTTCTGCAGCACCCTCCTTTGGGATGGGTGCAAACGTGGCGACCGTCGCGTTTTTGCTGCCCCCTTTCGAGACTTGCGCCGTTTCGGGCGGGGCGAAACGGCCGGCTTCGACGCAGTGGTTTTTCCCGTGCCAGCTCTAGCACCAGCGCCAACGCCACCACCAGCGCTACTACCAGCGCCAGCATCAGCATCAACATCAGCACCAGCACCAGCACCAGCACCAGCAGCAGCAGCACCAGCACCGGCACCAGCACCAGCACCAACACCCGCGGCACCAGAGTTCGTGGGGGAAGAACTTGCGCGTGTTACAGACTTCGGGGGCTTGCCTCCCACAGCGGTGATGGCCGCACGAACAACGCACCACGTGTCA
>Ga0213833_1003215_pt1 | contig 10122 bp, 19 predicted proteins | sample SWATP21_FD_160575 | JGI IMG/M metagenome (GOLD analysis project Ga0213833, IMG submission 160575) | Coastal seawater microbial communities from Marineland, Florida, United States - SWA TP2 #1 | ecosystem: Environmental > Aquatic > Marine > Coastal | place: USA: Florida | collected 2016-08-14
TGCTGGCAGAAGGCTCTTGCCAGGCCCAAGGTCTCTTTGTCGCACCGTGTTCATGACTGACATGGAGTCAGGCCTGGAAGACCAGCTTTCAGTTGTACAACGCATGCAGAAGGCAGCCGACGCCAGTAACTCCAGCCACGTCTCCGTCGTGGGTATCGGAGTGGATCTAGCACGGTCGATGGTCAACAAAATCGCCGCAGTACCGGGATGTGCGTACATCAGCGTCACAAGCCCTGAAGAGTTCGAGGAAAGTGTTGCCAAGGAGTTCTTCTTCGACATCATGCCAGTGGCGTTCAACATTGAAGTCGCTAGTGAGGACGACAGCTTCACCATTCACCAGGGATACGGGTCCGCAGAACTGTCTACCATCACGGCGGGTACGAGCAGCGCCAAGCTCGCGTGTGAGTTTCCATCGCCCCGACAGCCTGACGGCTCGAGTTTTGGAAATATGAGGCTGTTTCGGATCGTACCGGTCGCACATGCACCCAACCAGGAGTTGCATGTCCGGGTGTCTTGGGACGACGGTCAAGGTATTCGACATGTGCAGCAGAAGTGCATCAAGCTGCCAAGTACCGCTGTGCAGGGACCGCTGCCTCCATCTGCTGCGGCCTGGACGCGTGACGTTTTCACGACTCCAAGTATTCGCAAGGCGATTGCCCTGGTGCGCTTTGTTGACTTGTTGACAGCGTACTGCTGCAACGATGAACCCGCACGCGAGACGTCCATTGCAGCCTTGCGACGAAGGTTCACGCACCACCTTGGTCGACGTGATGAGTTCACGAGTCTGCAGAAGTGGCTACGTCGTGAGATGGAGGCTGTGGGCGACTCATCTATCTTTGGTAAGGACGGAAAAGCTGGCGCAAACGCGGCCACAGCCCAGACCCTGCACCAGATTGTCGACATGGAAAGGCGCGAGCTGTACCTCATCTGCGCTCACCCTGGGTTTGAAGGTGATACGTCCAAGCTCATGCCTGGTCGAAAAAACCACATTGTCCCGCGAAAACGAACGCGTGATCCGATGCCTGTTGCCCATGCTCCCCGCAGACCAACCACACGCTCGGAAACCAAGAAGCGTAAGGCGGAGCACAGTGCAACAGCAGCGACCAGGCCACGGCGCTCAGTGCGGGCACGCCGTTCGTTGTAGGCGACACACGTCTCACCGCCCACTCCACGTGCGCGAGTGCCTGCCAGGGATACGTGCAAGTGACGATTTGTGTTGCAGACGTGGGGTGGGTACGATCGAACTTCAACAACATAAATTTATGTCAAATCCAGAGCACAACAAATGTTTCTGGAAACGTTGCTGCGCGGCGCCACGCGCATGAGTCACCACCAGCGCTGCCCACGCACACTCATCTCCCTTGCCATACCCCCGTCGCCAAGATTTTACTCTTCACATCGAAAGCTACACGTTGCCGCCTTGGCATTCTTTCTATAACACGTTCGTAACGCGGGTGGGGGTGCATCTAGCCCATGCATCTGCTTGGTGGCTCACGTGGCCGTGAAGGTCAACCAGTGTGTTGCTTGCTGTCCACAATGGCCGCATCCAAGGTGGGTGAACCGTATCCACACCTCGCAATGTCCCGGTTGGAACACACACTGACGTCCGCTGCCCAGGTTGAGGAAGTTGAGACGAAGCTCAGGTCTGTCAGCCGTGTGGTCACCGCGCATCGACAGCGGGAAGGCGCAGGTTTCATCGTGCGTCGGCCCATCGGAGGTGAGGTGTCCATGGTGGACCCGTTCTTGATGCTGGATCATTTCGTACGTGCAAGGGCGTGTAATGGGTATTTCGTACACACATACATACACGGAGTGGCTTGACCGTACCCATTTGCGTTGTTGCACGTCACACGCTCACACGCCCTCACGTCACTTTTGCTCCGGCCTGAAACTCGAAATTGCAGGGCCCAGTCACATGGGGACCTGGAGAAGCAGGTGAGACTGTGCACAGTCGGCAATTGCGCTGTGTTGGTCGCCGGGAAAAAGGAGGAAAGGGCTGGAGGTGTTGTTGTCGCTGACTGTGTGCGGTGGTTCGCGGGTTTTGTGTTCGTGTTCACATGTCATGGCAATGACAGTCGGAGCCCCAGATCACCCACACCGTGGCTTTGGTGAGTGATTGGTTGTGTGTTGGTGCCTTCTGAAAAGAAATGGGGACTCGTTCTGGTGTCGTGCAGGCATCGCTTGAGAAGAATCGCTCACAGCTGTGTGTGTTGCTGGTCGCGGTGTGGGATGCAGAAACGGTGACGTACATCCTGAAAGGAGAGAACCAGCACATGGACTCCGCCGGAAACCATGGTGTACTCAAGGAAGGCTGGGTGCAGGTATGCTTTGCCCTTCGGTTGCCTTGTGGTGTGGGTGTCGCAGACGCTTGTTGTGGCCACCCGTTCACACTTTGGCGTGCGTGTTTGTATCGTGCGGTGCAGTGGATGACCGCTGGATCTGGAGTTGTGCACAGTGAGATGCCAGGACCAAAACTTCAGCGTGAGGGCGGCACTTCAGAGGGGTTCCAGCTGTGGGTGAACTTGCCTGCCAAAGACAAATGGTCACCCCCCCGGTACCAGGTGAGTGTGCCGTTGTGGGTTGTATCCGTGCTGGTTGCTTTGTGTGCCCCGGCGTACATACTGTGCTTGCTGCATACGTGCACCCATCTATGTGCACCCACCGCATGCACCGAGTACAGCCGCTCACCCGGAACCTCACGCCCATGAGCGTGGTGTGTGCTGTGGTGTGTTGCAGGACACACCACCCGAAAAAATGCCCATCGTCCCGCTGGAAGACGATGGTGGGAGTGTGCGTGTTGTTGCTGGCACGTTCAAGGGACACACATCCGCCATCGAAACCAAGATCCCAATCTCCTACTTTGTGCGTGCCCAACACCAGCAGTGTGCTTGGCGCCCACTGTTTCAACGCGCGCCATGTCCTCACCCACAAGTACGTTGGTGCGACCCCCCTTGTGCTGCAGGACGTGCGTTTGAACAAGGGCGGCTCCTTTGAGACCACGATCCCCACCACATCCAACGCGTTTGCGTACGTGTACCGAGGCGCTGCCACGGTCTGTGGCCGCACGGTCAAGGAGGGGCAAATGGCAGTGTTGGAGGGGGGTGGTCGCGTGTCTTGCGCTGCTCCCAGCGAGAGCGGGAACATTCTGGTCCTATCAGGGGAGCCCATCAACGAACCTGTCGCACGTTACGGCCCCTTTGTCATGAACACAAGGGTGCGTGCGTTTGTTTTTGGTGCGGTGTGTTGTTGCGAACTGCTGGCGGGGCTTCTGTGGGGTTTTGTTGTTGTTGCTGTATGTATGTATCGTGTCTTCCGTGGTGGCTCGAGCTGGCATGACGTTGGGGGTTTCTGGTGAGCAGGAGGAGATCATGCAGTGCTTCGAGGACTATCAATCTGGCAAAATGGGTTCTATCGAGGTGCGCGCGCGCGCGTGTTCCTTGTCAAGCTGTACCGGATGTGTGCTCGTTCGTGTGTCACGACGAGTGGTGAGTGGTTGGCGCTGCTGATGTTGTTGTTGTTTGCCGTTGTGCGTGTTTTTTTTTTTGCATCTCCAGGGAGCCGAGGAGAGGTACGCAGAGTCAAAGAAGGCTGTGGCCAAGCAAAAGAAGACGGGGCGATGGCAGAAGGACGAACTGTAGCCTGCTGATGAGGTGCAACATACGAGTGTGTTTGCAACCACGACAACACAAAAACTGAGCATGTGCAACTCGCCCAACCTGAAGTTGCCTCCAACCGTTTCTTCCAACACACGAACACACGTCTATTGAACACGCTCAGCCTGTCTCACGCCACCGCTTTCAGTCAGCTCGACGTCAACATTAGCATCACCACTGCCGTTGGCACGCCCGCTGGCACGCGGCTTCACTGCGGCATCAATTTTCTTGCTCATAACCATCAGCACGACCATGCAAACGAGCCCGCACAAGCCACAAGGGAGCATGGACGCAAGCCATGTTCGCCATCCATACGCTTCGATGATGTACCCGCTCGCAAAGGACGCAATCCCCGAACCCACGTACTGTCCAAAATTCATCACGGCTGGCCAAGAAAGTTTGGACGGGCAAGGTGGTCAGCCACCCGCGACTGTGAGACACGCGACAAACACACACACCACCGACAGACAATCCGCACCAGAAGCTGTTCCAGCGAGTGCATGACCCGCAAAGTCGGCGGGGGCGCTTGCCATTAGGAGGGTCAGGGTACCAAAGAGCGCAAAGGAGACAAAACCTGAAGGGAAATAAAAAATAAAAAAACAGAGAAGAGACAAGCGGGTCGCAATCAAGAACACACTGTGCTGCGTGTATTGCTCACAATGACATGACTGCACCGCACCGCACCTGCATTGGCCACTTGCACATACTGGTTGTCCACCAGCAAGAACAACGCGAAGCCAACCAACTCCATGACGAAGTAGGCGAGCAGGACGGGGGCTCGTTTCGAGCCACAGCAACGATCCGATATCACTCCACCTGGAGCACCCCCAACATCACACACCATCGATGCGAGGTTGCCAACATGTGAACAACGCACGACACTCACAGCACACTCCACACTCAGCAGCGGCGCCCTGTAGCACCCAGCTAAGCGAGGACGCACCAACAAGACTCCCCATCACGCCACCGATAGAGATGCAGCTCGTGGCCACAGTAAACAAGGCAGAGCCGGCCTCCACACCAACGTATTCCTCGTAGTATGAAGCCTGCCAATCGAGAAAAGAACCTCGCACCCATCCGACAAAGCTGTGTTCGTGTCCGCACCCATCATGTTCCAACGACCACGCGACGGCTGTTACCACCTTTGCAATCACACCAACAGCACAACAACACTCACAACATGGCAACACCAGCGATTCGAATGCGAGGGTTCACAAACACTTCCTTCAAGCGCTCCTTGCTTGTGGAAGGTACTCCAACCGAGCGTGGCGTCACCGAAGCCACTTCGGGTGTGATGGGATACCCTGCCGCACGTTGTTAACGTCCGCACGGCTCACAACCGAAAAGCATACGACAGACCACCACTCCACGCACCTGCTTGAGTGGGCATGTCTTTCACAATGACTCCCACAAGCGCCCCGAACCCGAACATCAACACGGCTGGCACGAAAAACAGCCAGGACCTGCGTGTCAACATCAGTGGGTGAGGCGACGTTCGAGACGTAGCGGGTCAAGCACAGGCCAGGGCGAGGGAAACACATCGCGCACCAGGCAAAGTTTCCTAGCATCAAGCCTCCGATGACAAGGGCAAGGTAGTATCCAAAGCTGATCATGCAGCCGAAGATGCCGGAAAACACACCACGCTCTTTCTTGAAAAACCAGCCGCTGTTGATTTTCAGTGTCTGTGGGGAGGGGGTGATGTTCCAGGTTCAGGGTGGGTGGTTGATGCGATGGTATCCACGCTAGCCAAACACAGCATGCCTACACGGCCCTGGTACACATGCATGCATCAACGCACGTACCGAAAGAGAACCCAGCGGCTGCATGGTGTTGTTCAACACGTTCAGAGCGACGAACAGGGGGAAGCTGTAGAACTCGGAGTGAAACAAGACGCCATTGATGGCAGCTGTAACACCCACACCCATGGCACCAAACACCATCGCCTTTTTTCCGCCCATGTGATCAGACACAAGTCCCGCAGCGACCTTTTGTTTTGTGCGCCAAACATGCCGCGGTCAGGTGGCAGCGCAAGAAAAGCGCATGACACAACACCACCACTCACCTGACTGCATCCATACGTCCACTGACCGAATATGTACACGAGGCCGAACGTGCGTTTATCCACAGAGAAGGCAGTTCTCACTTCCTCTGTGTTGATGATGCTGAAGTTGTACCTGTGCCGACACAATGCAATCACAGGTAAAGCAAGGCGCAAGCAGGAGAAGGACATGGGGGCAACCGCTCGTTGCAAACACAACACATCTAGCTCTACACCCCGCATCCTGCACACACGCACCTCGCCATGTAAAAGCTGGCATACAACAGACCACACACGGTCCAATTGAGCAGGCGCCGCCGAAGGAAAGCTGCGGATCGCTTCAATGGGTTGTTTCTCTGATCTAGGATCGTCGCTCCAATGAGGATCGCCACCATCAACACCACGGAAGCAATCGCTGCTGTATTCATGATGGCGTCGGACTTACGCAGCCAACAGGAAGAAAAGCCCGTGCCACTCGACACGGGTACGACCGTGTGACGCTCGTTTTGTACAGAAACGTGCACCAGAAGCGCGGCTTCGTGATGGGACATTAAAATCGCGCATGTTGGGTGCTACAGCAGCCTTGTACACCACCCCAGGTGGAATTGTCATGCGGCCCCAGAAGGCCCGCATTCATGGCCTCACTCTCGATTCACATGAACTTCATTGTGGTGGACGCATGGGCTGGCCCAGGAAGCTTGTTGATGCGGAAGAACTTGATGAAGCCACCACTCGTCAAGTGACTCAAGTGACCGAGTCAAGTCCAAGGTCATTCCCGAAGTCATGGGGTGAGTCAGTCCAGTTGACACTTGAGAAAAGACCAGCAGCTCACCTGTTAGCTCGGGGTCGGGGGCCACTGTACACAGCTGCAAACAGAAACCCGCAACCACCACGTCCTTTTCGGTTCCAAAGTCAGCGCGGCTGCGACCCGCGGGTAAGTGGGCGATGCATGGCTTGTGACAGTTGCTGAACCGGCAGTGGTTGTACGTATCCTGTACGTCAGAGTTGGGAGACTCGTTCCATTGTCATCGCGAACGTGGTCCGGCCAGTTGCCTTGCACTCTCCCCTCTCCGAACTCAAAGATAAGCACAGTCTTCTGACATTGTTCCGTCGCGTCCACTAGAGCTCGCTTCATTTTGCTCCTTACGGCTCCAACCATCGCGCGGGTTTGCAGGAGATGTCTGCTGTATGATGCATTGCCTGGTTGTATCGAGCTTCGCTGTGGTTGTGACGTGCCTTCAACCGCTTCCGCTTTGTTTCGCTTCAGCTCCTTGAAGTTCAGCAGTCATCACAACTCTCCTCACGAATATTGAACTCACCTGTGCCGCCATCACTCGGATCATTGTCGTGTGTGTTCATGCAGTTTTTGCCACAAGCCAGCTGGGTTGAGTGGGACGCTGGTGGTTTCTGAAATGTGTGGTAGTTCGGAAAGGGCTTGTCGTTTTGCAGTTTTGTCAACCCTCGCAGAACAATCGGCACACGAGCCGCATCACATGACGACGACACAACTACCACTCCAACAGCCTCACCCATGTCGCAATGCAACACGTCCGCATGGGTGATGCGTGCCGACTGCACCACCCATGTCAAAGACGAAGGAGGCCCCAAACCGCGACACTTGCCACAGTCACTACACATAACAATATCAAGCCATGCATGTAACTGTGCGCCGCGTTGGCTAGGGTCCGTCCCATAAACACAATGGTAAACGCCATGCGCGGGGTTGACAAGAGACGGCACGACGACTACGCAAGGCAGAGACAATGACGAACGCGAGCAAAACACAACAAAGAGAAGAACGAACGAATGTCTGTCTTTAGCGTACCGGCACCTACGTTGACACATCTGCGTTGCCACCTAGATTCGCCACAATGGAGCGCACGTTCATCAAGATGAAGGTACGGGCGTCGTCTTGTGGTTGAGGGCTAGTGGGCTCGGTTGCATGTGTCACACCCCCACTCCCCATGCCGGTAGAGACCAGGTCGTCATCGCTGTCGCTGTCCACGCCACTGCGCAGCACGTCGTTCTCGGACAGCATCGAGACGAGCATGCTTTCTCCGCGACTCAACGCGCCAGTGGTAGTGTCTAATGCCGCAGGCCTGGACCGCCCAGAAGGGGACAGGGAACGGCGGAAATCTGGAATGGATAGTGACTGTTGGGCTCCAGTACTGGCAGCAGCGTGGGAAGTGTTGGCACTGTCGTGGGGTTGCCCAACAGGCCGTCGAGAAGGAGACGTATCCGCAGCGTCGCGCTCGGGTGCAGCACTGTCACCCTTCTTCGCTTTCTTTTTCTTTCGCTTGCTCTGGGTGACTGCGGCGCGACTGACGCTTCCGTTGTTTCTTCGACCTGTGAGGCTGCGCGAGTTGTTGGCCTTGCGTGGCGTGTGGCCCGCATTCACACGAGAGGCGTCGACGGTGTCGCACACAGAGGATAGCACGGCAAGCAACCCGTGGGAAATAAACAGTGGGCGGTAGCGCCTGCAGATGCACGGGAAACAACAGGTGCACACAAGACGTCAGGTGGACGTGGCCAAGTGCGCAGCTTCAGCGCAACGTGAACGCAACGTGCAGCAGTCAAAGCAAGCGGCGGCAACAGCAAGTGACATTCAACCCACATGCACGACCGTGCACGCACGCACCTGCAACCACTGAGTTTCTCGAGCAACAGTACAACGGCTTCCAACAACTCCAGTCCTGCCCCCACACTGCACGTGGACTTGGGGGTGACGGCTCCGGTTTCGTTCCTCGCTGAACCCCGCTTTGCCCCGCCGTCTTTCGCTCGAGACTGCCCACGTCGCCCACGCCCAAGCGCCTTGGCACGAGCACCTACACCTACGCCTGCACCTGCAGCTGTGTCGGTGCCTCGACTGTGGTGACGGCTGTGGGCGGTGGGAGATCGGCGAGCGTCACCCCGTGGCTGAAGCACGGGCACGGAAGCGGCACGGAGGGGGCCCTTGGGCAACAGGAAGTGGCGCAGCGACGAACACACAGCCGCTGCGTGCTCAAAGAACGCAGGGACGGCACAGGCAGACAGAAAAGCGGGAAGTAGGTCTGATGGCGGTGGTGGTGGTGGTAGGTACACCCCACAGCACAGCACATGAGCGAGTTCAGGCACGAGTGGGTCAATGTGTCAACAACCTCACTTGCCACAGCACAACGCACTGGACACACCACAAGAGACAAGCGCAGGCACACAGCCCGCAACACACACCGCCACGAACCTGAATTTTCAGCCATGCGCAGGGCTACAGCAATCGCTTTGTTCATGGCCGTGCGGGTGTAACCATGGCGTACTGACGGCGGCACCAGCAGTGGTAGCAGGGCACGCAGTGCTCCAAGACGAAGGAACGCCACTTTGCCCTGGCACAATCAACCAGTCATGCAACACATCCGACACACCCGACACCACCACACACCAGTCACCAAGAGAGCACAAATCGCAACACGTTGCACCCGTCAGCAACGCGGAGCAATGCAAGAACACGCTTGCACCCTGAGACCACGCCCAGCTTGCCACACATCCCACACAACCCTCGCGGCCCCACCTCTGTGCTGCAAACAGCCTGCAGCAGCATGTCACACAGCGCTTCCACGTCTTGGGAACGGGTTGCCAGCACGGCTGCAACGGCACTGCGAAGCACTGCCACCCTCGGGTGTGACGACCACAGTGTTCGAGCACCACCATCAGACGCCTGGCCACCACCGAAGCGGCCAGGTGATCGTCCCATCATCGAGCCAGTGCCCCCACCTCCTCTTCCTCCTCCGTCACGCATGTCCACGATGGCGGATCGCACACTCACGGACTCCACCGACGACACCGATTGTCGCATGAGCGAGGTGGTCAAGGGAAGACTAGCACCAGCACCACCACCAGCGCCAACACCACCACCAGCCCCGTCATCCATCCCACCTCCACTTCCAGGCGTGGTTTCAGTCTCCATTGCAGCAGCCTGCATCGCAGGCGCCTCAACGCCTATCCCGCTGGGATGAAGCGGGCGTCGAGGCGCAGCCGCCTCCGTGCCTGGCACATTGAGGAGGCCCAGTTGCGCGTACGCGGCCGAGTCCACGCCGGCGGCCCCACTGGCTCCGGCACCCGCCATGTTGGCGGAGTCACCCAGGGTGACAGCAGTGCCACCCGAGCGGCTTGCCCCGAACGGAACGAGACCCTGCTCGCTGGTTGGCGGGTCATGCGACGCAGCGCGGAGCAGCAGCGGCATCAGCACCGCGCACACGTTGGGCGTCGATGTAGCCCACTCTGGAACCAATGAGAAAGGCAGGGCGAGGCGCGACTGTTTGTGATGCACATGTGGGCAGACACACAGGTACACAGCCGTGCACGGCATTCGTCAAACAGCTTCAACAGACACAGCACTTGCCCCCCCCCCCCCCCCCCCCCCCAACACCCCCACCCCCCCCCCCCCCCCCCCCCCCC
>Ga0213833_1003217_pt1 | contig 10120 bp, 13 predicted proteins | sample SWATP21_FD_160575 | JGI IMG/M metagenome (GOLD analysis project Ga0213833, IMG submission 160575) | Coastal seawater microbial communities from Marineland, Florida, United States - SWA TP2 #1 | ecosystem: Environmental > Aquatic > Marine > Coastal | place: USA: Florida | collected 2016-08-14
AGGCTGGTTTGCCCACGAGTTGCAGTGATGCTAGTGCAGGTGCTGGTGCCTCGTCAAAAACGGTGTGGCAGGAGTCTCTTCGGCGTGTTTGGGTCGCGCTGCGCGATGAGGACGACACATCGTTGGGCACTGTGTGCACGTCTGTTCAAGAGGCTTTGACTCGCGTCTTGGCCCCGCAGCTTGATATCACAGGCACTGCAAGTGCGGATGATGCACCGCGGTCTGTTGAACGCGTTTGTGTTTTTGTCACAGGCTCCCTGTACCTCGTTGGCAACACTCTGGCCGCCCTCGGGTGGGATGTTGACTCGTGCTCCATCCCCCCACCAACGAAGACCACGTCGACATAGCCCGTTCGGCGAGTCGTGTGCTGTCGTGTGCGGACTTCTTTTGCATGTCGCTATTTCTATTGTGCGAAGACTCTATTCGATTCTTGGAACACAACCAGGACATGGGAGCCGCAAGAGCAGCCGCAAGAGCTGGCCTACATGCACGCCCCTGCATACCAAACTACGCGTTGGCCCCGACATCTGACACAGAGCTGGCATCGGTGACCGACGCGGATGAAGCAGCAACGGAACCCACAGCAGCGAGCTGTGCTTGGCGAGCCAGCTCACGACGTTGACGGTTCTCCAGTTCCAACTGCTGGCGCTCTTCTTCCTCCCTGCGCATTTGGTCGATGACCCACTGATACCTGCAGGAGAACCACACACACACACACACACGCACACAGTGAGTCGCGTTCCCTCCCCCAGGTTCGGTTCGGGAAGGGACACAACACCCACGTACTTGCTCTGATTCAAGCCAAAGAACTCAGCAAGAACCTCTCCCGCAAACTCCATGCCTGTGCGCGTCACGCAAGGAAGGGTGTCACAAGACGCTCCGCAAGCGCACGTCAACATGACACACCATTAAAGACTTTGGTGCCACTCCAATGCATCGTGTGCCAAAGCCGCTTTCCCATGCCAGCGTTTTCATCACCGCCTTCTTCCCAACAGTAGGGCTCCACAGGACCCGTTTGTTCTGGTTCGGGCTGAGTTGCCACACCCGCCACATGCACACAAGTACGTGACAAGGGAGCAGCGACATCCATGCCCCGGTCCCCATGACGCACCTCAATGTCCTCATCTGCCACAAACACCTTCTCTCCATCTTCCCAAACCCATCTGCCCCACAATTGGTGCTCATCGTTCCAAACTGGTCCATGAGCTGGTGCTTGCTCGCCGCTCGCCCCCTCGTGTGTGACAGGGATGGCACCACGAACTGAGCCAGCACCAGCGCCAGCTCCCATGCCACTGCCGATACCAGCACCAGCACCAGAACCAGCACCAACACTAGCACCAGCACCAACACCGGAACCTGCTCCGGAACCCGCTCCTGCGGCATCGCTGGCATCTGGAAGGGCGATCTCCTCCAACTTTCCCACCGCGGGGCTGCCTGGCACGGATTCAGACGCCATGGCACAAGCCCAAAGACAAGGAACGAGAGAGAGAGAGGCGCGTCACCTGCACAATAAACTACAGAATGAACCCACAAAGCCACGAGCGTGACGAGGAGCCCAGTGGGAAGGAATGTGATGAGGAAGCGAACAGCACGGACAAAGCGCGGTCAAACTGCAACGCTGCGTTAGCTTCTGTTGTGACATAAACTTATGTCAATTTGTGCATCTCGTCCTGCTCCTTCTTTGTGTTCGCACTTGCTGACGTCGTCTTTGCTTGCCCTGTTCCCACTTCGTCGTTGTCCTGTCTTGCGCCACTGTGGGGGCCACATGAGCGCAGTGTCTATCTGTAGTTGAGGGGCGGATCATTGGAGGGCTGTCTGTGATTGGCATGGCTGTCACAATGCGTTGCATGCAGCGCGGGATTCTTGTCGGCTGTACGTTCGCCCTTGCGAGTAGCAGATGCTCTCCCAGTCTCACGGCTCGTGGCTTTGTGTCAGGTTGCATTCTTGTGCTGCTTTTATCGTCAATATGTGCGGAGGAAGCGCGGCGAAGCCAACTGTCCTCTGCATTTGCACTGCAGTGCGTGTTGTTGATGGGGTTGTTGTTTGGGGCTGTCAACAGCTCACACGCTGTCTCGTGCTCCACGCAGCTCGTCTGCTCCTCATAGAGCCCTCCCAGCATATGAGGCACTGACGCAAGACAATGCTGCTGATAATATCGCTGGTGCAGCACTCTGCGGCATGGCACTACTGCTTGAGTCAGGCGGTGGCAGAGCTGGTGGGGTCGCCACAGATCTGGCACGAGCTGTGGAGTTGTACGTGGTGGTGGCCTGAGAAAATGCATTTTTGGCACCACCTCACCATAGGTTGGCCATGCCCTCTCGGTGGCGTCATTACGTTGCTCGTTTGCGTTGTGTTGACCAGGTACAACCGAGCAGCCGCGCTGGGGAATGCTACTGCCCAGTTTGCCCTTGGCACCATGTACGCGCACGGAATGGCGGGTGTGCCTCACGACGAGGCTTCTGCAGTGGTTCTGCTTCGCCAGGCTGCTCTTGGTGGCGAAGTGGCCGCACAACTTGCCATGGGTTACCGCTATTTGTACGTCAGTCAACGCTGGTATTGCTGTAACGCGTCACTCACATGGGTGGTGGGGTGTCAGCTATGGCTATGGCGTGCCCAAGCGCTGTTCCATGGCTGTAGCTTTCTTTGAACTGGCTGCAAATGCAGCTGTTGATGCCACTGCGGAGGATGGTGCTCCAACCATCAACGTGCGCAAACACATCAATGACGAGTTCATCGATGGGCTCAGGTCAACCACTGGCGCCACACGCGAGGCGGAGGTACGACAAGGTGGCCCATTTTGTTTTTCTTCGCGCCGCGGTGGTTCTTCTTCTTCTTCATATCAGACCGACTCAGACGTTGGTGCTGCTGTGATGGACTGCTACAACGGTCACAGGTCGTGAGCTACTACGAGCACAATGCGCACCAAGGCGATGTTCCAGCGCAGGTGGCTCTGGGCCAGCTCCAGTACGCCACTTGATTGCATTGTGGGCTGGTGCTGTTGCTTGCTGCGTTGTGTCCCTCATTGTTGTGCTTTGTCAAATCGCCACGTTGTGGGAATGGTGCTGGTGCTACAACAGCTACTTTGGAGTGCAAGGAGTCCAACGCGACCTGCCCGTAGCGGCGGAGTGGTTTTCTCGTGCCTCCGACGCAGGTGACGCACACGCGAAGGCGGATCTTGGCCACATGTACGTGTCCACAGGGTGGCCACAGCGCGTGTATGTACTTGTTGTTGGTGAGCGTGCGTTATGACTGTGATGCTCCTGACGGTGTGGCCCGTTGCAGGTATTTGCACGGCCTCGGTGTGTCGCAAGACTTTGAACAGGCCTTGACGCTGCTGTCGGATGCTGCCGAGGCTGGAATCCCGGCAGCCGTGAACTCTCTCGGCTATATGTGCGTTTGTAATAGAAAAGAATAGGCGCGAAGTTTCCACCACACTGCGACCCTCGCCTTCTGTCATCGTCATGTGTCCTTGTTGCTGTTTCGTTACTCAGGCACCTGACCGGCTCCGGTGTGCCCAAGTCTGCGAATCGAGCTTTCAAAATGTTCAAGCAAGCAGCTGAAGCAGTGCGTGTTGGGTTCATTGCTACAGCGGTGGACGATGCCGTACTCATTGTTGCTGTCCGACTCTCACTCCTTGCAGCACCACGCCCCAGCCATGTATAACCTCGGTGTCATGTCATTGACTGGCCATGGCATGGCACGGGACTTTACACATGCCCACAAGCACTTTGCGACTGCCGCGCACCGATCCCACCTTCAAGCGATTCACAAACTCGCACACATGCACATGCATGGTATTGGAACTCCCCAATCATGCACCAAGGCTGTGAAACTATTCATGGCTGTGGCTGGTCGTGGCCCATGGTATGCAGGCAATGTGTGTCTGATCCCTGCGGCTGGTGTGTGACCTACGGTGTGAGTTTCCTTTTTCTTTGTTTGTTGCAGGGTGAAGCAACTCGACGATGCTTACACGCTTCTGAGCAGTGGCAAGGAACAGGAGGCGTTGTGGTTGTACACGAAAGCCGCTGAACAGGTGTGCCACACGTCGTTGCGACGCTGTGTTGCAACAGCCGTCCTCACACAAACACACACTCGGATACGCGTGTGGGCAGGGTTATGAAGTTGCACAGTGGAACGCGGCATTTCTTTTGGACCGTCGCCTCACGCCAGACATTCCAGCCGTTGCGTGGCACGATGGTGCCAAAGAGCCCAGCCAGCCCGAAGATGAGCCGGGGCATGACTCTTCATCGCATGATGCGAGTGGTACATCTGAGCAATTAGAAGAAGGCGTGGTGACTGGCGATGGGTCTGTCTCAGTGTCAGGCGTCGCTTCGCATGACGGGGTTCCTGGGTCCGATGATGCCAGTGGTGGTGGGGCACAGAGTGAGGACGACACGTTGTTGCCGCGTGGCCAGCTTTCGCCACAAGAAAGGGCTGAGGAGCAGGCGCTTCGCCTGTTTGAGCGGAGCTCACAACAGGGGAATGTCCGCGCAAACGTTCTGGTCGGCGACTACTACTTTTATGGTCGTGCGGGACTCCAGCCGGATGCGACCCAAGCCGCCCAGCACTACCAGAACGCTGCCCACATGCGAAGCCCTCAAGTGAGTGTGCGCGTGTTGCTTTGCTCGAAGCGAGGTCTCACGGTGGCTCTTCTTAGGCGATGTTCAACCTTGGCTACATGCATGAGTATGGGTTGGGTGTGAAGCCAGACCTGCACTTGGCCAAAAGGTACTACGACATGGCGATTGAGACGAACCCCAAGGTGTGTCGATGATGCTTGCTCCTCTGGCGTTGTAGGTTGGGTGAATTCACACGTCTGTTGGGCACCAGTCGTACTTTGCAGTGAAGTTGGCCCTGTACAAGCTGTTTGTGTATCGTCATTGGGTCCGCTTGGTGCACTGGGTGACCGGTGCTCCGATTCCACCTGGCATTCTTGCACTTGAGGCGAGCTTCGAAAGGCAGCAGGCGGAGTCTGACCACGATGAAGCTCCCTCCCACAAAGAGCCATCTCAGGATAGTCCAAGCACGGAGCCATCAAGCACAGCGTGGTCTAAAAGCGCCGGCGACAAATCAGGCAGCCGCACTGATACGGATCGTGATACCTCGTCTTCCAAGTCTTCTGATCGCAAAGGTAGGGACCATGTTTGTTCGCATGCCTGTTCGTGCAGTGCATTCACTCACGCCTGTTGATGGCGCACAGGTTCCCGACGTGTTTTGGCGAAGATTGCGAATGCTATTGACGCTTTGGTGAGCACTTCCGATTCAGTGGCTCGCCTTGCCGACGATATGCAGCTGTCACTTCAGTCTGGCGAAGATACCACGCTGATCGTGTTCCTTGTCGCACTGCTGGTGCTTGTCGTGACTGCGCTTTGCTTGCGGTGGTAGTGTGTTGCAACTTCTCAACATGCCCAAGACACTCAACGCCTTGCACACTAAAACATGCAGTATTCGTATCACTGTTGGATTGTAATACACTGTGTTGCATCTCACATGTGTTGCCGCGAAACCAAGCAACAACAAACAAAAAAAGAAAAACACCTCGCCGTGATGAAGCTACATCTTCATGACACAACACGGCCAGTTTTGTCTACCAGCCTACCACCACACCCCGAAAGGTGACTGGGGAGCCACAAACCGTTGTGGCCGTGACGAGTACGCCCGCGGCTCGTACCTAAACCCGTCGTAGCCTGACTCAGCACCACAGCGACCACTGGGGCACGACCGCCGGCCACCCAAGCCGAGGAGCTCTTCTAGTGTGGCGGGGCTTCGCGACATCCTTGCCGCTCGCTGTGCACTTCGGAGACGGCGTCGCTGCTGCTCCTTTGCTTGCTGCAGTCGTTGCCGCTCCATCTGGAGCTGCTTCGCGTACCGTGCCTGCTGTGCTCGTTCCCAGGCTTCTTGCTGCCGAGCCTGCTCTTGAAGGCGTCGCTGCTGGAGGGCCTCTGCACGAGCACGCGCTTGTTCCCGAGCCTGAGCTTGAGCCTGAGCCCGAGCCTGAGCTTGAGCCTGAGATTGGTGTCGCTGCGCGTGGCGTCGGGCGCGCGCAGTTTGTTGCTTGCGCCACAGCTGTTGTTCATACAGCGCCATGGCCTCTGCCAACGTTCGAGGACGTCGCACGTACTGCTCATCTGCATGTGGCAGTTGGGCGCCATCGCTATCACTGCCAGTGTCACTATCCACGCTGGCTTCATCCTCGGAATACCGGCGCTGCTTCAGTCGCTGGGTGCGGCGCGGAGGCAGATGTGGGGGTGACACACGGGAGGTGCGGGTGGGCACGCGTGGTGTGCGCGGCGCAGCGGGAGCTGGGGGACACGCCACAGACTTCACCTCGACACCAGATGCGTCGGTATGCGCGCTTGGGCTGGCATCATTGGCGATCTCACTCGCGGCTGTTGAGGCGGATGTCGTGGTGCTTCGACTGGAAACGGAGTCACCGTCCACCGATCGTGCGGGGTTGCGCAGGGTGGGTGTCGCCTCCGCTTCGGCCTCGCCACCAAATGCAGACTCGGACCCCAATTCAGAATCTGATTCAGATTCGGAATCAGAACCAGAATCAGAACCAGAATCAGAATACGGTTCAGAATGCGACACACCAGCACCGGTGCTTGGACCGGCCTTGTCGCCCCCACTCGGGGAGACGTTGCCCTGCTGTGACGTCGTTGCCGCAGCGGGCACCGGTCCGACAAGAAACGCGACAGCATCCTGTACCCGGAAAGCCCGTGCTTTGAGTCCGTCTGCCTTGGACAGCAAGCGTTGAATGTCTACAACTTGGGCCTTGCGCAGGGCACGGAGGTCGGAGTTGCCGTGGGTGGCAACTGAGTCGAGCTCAAACAGCAGCCGCAGCAGGCCTTCGCTCAGGCCAGCAGCGTCGTAGCGAACCGCGTTCACGGCCATGTGCAGGTCACGCACAACTGCAGCGGGAGGAAGTTGCTTCGTCAGCACTCGGTGGCGCCACTTGGCACCTGCCGCTCGTGCCAGAATCAGGGAGAGGCTGGAACGAACGCGGGGCATGCGATCGTCAATCTTGGCGGCCTTCTCACGAATCGTCTCCACAGTCGCCGTTGCCACTGCTACTTTGCTTGTAACCTCCTCTGTTCCAGGAGCTGATCGCGGTGAAGACGCTGGCGACACGGAAGTGACTGTCTGTGGTGTTGGGGATCGGGAAACTGGTGATTCCAATCCGCTGTCCATCGGCGCGTCATCAAGTTCCGAGTCGAATGCCTCGCTGTCTGAGGCGCCGTCCATGAAGCTCGGCATGAACATCACTGAGGTTGAATCAGCAGAGTAGTAACAGGAAGAAAGTTGAACCGGAAGCGTTTGCAACAAGTGGGTGGTGCAGTTGTTGTTGGAATGAGAGGGTGTTGGGGAATGTGGGCAACCAGCTGATGCTGCACAGGTGACAGAAGCACGCGAGTACTTCTGGAAGCCTGAGCACGCGCATGGTGTTGACATATCAAAAATACCATCCGAACGTTCCGCGCTGCGGGGACAGTGACACGACCTGTGTGACTTGGGTTCGCGAAGGGACATCACAATGCTGGCTGTGCTCTTGGGAAAGCACCATGCATCAGCATCATTGCAGGGGAGAGACTCATGTGATGATGAGCACGCCGCAACATGAACTGCACTGTGCGAGCCTCTAGTTGAAAACCAACACTGTGGAACCAAAACTATTCCACCCCAAGCTAGAACCAGCGCTTGATGTCGTTCTCGCAGCTTTGGCCAAGGTGGGAGCCGATGTCAGAGCCGATGTCTCCACCGATGTCGCCTGGCAAACAAAAACAATTGGGGCAGTGGGCATGAGCTACTGGCTCACGAAGGTGGAGAGGATATGACTGAGACAGACAGCGAACGCAATGCACGTACCACCGATCTTCTTGCCGGCCCAGCCACCGACTTCCTCACCGATCACGCCACCGACAGGGCCACCAATGGCCGTACCCAAGGCACCACCCGCTGTAAAACACAAGAATTGTCAAACCACCATGCAACAATCTGGTAAGCCACCGCCTATGACAGCACACAGCGCTTTGCAACACCAAAACCTCAGCAGAAGAGCTCGTAGGAGCACACTGCCCACCAACAGCCAGTAGGGCACGCACCAGCAGCACCAACGTCTCCGCCGACCGCGCTGCCAACGTCACTGCCCACATAACCGCCGACGGCACCGCCAACGGACTGACCGACATCCTCGCCGTTGTACAGGTTCGTGGCGGCGGAAGCACCGATGCCGCGGCCGGCGCTGCCGAAGTGTCCGCCGATCCAACCACCGATCTTGCCGGCGGCCCAGGATCCAAAACCGAGACGACGGCTCGCAGAGGGGTGGTCCGCCAGCCATGCCTTCTCGTACACGTCAAAGAAGCGCGGCATGAACGACTGCCACTCATCGGAACCAACCTCGTTGAAGTGCACGACACGGCCGGGAATGGCGGTGGAGATGTAGGTGTTCACGGGCGTGGCACCGGGAGCGGCGAGGTAGGAGAACTGGTAGTGGTTCGGGATCAAGGTGAAGTTCGTGGCGAAAGACAACGAGTGGGGGATGAGGATGACCTCGGCGCCCGACTTGAGGTCGACAATACGAAGGCGCAGAGCACGGTTGCCGATGGCACCGTTGACACCCGCGTACTCGCCACTCAGGCCGTCCACGTAGATTTCGGTGTGCACATCAAACTCGGCCTCGCCGGAATCAGGGTGGATGATGCGGTTGACGCCTGAGGCGATCGTGAGGTTCTCACGCGAAGTGCCCACCCAGGAGGTGTGGGAGCGGCGGAAATGGGTGGCGGGTGCCTCGCTCAGCAAGCGCGACGCAGACTGCACAGGCGTGCGCGATGACGGCTCCACCTGCGGGTGGTTAGCTGAGAAAACAGCCGAAGTGCTGTCACGCACGTGCGTCGAGGAGTTCTGGTCCTTCACAACGAAGGTCACCGCCACAGCGATGGCCACAATGTTGGTCACTGCCAGAACCGCGATAACCAGCTTCAACTTGCTCATCGGCCGGCTTGGGGTTGGGACCGCCGCACGTGTAGCACCCTGCGTTGCCTCGTTCACCATCGGGTTCATGGTCACAGTCGTCTCCTCAGCAGTCGTGCCCATCTCGACGTTCTTGGCTGCCAACATGATGCCTGCGGAACACAACCCCACAAGTTGTGGGCCACAACGTCATCCAAGCAAGCGTATATTGCAAGCAGTTAGGCCCATAATGGGTCACAAACAACGAAAGAATGGCGTTATGGGACACACATACCCGCTGGGGGAACAAGTTAAGAGCACTGAACGAGGAGTTGTGGCGTGGGGGTGAGGCTCGTGCCGCATTGACACAAACAGTGAAAGTATCGAAAATACCATCAAATGACTATGGCGCCTCAGTGGGGACCTGCCGGCACGACACACATGTTGTGTGTCGAGAGAGAAACGCAGGGGCCACGCTGCATCACACCGTCCCAATGATGGGCTGTGCACGAACAACCCGACACGCGCGTCGCCACGCAAGCCACGTCGTGCAGCACTTCACACCCGCACCCAAGCCACACACACACACACACGCGCGCGCGCGCGCGCGCGCGCGCGGGAACTTGCCTCTGTTTCCAAGTACATCAAGGCTCTCAAGTTGAGAGTCTCAACTCGCGCCACTGATCCCCCGCGGTCCCCCCCCAAAGTTGGACCAACATTGGCGGCGGTTTTCACCCACGAGTTTATCTTGTCACGATCCACGGTGTGCTGGAGTCCAGCGGTTGGCCCCGTTGGCCCCGCGACCCATACTCTTGAAGGAGCTCACGCTGCTTGCGTTCTTCCTCCCCGGCATTGTCGTCGCAATCACCACCGCCGTCGTCCGCTGTATCCTCATCGTCATCGCCATTGAGGTTCCCACCACCGCCACCGCCACCACCACCAGCGCTCGTGGTCTGTGACACGGCTTGCGCCACCGCTGCAGCTGCTTCGTCTGTGCTGCCAGCCAGGTTGCGACCCAAACCAAAGGCGCCACCCGCGGCGCTTCCTGTGGCGTCCACAATGACGGGGGATGCAACTGCGCCACCACCATAGGAAGCGCGGGCGTAGGACTCAATGGCGTGTGCAAGGAGGTGTTCGTCACCGGGGAAGACCAAGGGTGGGGGCACGCCAC
>Ga0213833_1003218_pt1 | contig 10120 bp, 13 predicted proteins | sample SWATP21_FD_160575 | JGI IMG/M metagenome (GOLD analysis project Ga0213833, IMG submission 160575) | Coastal seawater microbial communities from Marineland, Florida, United States - SWA TP2 #1 | ecosystem: Environmental > Aquatic > Marine > Coastal | place: USA: Florida | collected 2016-08-14
GAGGTCTTCCTGCGAGGCGTGTGGCTGAGGAGGCATGGAGGAACAGAACGACACATTCCACAGCGTTACAAGTCCACCCCATGTCCGTTCCACAACGACGTCACCACACCAACGAGTGAGACGAGATAAAACGGAAACAAGGAACACCGAGGGTGCGGCGCTCAACCACACATAACCATACACATATCATCACCACACGCACGATCCCTCTCCCTGATGGCTAGCGCACCTGTTGCGAGGCGACAGGGCCCGTGGCGTACAACCCACGCTTGTACATGAACGCCGCTTGCCCAGCGTCTCGATGGGGCTGTGACACCTCTGCTATCGCCGCCTGCAGGCGCTGGTGCTCGCTTCGGGGTGGCGCTTGTCGGCGACGCGCCACGAGCTGGTTCGTCAAAGTGGTGGATTCGTGTCGCAGGGTGCTGAGTTTCGCTTGCAGCATGAAGGCCAGCTTTCGCAGGGGCGCCAAGTTGCCTTCCTCGAGTTGGTAGGCAGCTTCCTGGGCATCCACGAAACACCTGGGGGCGGGCACACACAGCAAACAACACAGACAACACGCGGTGGTGAGGAGGGGCACAACAAACGGCGGCGCGGCAGCAACATGATGAGCCACGGGCACTCACTCGTCGGTGGCGGGGATGGAACGAAGAATGTGGGCGCCTAACAACAACAACAACAACAACAACAACAACAACAACAACAAACACGGTCATGACACAGTCAACGGCATGCGGTCAGCGAGCGTCACAACAACAAGCACAACCATTCCCCCCGACCGTAGCACATTGCCCTTGCCCACCACCACCACGACTGTCCACACCACGCCAAGCACGCACCTCGATACGACGTCGGGCTTGGAAAGAACGACGCAGGAGAGCCAGATGTGGCCGTCGAGACACCCACACCACCACCACCACCACCACCGCCGCCACCGCCACCAGCGCCAGCAACTGCTGCAGCAGCCCCACCCGGCACCATGATACCAGCCGGCGCAGCCACACCCCCACGCGGCATCATTTGCCGGCTTGCGGGGTACGTGGGTGGACCCGTCAGCGGCGACTGCGAGGTCAAGGCCGCCGCACGGGCACTTGCACCGTGCGCCGCCGCCGCCGCCGGACTGAACGCCGGACTGAACGCCGGACTGAACGCCGGACTGAACGCCGTCGGCGGCTGTCGCTGGACGTGGAACGAGCGGGAGGTCGTGGGTGTGCCCGCCCCAGCGAACCCGGGCGTGGTGGGTGTGGACGGCGTGGAGGAGGGCGCGGGCGCGGTCGTCGTCGGCCGTGTTGTGGTGGGCTGCGCCGCCACCATGGCGGGGCTGCTGGCGGGTCGCCTCAGTGGTGCGGCACCCGGTGTGCCAGAGAGCGGCCCGCCCCGCTGTTCTCCGCGGTGTGGAGTCATTGGCGCCGCACCGGGACCGGTGCCTGTGCTGGACTTGCCCGTCCCCTTCCCCTGCCCTTTACCCTTTCCCTTCTTCCCCTTCCCCCACAACTGGGCAAACAACGCGCCGCCCGCCACGGCTGTGGACCCACGACGCCCACGCCCATGCATCTTCTGCTGCCGTTGGTAGTACGACAGCCCGTCGCTTTTGCTCTGGTTCCACGCCGTGTTGCTGCCACTCGCCGTACCCACACCGTGCGTCACCGTCGAGTGGCTCGAATTCATGCGCCGGTTGAACATGCGCATGGTCTTGCGCCGTGCCACACGAGCCTCCTGTTCCGACTGCGCCTCCTCTTCTCGAGACACTCGTGCACGACCACGCACCGCCGGGTCATCCAACACCGCCAACACCTCCGAGGCACGCGCGCCGCACATCTCCCGCACCCGCAACCGGGTGTCGCGAATCGCGCGGTTCAACTGAAACAGCGCCTCTGGTTCCTCGTCCTCCCCGGCGTGTCGTTCTTGCAGCACGCCTTGCTTTGCGTACATCTCCAGCATGTCCCCGCACAACGTCTGCAGTGCGCGTTGGGTCATGAGAGGAAAGCTGGCAACGATCGCAGCCAGGCCGCCCTCATGGCTGGCTTTGGTGGAGGCAGACGCGGTGCCACGGCCCAATCGAAACAGGGCTTCCGCATCACCTGTGCACACAGCGCACATGAGATACAGAGACAACTACAACCGGCCGCCGCCGTGCACACATGACGTACCGCTCATGGTTGGGAAGGATGCCCGCTACAGGCGAGAATGAAAGCAACCGGAAGTTGTGAGCCCTCGGCAGACACACTAATCACGCATACTCTGCTGTTCCTTGGCAACTCAGAGAATCGTTGGTCGGTACCACAGGCGGGGGCAGGACCTGCTGTTCGCTGACGAAAGCCGTGTGCAACTGCAACTAACGTTCGGAAATGTCACGCAAAATTAGCACATGTAGACAGACAGCACTGACAGTCTCGTACGGCATGGCAGGCAAGGCGTGCCTGGCAACCTCTGCGAGAGTTCAGAGGTGCCGTGCGGGGGGTGTACGTGTGCAGGGATGAAGGTGTGAGCGCCTACAGGGCAGGCCCCGGGTAAATGCAACAACGGCTGTGCGACACATGATGTTTTTCAGGGCTACAACAGAGCGCTACAGCTTCAGACTGGCTGCACCGCCCGCGGTGGGCTTGCTGACGAGCCCCTTGCTTTCTTTGAACCCTTGCACCTCACGCTGCACTTGCGATTGAAGAGCTGTGAAGAACTTGGTGGACTTGAAGTTGTCGCCACCAGCGGCGTCCGCGGTGGTCTTTGTGACATTCTTGGCGGCGCCAAGCTCCTTCAGCATCTGCTCCTTGGCGTACTTGTTGCCCAACCCCGGGTTGATCTTCGCCACCAACTTGCGGGCCTTCTCTGCCTGGCGGTGGCGCTTGGACTTGGCAGCCTTGCGGGCCTGGTGAGGTGAGAAACAGAACAAACAGCACACGTTAGCCAATGCACGTGCGTGTGTGTGCCAGCGTGCCCGCGGTGCGGCGCGGTTGAATGGTACGCACCCTGCGACGTCGCTTCTTCTCCTCGCGAGTAAGCTCGTCCGTCCCCACCAAGACTCCCTCCCGGCCCCGCTTCTTCCTGTACACCTCCTCTGGTGCCTGCAACTTGGCGTCGCTCACAGCCGTCGGGATTACCTCTTCCATGGTGATGGCCGCCACATTCGGTTTGACGTTCAGCTCGGGCACAACCGGCTTGGGTGTGAAGTTGAAGTTCGACAAGGCGTCCAAACGGCCACACAGCTCCGCGAATAGCCCCTTGATCTCGTCCTGCAACGCAGCATGTGCAAAGGGTCATTGAGATCAGCACGGAGCAAGACACAAGGGCACCTCGCACTGCAACATGGCACACCCCCCACACGCACCCGCAGCAGTTGCTTCTCGTCAGGCTCGGCCACGTTCATTGCCTGCTTCATGTACTCCTTCTCGTAGATTTCACCCAATCCCAGCTTGCTTTGTTCCATGGACACATCTGGCAACTCGATTGCGCGCTTCAGCGGCTCTGCAACCTTACGCTCCACGTCGTCCCAGATTTCATCACGGATGCGCTGCTTGATGACGTCTTCCAGAGCAGCAGTGCTCTCTGCCGTCACCTCGGGTGCCGCAGGCTGTGCTTGGTCGTACTCCAACACTGTTTCCAACAAACTGCGCACGTGCAAGCCGTGGTCAGGTGGTGAAACGAAGGCAGTAGCGTGCACGCAACAACACACATGAGCGGCAGCGACGTCGTGTGTACCTGTTCTCTGGCCGTTGGTCCTTGCGCACTTCACCTGTCAGCTCCCAGGACCTCGGCTGCAACGCCTCTGCCTCCAGCTCTTTGATGGACTCCTGCAACTTTCGTTGTTGCAATTGGAAGGGCGTCAACATGCTCTCATCAACGCTGTCCTCGTCTTCGCTGTTGGTCTTCCCAGACTCACGCCCCGCTGACCCAAAGCCAGCGTCCAGCTCCTCTGGGAATGACGCATCGCTGCCTGCACCCTCGTCCTCACCATCATCCTCGCCACTCCCCGCGCCTCCTTCTCCTTCATCACCGCTCCCAAACATGTCTGCGTACGTGGGGCCGCTGTACGGATCATTCGAATCTCCTGCCACCACGTCCGGCTGAAGCAGATCAAACTCCTCCCCCAGCGCCTCGTCACCGGCCTCATCCACAAACTTCTCCATTTCCTCCAACGAAAAAAACTCGTTGTCAACCCCAGACTGACTGTTGTCGGCGTTTCCGCCGTCCTGTTCCGCCTCGGCATCACTGGCATCGGACATCTCCACGTCACGATCGCTGGGCACACCCTCATCGTCGCTGGAGCCGACCGCTGGGGCGTCTTCTTCTGCCTCTGACTGAGCGCTGGCCACACCGTCAACATCTTCTTCCTCCTCATCTTCTTCCTCCTCCTCCTCTGAAGAGTCAGAGTCGACTGGCAACGGCAGGGTCACCTTGTGTGGGTTCTTCAGCAGTTTCTTGACTGCTCGGTCCACGAACTTCAGCAAGGGCCGGTGCTGCAACTCAAGCTCCGCCCAGATCTGGTCCGAGTCAAACCCATCCACGTACAACTCAGGGAGTGGCAGTGATGCCTTCTTCAAGTCGCTTGGCTTGGCTGTAGCGAAGCACGGGTGAGTACAGCAGCAAGCCTCGCACGGCGCCACACATCGCCACACGTACTCGCATCAAAGGTGGTTTTGACCACAGCGCGGACTTGCTGTGCGACGTCTTCACTTGGTACAAAGAACACACTGGGCTTGTCCACTACTTGCTCAAGGAAAGCGTTCATGTCCATGATGGATGTGAGAGCGGCAGTGTTGTGCCACTTCAGACGCGTTGGCTGCTTGCCCTATTCCATCCCCAAATCCAACCGTCCAACCTCGCGAAGGGGACACCCCGGTGCTTCACTTCAACTGAAGCGTCGGCGTTCGTGTTTGGAAACCGCAAGAGTGACGTGTGGAACGACAAGCGTGGCGATTTGCGGGTGGTGCCGACGTAGGAGCCACCACCAGCAACCTCGACGATCAGGGCATGTTGCCATAAAATTGGTTTTATGTCCATTGTGGGGGGCAGAAATGGTGCCGCGCGCACTGCGCACACCATCGATGGGCATGAAGGCAGCTCGTGGAGCTGTGTTAGTAGCCGTTGTTGACTCCATTTGGACTGGCGTTTTGGAAATCTGAAGGGTGCTTGCCATGGCAGGCCTGGCCAAGGCGTTGCGAGGACGGCTTCTCAGTCTGTTGTCCACTCGGCGCGGCACAGCCTGGAGGTGCGTGGTGTCCTTTGTTTTCTTCGCCGTGCCGAACACTGCGCTGTGCGCGGGTGGAGGTGGGTGTTTGATGCATGTGCTCATACATTGACATGTTTTGCGGCCCATGGCCTTGTGTCTGTGCTGGTGGGGGTATGGCTGGGCTTCTGTGTGGCAGCGTGGTTGTAGTGGTGGTGGTGGTGCTTGCAGCACTGCGGACGGCTGTGGACGTGGCGAGCCTGAGCCTGGGCGAGGCTGGTATCGGCCGACCCTCTCGCTATGAATGCCATCAATCAGAGGACAACATTGCTGGCCAGGCGTTCAACGAGCAGCTTTGCAATGAGCCGATTGACATCGTGTACACGTGGGTGAACGGCTCCGACCCCTGGTTCATCGCTGAAATGGAAGCGTGGCGGGAACGCGTGGGCTTGAACGTCGTCACAGATGCAGCCTCCGATGAAGTCCATGGTAGTGGCAGTGGTAGTGGCAGTGGACGTGGAAGTGACAGTGGAAGCGACAGTGGAAGTGACAGTGGAAGTGGAAGTGGAAGTGGAGATGGCGAAGATGACCCCGCTAGCTCGAACAGGTTCAGAGACAACGATGAGCTGCGCTACTCGTTGCGCTCAATAGAGAAGTTTGCACCCTGGGTCCGACGCATTCACCTGCTGACAAACGGACAAGTGCCGAACTGGCTCAACACGGAGCATCCGCGCATGCACGTGGTGACCCACGCTGAGGTGTTCCCGAACGCCTCCCACCTTCCTGTGTTCAGTTCACCTGCCATCGAATCACACCTCCACCGCATCCCTGGCCTTTCTCGTCGTTTCATTTACTTCAACGACGATGTGTTTCTTGGCAGCGACGTCTGGCCGGACGATTTCTACACGCGCAGCGGCGGCCAGAAGGTGTATCTGTCGTGGGAAGTTCCCAAGTGCAATCCGGGTTGCATCGAGTCTTGGATTGGTGATGGGTTCTGCGATCAGGCATGCAACGTGTCCGCATGTGACTGGGATTACCCAGATTGTGTGAATGCCACTTCCCCGACACACACCCAGGCGCATGGTGGTGGTGCGTGGTGGCACTGTATTGGTGCTTGGCGTCGCAACGCGCCTGAGACCAGCGGTGACCAACCACGTGTGCGTGCTTCTGTGGTGTGGTTGCGTTGTGTTGACTCTCAGGAAGTTGGGAAGCGCCTTCGTACTGCACGACCGGCTGTCCAAACAACTGGATCGGGGACAAAACGTGCGACAAGCGCTGCAACGTGGAGGAGTGTGGATTTGATGGCACAGACTGCGGAATGAAGGACCTGAAGCCGAAAGTTCCGGGAAGCGAGTGCCTTCATGACGTGCGTGGGCCAACGGTGCCCGAGGCAGCAAGTTGATATTTCGATCACAATCCTTGGTTTGTTGGTCTCTTGCCCAGGGTCAAGAGTTCTTTGTGAACGCGTCGACGCCTGCGTTTTGGCTCGATGTGTCCCCGCTGTTCCCACATGATGACATGAAAATTGTCACCGCTGCGCACACAGATCACGAAGCTGTGCGTGTTGCGGTCGCGTCAGACCACTACAATGTACGTCTGTCTTGTCGCATGGCGTGGTGCACGCGCTTGTTGGCATCGGTACGGATTGTTACTCATGTGTCTTGCCCTCTGTGTGTGTCTGTGCTGGCGCTTGCCTGCTCTCCCAAGGTGGTGGTGGTGTTGTTCAACACCGACAAGCATCCAGAACCCGATCAAAACAACACGACGGCGGTGCAGCGGTCAGATCCACAAGGCAATGCCATCGTGGACACAATGACGCTTTGGGTGGGCTACAGGAACGACACCGGGAACATGACAGAGGCGTCGTTCACCATCTCCATTGTTGCGCCCCCACCGCCACAAGACGCCACCGACACCGGAGGAGTCATTGTGCTCAATACCACCCAGCTGCCACCTCCTCAAGACGACGCAAGCAGCCCGGCATCTGAGGAGTTGGACACGCCCCGCGGCGGTGCGTCTCTTGGCAGCAACACCTCTGCCCTGGTTCCCGGCAGCACGGCGTGGAAAGCCGCACAGGCCCAAGAAGCCCTGCAAAACCTGGAAGATGAAGGCCAGGCGGTCATCGCGGAGTTGCTTGGACAGCGCCACCACCACCGCCGCCGAAAGTTGTTGGGCTTGGACACCTCCCCCTTGTCTGACGACACCTACCTTTCATCCGTCGCCAGTGACACCTCAACACGTGCTGCTGCTGCTGCTGCTGCTTCTGCTGCGGCTGCGTGTGCCTTTGCAACGCGCCGTGTCGCTGTTCGTGTTTCCCAGCACGGATCGCATCCCCTTTCCTCACCTGCACGGCGCGTGCTCCCATCCTCAAGTGAAAGCCATCCTCGACTCCGTTCAGACCGCCACATGGCGTCAGACCCACCCACGACCACAACCACGGCACAGTTTCCATCGATCGCTGATGTGTCGTTTTCAGACGAACGTGCCACCCGGCATGCACAGAGAGTACAATGGTGCGATGGATCGGGCTTGCTCCCTTGCTTTGTCTGCTCTTCCGTGCTTCCGTCGGCTCGTTGGCTTGTTGACTACCCCACCCCCCCACCCCGGTCATCTCACATTGTGCCACTGATATTGTGCGTGTCCGTCGCAGGGACTCGGAGGTGGCTGGCGTGGTGAGGGATTCATGGCGCCGGGCCTTGCGTGCCGCTGCGCTGGCGTCCTCTCGCCATTGGCGCTTGTCAGCCGACGGGCGGCTGCAGTTTCCCGACGGCGACGGGGCTTCTGGTGGTGGGCGTGCAGCTGTCGGTTCCAGCGCAGGCAGCCGCCGGCGCCTGCTGGACACGTATGCAGACTCGCTGATCTTCACCAACCATCTCATCTCCAAGGAGTTCCAGCGGTGAGTTGGGCTCTTGGGTGTTTGCTGGCTCCTGGATTCCACGAATCCACGCAGACGACCGCCGTGTGGTGCTTGTATGTTTGTGTTGCTGACTGGACTGCGTGCCCGTTCTGCAGGAACCAGCGCAAGGTTCCGGCACACATGCCCCATATGATCGACGTGGAAGTGATGACCAAAGTGCAAGACACGTGCGTCTTGTGTGGTTGTGTTGCCGCGTGGGTGTGGTTGGTTGTTGTTGCTGTGGGAAATGAAGTAGTGACACGGCTGCTGTTGTGCAGATTTTCGTGGGCATTTGATGCGACCTCTGCCCATCGCTTTCGAGATGCCGCCGACATCCAGTTTGCGTTCGCATACTTCACGTTTATCATGGAGGGTGGGGCACAAGAGGGCATTGATGTCGACACTTACTGGCAAAGAGAGCTTGACACCGACATGGATGGGTACGTTGTCCACCGGTGTGTGGCGTCGCGTTGAACGCCATGAATTGGTGGTTCGGTGCGTTTTGTTTTGTGTGACTTTGGTGCGCGTAAATATTGTCCAGCTACCTGAATGACAACGAACTGCGGACGCTGGCATCTGTCGTGGCTGGTGAAGCACCGAGCCCAGAGCTCATGCAGCAGCTCAAAGATTGTCTTGGTACGTGTTGAGTTTGCCGCCACCGCCACACCTTTGTATTTCTTCTTCTTCTGCTTCTTATTTTGCTCTTCATCCATGTTGTGGCCAACAGCGCCCGTGGAGCAGCATACAGAGAGGGTCGAGAATGCCCACTCTATCGTAGATGCTGTGAAGGTGGTCACACCCCGCATCACGCTGGAACGGTTGACGGAGTGCGAACTGGCGTTGGACGGCCTTCGAGAGCACGCGCGCTTTCCCCAGACACACCAAGAAATGGAGCTCACTGAAGTCGCGTTCGAAATGATCACGGACGACATGAACCAAACCTTGCAACAGCTCGACTCCATCCGCGCGCGCAAGTCGAAGTTTGTGTGCGTGAATGACGACATGCGCGACCCTTCCCCCGAGCTGGTGCAGGCCCTTGCTGACTTCTACGAGTCGTTCTTTCCCACGCCGTCGCAGTTTGAACTCCCGCCAGGTGCGAGCAGAAAAGACTGTGTTTGTGCAGTTGTTGCCTGTGCATGCCACGCGTGCAGTACTGAGCACGTGTGTGTTGCTGGTGCCGATGAACAGGTCTTGAGAACCCGGTGCTCTTCATTCGTCCACTTCGAGCCCTTCGACGCCGCCAGCAGTTTGTGCGCTCGGCTGTTGTGGTGGGTGCTGTTCTAGCCTTACTCTTTTTCTTGGCGCGTCGCTGTTGTTGCGCCCAACTAAAGAGAAGGGCATAGCTGGTCACGAGTGCCCACCTGGTTTCGTTTGTTGGGTATGACCACACATTCAGTTTCGGTGTTCGGTGAGTCTAGAGGGAAGCCCGGTTGTAAACACCCCGTTTTGTTTTGTTTTTTGCTCTCTTCGTACCCCATGCCTTGCGATGTTATCCCTTTCGTTCAAAGGCGCGTGTGCGGGTGGAATGTGGGGCAGTGGGGCGGGGGCGGGGGGGGGGGGCGACACATGAAATGCGATATTGATCCAGGCTGGCTGCTGTGTGGTTCACGACGACGCCCACCAACAGCACGCATTAACGCAACACGAACGAAAGTACACATGGTAAGCGGTGTCTAAACACCCGTTGTGATCAATCTCATGCACTCATCTACCACATATCTAGCCGTTTCTGCCATCCAATTCGTACTGCTTGTGCCCGCAAAGCAAGCTACGGCAGGCACGATGATGCACGCCGCGACGACAGGTGCGATGACACCACAACGCGTGCGCCTGTTCACAAGCCCAAGACCGAACGCTAGCGGCAGGCACAGAGCCACTGCGATACAGCTGAATAGCATCACGCCTCCGATCGTAATGACAGCATATGCAAGCCCGAGCACAGACAGAGCAGCCAGCAGGATCAAAGCGCCCTGCAACAACAGCCAAGTATCGATGTTGGACAGTGATCGCGCTGCGCGCCGCCACACGGACAGGCGTGGTGGTACTATTTGTGCCGTGGCTTC
>Ga0213833_1003222_pt1 | contig 10103 bp, 11 predicted proteins | sample SWATP21_FD_160575 | JGI IMG/M metagenome (GOLD analysis project Ga0213833, IMG submission 160575) | Coastal seawater microbial communities from Marineland, Florida, United States - SWA TP2 #1 | ecosystem: Environmental > Aquatic > Marine > Coastal | place: USA: Florida | collected 2016-08-14
TCTTGTACGAAGGCCCGCTCGACGATGAGGCCGCTGTTGCCATGAAGAACTGCGACGCCGAGGGTCCCTTGATGATGTACGTGTCCAAGATGGTTCCCACCGCCGACCAGTCCCGCTTCTTCGCTTTTGGCCGTGTGTTCTCCGGCAAGATTGCCACCGGCCAGAAGGTCCGCATCATGGGCCCCAACTACGTGCCCGGCAAGAAGACCGATCTGTACTGCAAGTCCATCCAGCGCACCATCATCATGATGGGCCGCTCCGTCGAGCGCGTTGCTGACATCCCCGCCGGTAACACGTGCGGTTTGGTTGGTGTCGACCAGTACCTGCTGAAGACCGGTACCATCACCACGCTGGAGACTGCCCACAACATCCGTGTGATGAAGTACTCCGTGTCCGCCGTTGTGCGCCAGGCCGTGAAGGTGAAGAACCCCAGCGACCTGCGCAAGCTGACTGAGGGCCTGAAGCGCCTGTCCAAGTCTGACCCCCTGGTTCAGATCACCTCCAGCAAGTCTGGCGAGCACGTTATCGCCGGTGCCGGTGAGCTGCACTTGGAGATCTGCTTGAAGGATCTGCAGGAGGACTTCATGGGCGGCGCTCCCATCGAGATCTCCCAGCCAGTCGTGTCTTACTGCGAGACCGTGCAGCAGGAGTCTGACCGCATGTGCCTGTCCAAGTCTGCCAACAAGCACAACCGTCTGTTCATGAAGGCCACCCCCATGCCCGCCAAGATGGTCATGGAGATCGAGGACGGTGAGATCACCCCCACCCCCTCCGACGCCAAGGCCCAGGCTCGCTCCATCTGCGAGAAGTACCCCGAGTTCGATGTCAACGAGCTTGGCCCCAAGAAGCTGTGGGCGTACGGCCCCGACGGCAACGGCCCCAACCTCATCATCGACGCCTCGTCTGGTGTGCAGTACCTGAACGAGATCAAGGACCACGTGTCCGGTGGCTTCCAGTGGGCCATGAACGAGGGCCCTCTGTGCGACGAGCCCGTCCGCGGCTGCGTCTTCCGTCTGTACGACGCCAAGCTGCACGCCGATGCCATCCATCGTGGTGTGGGTCAGATCAAGGGTACCGCCCGTCGTGTCATCATGGCGTGCATGCTCACTGCCAAGCCCACGTTGATGGAGCCCGTCTACCTGGCGGACATCTCCGTGCCTCTGGCTGACTCCTCTGGTGTCCACAGCGCCCTCAACTACCAGGGCCGCCGTGGCCAGTACGTGGGCCAGGACGACAAGGAGGGCACCCCCATGACCAACATGCGTGCCTACCTGCCCGTGTCCGACTCCTTCGGCTTCACCTCCGTTCTGCGTGAGCTGACCGGCGGCAAGGCTTTCCCTCAGTGCACGTTCGACCACTGGGACTGCCTGACCGGTGACGTGTACGACGACTCCACCCTGGTGGGCAAGATCGTGAAGGACACTCGTGTGCGCAAGGAGATGCCAGCAGAGATCCCGCCTCTGGATCGCTTCTTGGACAAGCTGTAAATTGCTTCTTCGTTGCTAGTTGACGTGTGGTGTGCCTCTTAGTTGGAGGTGTCGTGTTCCGTGTGCTTGCACGCAAGCGTTTTGTGTAGTTTGAGCGCCGGATACGTCACCAAAACACATCACGTGACTCCACAATTCTCACCTGTCACACAAGCACGCACACAGTTTGCAGTCCAGCTGTTCGCATTGGGAGCTACTTTGCAAGCGGAGTTTGTTTGTTGCACACAGAGAAAAAAGCACCGATGTCAATCAATTCGTGTTTGTTGAAATCTCAGCACCCATTCACTCCACTATGCCATCGTAACACCAGCACGCTCATTGATGATAGGCTTCACTTGCGGTCGTGTGTCCAGCGACCGGGAAACCTTTTGGAAACGTGTTGCTTCGGGGTTGAACTCGGGTGTCTCCACAAACTGCAAGAAAAGGTTTGAGATGCGACGACGCAAGCCCTCCAAACTCTTCTCTGAGCGCCCTCTGTTCAGCAAGTCTGCTTCGCGATCAATCAAATCAACGATCTCGCGCGTCAAGAGACAGTCAAATTCCTGGGTCAACAACACAAAACAAGGCGTCAGAGTCTGAAACCGAACAATGTTGTGCTTGTGCGTGCGTGCCTGTGCAAGGTGGCACATGCGCAGCATGCGACAGTGCACACAGCCAGCACACATACCTTGACAGTCCACTTCACATGAAGCAGCACGTCCAGGCGCTCATCAATGGTAAGCAGTGGAAGATTGAGTCCATTGTACAGCTCCATGAGCTCCTTGGCACGCGTGGAGAAAGGTGTGTGCACCTGGCACACGTCTCCATCGTGAAGTTCCCACTTCTTGGGCTCAGCCATCAATTCAAGCATGCGCTTGACGCGGCGATCGCGGTTTTCCTGCCGACGTGCGTGAGTGAGTGAGTCACAGACGAATGCTAATATATGAAAAAGAACACAAACAAACAGCAGCAACGCACCTTGTTGGCTGTGATCTTCAGTCTGTCGATGGTTTGCAGCAGCTTGGTTTGCTTGTGCAGCAGCTGTGCAAGTGCTTCAAGGCGCTCAATCTCAGGCAGCCCGCTCTCTTCAATTCGCTTTGTTTCATGCTGCCGCCAGTTCTCCAACTCGTTGTACAGGATCTCAAAGTCCTCGCGTGTGCGTGGGTGCATCCTGCGTTGGATTTCTGCGTTGTGCTTGGCATCGGCCTGCGCAAGTCCGGCACACACCAAGTGAGGAACAGGCTTGACAAGTACGAGCACCAATGCCACCGCGCTTAAAACGCGACACACGACTGTTAGACATGCTCTTGACACACACCTCTGCACGCTTGCGCTCTTCTTCACGATACATGGCATCCGCTTTGTCTGCTGCCTCTTCGCGCAGTTGCCACGCCAACTTTCGTGCGCAGTAGCCACGCCACTGGCACTGCAGGAAAAGCGTCTTCTCCTCGCGCAACCGATGAAGCTTGTCCGCATTGAAGTAATCCTTTGGCTCAATGACGCGGTCTTTGCTTTCATCGATGTACAAGTCGTGGCGTTTCATCTGTGTTGCCGTCTCACGCACTGTTTGTTGGGAGCGTGTCACGGTGTCCACGGTCTGCGTCTCGCGGGTGAAGCGCTCGGCCATGTTGTCCCACTTGTTCGCACGCTCAAATGTGGTTTGGGAAGAGGCGTGGTGGTACACCAGGCCGGTTTTCTTGTTTCGAAACCCGCCAAGGTACGGCTTGCGTTTCTCCTCGCGAATGATGGCCACAGGGATGCGCACCGTTTCGCCACGAGATTCTGTGGACCAGCGAAGCGCACAAAAGGAGCTTGTGAGCAAACGGGCGATCGATCGCTGCATGTATCTCAAACCGCAACAAAACCCCTGTTCCCCTCAGGGCCTGCAGGTTGCGGCAGCGTACCGTCAAACACCTCCACAAATATGCTATCTGGCATGCGGTAATCCCCGCCAGTCTGAGTCGAGTCCACAGTGACCTCGATGAACGCATCCATTTGGCCAGGCACAAACCCGAGGTCCAACAGCGTGTCTGCATTTCTTGCAACAACGCCATTGACGCGTAGGACTAGAAACTCTTCCACCAGCCGCAGGTCTGCATGCAGCGTCTTCTTGACTTGTTCGACCGTCACCCTCGGTGGAAACGCAATCACATGTGTGTAGTCCCCAGAGGACACATTGAACGTAACTTGAATGGCAGGTTCCTCTGAGGGCATAAAAAACAACGTAGGGGGTTACATTCACAGGCCCCAACACAGCTGGCACGCCACACAGGTGCTTGCAAGTTGCGTGCAGCAACGTGACACTGACCTGCTGCTGCATGTGGATCGAAGCTTGCGCTGGGGGGGCCTGCTCCACCGCCTGAGCCTTCTTCTGCACCAACCGCACTCTGAACACCAACATTGCCACCATCAACAGGCGCAGCGTCTGGCTGCGGCGCTGCGACCTTCTCCTCTGGCTGCGGCGCAGCTCCGGCTTCGTCAGCCATGGCAACCACAACCCGGTGTCTTGGCTCAGCTGGAACAGACAACCCGGACCGATCGGCCCAATTCACCGACTCACAGACGCGCAATGGACACTGCTCAATCCAAGCACCCACTCGGTGCGCACCCAAGCGCGAGATGTGGTGCGCGACGGGGCCTCGAAACCCTTGCGACCGGTGCCGACAGCAGGCAGGCACTAACGAACATGTTTGCCTTGACGCAGATGTGGTAGTTTCGATATGAATAATGGTAGATTTGATATTACCCACAAGCTTGCGGTTCTCGCGCCTCCGTGCGCACTTGCGCAGTGGCGTGTGTTCGGTGTTTGGTTGTCACGCTTCCCGGGTACGCCTTGGCGCGCGGGTGGTGTGGTTCACACGGCGTGTGGTGTTTGCGTCGGGGTTCTCAATGGTGCTGGCTTGTGACCCTTTGCGCAGGACGATGACTTCTCGCTCCATTCTCGCGTTGGCGGTGGCCGTGCTCGCTGTGACGGCGTGTGTCGCAACCGTCCGTGCCAATGACATGGAAGAGTTCGAGGTCGATGCGTCTGCTCCGGAAGCAGTCGTAGGTGGGGGCGTCCCCGCCACTGATGACGATGTGCCGGTGCCTGAGGTGAGTTCCCTTGCAATCCCAGGTGTGGCCGGCGCGCCGTCTCACTTTCACTGGTGCGTGCTGGTGGTGAACTGTGGACGTTGCTCGTCCTCCTCAGGACCACGATGTCGAGTACACCCCCGACGCTTCAGCCTTCTTCTTCGCTGAGACCTTCCAGGGTGACAACTCGGTGTGTAACAAGCGTGCCCGACGCGTTCACTCGCGTGGCACCGCCTGACCTCTCTCCTGTCTGTTGTTCAGAACGTCGTGAAGAGCCGGACAGAGAAGTATGCAGGACAGCCCATCAAAGTGGATGTCCCCGATCTGTTTTCCGGCATTGCTGGTGACAAGGTGTGTCATCACTCTCCCCCTCCCCACACACACACACACACACACACACACACACACACACACACACACCCGTGCTGCTATGCTTGTGCTGTGGGCTGTGCGTCGTCACCTGTTGCGACACTGTGTCACGTCCCGTTGCCGTGTGTTTGTTTTGTTGATTTTGTTTTGTTTGGTCTGTTGTGCAGGGTCTCATCGCCACGGCAGCGGCACGCCACTACGGCGTCTCGTTTCCCTTTGCCAAGGACCTGGTGCTGGGTGATGATGACACGTTCGTCTTGCAGTACGAAGTCCGCATGCAGCAAGGCTTGCAGTGTGGTGGCGCGTACCTGAAGGTGCCCGCCGCGTCTTCCGGACTGGATCTGGGCGCACTGGAGCCGGACACGCCTTACATCGTCATGTTTGGCCCGGACAAGTGTGGCACCACGAACAAGGTGCACTTCATCCTCCGCCACGAGAACCCGGTGAACGGCGAGTGGAGCGAGCACCACCTCACCGCGCCGCCGTTGCCCAAGGACGGTTCGTGACTTTCGTGACCTTGTGGGCCTTTGCATGTTGCGTGTTGCGTATTGCGTGTTGCGTGTTGTGTGTTGCGTGTTCCATGGTCATGTGCTGTGGATGACGTTGTGTGCTGTGCATGGCGTTGCATGTGGTCCAGACAAGTTCTCGCACGTGTACACGTTGGTCATCCGCCCGGACAACACGTTTGACATCCTCATCGATCAGGAGTCTGCCTTCTCTGGCAACTTGTTGGAAGACATGACGCCACCCATCAACCCGCCCGAGGTACACACCCACAACACCTTCCCCTTATCCTGTGCACGTGCATGTGCATGTGCATGTGCATGTGCATGTGCATGTGCATGTGCATGTGCCCGGTTTGCTTCTTCTAGCATGGGTGACCTCACAACGATTCGGGTTCCCTCCTTCCTCCTCCCTTCACCCCCCTCCCCCTCCCCCCTCCGCACTGCAGGAGATCCCCGACCCCGAGGATGAGAAGCCCGACACGTGGGTGGATGATGCCAAGATCCCCGACCCGGAGGCCGTGAAGCCCGAGGACTGGGACGAAGACGCCCCCGCCACCATCGACGACGTGAACGCCGTGAAGCCCGCGGGCTGGCTGGACGACGCCGAGGAGTACGTCGCCGACCCGGAGGCGGAGCAGCCAGAGGACTGGGACGAGGAAGAGGACGGCGAGTGGGAGGCGCCGCTTGTGCCGAACCCGGAGTGCGAAGAGGCGCCCGGCTGTGGCGAGTGGGTGCGCCCGGTGATCCCGAACCCGGAGTACAAGGGCAAGTGGTCTGCCCCCATGATTGACAACCCCGAGTACATTGGCGAGTGGGCCCCGCGCAACATCCCCAACCCAGCGTACTTTGTGGACGAGCACCCGCACAAGCTTCCTGCGATGGTATGTATGCACGTGTGTGCGCGCGCCTGGCTGTGCGTGAGTGTCTTTGTGTTCTGGCTCACTTTTTTTATTGTTTGACACGGCGCTGTGTGTGGTGGTGGTGCTGGTGCAGGCGGGCGTCGCCGTGGAAATCTGGACCATGACGGCTGGCTTGTTCTTCGACAATGTGGTGGTTGGCAACAGTGAAGAGGACGCCGCGGCGTTCGCTGCTGCCACGTGGAGCCCGCGTTACACTGCCCAGGTGGACCGTGACGAGCAAGTGCGCGCACGCATTGCTCGTCAGCAGCGCGAAGAGGTGCGCGTGGGTTGTGTGTGAGCACGGCCAGCAAGCGGCCTGGCGTGGCGGTTGCGACACACCACCCTCACAGCACCGTGTCGGTTTGAACTGAACAGGCGTTCCGCACTGGCGGTATGATGGCCAAGGTGAACTACTACCTGATGGAGTTGATGGATCTTGCCGCTCAAAACCCCATCCCCACCGTCGTTTCTATCGCGGTCATGTTTGCGTCCATGCTCCTCTGCTGCTTGCTTGGCGGATCGGTGCGTGTTTCTGCTCTTCTCGGCGTGCTGTCCCATCTTCTCACCTCACGCGCCGGTGCATCCGTGGTTGTGTGGTGCACTTTTGTGTTTTTGTGTTTTGTTTTGTTTGTGTCGTGTGCATGGATGTGTCTGTGTGTGTTTGTGTGTGTCTCTTGTCTGGGTGTTTCTCTGTCGTGTCCCGTGTCCACGCATGATGCAGTCCACCCCACGCCGCCCACGCACCGCGTACCGTGCCCCGCGCAACCAAGACACGAACACGGGTGAGAACGAGGCCACTGCTGACAACGATGGCAACGGCGATGACGGCGATGATGATGAGGAGGAGGAGGAGGACACGCCCGAGGCAGCTGGTGATGAGGGTGATGAGGGTGATGACAGCGGCTCGGATGACGATGACGAGGGTAGCGACGACAGCGAAGAAGACAGCGACGAGGAAGATGATGATGATGGATCGAATGGTGCTGAGACCGCTTCGCAGGGCACGCCAACGTTGCGCCGCCGTTCTCGCCGTCGTATGAAGCGCTCGGACGACTGAGGCCACTGCACTTGTTCACAACAGTAAATACACAAAACATACAAAAACATACAAAAGAATGTGTGGGTCTGCTCTGGCTGAGCGCGAACCGAACCTCACCCCTTGCGCGCGCACACACCCTTCCCCGCGAGCAATGGCAGCGACGCGGCGAAGGAAGCTGGCCACGCTCACGTATCCCTCCACTGCGGCATCAACGGGGTCGCCGTTTGAGTTTGATGGTCCCTCCAACACAGTGCGGTGCCGAGCCTGCTCGGAAGTGGTGTGCAGCCTGACACGTTGCCGTGTTCCTCCTTCCCACCTCGCCACGCCCTCGGGGACCCCGCCACCTGCGGTTGCAGTGAAAGACCATGTGCGCACATGTTCTGCTCTGAATGGCTGGAACCCCGGGGTGGTGCCGTCTGCGGGCACGCCGTTCCAGGGCAGCCGCTGCCGTTGGTGCTTGGCCGAGGCACCCCCGCTCCGCCAGCACAAGTGTGCGTGGCGCGACGTGGTGTCCAAGGCGCACACCCTCGCCGCACACACGCAGCTGCGCGTGTGCAAACCCGAGGTTGCTGCGACCGCCTTGGGCGCAGCCTCCCTCGAGCCAGCGCCCGGGGGTGCGCCGCGAACAGCCGCCACCGACACCACCGACGGACGGCCAGGATGGGGTGGTGCAACCGACGACGGACGGCCAGGATGGGGTGGTGCAACCGCGCCGAACCGGCAGCAACAGCGGCAGCGGCAGCGGCAGCGGCAGCGACAACGACAGCGACAACGGCAGCGCCGTGTGGGCGGCAATGGCGACGGCAGCGGAACCGGCAACGGCAACGGCAACGGCAACGGCACCGGCGACGGCAGCAACAGCCCGCGAAGTGCCAAGAAGCAGCGCGTTGTGGCGAGGCAAGGGCGACCACCGGCCACCAAAGGCAAGAGAAAGGGCAAGACCCGAGGCCAGCCCGCCGATTCGTCAGCCGCCTCCTCTTCCATTACCACAGACGCACCAAGCCTGCACCAAATTGTCAGCGCCGAAGGTCTGCCGCCTTCCACAGCGCCAGCACCCAAGCTGCGCTCCAATCGGTCGACCGCGCGTGCGCTTGCTGCTGTCGACCTGCAGGAGCGGTTCCTACGCTTGACGCCGGCAGAGCGGCTCCAACTCGGCATCGGGGGCAACCAGGCATTTGGTGTGTCCTTTGTGCACCACTTTCGCCAGGCGCCGCGGCTGTCTGGTGCGGGACCACCACGGGCGCAGTGTGTGTACTGCCTGAGGCAAATTGGCTCCAGCTCCTCGACGAAGCTGTACCACTGGGGCTCCTGCTTGCGGCTACCGTCGGGCTTGCTGGAGCTGGTAGACATGTCCATTCGCATCTTGGCAGCGACGCGTTCCACCAGCCACTTTGCGCGTGACGAGTACCTGTCGTTCCGAGTCTTGGGATACTCCACGCAGGAGTGTCGCGGGTGCGGGGTGTGGCTGAAAGCCAACGCACACCGCCTTGGTTACCACACGTGCGGGCCCCACGTCACTGCCATCCCCGCGTGGCCCATCCCACCTTTGAATTGCAACATGGTGCTGCGAGGGGTGAGCTCGTTGCTGCCACCTCGGCGGGGAGACCCGCTCGAAACGGCACAGGCGTCGAGGGAGCCCATTGACGTGTGGTGGCGGCGACACTACACATTGTCTGGGGACCACAGCCGCCTCGTGTGTGTGTACTGCGACGCGCCGCTGCCACACGACGCACTGCCCGTGCACCTGGCGCTCCACCAGCTCTTGTGTGGCCGCCCCCCGCGTGCCACTGCGGACGCGGCCGTGGAAGAGATGGAGAAGTGGAGGAAGCTGGACGTGGACCAGACGCATGCCATCCCCTACACGCGGCGGGTGTGGCTGGTCGGCAGCCGCCAGTACCTCATCACCCTGTATTTCACGCGCATCAGTGTGTGCACGTGGTTCTGTCCGCGATGTCACGACTACGTGCACGGCTATGTGACGGAGCTCCAGCAGCACGCCGCTCGGATGTGTGCCGGCGACAAGTTGTTGCCAGAGCTGTCGACGCAGCCCCTCGTCCACATTCCCAAGCAAGCGTTGACAGAGACGGTTGTGCACAAGTTCTTTCGCCACACCACGACCTCGGTGTGCGCGGAGCAACCTTGTTCAGGAGAAGAGGCATGGCAACGCGCACGCGCGTGTGCCCGAGTGGGACTGTGGAACGTGGCGGTGTGCACGTTTTGCGGGGATTTTGTGTGCAACCCCCATCGAGCCGCTTTCTCGCGCCACCTCTCGATGCACTGCTCCCACGCGCCAGACAGTTTGAAGACCAGCATACCCCTTGAAACTGCAGCCGCCATACTGTTGGGCAAAGGGTGGTTGAATGTCGCGCTCGAGTTGGGGTACTTCACGCCGCATGTGCTGCGTAGCCAACCCGCGATCCTGCAGTGCGGGGTGTGCGGGATGCGTTTTCAGGACCAGAATGCGGCTCAAGTGCACGAAGTCACGGGGTGCGTCGCTGACGGCAGGGTAGTGTCGGACGAGGTGGTGGATGTGGCAGCCCAAGTCGCTCCTGAACCGGACGTGTCTCCACATTCGCCTACGCTGGTGGAGTTGGTGGAGGCCGAAGCTTCATTGCAACCAGCGCCAGTGACGGACACAGATAGGATGCACCCTATCATAACACCCCACCGTGCACCCCCACGCCCGGGAAGTTCTCACCTCGTTGTACGTCGTTGTGAATTACTTGTGTCAGGGTGCATGCCACGTGTTGTG